>Ga0207826_1000152_pt1 | contig 18304 bp, 15 predicted proteins | sample LuqExpMetageno80_FD_187837 | JGI IMG/M metagenome (GOLD analysis project Ga0207826, IMG submission 187837) | Tropical forest soil microbial communities from Luquillo Experimental Forest, Puerto Rico - Sample 80 (SPAdes) | ecosystem: Environmental > Terrestrial > Soil > Tropical forest ... | reverse complement strand
CTCCACGGCCATTGGCATTCCCGCCGCCACGCTCGAAGCTCGCGGTTGTGGCGAGAAGGACCCCTCGCACGTAGTCATAGACGAGGTCGCCGGCCAACTGGTGACACTGATCGCCTGCCCCATTCTTTGGAAACCTCTGCTGGCTGGCTTTATACTCTTTCGTGCGTTCGATATCGTGAAGCCGCCCCCGATTCGTCGCCTCGAAAAGCTTCCCGAGGGCATGGGCATCGTGGTGGACGACCTCGGCGCCGGCGTCTACGGACTAATCGTCCTGCAACTGTTGCTGCACTACCGTCTGCTGGGATAAGCGGCGCGACGAACTTTACGGGTCCCGATCATGGCAGTCCTGAATCTTAACGGTAAGCCTCACATCGATTCCATCGAGCCGCAGTGCGCCCTCCCCGGAGGCGAAATCCGCATTCTGGGCCGCGGTTTGCGCCCCCGCGACCTTCGCCGTCCTGAAGTCCATTTCGCCGGTGATGTGGAAGGCTCCATCGTCATCAGCTCCGCGGCGTTTCTTGTCGCACGCGTTCCTGAGGGAGCGGCCTCCGGCGAAGTCATCGTTGCCACCAACGGACATCGCAGCAATCCCCACAAAGTTCACGTCGCCCGGCCTGTCGCAGAAAACCTGCACCCCGTCGCCAACCCCGCTGTCGACTCCGACGGCAACATCTACGTTACATTCTCCGGGTCGCGCGGCCAGAAAACCCCAGTGGCCATCTACCGTATCGACGACACCGGTGTTGCCAAGCCCTTCGTCGTCGAAATGATGAACCCTACCGGCATGGCGATTGGCCGCGATGGCAGCCTCTACGTTTCGTCGCGCTACGACGGCACCGTGTATCGGGTCTCGAAGAACGGCGCCATGACTTCCTACGCCGAAGGCATGGGCGTGGCCACCGGCATCGCCTTTGATCGCGACAGCAACCTCTACGTCGGCGACCGCAGCGGGACCGTCTTCAAGATCGGGCGCGACCGTCAGATTTTTGTCTTCGCCACCATCGAGCCCAGCGTCTCGGCGTATCACCTTGCGTTCGATAACTCCGGCAACCTTTACGTCTCGGGGCCCACCACCTCCAGTTACGACGCTGTCTATCAGGTCGATCCCCACGGGCACGTCGACCTCTACTATCGTGGCTTGGGCCGCCCGCAAGGCTTGGCTTTCGACGCCGCGGGCAACCTGTACGTCGCCGCTTCGCTCCATGGTCGTCGCGGCATCGTGAAGATCACCCCCGATCGCAAGGCCTCCCTCGTCGTCTCCGGTCAGAACCTCGTCGGTCTTGCCTTCGCTCCCGGCAAGGCTGCGGTGCTGGCGACCAGCACCGGCGTGCATCATTTGGACTGGGGAATCGCCGGCCGCGACCTGGTACCCGCTCGTTAGGCCGTTTTTTCCCAATGCTAGACTGGCTACGTGATCGCTGAAATCATTGCGGTCGGCTCGGAGATGCTCACTCCGTTCCGTCAGGACACCAATTCCCTCTTCCTGACCCGCCAACTCAACCAGCTCGGCGTCAACGTCGGCTTCAAAACCGTCGTCGGAGACACCTTCGACCATCTCGTCAGCGTTACCCGCGCCGCAGTCGTGCGTAGCGATATCGTCATCTTCTCCGGCGGCCTCGGCCCAACCGAAGACGACCTCACTCGCGAGTGCGTCGCCGCCGCGCTCGGAGTCGACCTCCGCCGCGATCACGACATCGTCACCGCCATGTACAAGCGCTTCGCCGAGCGCCGTGTCTCCATGCCGCCCAACAACGCCCGGCAGGCCGATATCGTCCAAGGCGCCTTTGTGTTGCCCAACCTTCGCGGTACCGCGCCCGGCCAATATCTCGAGACCACATACGAAGGCCGTCGCCGCATCGTGATCCTGCTTCCCGGACCGCCGCACGAACTCGAAGCCCTCTGGCGCACCGAGTGCGAGCCGCGCCTGCAGGCGATCCTTCCGCCGGCCGCCATCGCAACCAAGGTCCTGAAGACGGCCATGATGGGCGAATCGGCCGTTGACTTGCGCGTCGCTCCCATCTACAAGAAGCATACCAACGTCGAAACCACCGTTCTCGCCGGGCAGGGCCAGGTCGAGTTTCACTTGCGCTCCACTGCTTCCACTATGGAAGAAGCCCAGGCTGCCGTCGACAGGCTGGCCGGTGAGCTGGAAGACGAGCTCGAAGACGTGGTCTTCTCCAGTTGCGGCGAGTCGCTGGAAGAAATCGTCGGCTACTACTTGCAGATGCGTAATCTGAAGCTTGCCGTCGCCGAATCCTGCACCGGAGGCATGGTCGCCGAGCGCATCACCTCGGTCCCCGGCAGTTCGCGCTTCTTTCTCGGCGGAGCTGTCGTTTACTCCAACGAACTCAAGACGCTCTTCGCCGACGTGCCTCCGCTTTTGATCGAAGCCCACGGCGCGGTCAGCAAAGAAGTCGCACTCGCGCTCGCGGAAAATATCCGCGAGATTTGCAACGCCGACATCGGACTCGGCATCACCGGCATCGCCGGCCCCACCGGTGGCACTGAAGACAAACCCGTCGGCACCGTCTGGGTCGCCGTCACCGATGGCTCCAGAAACGAAGTCATCCACCGTCGCTTCTTCGGCGATCGCGAACGCGTCCGCCGCTGGGCCAGCCAGCAAGGCCTCGACATGGTCCGCCGCCTGGTGATGTGACGCGATGCGCCTCTTCGTCGCCCTCGATATCGACCCCGAGATTCGCGAACGCATCACTGCATTTCGCAATCAAATGCGCCCACACGCGCCCGACGTCCGTTGGGTCGGCTCCGAATCGTTTCACATCACGCTGCAGTTTCTCGGAGAAACCAGGAAGCTCAACGAGATCCGCCATGCCCTTCAGTCCGTCAAAGCAGCGCCCATCAAGCTTGCCTATCGCGGAGCAGGCTTCTTCCCCAATCCCAAAGCCCCGCGCGTGTTCTGGGTCGGAATCGAGGCCGACGAGAAGTTGCAGCACCTCGTCGCCGCCGTCGCACAAGCTCTCGCCCCGCTGGGCTTCGAACGTGATGCCGGCCCCTTCACTCCGCACCTCACCCTCGCTCGCTCCGGCAGCGGACGCCCCCGCCCTGTTCCCGGCGAACGCCCCGCATCCGGATTGCAACGAGTCCACGACGCGTTGGCAAAGCTGCCGCCGCCTGACTTCGGTACAATGACGGCGCACGAGTTCTTGCTTTACCAGAGCCACTTGTCGCCGGCAGGGCCGCGTTATGAAAGACTGGCCGCCTTTGCGCTACGGCGTTCGTCTACCGGCGCCAGCGAGATCCCTTGATCCACACGCTCCTCATCGTCGTCGTCTCATATTTTCTGGGCTCGATCCCCTTCGGCTACCTGCTCGTTCGCATCTTCCGCGGCGAAGACGTGCGACAGACCGGCAGCGGCAACATTGGTGCTACCAACGTCGCGCGCACTGGCTCCAAGGGACTGGCCATCGCCACCCTTTTGCTCGACGCGCTGAAGGGCTATGTCGCCGTCGCCCATGTCTTCCATTTCGCGAGCCATCATCCCGACCTCGTCCCCGATTTCGGCCCACACGCCGTGTACGTACTCGCTGCCTTGGCGGCCCTTTTCGCGCTTCTCGGCCACATGTTCCCCATCTGGCTGCGCTTCAAGGGAGGCAAAGGCGTCGCCACCGCCGTTGGAGCCTTTCTCGGAATTGCTCCCGCCGCCATCGCAGTGGTTCTAGTGCTCTTCGTCGCCATCGTGGCCGTTACGCGCTACGTTTCGCTCGGTAGCATGGTTGGCGCCGCAGTCTTTCCCCCAGCCGCCTGGTGGCTCAATCCCGAGACTCGCAGCCCGACGGTCATGCTGCTCATCGCCGCCTCTTCCCTGCTCATCATCGCTCGTCACAAAGACAACATCCGCCGCTTGCTGGCTGGAAAAGAAAACCGCTTTGGCGGAACGAAGGCCGGTGCCGCATGAGCCGCATTGCCGTCATCGGTGCCGGAGCCTGGGGTACCGCTATCGCCATCGTCCTCGGACGCCGCGGCGGCCACGAGGTTTGCCTCTGGGCGCACGAAGCCGAAGTCTGCGACAGTATTAACGCCAGGCACGTCAACGAACTCTTCCTGGCAGACTGCCCCATCCCCGCCGCTATCGTCGCCACCAATAGCTTCGAACAAGCGCTGCGCGATGCCTCCATCGTCGTCAGCGTGATGCCTTCGCACCACACCCGCCGCGTGTTTCTCGCCATGCAGCCCCATCTCCGCGCCGACATGCTCTTCGTCAGCGCCACCAAGGGCATCGAGAATGACACCTACCTGCGCATGAGCGAGGTCATCGCTGATGTGTTGCGCCCGCTCTCACCCCGCATTGGAGCCCTCAGCGGACCCACCTTCGCCCGTGAAGTAGCGCTCAGCCAGCCCACCGCCCTCGCCGTCGCCTCCACCGACTCTGCTCTCGCCGCCACCGTCCAGAAGGAATTCAGCGATCCGCGCTTCCGCGTCTATACCAACGATGATGTAGTAGGAGTGGAGCTCGGCGGCTCGTTGAAGAACATCGTCGCCATCGCCGCCGGCGTATGCGACGGCCTCGGCCTCGGTCACAACAGTGTGGCGGCGCTGATCACCCGCGGCCTGGCCGAAATCACCCGCTTAGTCGCCGCATGCGGTGGACGTCCCGAAACCATGGCCGGCCTCGCAGGCCTCGGCGACCTCGTCCTCACCTGCACCGGAGGCCTCTCGCGTAACCGTAGTGTCGGCGTAGAACTCGGTCACGGACGCCGCCTCAACGACATCATTGCCGGCATGCACGGCATGGTCGCCGAAGGTGTTCTCACCACCAACGCCGCTGTCGGTCTCGCGCGCAAGATGGGCGTTGAGATGCCCATCACCGAACAGATGCACGCTATCCTGCACGACGGCAAACCGCCTCAGGAGGCTATCCGCGACCTGATGTCCCGGCCGTCCACCAGCGAAACCGCCCTCGTCCGCAATCGTTGATTTGTTTTGATCTTTATTTCGCAGGTCTTTGCGTGCCCGACGTCAGCCCGTCGAAGAATCTCGACATGATCTGCAGCACATCGCCTTGTGGCATGAGCGCGGGATCCAGCATGTGCTCCACCATCAGCGAATTCCCCAGCGTCGCCAGCGAGACGCCAATCGCAAATGCCGGTACCGGCAACTCGCGCCCCAGCGCCTTCATCACCTCTTCGAGCATCCCAACCCGCGGCCCGACAAACCGGCGGTGCATGGCCGCCAGCCGCTGCTTTACCTCGGGATGCCGTACCGCGAACAGCTTGAACTCCATCGCCAACAGTGACCACCGCCGGTCTAGCGTCTTCGATAGAAAGAATTCACGCATGGCTTTGAGTTTTGCCTCGGGGTCACGAAACTTTGCCATCTCTTTTTCCAGCGCCGCAATGCGGTGTGAGATTTCCTTCTCCAGCAGTGCGAAGAACAGGTCTTCCTTGCTCTCAAAATTGGCGTAGAATGCGCCCCGGGTGTAGCCCGCGTCGGTAGCAATCTCTTCCAGTTTCGCCGCTTCAAATCCGTCACGCGCGAAAATCTTTTCCGCCGACTGGATAAACCGCGCCCGCGTGATCTCGGTGCGTTCCTGCTGACGTGACAACATGGCTGTTCTAGGGTTTTCACTTCGCATTGACATTACCCGCTTGCCGGCCGACAATTCATCATTTCTGCAACCACTTCAGTACCCGGCACATCTAAGTGTTGTGTAACATTACATACATGCATGTATGTATTAGATACACCAGGAAACGCATGCGACGCAATTCTTTGCTTACCATCTGCCGCGCGGTCCTTGTTTTGTCCGTCGCACTGCCCGCGACACAGCTCTTTGCCCAACTCCCTACCTCGTCCGGGGTGGCTCCCTTGCCTAGGGCCGAGTCGGTCATCAACCGCAGCACCGACCCTTATTCCGGCTCGGTCGTGCAGGGCAAGGCGACCAGCGAGATACTCGACCTCACTGTCGTTGACGCACTCGACCGCGGCCTGAAGTACAACCTCGGTCTACTGCTCAGCAGCGACACCACCGCCGAGACTCGCGCCCTCCGCCTGCAATCTCTGAGCCGGCTGCTGCCCAATATCAACGGGGCTTTCGCCGAGGAACTGCAGCGGCTCAACCTCAAAGCTATCGGATTCAAGTTCGCTGGCTTCCCCAGCTCCGTCGGCCCTTTCGGCCTCACGGTCCTTCAAGCCACTGGCGTGTGGGAGCCGCTCAACGCTTCGTCCATCGACAGTTACCGTGCAGCCGGACAAACGGTGAAGGCCGCCGAGTTCAACTATCAGGATGCCCGCGACACGGTCGTCCTCACCGTAGGCGCAAACTATCTCCTCGTAATCGCGCAGGAGGCCCGCGTGGAAGCCATCCAGGCTGAGGTCAAGACCGCCGAGGCGCTCTACCAGTTGGCCAAAGACCAGGAAGCCGCCGGACTCGCGCCCAACATCGACACCCTGCGCGCACGAGTCCAGCTGCAAGCCCAGCAGCAAGAGCTGATCCAAGCCGAAAACGAGCTCGAAAAACAGCGCATCTCCCTGGCCCGCGTCATCGGACTGCCGGTTCAGCAAAAATATCGCCTGGTCAACCGAGTTCCCTATGCCCCGGTTCCTGAAATTGCCACGCAGGGTGCATTGGATCTCGCGTTGCAGACCCGCTCCGATTACAAAGCCGCGCTCGCTCAGGTGCGCGCCGCCGAACTGCGCAAGTCGGCTGCCTGGAAACAATATCTGCCGTCGATAGGTTTCTCGAGCACGTACGGAGTCCTGGGCTACACGCCCGACTCCATGGCTCCGAACTACAACGCCGCCGCCTCTCTCAACATCCCGATCTTCCAGGGTGGACGGGTGCAGGCTGACGTCAAAGAAGCCGAAGTGGCGCTAAAGACTCGCCAGGAACAAGCCGACAGCTTGAAGGGACGCATCGAGCAGGAAGTTGAAGACTCCATTCTCGACTTGCGGGCCGCTGCTCGCCAGGTCGACGTCGCCAAAATCGGGCTGGAGTTGGCGCAGCAGACCGTCAACCAGTCGCAGGACCGTTTCGCCGCAGGTGTAACCAATAATGTCGAAGTCATTCAAGCTCAGCAGCAACTGGCGGCCGCCAACGATCTCTACATCGCCAGCCTGTTTGCGCACAACATTGCCAAGGTGCTGCTGGCACGCTCCATCGGCAATGCTGAGCAGATCATCAAACAGTATCTAGCCGGGAACCCGGCCCTGCCGCCGTCCGTCATAAACCCCGATGCACAGCCGCCGAAGCCCCCTGACAATCCGCCAACATCCCCCAATCCTCCGCAAAGCAAGTGACAGGTGAAGAAGAGATGAGTCCGACGAGCACTGAGCAGAACAAAGTTAAACCCAAGGCTACTGAGCCCGCTGAAACCGAGAATGGCAATGGCGAGGAGCATCGACGCAGTCTGTTCGAGCGCAATCCCAGGGCCAAGTACATCCTCTTCATTGCGCTTCTTGCGGTGCTGGTTGCCGTGGGCTGGTACTGGTGGGACAGCCGCCGCTGGGAAAGCACCGACGACGCGCAGATCGACGGCCATATCTATCCCATCAGCGCCCGCGTTGGTGGTCAGATTGTGAAGGTGAACGTCGATGACGGAAATTTCGTCCACAAAGGCGACGTTCTCGTGCAGATCGACTCCACCGATTACAAGGTCGCCGTCGACCGCGCCCAGGCTGACCATCAAGACGCCACCGCGAATGTCGCCGCGGCTCAGGCCGGTGTTCCCATCGCCGACGTCGGCTCAACCAGCCAGATTAACTCTGCCTCTGCCGACGTTACCGGGGCGCAAGCCGGCGTGCTCGCCGCTCAGAAACAGATGGAAGCCGCCCAAGCCCAAGTCATCGAAGCCGAAGCCAACGCCACCAAGCTGAACGCCGATGTCGAGCGCTACAAAATGCTCCTCGACAAACACGAAATCTCGCAGCAGCAGTTCGATCAGGCCATTGCCGCGGCCACCTCCGCCAACGCTACGGTCACCGCCCGCAAGGCCTCCCTCGTCGCTGCCCAGGAACAGATCCGCGTGGCGCAGTCTCGGGTCGACCAGGCCAAGGCCAGCTGGAATAATGCCAAGATCACGCCCAAACAGGTCGAAGCCATCCGCGCTCGTGCCGCTGCCGCCGAAGCTCAGGCGCAGCGCGCCCAGGCCGCTCTCGAACAAGCTCGGCTCAACCTCGGCTACACCACCATCGTCGCTCCCGTCGACGGCGTCATCGGCAAGCGCTCCGTGCAGGTTGGCCAAAACGTCGGCCCCGGGCAGGACCTGATGGCCGTCGTCCCGCTGCGCGAAATCTGGGTCACCGCCAACTTCAAAGAGACGCAACTCGCCCGCATGCAGCCCGGCCAACCCGTCACCATCAAGGTCGACACCTACGGCGGCCGCAAGTGGCAAGGCCGCGTCTCCAGCCTCGGCGCCGCTACCGGAGCCAAGTACAGCCTTTTGCCACCGGAGAACGCCACCGGCAACTACGTCAAAGTCGTACAGCGCATCCCCATTCGCATCGACTTCGACAACAACGACAGACCCGATTTCAACTCCGACGGTCTGTTGCGTCCCGGAATGTCCGTCGTGCCCGACGTAAACGTCGCCGTTACACCGGAGGGCAAACCCAACCGGTAGAAGCTGGCCCGCCTCCAAAGCATGCCGTTTTGACAGCGCACCGTTCCGAGCCGTGCCGGACCAGGCCGCTTAGACGCAAGGCTTCAGCCCCTGAGGAGATTTGCTTTTGTCGACGCCTCACGGAGCGGAACATCGCAATCGGAAGTTCTCTGTGTTCTCTGTGTCTCTGTGGTGAATGCTTTCATTGAACTTGACTAACCCATGACCGAAGCCGAACATCACGAGCTCCACACCTGGAAGCCCCGCTTTAATCCTTGGATCATCGCCATGGTCGTGACCTTGGCGACTTTCATGGAGATCCTCGACTCCTCCATCGCCAACGTCGCCCTCAACCACATCGCGGGTGGCCTCAGTGCCGGACAGGACGAAGCTACCTGGGTGCTCACCAGCTACCTCGTGTCCAACGCCGTCGTGTTGCCCATGTCCGGCTGGCTCACCACCGTCATCGGCCGCAAGCGCTTCTACATGACCTGCGTCGCCTTATTCACCGCCTCCTCATTCCTCTGCGGACTGGCGCCCACCCTGCCGCTGCTCATCTTCTTCCGCATCGTGCAGGGCGCAGGCGGTGGAGGCATGGGCCCCAGCGAGCAGGCCATCCTCGCCGACACTTTTCCGCCCGAAAAACGCGGTCTGGCTTTCTCTGTATTCGGCATGGCCGTCGTCGTCGCCCCTGCTATCGGTCCTACTCTCGGCGGCTGGATCACCGACAACTACGATTGGCGCTGGATCTTCTTCATCAACATCCCGGTCGGCATCCTCTCTCTCTTCCTCACTTCCATGGTGGTCGAGGATCCGCCCTGGCTGCGCGGCCGTCAAGGCAAGTCCATCAAGGTGGACTACATCGGCCTCTCCCTCATCGTCATCGGCCTCGGCTTCCTGCAGGTGGTTCTCGACAAGGGCCAGCAGGACGACTGGTTCGGTTCCACCTACATCGCCGTGTTTTTCGCGGTATCTATGGTCGCGCTGGTCGCGCTCGTCATCCATGAGTGGCGCCACCCGCACCCCATTCTCGAGTTGAAACTCCTGAAGAACCGCAATTTCGCCGCCACCGTGCTTTTCAACTTCATCCTCGGCGCTACCTTGTTTGGCACCACCGTTCTGATACCGCTCTTCCTCCAGACCATGATGGGTTACACCGCGCAGAAGTCCGGAGAAGTCTTGTCTCCCGCAGGCTTCATGCTGATCCTGCTCTTCCCCATCGCCGGAATCCTTTCCACCAAGGTCGATCCCCGCTACATGATCGCCTGCGGCTTTGCCATGACCGCCGTCGCGCTCTACCACATCACCAACCTCAGCCTGACCGTCGATTTCCGCACCATGATCCTGTGGCGCTGCTATCAGATGTCGGGCTTGGCTTTCATCTTCATCCCCATCAGTATCCTCAGCTACGTCGGAGTCCCCCGCAACATGAGCAACCAGGTCTCCGGCATCAGCAACTTCATCCGCAACCTGGGCGGTAGCGTCGGCATCTCCATGCTGACAACGTTCCTCGCCCGCCAAAGCCAAATCCACCAGACCAACCTCGTCGCCCACGCTACGTCCGCCAATCCGCAGTTCAACCAGTTGATGCACGGCAGCGCCGCCAACATGGCCAGGTCCGGCTCCGGCCCGGTGGCCGCCATGCACCAGGCCTATAGCCAGATCATGGGACTCATTCAGCAGCAAGCCGCGCTGCTTTCCTATGTCAACGCATTCTGGTGGGCGGCCGTGATCGTAGCCTGCCTGATCCCGATGCCCTTCCTGCTCAAGAAGCCCCGGCCTGGCGAAGTCCCCGCATCCGGCGCGCATTGATTCCGCGCCGCTCTTCCCCATGCGATACTAGACCCGTCACCCTCCCACGCCGGGATGGCGAAACTGGCAGACGCAGCGGACTTAAAATCCGCAGACCCGAAAGGGTTGTGGGGGTTCAAGTCCCCCTCCCGGCACCAACCGACTTCCCTCCCCATAGAAACCAACGCGCACTTTCGCGCGACGGCCCGAACTCACACCCGTCCGCCCTTCGCCCGCAGCCGCTGGTACCGGCCCCGCCTTCTCACCATCGATACTCGGCGGCATTCTCCTTGCTCTTCGGCAAATACCCCCTGCCCTGCACAACGTCATGATGTTAGGATTATTTTTGTGCAGAGATTCCGATCAATACCCCTGACCCTGCTGGTCCTTGCCGGCCTGCTCGCGGCCATCGGCTGCGGCCAGTTCTTCCCTTCGTCCAACTCGATTACGGCCCTGGCTATTGCCCCCACCAATACCACCCTTGCGCCCGGCGTGACCCAGCAGTACACGGCCACTGCCACTTATGGCAACAACACCACCGCAGACGTCACCACCAGTGTCACCTGGAGCACCTCTCCCACTGCGACTGCGACGGTCAACAGCACCGGGCTGGTTACTGCCGTCGCTCTCGGTACGGCGACGGTCAAGGCTACCAGCGGAAACGTAATTGCTTCCACTGGCCTCACGGTGACTACCAAACAAATCTCCAGCATCGCCATACAACCGCTGACCCAGAACCTCAACGTGTCCTCGGCCAATGGGCCGACCACCGTTCAGTTCACCGCTACCGCCACTTACAAAGACGGCTCGACCGGCGATATCACCGCCATCTCCACGTGGACCTCCGTCTCCTCCACTTCGTCGGTGACTATTTCCAGTACGGGTCTTGCCACGGCAGTGGCAGTTGGAACCGCCACCATCACCGACAACTCCGGCGGCGTGACCTCGAACTCAGCTACGGTTACGGTCAGCCCCTAGAGCGCTGGTTGTCTGCCTCATTCGGTCCCCAAACGGTTTCTGCCACTTTCGTCGTATCCCCACGAAAGTGACCCAATAACTGCTAACGAATCGTCCATCTAAGCGTCTGAATTACAAGAGGATAATGTCTCTCTACGAGTCCTTGCATCGCCTCCAACGGGCATGCATAATCGGTTCTTTTCGCTTGAGTTCATTATGCAAATCGGGTTACAATGTTCTGGCTCGAGACCTGTAATTTCTTTCCTGCAATGTGTACTGCCCCCGCCGGTAAGGCTCGAGTGGCTGTACGCTGCTTCGTTGTATGTTGTTGAATTCCAATGACTTGCAACTGGCTCATCCAAGCGCCACAGAGATCACATCCCGAAGCGGGCGAAATATCATCTAAAGAGGCAGGACGACACTAACTATGGCAAAGCGACGTGGCAACCCGAACTGGGGAAAGCCGGAACCGATTGGACCGGTTGTCCCCACCATCACCGAATTCGAGCAGGTGGTCAAGGAGTTCAAGCTGGCTCCTGACCAGTTCATCCGCTCGACCCGCCTGCGCGAGTGGGCGCGCAAGAACAAGAACTCGAAGTACATTCCCGAGCCCCTGTTGGAAGCTTGGGGCTTTGAGATAGAGTCAACACTTTAATCCTCCAGCTTGAACAATTGCGGGCCGCTTTGCGCGGCCTTTTTTTGTCCCGGAATTCACTTTCGCCACGCAAAGGTTTCTCATGCCAAAGTTCGTCAGGCACATCTTCATCTGCGGCAACCAGCGTCCCCACGATCATCCTCGCGGCTGTTGCGATCGTTCCGCCACCGGCGACCTTCACCGAGCCTTCAAGGTCAGCCTGGCCCAGACCTCAGCCCGCGCCACCGTCCGCGCTAACAAGTCTGGATGCCTCGACCAGTGCGAACACGGCCCCACCGTCGTGGTTTGTCCCGACGCCGTCTGGTACGGCCACGTCACGCTGCAAGACGTTGACGAGATCGTGCAGTCCCACATCCTCGGAGGGCGGCCGGTCGAGCGCTTGCAAATCCCCGACTCCTGCCTCAACGCCTCAACCTGCGAGAACCGTAAGCCGTCCGGTAGTTAACCACGCCGCCCTTTCCGCGGAGTACGATTGTAGGCTTTCTCCCAAGGCTTATCCCCCTCGCCGCTGCTGCTGACCCTGGCCTCGCCGAATTCGCCAACTGAATGTCTTACTGATTTCCTTTCATAAACTTACACTCAGCTTCCTGTCGCTTCGAGGTGGCTCGCACCCAGCCGTTGACCAGCCAACCACCAGCGTGCCATATTGGACTGTTCATCCGTTTGTAATTTTTCATAATGCTCCTGGGCTATTCGGCGGTCCCCCGTTTCCGCCGTTCAGAGAGATCTATGCCTCGCCTTATTCCTCGTGAAACCAAGTTCTTCGACCTCTTTACCGAAATTGCAACCAACGTAACCGAGGGCGCCCGCGCCCTTTCCGAGCTTCTCCATCACTATGACTACGAGCGAATGCCCGCAGCCGTCGCTCGCATCACCGATATTGAGCACCGTGGCGACGAGATGACCCACAAAATCCTCGTCAAGCTCAATCAGACGTTCATCACCCCGTTCGACCGCGAAGACATTCACTTGTTGGTTTCATCCCTCGACGATGTCCTGGATTTCATCTTTGCCGCGGCCGACCGCCTGCTGAACTACAAAATCACTCACCCTTCACCCTCAGCCAAAGTTCTGGCCGGAATCATCCTGAAGCAGGCCGAAGAATTGACCAAGGCAGTTTCTCTGCTCGGCAAAGACAATCGCGTCCTGCAGCACTGCGTCGAGGTCAACCGCCTCGAGAACGAAGCTGACAAGGTGAGCCGCGAAGCCATCGGCCGCCTTTTCGACGGTGAGCAGGACCCCATCACCCTTATCAAGCTCAAGGAATTGCTCGAGGTTCTTGAAGAGGCCAGCGACAAGGCCGAAGACGTGGCCAACGTCCTCGAAACCGTCATCCTCAAGAGTGCGTGAGATTGCGTCCCTTGTTCCCTACTGACCCAACCAGACGGAGACCACGACCATGACCACCGGCATGGTGCTGCTGGTCGTCACCGTAGTTGCCGCCCTGATCTTCGATTTCCTTAACGGTTTCCACGATGCCGCCAACAGCATCGCTACCGTCGTCTCAACCCGCGTGCTTTCACCGCGCCTGGCCGTGGCTTGGGCCGCTGCCTTCAATTTTCTGGCCGCCTTCCTCCTTGGCACTGCCGTGGCTAAGACCATCGGCAAGGGCATGATTCAGCTCGATATCGTCACCCAGTACGTCGTGCTCGCCGGACTCATCGGCGCCATCGTCTGGGACGTCCTCACCTGGCTATGGGGTCTTCCCACGTCCTCCTCGCACGCCCTCATCGGCGGCTACGCCGGCGCCGCCATGGCTCGCGCCGCGATACTCCACGGTTGGCACTCTGCCCCTCATGTCATCATCGCCTCCGGATGGACCAGGACCCTCATCTTCATCGTGCTCGCTCCCCTCATGGGTTTCGTTCTGGGCTTCGGCATGATGGTCGCCGTCTCCTGGATCTTCCAACGCAGGTCGCCCCGGCAGGTCGACAGCCTCTTCCGCAAGCTGCAATTGCTCTCTGCCGCGGCCTACAGTCTCGGACATGGTGGCAACGATGCGCAGAAGACCATGGGGATCGTCGCCGGAGCTCTCTACACCGCCGGCGTTATGAACAAGCAGGACTTTGCTGCCAACTGGGGACACTTCCACTGGCCCATCATTCTCGCCGCCCACGCCGCCATCGCCCTGGGCACATACCTCGGCGGATGGCGCATCGTCCACACCATGGGCTCCAAGATCACCAAGCTCAAGCCCGTCGGCGGCTTCTGCGCCGAAACCGCCGGAGCCATCACCCTGTTCGGCACCGCCCTCGCCGGAATCCCCGTCAGCACCACCCATACCATCACCGGGGCCATCGTGGGTGTCGGCAGCACCCATCGCCTCTCCGCCGTGCGCTGGGGCGTCGCCACGCGCATTGTCTGGGCCTGGATCTTCACCATCCCCGCCTCCGCCGCAGTCGCCATGCTGACCTTCTGGCTCATCCGCCTCTTCAACCCCGCCGCGTAACCCACGCTTTTCGCTTTTCGCTGTTGGCTTTTGGCTCTCCTCATTCCGCGACTGAAGAGCGAATGGCGAATAGCCAAGCGTCAGCAGCTAAGGGCTCAGTGCCAACGGCTAGTTGCTAATTGCTAGTTGCTAGCTGCTAGAATTTCCAGTTGCCCTCATGCCCAACCCTTCCCTATTCTGCGACGTCGAAACCGCGCTGGCCGAGATCCGCGCCGGCCGCATGATTGTCGTCATTGACGACGAAGACCGCGAAAACGAAGGCGACCTCACCATGGCCGCCGAAAAGATTACCCCCGAAGCCATCAATTTCATGGCCCGCTACGGACGCGGCCTCATCTGTCTCGCCATGACCGAGGAGCGCCTCGACTACCTCCGCCTGCCCCCCATGTCGGCCGAAAACACCTCTAACTTCGGCACCGCCTTCACCGAGTCCATCGACGCCCGCGACGGCGTCACCACCGGCATCTCAGCCTACGATCGCTCCCACACTATCAAGATCGCGATTGATCCCAACACGCGCCCCAACGATCTCGCCCGTCCCGGCCACACCTTCCCCCTCCGCGCTCGCAAGGGCGGAGTCCTCGTTCGTGCCGGACAAACCGAAGCCTCCGTCGATCTCGCCCGTCTCGCCTCGCTCGTTCCCGCCGGCGTCATCTGCGAGATCATGAACGACGACGGCACCATGGCGCGCGTCCCCGAGCTCGCCGAATTCTGCCGCGAGCACGGCCTCAAGATGCTCACTGTGGCCGAGCTCATCCGCTACCGCATGGCCCACGAGCGCTACGTCCGCCGCCTCATCGAGGCCGTCGTGCCAACCGCCTTCGGCGACTTCCGCATGATCGTTTACGAATCTGAGATCAATAGCGAAACCCACATCGCGCTGGTCCGTGGCGACGTCGAGCACGCCGGCGACGACCCCGTCCTCGTCCGCATGCATGCACACTGCTTGATGGGAGACGTCTTCGGCGCTTCCTGGTGCGGCTGCCGCGACGCCATCGAAGGCGCCATGCAGCGCATTGCCGACGCCGGACGCGGCGCACTGATTTACCTCCACCAGACCTCAAAGGGCTATTCTGTCGAAAAGCTCGGCGACAAACTGACCCTGCAGTTCCACCACGAACAGCGCCTGCCAACCCTGCCCGAGAGTCAGCGCCGCACTCAGCGCGAAATCGGCATAGGAGCTCAAATCCTTTCCGACCTCAACCTCAAGCGCATCCGTTTGCTGACCAACCACCCGCGCCGCGTCGCTGGCCTCGACGGCTTCGGCATCGAGATCGTCGAGCAGGTCCCCGTTTCCGCCGTGCGCAAAGTCATCTCCCAGTAATTTGCTACGAACGATTTCGTCCGGTTGTCCGCCTTCGGACAACTTCCCCGCAATCGGACGCCAATCGCCCGCCCCCTGCTCACCCGCGAGACGATAAGTCCCGTCCTCCCAATGGCCTAACCGATTCGCTGCGTGGCCGTCAAAATGCATACGGATCGTCATCGCTACTCTTGGGGTTAAATGCATGCGTTCCATCTGGCAGGATGTCCGCTACGGATTACGCCAATTGCGCCAGAGCCCCGGCTTCTCGCTGACGGCAATCATCTCGCTGGCGCTTGGCATTGGCGCTACCACGGCTGTGTTCAGCGTCGTTTACGCCGTGCTGCTCGACCCGTATCCCTACGCCGACGCCGACCGCATGGTCCACCTCGTAGTGAAAACCAAGAGCGCCCAGGAATTCTGGCTCGTCTTCACCGGACCGCAATATCAAAAGCTGCGTGAATCGCACGCCATCGAAAGCGCGGTCGCTCAGGATGGATGGAACCTGACCACCACCGGCAGCGAGCTGCCCGAAGACGTGAATGCGGCTTACTTTACGGGCAACGGCTTCGATCACTTTGGCGTGCCAATGTTCCTTGGCCGGGGACTGAAGCCGAGTGACGCCCCCGAAGGCGCTGATCCTGAACCGGTTGCGGTCCTGGGGTATAAGTTCTGGCAGCGCCATTACAACGGCGAGCGCAACGTCATTGGCAAGACCCTCCAGTTGGTCCACAAGAACTACACCATCATCGGCGTCGCGCATCCGCGCTTCACCTGGGGCGACGCCGACGTCTACCTGCCGCTGAAAGTGTCGTCCGACCCCGCCCGCGCCTATCAAGTCAATACCAAGCTGAAACCCGGAGTGAGCCACGCCGCGGCCAACGCGGAATTTCAATCGCTCTTCGAGCAGTTCGCGCAAGAGACGCCCAAGCACTTCCCGCACGAGAGTTTTCGCGTGCAGGTGAAAGGGCTGAACGACCAATTTCTCGAGCGCATCGGTCCAACTCTCGCGCTACTCCTGGGGTCCGTCGCACTGTTGTTGCTGATCGGATGCGGCAACGTATCGATCTTGTTGCTGGCACGCGGAACGGCACGAGACCACGAGTTCGCCGTGCGCGCCGCCGTTGGCGCCGATCGGGTGCGCCTGATTCGACAACTGTTAACCGAATCGCTGCTTCTCGCAATTACTGGGACAGCTCTCGGTATCGCCCTCGCCTATGAAGCGATCAACATTATCGTCGCCATGTTGCCCGGAGGTTCGTTCCCGCACGAGTCATCGATCCACGTCAACCTGCCGGTGCTGCTCTTCAGCGCGGCCCTGGCGATCTTCACTGGCGTGTTCTTCGGCCTCTCACCGGCGATGCAGTTCAGTCGCCCGGAAGTTTCCCAGGTGATGCAATCCAGTGCGAAAAGGATCATGGGAGGAGTGCGCGGAAAACGCTTCCATCGCCTCCTCATCAGCGGCCAGATTGCCCTGACTCTGCTGCTGCTGGCCACGGCCGGGGCCGCCATCCAGGGTTTCGTGAAGCTCAGCCACAGCTATCTCGGCTACAACCCGCATAACGTGATGTCCGTTGGCATTCCTGTCCACGACAACACGTACACCTCATGGGAATCGCGGTCGCAGTACTTCACTCAGCTCATGCAGAAAGTCGCCGACATGCCCCAAGTGAAAATGGTGGGCCTCTCGACCAATGCCACTCCGCCCGACAACGGCGCTGACAACATCTTCGAGCTTCAGGGTAAACCCACGCTCGAAGACAAGCATGCGCGCCTGAATTTCGTCAGCCACGAATACTTCCCTGTGCTGCAAATCCCGCTTCTGCAAGGCCGCCTGTGGAACGACTCCGAGACCCAGCGCGGAGCTCGCGTGGCTGTCATCGACGAGACCCTGGCCAAGCGCTATTTCCCAGCCGGTGATGCCGTCGGACACCAGATTCGCACCCCGAACGTAAAGGCCGATCCTCCCATCACCCAGGCAATTCCCGAGAGCGGTGACTGGTTTGAAATCATCGGCGTCGTCGGCGACGTGCTTGACGACGGCCTCGGAAAGCCGATCAAGCCCGAGATCTACGTCCCTTACACCATTTTCATGCCGCCGTGGACCCAGATCCTCGTGCGCACCGATGGACCTCCTCTTGCCGTGCTCGACAACGTCCGCCGCACCATCCACACCGTCGATGCCGACCAGCAGGCTGCCGGACATGTCCGCAGTCTGGAAGAGTGGATCACCACCCAGCGCGAGTGGTCCCAGCAGCGCCTGCTGGCGACACTGTTCGGCGTGTTCGCTGCGCTGGCATTGTCGCTGGCTGCCGTGGGACTGTATAGCGTTGTGTCCTACACTGTGGCACAGCGCACCAATGAGTTTGGTATCCGCATGGCTCTGGGTGCCGATCGACTCCATGTGCTGCGCATGGTGTTTCTCTCCACCGCCGGCAGCGTCTGCGTCGGGGTCGCAATGGGCCTCGTGCTGAGCCTGGCCATGCGACGCCTTGTGGCGCAGTGGGCGGAAGGTAGTTCAATCAATGTCCCGGTTCTTGCCGCCGTGTCAGTGCTCTTGTTTGCTGTGGCGATCGTCGCCTGCGCCATTC
>Ga0207826_1000149_pt1 | contig 18329 bp, 19 predicted proteins | sample LuqExpMetageno80_FD_187837 | JGI IMG/M metagenome (GOLD analysis project Ga0207826, IMG submission 187837) | Tropical forest soil microbial communities from Luquillo Experimental Forest, Puerto Rico - Sample 80 (SPAdes) | ecosystem: Environmental > Terrestrial > Soil > Tropical forest ... | reverse complement strand
GGCCGTGAAGGAGACTTACTCGGCGGTTTACGAAGGGAATATCTTCCCGAATGACATGGATGTCAGCGTAACCATGAAATTCGTCGATGCCGAGGACCCCACCTGGGGCGCTGGCCTGCTTTTCTGGAGCAAGGGCTTAAAAGATTTTTATGGCTGGTTAATCAATGCCAACGGCTGGTTTACTATTCAGCGCAGGGTAGGGGATCGTTTCATCAATCCGGTGAGTTGGCGAGAAAATGCGGCAATCAATAAAGGAGTTGGCGCCGACAACCTGCTCCGGGTAGTTACCAAAGGCACACAGGCCAAGGTTTACATCAACGACAAAGAGGATATCACCTTTACCGGCCAACCCCCTGAAGGTGGCAGCCAGATCGGGGTGCGGGCCGCGTCCGGCGATGACAAGCCGAATGTGGTAGAATATAGTGACCTGAAGGTGATGTCACCGTAAGCTCAAAAGACGGCGGTGGACACCAAACCCCCGAAAACAGGAGAAGGATAATATGTGGCATCACAATAAAAAGACCCGATTCTTTATGCCGGTCGTCTTGCTGACGCTTGGTTTATCCCTGGTGGCGGTCATGGCCCTGTCGCCGGCAACCGCCGCCGAGAACGCCATGAAAAGGGCGGAGCCCTGTCAAGGCCAGAATCAGAAAATGTGCCCCGCCACCCCTGAAAAATCCACCTGCGTGGTAACTGTCGATTGCCCGCCCATCAAGAGCCCCGGCAAGACGGTCTGCCAGACCACCATTGATTGTCCGGGCAAACAGGCGGAACCTGAAAAAGAGAAAAAGAGCGAGTAAGAATTTTTGCCGCTAAGGGGCAGCTGAAACAACGGGGTTAGGGGCGCTTATGCCCTTAACCCCGTTTCTTGTTCAGGCCAGCTAGCGGCGGCGGCTACTCTGCCGGCCCTTGAGGAACAGGCGCAGAGGGGCGTGGCTGAGGCCCAATTGTTTCCGCAGTTCTTTCACCAGATAGCGCCGGTACGATTCCGGCACGCCTTCCGGGTGGTTCACAAAGGCAATAAAGGTGGGGGGATGGGTTTCCGGCTGGGTCAGATAGTAAAACTTGATGGGCCGGAAGCGGAAGAGGGGAGGGCGAACCCGCCGGGTAATCTCGGCAATCAATCTATTGAGCTCGCCGGTCCCGGCCCTGCGGCCCAGCTGCTGATGAATTTCGTCGATCAGCGTAAAGACCCGGGGCAGGTTATGGCCGGTGAGGACGGAGAGAGACACCAGCGGGGCATAAGGCAGGAAGTCCAGACCTTCTTTGGCTTGCTTCAAGGCGGCCGGGCGAACCTCCCCAGGCACCAGGTCCCACTTGTTCAGCCCCACCACACAACCTTTGCCTTCCTCGGCGATGAGGGAGGCAATGCGCAGATCCTGGCCGGTGAGGCCCTCCCGGGCGTCAAGGAGCAGGAGTGCCACATCGCAGCGCTCCAGGGCCTTGAAGGCCTTCAGGACCATGCCTTTCTCGAGGCCCGGGTCCACGTGGCTGGGGCGCCGGAGCCCGGCGGTATCGATGAGCACATAATCCCGCCCCTCATAGGCCAGGGGGGTGTCGATGGCGTCCCGGGTGGTGCCGGGGAGGTCGCTGACAATGAGGCGCTCTTCCCCCAGGACCCGATTGATGAAAGAGGACTTGCCCACGTTGGGCCGCCCCACTACGGCCACCCGAATACCCGGGGTTGCCTCGGGGAATTCCGGCGCCTGGGGGAGACTTTTGAGCACCTCCTCAAGAAGGGGGGATAGCCCCAGCTTGTGGGTGGCGGACACGGGATACAGGGGAGAGAGGCCAAAGCCGTAAAATTCGGCCAGGTGGAGTTCCCGGCCGGGATGGTCGATTTTATTGATCACCAGGAAAAGGGGCTTACCGGTGGTGCGGAGATAGTCCACAACCTCGGCATCCCCGGCCTGGGGGCCGTCTTTCCCGTCCATGACCAGGAGGATGGCGTCGGCATCGGCCACTGCGGCTTCAGCCTGGCGCTTGACCTGGCGGCCCAGGTCGTCTCCGCCGCCCACCAGACCCCCGGTGTCCACCAGGAGAAAGGTGCTCTCCCCCCAGACGACCCTGCCTAGGTGACGGTCCCGGGTAACTCCGGGCAGGTCCCCCACCAGGGCCTGGGAGGAGCGGGTCAGGGTGTTGAACAGCGTGGATTTACCCACGTTGGCCCGGCCAATAATGGCCACCAGGGCGGGCGCGGCCGGGGGGGGTGCGGGCATAGGTGATCTCAGGAAGAGGGCTTCCCGGCAAACTCCTTAGGAGGCCACTGGCGCAGGACCTCGATGGCTCTCTTCAATACAGGGTCATTTTTCAAATCTTCTTCGGTGAGGGGCTGATCCCAGGCTTTATCGGTAAGGCCTTCCCCCTTCATATGGCGGTCCAGGGCTTCATCACGGAGTTTCTCGAGGGACTTGCCCTCGGCGACCTCGATATCCTTCACCTCGATATCTGGATTGATACCGATCTCATGGATGGTCTTGCCGCTGGGGGTGTAATACAAAGCCGTGGTCAGGCGCAGGGCCGAGCCGTCTCCCAGGGGGAGGATGGTCTGCACCGAGCCCTTGCCGAAACTCTTGGTGCCCATGATAAGGGCCCGATGTTGGTCTTTTAAGGCCCCGGCCACGATCTCGGAGGCGGAGGCGCTACCCTCGTTGATGAGGACAGTAATGGGAAGGTCCCGTTCACCGGGATCTCCCGGGTGGGCATTGAACTGCATGCGCTGGCGGGGATCCCGGCCCTCGGTCTTGACGATGAGGCCGTGGCTCAGGAACTCGTCCGACACCATGACCGCCTGATCCAGCAGCCCTCCCGGGTCATTGCGCAAATCGAGGACCAGCCCCTTGATGGGAGGATTATGCTGGCGCATCTTCTGGAGATAACTGCGCAAGTCATGATCGGTCTGGTCCTGAAAGTTAGACACCCGGATGAAGCCGTACCCCCCCTCGATCAACCGGGCTTTGACGCTGTGGATGGGGATGATATCCCGGACGATGGAGTAGTCCTTGGGCTTGGGGAACCCCTGCCGGTTAATGGTGATGGTGACATGGGAACCCTTGGCTCCCCGGATCTTCCGCACCGCTTCAGTGATGGAAATATTTTTTGTGGGGGTGCCGTCGACCTTAACGATCTGGTCGCCGGCCAGAATGCCGGCCCGGTAGGCAGGCGTGCCCTCGATGGGGGAGACCACGATCAACTTCCGGTCTTTCAGGGTAATTTCAATGCCGATACCGCTGAACTTGCCCTTGGTTTCTACCTGGAGTTCCTTGAATTCATCGGGAGTCATGAAGGAGGAATGGGGGTCAAGGGAGCCCACCGACCCCTGGATGGCCCCGTAGACCAGGTCTTTGCTGGTTTTGGGCTCGGCGTACTGTTGCTCCACGATGTCCAGGGCATGCGCGAAGACCTTTAATTGGTCATCGGTGAGGGTAGCCCCAGGTTTGCAGAAAGGGTTATCGGTTCCCCGGGCTTTGGCGGCCGCGGTGGCAGTGGTGAGGGAAGGTGCGGTGAACAGGCCCCAACAAAACAGGCCAACCAGGGCGATCACAGCCGCGAGCGTTAGCCCGCGATGCCCTCCGAAAAAATTCCATGTGGGACGGCGTTGATAATTATTCATCTTTTCTCAACTCGTTGGTGCTGGGCCGGCGTTCTGGTGCCAGCCGGTGGCTAAATTTGCTCTATCAAAAGGGCTGCCCGAAGCGCCGGCCCCGGGCAGTTCCCGGAAAATAATCATGTTCAGGAGGTGGGGGCTTTACCGCCTTGCAGAGCCTGCACGGCCTGGTGCACCCAGGGGTCTGACTCCGGATCCGGGGTGGGGACGCTCAGGGACTTGGTTTCCTCCTCGGGCGGCTTCTGGCCTTCGATGTCCGGTTTGAGTCCGTCACCCGAGATTTTTTGTCCGTTGGGCGTATAGCAATAGGCCACCGTCATCAGCAGGGCGGAGCCATCTTCCAGAGGCACCACCTGGGTGATGCCGCAGAGCCCGAAGGTCTTGTCCCCCAGGAGGAGCCCCCGGTGATTGTCCTGCAAAGCCCCGGCCAGGATCTCGGCGGCCCGGGCCGTGTTCTGGTCTACCAGCACCACCATGGGAAGCGGGGTCTTGAGCACCTGCTCGCGCTCGCTGCCCGTGTAGGTTTGTTCAGAGCTGCTCTGCCGGCCCCGGGTGGACACCACTTTTTGCTTCCCCAGGAACAGGGAAGCGGTGCGCACTGCCTGGTCCAGGGTCCCCCGGGCATTATTGCGCAAGTCCAGAATCAACCCCTTGGGGGGCGGGCTGCCCTTGCTCAGGTTGTTTAAATCCTGGCCCAGGACTTTGGGGAGGTCGTTGGTGAAATAGGGAATCCGCACGTAGGCGTAACCCTCTTTGAGCATTTTCACCTTGGGGGTGACCGGGCCCAGAGGTTCCAGGGTCACGCTCAAATCCAGGGGCTTCACCAGGCCGTTTCTGATCACTTCCAATTTCAGGGTCTTGCCGGCCTGGCCCTGGAAGTAGTGCTCCCCTTCCTGGGTGGTGATGTTGCGGATGAGCTGGCCGTCGATTTTCGTAATGTGGTCGCCGGCTTTCAGCCCGGCCCGGGCGGCCGGCCCGCCGTCCAGAACCGACACGGCGGTGAGGAGATGGTCCTTGAAGACCAGTTCCATCCCGGCTTCGGCAGTTGGTCCCTGCTGGCCTCTCTGGTACTTGGCGAATTGCTCGGCGTTCAGGTACGAAGAATCGGGGTCGAGAGAGTTCATCACGCCCCTCATGGCGCCATGGAAGAGCTCCACGTCGTTCTTCTGGAATACCGCCTTCGTGGAAATCTCATTGAGGGCCTCAGACAGCAACCGCAAGGATTCGTAATCCGAAGTGGTTTCTGCCAACACCAGAGCTGTCAGGCAGCCCGCCAAGATCAGGATCCCCAATATCCCCTGACCGAGCCGTTTTCTCAGGCAATTCTGAAATAACTTCAACTCTTTGTTGCTCCGTCTTTTTGATATTTGATTTGCTCGAATCTCACTGGTTAATTTTTGCTTTTCCGGGTCATGACCGCCAGGGCAGCCTTGCTGATGTCTTCGGCTGTCAGGCCGAAATGTTTGAGGAGTTCATCGGGTTTTCCCGACATGCCAAAGGTATCCCTCAAGCCCACCCGCTTCTGTGGCACCGGGTAGAATTCCGTGAGTACTTCACTGACCGCACTGCCCAGGCCGCCGGTGGCCGAGTGTTCTTCCGCCGTGACCAGGCCGCCGGTGCGACGGGCCGAGTCCAATATCAGCTGCCAATCGAGGGGCTTCAGGCAGGAGAGGTTGAGGACCCGGGCGCTCATCCCCTGTTTGGCCAGGAGATCAGCCGCGGCCAGGCACTGGTGCACCATGAGGCCGATCCCCGCCAGGGTAACGTCAGTTCCCTCCCGGAGAATATGGCTGCGCCCCAGCTCAAAGGTATAGGTATCGTCATGGATCACCGGAAACGGGATGCGGGAGGTGCGGAGGTAAACCGGCCCCTGGTAGGTGGCCGCCCAGCGCACCATGGCCCGGGTCTCAGGCCCGTCCGCCGGCACCAGCACCACCAGGTTGGGAAGGACCCGCATCAGGGCCAGATCCTCGATGGACTGGTGGGAGCCGCCGTCCTCGCCCACGGTAATCCCGCCGTGGCTGGCCACGATCTTGACGTTCAAATTGCCGTAAGCGATGGTCTGGCGAATCTGCTCCCAGGCCCGGCCGGTGGCGAAGATGGCAAAGGTGCTGGCAAAGGGGACCTTGCCCCCCAGGGCCAGCCCGGCCGCGGTCCCCATCATGTCCTGCTCGGCGATGCCGACGTTGAAGAAGCGGTCCCGGAAGACCTTGGCAAAGCGGGTAGTTCCGGTGGAGCCGGAAAGATCGGCGTCCAGCACCACGATATCCGGGTATTCCTCACCCAACTGGGCCAATATCCTGCCGTATTCGACCCTGGTGCTTTCTTTGGCGGGGAATTGTACAGTTTCAGGAAGGGCGCCCAAAAAGTAAAACCTCACCTCGACATGGACTGAAGTTCTTTCACGGCTAGCTCATATTCCTCGGTGGTGGGAGTGACGCCGTGAAATCTGACCTGGTCCTCAAAGATGGACACCCCTTTCCCCTTGGTGGTCTGCGCGATGATGATGCTGGGCCGGCCTTTGATCTCCCCGCACTCTTTCAGGGTAGCCAGAATATCCGGAATGGAGTGCCCGTTCACCTGGGCCGTGTGCCATCCGAAGGCCTGCCATTTGGCGGCCAGGGGTTCGACGCTCATGACCTCCTTGGTGCGCCCGTCAATCTGCAGGCGATTGCGGTCCAGGATGGCGGTGAGGTTGTCCAGGGAGTAGTGGGAGGCAGTCATGGCCGCTTCCCAGATCTGGCCTTCCTGGATTTCCCCGTCCCCCAGCAGGGCATAGACCCGGTGGCGCCTCTGGTTGATCTTCAGGGCCAGGGCCAGCCCATTGGCCACCGACAGCCCCTGCCCCAGGGAGCCCGTGGGCACTTCCACCCCGGGGGTGCACTTGGGGTCGGGGTGGCCCTGGAGGCTGCTCCCAAACTGGCGCAGGGTAAACAGCTCCTCCCGGGGGAAAAAACCCAGGCGGGCCAGAATCGCATAGAGCACCGGCGCCGCGTGGCCCTTACTGAGGACAAAATAGTCCCGGTCGGGGTAGCAGGGGTTGCCGGGGTCCAGGTGCATGTGGCTGAAAAATAGGGCGACCAACACATCGGTGGCGGACAGGGACCCCCCGACGTGGCCGGAGCCAGACCGGTAAAGCATCTCCACGATGTCCAGGCGGATCTGCCGGGCAATTTCCGTGAGCTGGTTGGGATCGCTGATAGGGTACATTCGTCTTAAGGTCAAATCACTTTGTAAGATAGTATAACCAGGAAATCAATAGTTTTTCAATCTCCCCCCCCAAAATCCCTTGAAGGCCCTCCCACGGCCCCTCCCACCAGGGGTGTTGGTAAGGGAAGGGAAACAGGGAATCTGCACCAGGATGCATCTCTTTTGTTTTCGCGACTTGGTGGCTGGTATATAATTAGTAAAAAAGATTTGATTAGTTTTATGGGGATTAAATTTTATGGTTGGTAGCGGCTGCTACAGCATCCTCCCCCGAGACGGAGTATCTTCCCTATAAAAGGAGGATAAGATTTTATGGCAAAAATACCGAAAGAAGTGCAGGATTTCATGAAAGGCAAGATGGGATGGGTGGCCACGGCGTCTCCTGATGGCGTGCCAAATGCCACCCCGAAAGGGTCTGTCCGGGTAATAGATGACGAGCATCTGGTCTTCGCGGATCTTTTTTCTCGGAAGACCAGGGAAAACCTTTTGAAAAACCCCAAGGTGGCTGTTACTGTCATTGACGAAAAGAGTCACAAGGGCTTTCAGATTAAAGGCGCCGCCGAATTACTCACCGCTGGTGAGTTATTCAAACAGGTGGCAGAGGAGCTGAAAAAAGCCCCAATGAAACTTCCGCCAGCCACTTATGTGGTGAAAATTACGGTGGAGGCGGTCTACGATCAGTCCGTGGGTCCTGACGCAGGCAAACAGATTGCCTGATCGACGTGGCAGGTCCGCTCTGGTTCTTGAATAAGCATGTACCTAACGCCCGGGGAAAAAGACGCCAAGCGTATCGACTTCGCAGCTCTTTTTTCTCGGGCCCTGTTGTTTTACCGGTTCATTTAGGTCATCAGGTGGGTGGTATGCGATGTCTATGTAACGAACATATTGGTCCGGAGCGCGCCATCACCCCCACCTGCATCGGCCAGCTTTGGATTTTCGACAGCCTGAAACCGGAGGAATTATCGGCGCTCTCGGCGTTGGCCTTACGCCAGAGTTACAAAAAAGGGGAAACGATTTTTTCTCAGGGCGACCCGGCTCAGAAGATGTTCCTCATTAAGGCCGGATTGGTGAAATTAAGCAAAATTACGGAAGAGGGGAACGAGATCACCCTGGACCTGCGAAAAGCCGGGGATTTTTTGGGAGAGAGCATGCTCCTGGAAGGTGCCAATTATCCGTTGACGGCCACTTGCGTGGAAGAGACTTTGATCTGCGGTTCTACCAAGGCCAACTTCGAGAAGTTAGTTCTGGATAATCCCAATATCGGTCTGCAAGTCATTAAAAATTTGAGTAGCCGCATCGCTGGGCTGACAGACCGGGTGGGGAGCTTTTCTCTAACTAATCTGGAAGACCGTCTTTTTCAAATCCTCACCCAGGTGGCTCAGGAGCATGGTATCCGAACCAAGCGAGGAGTGAGTATAGAGTTTCCCCTCACTCACGAAGAACTGGGGTTTCTGGTGGGGGCCCACCGCGTCAGTATTACCAGGGCTATAAAAGCCTTGAAGAAATCGGGCCGTATCCTCCAGGAGGGGCGGACCCTCATTCTGTTTTCTCAGCCTGCCTAGTTGTGGTCTTATACTGCACGGAAGCCACTTTATCTGCCGCCCCACAATGGTCAGGTAGGTGCGGAGCAAATGGTCCTCGTCCCCAAGGGGGCCAGCTGAAAGCCGTATTTCTCACCGAACCGGCTACTTCCTTATCCCCACCTCATTAGGGGTTATTTCAAGCACAAAAAAATCGGCTTCGGCATCCATAAAATTCCCTCTAAAGCAATTGTCCCGTATAATAACATGCCAGAATGCCCCTGACAGGGGGCTTAAGCAAGGCAGGGACGATCTATGGCTTTAACCCGAGAGGAAGTGCTGCACGTGGCGGACCTCGCCCGCCTCAGCTTAAACCCGGAGGATGTCGACCGCCTGACCCGCCAGCTGAACGACATCCTGGCCTACGTGGAAAAATTACAGGAAGTCGATACCACCGGGGTGCCCCCCATGGCCCACGCGGTGCCGGTCTATAACGTGTTCCGGGAAGACGAAGTGACGCCGTGTCTGTCCCGGGAAGAGGGCCTGGCCAACGCTCCGGCCCAGGAAGAGGGGACCTTCGTGGTCCCCAGGGTCATTTAGATCCGGGCTGCAGGTTTAGTCGCAGATTCAGCTTATATATAACCGGGAGCGTGAAATAGATTAATTTTTCACCCTCACCCTGACTCTCTCCCTCAAGGGAGAGGGAAAATTAGGGAAATCCAAGATTAATCAATTTTACGATCCGAGTAATAAGCTTAATGTCCTTATTCCTTACCTGCCCCTTTATGGGTGAGGGCCGGGCTGGGGGTGAAATTTTTAGGGATTTCTCTAACTCAGCCCCCTCCCCCCAACCCCCTCCCACGAGGGGGCGGATGACAGTAAAATTAGGATTTGTATTGCTAGGGAGCTTAGCATGACCGCGGATTTGTGCAGTCTAACGATAGGCGAGCTTTCTTCCCGGCTGTCCCGGCGGGAGGTCTCCCCGGTGGAGGCGGCGGAGGCGTTTTTGGCCCGCATCGCCGTCCTCGATCCGGAACTCCACACGTACATCACCGTGGACGAGGAGGGCGCGCTGATTCAGGCCCGGGAGGCGGAGGCGAGGCTGGTCCGGGGCGAAACCGGCCCCCTGGTGGGGGTGCCCCTGGGCCTCAAGGACGTTCTGGCCACCAAGGGGCTCCGGACCACCTGCGGCTCCAGGATCCTCGAGAATTTTGTCCCGCCCTATGACGCCACGGTGTGCAGCCGGTTGCGTCAGGCCGGCGCGGTGTTTTTGGGGAAGGTCAACATGGATGAGTTCGCCATGGGCTCTTCCACGGAAAACTCGGCCTTCGGGGTGACCCTCAACCCCTGGCGGCGGGATTGCATCCCCGGCGGCAGCAGCGGCGGGTCGGCCGCGGCGGTGGCCGCGGACCTGTGCAGCGCCTCCCTGGGGTCGGACACCGGCGGCTCCATCCGCCAGCCGGCCTCCCACTGCGGCGTGGTGGGGTTAAAGCCCACCTACGGCCGGGTCTCCCGCTATGGCCTGGTGGCCTATGCCTCTTCCCTGGACCAGATCGGCCCGGTCACCAAGGACGTGCGGGACACGGCCCTCCTGCTCCAGTGCATCGCCGGCCATGACCCCCAGGATTCCACGGCGGTGCCGGAGCCGGTGCCGGACTACCTGGTGAGCCTGGGAAAAGAGATTAAGGGGCTCAAAATCGGGGTCCCCAGGGAATATTTCGGGGAGGGCCTGGACCCGGAGGTTAAGAATGCGGTGCAGGCCGCCCTTAAGACTCTGGAGGGCCTGGGCGCCGATGTCGTCAGTGTGAGCCTGCCCCACACCGAGTATGCCGTGGCCACCTATTACATCATCGCCATGGCCGAGGCTTCCTCCAACCTCGCCCGCTATGACGGCGTCAAGTACGGTTTTCGGGCCCCGGGCGGGAATCTTCTGGAGATGTACGCCAAGACCCGCACTTTAGGCTTCGGGGCCGAAGTCTGCCGCCGCATCATGCTCGGCACCTATACTCTGTCGGCCGGCTATTACGATGCCTATTACCGCAAGGCCTCCCAGGTGCGGACTCTCTTGCGCCGGGACTTTGACCAGGCCCTTGAAACCTGCGCGGTTCTGGCCACCCCGGTAGCCCCCACCCCGGCCTTCCGTCTGGGGGAAAAGGTGGACGATCCCTTGACCATGTACCTCTCGGACATCTTCACGATTTCAACCAACCTGGCGGGAATTCCGGGGCTCTCGCTGCCGTGCGGCTTCAGCACCGACGGTCTCCCCATTGGGCTGCAGCTCCTGGGGCCGCCTTTCGGGGAGCCCCAAATGCTCCAGGTGGCCTATGCCTTTGAGCAGGCTACTGATTTTCATTACCGCAAACCGCCGCTCAAGTGAACGTCAACGGTAGCTCTCGGGTTTTTCCGGGAAATTATGGTTGGCAGGATTAAAAAAATCGGGAGAAAGAACCGATATTTTAAAGGTGGAACAGTCATTCATGGACCGTTGGTCCTTTCGTAAGTTATGGGAAACCTTTTCTGTGCAGGGACAGCCGCCCCCGGCTGTCCCCTGAGGGCAGGCCAGGGCGCCTCCCCTGCATCAGGGGAAACTTTTCGTACCCTGATGGGAGGATCTTTCTCTTAATAAAGCCCATGCCGCTGCAATGAGCGGACAAACTCCCCGGGGGAGGTAAATTGCCAGGACCGGAGGCCTTGTTCCTGGGCCGCGGTCACAAAAGGGAGCTTGTCGTCCACGAAGAGGCATTGGTCAGGAGCAAGGCCGGTTCGCCGGATGAGGGCCTGATAGATGCCCGGTTCCGGCTTGCGGCTGCCCACTTCAAAAGACAGGATGAAGCTCTGAAAATAATCGAGCAGGGCATAGTTTTCCCGGATATACGAGAAATGCAAAGGGTTAGTGTTAGACAGCAGATAGAGGGGGTAGCGGGGGGCCAGATGGCGGACGAGTTTGGCCATGCCCTCCATGGGGTCGAAGATATCGCTCCACCAGGAGGCGAATTGGGGGAAGGGCAGGGCCACGCCGAAATGATCCGCCAGGCGGCGGTGAAACTCTTCTGAGGACAGGCGGCCCGTGTCGTAGCCGGGCTCGAGGTCGGACTCGAAGACCCGGGCATAAACCTCCCCGGGGGTGAGTCCGGTAAGGGTGGCCAGGCGGCGGCAAAAACGGAGATGGTCCACCTTCACCAGGACGTTGCCCAGGTCCAGGGCCAGGGCCTTGAGGTCATGAGGCGCTTCCAGGGGAACCTCCGGACGCTTGAGAGGTTTGAAGAAATGACTTTATCATTGCCGTGGGGAAAGGAAAAGGGGAGATGAGGCCGGCAGACCGGGTGATACGGGATGATCTTCTCTGGGCCGGGTATCTCCTGTTCCTAGCTGTCCTTTTCGGTCTTTACTACCAATGGCCCCTGGTCAAAATCGCCTGGCGGGGTGAGCTCAGCTCCTACCTGGAAAAAATCGACGAGCATCGCCGGGCCACGGAATTCAAGGGGATGCCGACCGTCAGCCTGGAGGAGGCCCACGACCTCTGGAAGGGAGGCGAGACCCTGTTCCTGGATGCCCGTGACGCGGATGACTTTGCCGAACTGCACATTCCCAAGGCGGTAAACCTGCCCCTGTCCAGGGTGTCGGAGATCAAAGACACCGGCATCCTGGGGTTCCCCCGGGAACGGCGGATTGTGGTATACTGCGCCAAAACACAGTGCAGCTCGGCCCTGAAATTGGCCAAACATCTCCGATTCCTGGGGTTTACCAGGGTCATGGCGTTCCTCGAGGGGTTCCAAGGCTGGGATGAAGCGGGATACGAAGTGGACAGCAGCCGTTAGCTGGCTGGCGTGCGTCCTCGGCTTGGCTCTGGGGGGGGCCTTTTTTTATGCCGGGTTGCATAAGCGTCTGGAGCCCTACCAGTTCGCCGAGGCGGTCCTGGCCTATAAGCTCCTGCCCCAGCCCCTGGTGGGCCTGACCGCCGCCCTCCTTCCCTGGGTGGAAATTGCCAGCGGCTTTTTCCTGACCCTGGGATACCTCCTGGAGATCCCGGGCCGCCTGCTCCGGGGGCTGGATATTGCTCTCGGCGACCGGCTGGTGGGGGGTATCAAGCGCCGCAGTTGTCTTATCCTCATCATCCTGCAGTTGGCCCTCATCCTGGTGGTGCTGGCCATCACCTTCGCCCGGGGCCTCAAGATCGACTGCGGCTGCGGCTTGATCTGGGCCCGGCAGGTGGGCTGGGGCATTATCCTGGAAGACGCCCTGTTTCTGGCCCTGGCGGTTTGGCTGTTCTGGCGGGAGCTCCCCGGGGAAGCCCAAGCCCAGCCGGAGTTCCGGCGCCGTATCGATGAATTTTCGGGCAACTACCATGTTCTTTCCAACTTTTCGCCTGCCCCGGTGACCCTGGACGGGGTGCAGTATCCCACGGTGGAGCATGCCTACCAGGCGGCCAAGATCCTGGAGCCAGAGGGTCGGGAGCAGATCCTGGCCGCGTCCACTCCCGGCCTGGCGAGGAAAATGGGCCGGAAACTCACGGCGCGCCCGGACTGGCCCGAAGTGAGGGTGGAAGTCATGCGGGACCTGGTCCGACAGAAATTTGAGGACCACCCGGACCTGAAAAACATTCTTTTGGCCACCGGGGATGCCGAACTGGTGGAAGGAAACACCTGGCATGACAATTTTTGGGGGCAGTGCCGCTGTTCCCGGTGTGCCGCGGACCGCGGGCTGAATTGGCTGGGCCGCCTCCTGATGGCGACGCGGCAGCGGTTGCGAGGGAAGGATCGCGATACTGAAGTGGCCAAAAAGTAAAATCATTTTTGGCGAATTTTCAATACTTCAAGACCCCTGCCGATGTAAGTGCAAGCGAGGACTTAAAAATCCCCCTAAATCCCCCTTTAGAAAAGGGGGACTTTATAAGAAAATCCAGCCGGTTCCCCTCTTTTTTAAAGGGGGGGGTAGGGGGGATTTGCTCTGAGGCCTTTGCCAGTAGTTCTGCCTGGTTTTCGGCACCAATGCGGGTACTATTGAGTACCAGAGCTTAAAGTCGGTGCCCTCGACATCTCGACCAGCACACTGTAAAATAACTTACCATGTCAAAATTCTTCAATTTCTGGGACCCCCTGGAACGGCGCTATGTTTTTAACAGCTTCCTCGTCGTGGTGGCCCTGGTGGAGATCCTCATCTTCTCGGTGACCGTCATCTGGCAGGTCGCCGGGAATCTCCTGGATGGACCGGAGAAAGCCACCCCCTTTCCCTGGATGGAATATCTCTTCGTTGCCTTTGCCGCGCCTTTGGCCATGCTTTTTCTCTTCGGGGTTATCGTTCGAGGCTTCCAGGCCTTTGGCCCCGAGGCCGAAGAAGGGGCGGGGCGGTCAGGGAATGGCAAACCTCTGCCCAAGCACTCCAGGTTCCAGTTCTACTTGGGGCTGGCGGCCCTCCTGGGCCTCCTGATCCTCTGGTTTTACGGCAAGCAGGTCCTGGCGCTGGTCGCCCTGTTTATCAAGACCCTGGGCCTGACAGGCGCCTACCTTCTGGTGGCGGTAGTGGCCCTGGCGGCCCTCTACTTCCCCCTGCGCCTGTTTTTAAAATACCGCCTGCAGAAAAAAGCCCTGGAATACCAGTACCTGGTGTACCTGGCCGAGCATCACGGCGTGGTCCTCCGGGACCCCAAAGAACTGGCCGCTCATAGCTACAGAGAGCTCGAGGAGAAACCCTCGCCCGCCGCAGACCCACCCCTTTTGTCCCCGCCCGGCAGGAGCCCGCAGGACGGCTGAGGACCTCGCCGGTTAGTTCCTCAAAAATTCAAAGATAAAGAGAAGAAGTCTAACTTAGGGAACTGATTTGTGAAATTTTTCCTTTACAGCGGGGGGGAGATAAGGTATGAATTGACATTTAAATAAGAGGTCAGAAATATGCCCCTGAAGGGCAAAGGGGGTGAGGGCGCACAAACCTAAGGGCTGTTGCGGACACACTTTTTTTGTTTTGAGAGCATATAAAGAAAATCCAATCATCCAAAAGGAGGGCAGTAGCGGATGGATATTATGAGTTTTGCTTTACTCTGTGGTTTGGTAGGCGTAGCTTACGGATTGTTCACCACCACCTGGGTGCTGAAGCAGGACGCCGGCTCAGACCGGATGCAAGAGATCTCGGCGGCGGTTCGGGAAGGGGCGAATGCCTTCTTGAATCGGCAGTATAAGACCGTTGCCATGGTGGGCCTAGTGGTCTTTGCCCTGTTGTTTTTCCTTCTCGGGAAATGGGTGGCGGTGGGCTTCGCCATCGGCGCTTCGGGTTCGGCCCTGGCCGGTTACGTGGGCATGTACGTATCCGTGCGCAGCAACGTGCGCACCGCCCAGGCGGCCTTCACCAGCATGGCCCACGCCCTCACCGTGGCCTTCCGGGGCGGCTCGGTCACCGGCCTTCTGGTCGTCGGCCTGGCCCTTTTGAGCGTGGCCGGTTATTACAAGTTCCTCCTGTCCGTTGATCCCAGTGGGGCCATGCACGCCATGATTGGTCTCGGCTTCGGCTGCTCCCTGGTGTCGGTGTTTGCCCGGTTGGGCGGCGGCATCTATACCAAGGCCGCTGACGTGGGCGCCGACCTGGTGGGCAAGGTGGAAGCCGGCATCCCCGAGGACGACCCCAGAAACCCCGCGGTTATCGCCGACAACGTTGGTGACAACGTGGGCGACTGCGCCGGTATGGCCGCCGACCTCTACGAGACTTACGTGGTCACCGTGGTGGCCGCTATGCTCCTGGCCGCCACCATCTACGGGCCCACTTCCCCGGCAGTGATCTTCCCGATGGTCATCGGCGGCGTCTCCATCATCGCCTCGGTCATCGGCACCTATTTTGTGCGCCTGGGCAAAGGCGACTATGTCATGGGCGCCCTCTACAAGGGCCTCATCGTCGCCGGGGTTCTGGCCGTCATCGCCTTCTATCCCCTAGCCAACAAGTTCATGGCCGGCGTGGCCGCCAAGGCCGTGGGATCGTCGTGTGCAGGCTTTGTGATTCCGCCCTTTAACGTCTTCCTGTTGGCCGTCATCGGCGTGCTCTTGACCGGTCTCATCGTCGGCATTACCGAATACTTCACCTCCAAGAGCTTCACTCCGGTGAAGTCCATCGCCCTGGCCTCCACCACCGGCCACGGCACCAACGTCATCCAGGGTCTGGCCATCTCCATGAAGTCCACTGCGGCCCCGGTTATTGTCATCGTCCTCGCCATCCTGGCGGCCTTCAAACTGGGTGGCGGCATGGAAAGCCCGGGCACCGGTCTTTATGCCATCGCCCTCACCGCGGTGGCCATGCTCTCCATGACCGGTATTGTGGTGGCCATCGACTCTTACGGGCCCATCACCGACAACGCCGGTGGTATTGCGGAAATGGCCGAACTGCCTGAGGATATCCGGAACATCACCGATCCTCTGGATGCGGTGGGCAACACCACCAAGGCCGTCACCAAGGGTTACGCCATCGGTTCCGCCGGTCTGGCCGCCCTGGTGCTCTTCGCCGAATACTCCCGTTCCTTCGGCCACGCCATGAGCTTCGACCTCTCCGATCCCCGGGTCCTGGCCGGCCTGTTCATCGGTGGTCTCTTGCCCTACTTCTTTGGGGCGCTGTGCATGGAAGCCGTGGGTAAAGCGGCAGGGGGCGTGGTCGAGGAAGTGCGGCGCCAGTTCCGGGAGATCCCCGGCATCATGGAAGGCACCGCCAAGCCCGAGTACGGCACCTGCGTGGACATCGTCACCAAGTCGGCTCTGCGCCAGATGATGGTCCCGGCCTTGATCCCGGTCCTGTCCCCGGTTCTCGTGGGCTTCTGCCCGGGTCTTGGTCCTGTCGCCCTGGGCGGCATGCTCATCGGCTCCATCGTTACCGGACTGTTTTTGGCCATCGCCATGACCTCCGGCGGCGGCGCCTGGGATAATGCCAAGAAGGCCATTGAAGACGGCCTCTACGGCGGCAAAGGCTCCGATGCTCACAAAGCTGCGGTTACCGGTGACACCGTGGGCGACCCCTACAAAGACACCGCCGGCCCCGCCATCAACCCCATGATCAAGGTCGTCAACATCGTGGCCCTGCTCATCGTGCCCCTGCTTATGAAGTAAAAGCAGGCGCCTGACCTGAAATACCGAGGCCGGCCCCTTTGGGGGCCGGCTTTTTTTTGCCAAAAAGGTTAAATTCCGAAGGTTATTAAACCGGCAGGGCTTGCTGTGCCCTGGCGCAGGCTTAGCCTCGCGGCTACATTTTATCACCTCTATGACCGTAACTTGCTATCAGCGGATGGACTTCATTCCAGGAGGAATTATCTTATCTGGTAACCTCACGTAAGGTAAATCATCTTGGTAAAGGCTGAAGAGAGTTATGGTAAAGCCTCTTGAAACCAAGCTGGAGCCCGGCGGTTCCGAGGAGGAAGAAGGTCTTGATTACAAAAAGATTTTAGGCCTAACTCTGCTTGCCCTGGGGGTGGTGTACGGTGACCTCGGCACTAACACCCTGTTTGTGTTCAAGACCATCTTTTCCGGAAGGAATGCCATCCCGCCTCAAGCAATCAATATCCTGGGGGTGGTTTCCCTCATTTTTTGGTCCCTCATTATCGTGGTCTCCATCAAGTATGGCCTCTATGTCATGAATGCCGATAACCGGGGCGAAGGGGGCGTGATGGCGCTGATGTCCCTCATTCATCCCGGTAGTAAAAGGATGACCAAGGTCCGCTGGCTGTTGGTTATGATCGGGCTGTTCGGATCCACGATTCTTTACGGCGACTGCATGGTTACCGGGGCGATCTCCGTTCTAAGTGCCGTTGAAGGCCTGGAGGTGCAACCAAGTCTTTTCAGCCCTATATCGTGCCTATCGCCCTGGTGATCCTGTTTCTGTTGTACTGTTTTCAGCGCCAGGGGACCAAGGTTGTCGGTTCTGCTTTCGGCCCCATCATGATTATCTGGTTTCTCACTATCGGAGCCCTGGGAGTTGCAGGAATAGTGGGTCGTCCAGAGGTGCTGGCCGCGATAAACCCTGCCCATGGTATTCGTTTTTTTTCGGCTAACGGCTGGCATGGTTTTGTGCTCCTGGGCATCGTTTTTCTTTCGGTTACCGGCGCCGAAGCCTTATTCGCCGATAAAGGCCACTTTGGGAAGACTCCTATCCGTCTGGGCTGGTTTTTTCTAGTTTTGCCGGCCCTTTTCTGCAGTTATTTCGGCCAGGGAGCTTATATCCTGGAAAACCCCCAGTCCGTCCAAAACACCTTTTTCATGATGGCTCCATCCTGGGCCCTTTATCCTCTAATAATTCTGGCTACCATAGCTACCGCCATCGCCTCTCAAGCCGTAATCGCCGGGTCTTTTTCCATTACCCGCCAGGCGATTCAGTTGGGATATCTTCCCCGCATGAAAATTGAACATACTTCGAGCGGGGAGATAGGGCAGGTTTACGTGGGCACAGTTAATTGGTTGATAATGATCGCCACTCTCGGTCTGGTAATAGGGTTTCAGAAGTCTACCAAACTGGCGAATGCCTATGGCGTGGCAGTTTCCGTGACCATGATCGTCACAACCATCCTGGCATCGGTAGTCGTCTATGAGAGGTGGAAATGGCCCAAATGGATCGCGGTGGCTCTAGCCGTGCTTTTCTTGATTCTTGATACCGCTTTTCCTATGCTCCGTAAAGCCCTGGCGCGAGATTATCCGACTGAAGCCCTGACCCAGGTCCTCTTTCTCGATCATGTCTTTTTTCGGGATCCGGGGCACGCTCTCAGTGATGAGAGTGAGCAGTACGACGCTTTCGTGCGCCACTTTAAAATGTTCCAGTTGGGATAAGAAGGCGCCGGGCATGCCCTCGGTGCTTGCTGTCGGATAGATGGCCATGCCCTCGACGCGCTGGGGGGGCTCCTGGCGAAATTTTTGCAAAAATTCTTCCACCGGAGTACGTTTTTCTTTGAATATGTCACGCAACAAATCTCTGCCTCGACGCCAGGTGGAACTCAAGATAAAAACCAAGATGCCCACCAGCATCGGAACCCAACCTCCTTC
>Ga0207826_1000147_pt1 | contig 18480 bp, 21 predicted proteins | sample LuqExpMetageno80_FD_187837 | JGI IMG/M metagenome (GOLD analysis project Ga0207826, IMG submission 187837) | Tropical forest soil microbial communities from Luquillo Experimental Forest, Puerto Rico - Sample 80 (SPAdes) | ecosystem: Environmental > Terrestrial > Soil > Tropical forest ... | reverse complement strand
TGGGAGAGGGGGCAGGGGTCCACTGACCCCTGGCCCCCTCTCCCAAGTACTCATCGTAACAGCCTCATTTTAGGAGACAGCATGCGCCTGGTGATGATCGACAACTACGATTCCTTTACCTACAACCTGGTTCAGCTCTTTTATAAGTTTGACCTGGAGGTGCTGGTTTTTCGCCACGACGCGGTGCGGCCCGCCGAGATTGGGGCCTTGAAGCCCGACTGGATATGCATCTCCCCGGGGCCCAAGGCTCCGGCCCAGGCCGGCATCAGCAAAGAGGTGATCGCCCGCTTCCACCGGGATATTCCCATCTTGGGGGTGTGTCTGGGTCACCAGGCCTTAAATGAAGTCTGGGGTGGCGTCACGGCCAAAGCACCCCTGCCGGTGCATGGCAAGTGTTCTGCGGTGCACCATCAGGGGAAAGGCCTCTTTAGCGGGCTGCCTTCCCCCTTCCGGGCGGCGCGCTACCACTCCCTCATGGCCGTCCCTGCTTCCCCTGATCTGGAGGTCACTGCCTGGACCGAAGATGGCGTCATCATGGGGCTGAGCCACCGGCAATACCCGCTCCATGGGGTGCAGTTCCATCCGGAATCCTTTCTCACCAGCTACGGCTATGACCTGGTGGCAAATTTTTTGAAATTAAGCCGGTAAAATTGCTGAGGGGGTGCGAAGGTAGAGGCGAAGCCCTGTTCCTCCCCTCAAATGCCTGGCGGAAAAGCTATGTTTGGGCGAATTGTGGATATGGTGGTGCGGCCGTTTCAGCCTCAGGGAGTTGCTCCAGATCTCGTTGAGGTATTTGCACCGTACCGGCAACTGCCCTACGCCATGCTGCTGCTGAGCGGCGGCAACCTGGACTGCGCCACCCACTCGCTGATGGGCTGGGACCCTTTTGTCGTGCTCAGGTCGAAGGGGAGCACGATCCATCTTTCCAGGGGAACAGAGTCCAGTACATGGGAGGGGAATCCCTTTGAGGCGCTCGATGACCTGTTGGGCGCCCTGGAGATTTCCGGCCCTTCACCGCTGGCGCCCTTCGCGGCCGGAGGCCTGGGGTTTCTGGCCTATGACCTGAAAAACCATCTGGAACGCCTGCCCGCCACGGCCCGGGACGATTTGGGGCTCCCGGAGATGGTCTTCGCTTTTCCCATGCGGCTGGTGGTGCACGACCGCAGGTTTGGCAGGTTCTGGTCTGTGGAAATAATCTGGGAGGATTCCCGGGGACGGGTGCTGGAAAGCTCATCGGGGCTCTCCCCATCCGCGCCCCAGGAACCGGAAGAGTTCCGGGTCGGCCGGCTGCAGAGCAACTTCGCCCGGGAGGCCTATCTGGAGGCCGTAAGCCGCATCAAAGAGTACATCAGAAACGGCGACGTCTATCAGGTCAATCTTTCCCAGCGCTTCTCCTTTCCTCTGGCAGGGGACCCATATGCCCTTTTTCGCCGTTTGTTTGCCCTGAACCCGGCACCGTTTTATGCCTACCTCAACTGCCGGGATTTTGTTATTTTTTCCACTTCCATGGAGCGGTTTCTGCTACGGCGGGAAGAGTATCTCGAAACCCGGCCCATCAAAGGCACCCGCCCCCGGGGCCGGACCCCCGAAGAAGACGAGGTCCAGCGCCGGGAACTGATGGAGAGCCTGAAAGACGACGCCGAACTCTCCATGATCGTGGATCTGCTGCGCAACGACCTGGGTAAGGTCTGCCGGGGCCGCACCGTCCGGGTGAAGGAGCACAAGCGGCTGGAAGCATACCAGAATGTGTATCATCTGGTGTCCATCGTTACCGGTGAACTAAAAGACGGCACCAGCCACGGGGACATTCTCAGGGCCACCTTCCCCGGGGGCTCCATCACGGGGTGCCCCAAGATCCGGGCCATGGAGATCATCGATGAACTGGAGCCTCAGGTGCGCCACGTCTACACCGGGGCCATAGGTTACCTGGGCTTGCACCGCAATCTGGACCTGAACGTGGCCATTCGCACGGCAATTGTGGCCAACGGTTGGGGACACTTCTCCGTGGGCGGTGGCGTGGTCTTTGATTCGGACGAGGCCGCGGAATACGAGGAAACCCTCCACAAGGGGCGCACGCTGTTTCGGTTGATCGAGGGGGAAAACCTTGCTCCGGAAGGCGCCGGGGGAGGAAGCCTGCTCTCTCCCCAGAAGTGGGTGCGATACATGGAAAAAACGGCGTTCGTCTGGATAAATGAGGAAATGTTGCCCTTGTCCCAGGCCCGGGTGTCGGTGGAGGACCGGGGTTTTCTTTATGGGGACGGGTTCTTCGAAACCCTGCGGGTTGAGGACGGCCATCCCCTTTTTCTGGATGAACACTTGGAGCGCCTGCAGACCTCGGCGCGGGAGTTCCGGATCAGTTTGCCGATGGGGCTACCCTGGCAAGAAAGGCTTGACCAGCTTTTAGCGGCAAATGGCTTGAAACAAGGGATGGCTGCGGTGAAAATCCTCGTCACTCGGGGGGAGGCCGCAGGTTTGGGGCTGCCGGAGTCCTTGTCACCCACCCTGGTTATCTGGGCCCGGCCTTACCAGCCGCCAAGCCTCGAGGAATATGCCAGCGGCTGGCCGGTGGCCATCTTTCCGGAAAGGCGCACCACCTTTCTCGGGCGCCACAAGAGCCTGAATTATCTCTTTTACCTGGCCGCCCGGCAATACGCCCTGGACCAGGGCGCTCGGGAGGCTCTCATCCTGGAGGCGGATGGCCTGGTCTCGGAGGGGTCCGCCACCAGTTTGATTTTCGCTCAAAACGGACGCTTCCTGACCCCGGCGGCGGCTAGCGCCCTCCCCGGGGTAACGGTGGCAGTCCTGGCCCGGGCCCTCAAGCGCCAGGGGAAGAAACTGGAACAGGTACCCACGCCGCTTTCCCGGGTGCAGGAGGCCGACGGGCTGTGGCTGGCCAATTCCCTCATGGGGATCATGCCGGTGTCTTCTCTAGAGAGGAAGCCAGTGCTGGTGATGGTGGAGTTAACCAGTTTTCTGAAGGAGTGTCTGGCTCAAGAGGCAAGGAGTTGAAGAGAGGCATGGCCAGGTCTAACCCCGGGCCAAACCTGAGGTTCAAAATAGTACGGCGACTTGAAGTCGTCAGCTCCTTCCCTTCACCTTAAATCCTTACTCTGTTCCAGAGCCAGGCGCAATTGTTGTCCCACCCTCTCCAGATCTCCCGGGAGGTAGTTGCCCTGGGGAAAGAGGTGCAAGCCGTCGCTCAGGAAGCGGGGGATAACATGCAGGTGGGCGTGGAAGACTACCTGGCCGGCGGCGTCAAAATTGTTCATAGTCAGGTTAAAACCCCGGGCAAAGAAAACCTGGCGCTGGGCCTCGGCCACCCGCCTCGAAACCTGGCCCATTTCCAGCCACAACTGGTCGGGCAGGTCCAGGAAAGTTTCGTAATGTTTTTTGGGAATCACCAAAGTATGGCCGTAATGAACCGGAGCGATGTCCAGAAAGGCCAGAACCCGTGGGGTCTCCAGGACCTTGGCGGCAGGGGCTTGCCCGGCGGCAATGCGGCAGAAAATGCACTCAGGCATATTATCTAACCCTCAGTTTATAAAATCTGAACCCAATTATGCCACGGCCTCCGTCGAGAGTAAAACCCAAGTTTGGTAATCTTTAATAATTAGAGCTTATTGCAAAATGTTTGTTTTTGTCAGTCGATCGTGTGGGTGGGTCTCAACTCCTTGAAAATTCGAGACTCTTCGCGTCGCCCAGAATGACATCTTGCTAACCTTGAGGCTTGGCAACAGCTTCTAGTAAGAGACTTGAATCGCCTAGTTCCCTTGTTTCTCCTCCCCGGAAGATTTCCTTGAGCAAACTTTCTGTTCGCCAAAAGCCCCATGTTGCGACCCCGGACCAGGAAAATTTCTCCGGAAATAGCTCAAAAATCCTGTATAGTTAACGGAAAAGATACGGCTTGACTGTAGGGGTGAGTCCCAGGGAATGAATGTGGGGAAAAAACCGGCATGCTAGTGGGAGTGGTGAGCGACACGCACGGCAACCGGGAGGGCATGCTGCTCCTGGCAAAACGGCTCAAATTCCTGGGAGTCGAGATCCTGCTGCATCTGGGAGACGACTACCAGGACCTTGCCACCCTGGCCCAGGCCGGACTTGAGGTTCTCGGCGTGCCCGGACTTTACTGCCCGGAGTATCGCAACCCGGACCTCCCCAATCGACGGGTGGTGGAGTTAGGGGGCATAAAATTCCTCCTGACTCACACGGAGACCCGCACCGCCTATGACAGTCCTGACGATCTGGACCCGGAAGTGGCCTGCTACGAAGTCGATGCCGTCCTCTACGCGCACACCCACGTCCCGAAACTTGACAAACGGCAGGGTGTTGCCTGGATCAATCCCGGGCACCTCCGGCACCGGGCCGACCGGGGCCACCCCCCCAGCTTTGCAGTGCTTCACATCTCCCCCCAGGAACTCAAAGTCCAGGTCCTTCAATTGGCCGACGGGCTACCCATCCTGAAGAAAAATTTCCGGGTCCCGGTTCAGAGGTAGTCCCCCCGGTTGAACTTGTAGCTCTCGGTCCAAGTCAGGGCGGCAGTTTCCTCCACCAGGGGGCGCAACGAGGAATCCTTCGGCAGGGACTGGGCCAGAGAGTTTAGGTGCTGGCTGTCCTTTTCGAGAGCCTGCGCCAGGGGTGAGAGGCCTTTCAGGGACAAACCCGGGCGAGACAAGGCTTCTTGAAAGATGTCCAAACGGGACAGGACCGCGTCCACCATTTCCTGGGCCGCACCTGAGGAACTCGTTGGCGCCACTCCGCGAACCGGGGCTGGGCCGCCCAGGGCCTGAGGGCCCGCCTCCTGCTGGCGCACGGCTACCGCGTCTTTGAGACAATCGGCAAATTTGTCCTTCCCTCCCTCGCAAGCAGGTGAGGAAGCCGGATTTACCGGCAATGAGATGAGATCTTCAATTTTCATAGAGTTACCCTTGCCTTGAAACCAGATTCCTCAAGTTCTCTTTTTTTCTCCTGTAGTTGTCGTTTCCATGAAGTGTTCGAGCCATTTTGAATCTGCCCAGGCCCGCCTCCCGCCACACCGGCTATCCGCCAGGTCGCGGCCGGCTTAGACCACTTCACTCTCCTGCAAGCCACTCCACCAAAAGCACACAAACAAGAAATAAAGAATAATTGCGAGTTCCATGACCCCTCCTTGCAGTGTTGGTAACCGGCCACCCGGCGAATTCCTCAATGAGAAAACCTTTGCGTCCAGCGTGAGCTCTTACACTCCATCGGGTTGAGAGACCCGGTACATGAGGTCACGCAAGCGATCGTACTGATAGAGGTCCTGGGCGTCCTGCTTGTCCAGGCCCTGCATCTGGTTCTGCACCTGCCTCAAAAGGTCCGCGGCCTTGGTCAGATCCACCGGTTCCTGAGGAGGAGAGGCCAGGTTTTGGGTGCGCACGAGCTCAAGGCGATCTTCGGTCTGAACCGTCCCCGCGGCCGTGGCCTCGGGAGCTTTGGCGGCCGGTTGGCTGCTGTTGGTCTGCTCCTGCGCTTCGGTTGACATCTGGGCCGTGTAGTAAAGATAGTGGCTGGAAATCTCCACCGTGAGCCTCCTTCCAAGATTTGCTTCTATCATTAGCAAGATGAATGCCATGACTTAACTCTTGAATATTCAAGGATTTTTTTAAAAAAGAAGAAATTCCCGGCAACTTTTGCCTAGCTCAGGAAGCCAAAGACAGGCTGGCCAGCAGTGCCGGCGGCCCGAAAGGCTCACCGGGGCTCAGTGATGGGCGTGGCCGCCTATACTTTCGGGTTCGGAGCGGAGGCAATACCAAGACTTTTCCCAAAGTCTTTACTTTTCAGGGCGGATGGCCGACTGGCAAGGTGGGTTCCGGGGGACTGCGGAGGATTTTCCGGCTCATCATTTTGAAGCATCATATTGATTGTCAGGAGTGCACAAAACTAGTATTTTGTTAGACTACACCGAGTCATCCCAACCCTAAGAGGGCGTTCTCCATGTGTATGATGGCAAGCCGTCGTTGTTTTTGCGGGCGTAAACTGGCATACCTCAATTTCCGGGACAATCTCCTGTCCCCGGAAATTCTGGTCAACCTGTACTGTCCCGAGTGCGGCCCTGAGACCGCCTTCGACCCTGCGACCATGGTGGCTGATTGCGGCTGGATCATGGAGTACGACATGGAGGGGGCAAGGGCCTTGTTCCTCAAACAGAATCTGGACCGGGGCATTACTCCGGAGGTTATCTTCGATGAGGGCTACCTTACCTGGCAGGGATTTCCCCCGGGGGATCACGAACTACGGGCCGAGCTGCGCCAGCGCCTGGCGCCCCTCATCAAGGGGGACATGAGCCAGTACGTGCAAACTCTAAAAGACGAGTGGCTGGCCCATGTCGAACGCCTCAAGGCCGCGGGCTGGCGCCGGGCTCAGCAGGCCTGAGGACAGAACCGGCGTGCACCTGACCCTCCCAGACATAGAGGCCGCTAAGGAGCGTCTGCAAGGGGTTATCCTCCACACCCCCCTGGTGTATTCTCAAACTCTGAGCCGTCGGGGAGGCCGGGAGGTTTTCCTCAAACTGGACAATCTCCAGACCACCGGCTCCTTCAAGCTCAGGGGTGCGGTGAACCGCCTCACTCTGATAAAGGCCCGGGGCGAGGGCGACCGGGTGGTGGCGGCCTCCGCCGGCAACCACGGCCAAGGCGTGGCCTGGGCCGCCACTCATACCGGCCTGAAAGCCGCCATTGTCATGCCCCGGGGAGCCTCCATCACCAAGCAGTTGGCCTGCCGGGGTTACGGCGCTGACCTGGTGCTTAGCGGCCAGGATCTCACCCATGCCCTGGAAAAAGCCCAGGAACTGGCGGCCCAGGGCTACGTCTTCATTCACCCCTTCGATGACCCGGAGGTGGTGGCCGGCCAGGGGACCCTGGGGCTGGAGATCATCGAGGACCTCCCGGAGGTGGACACCGTGATCCTGCCGGTGGGGGGCGGGGGGCTGGCCGCGGGTACAGCCCTGGCCTTAAAAGAGCGCTCCCCCCGGGTACGAATCATCGGCGTGCAAACCGCGCAAGTGCCGTCCCTGGCCGCGGCCCGGGAGCGGGGCGAGCCGGTGCCGGTGCCGATCCGGCCCACGTTGGGGGACGGCATCCAGGTGGCCCTAACCGGCCGCCTGACCTTCCCATACCTGCAAAAATACCTGGATGACCTGATCCTGGTGGGGGAAACCGACATCGCCCAGGCCATCCTCGTGCTTCTGGAGAGCAAAAAGGTCCTGGCCGAAGGCGCCGGGGCCGTGTCGGCCGCAGCCTTTCTCACGCCCCTGGCCGGTGTTGACCTGGGCCGGCGGGTGGTCCTGGTGGTGAGCGGCGGCAATATCGACATCCCACTTCTCGAGCGGGTGTTGGTGCGGGCCTTGCTGGAACGGGGCCGGGTTTTGAATCTGCGGGTGGAATTATCCGACCGGCCCGGCTCCCTCGGGAAACTGGCCCTACTTCTGGGTGAGCAGGAAGCCAATATCCTGCATCTTTTTCATGATCGCCTGGCCCGGGATCTGCCCCTTGATTTCACCCGGGTGGAGGTCATTCTCGAGACCCGGAACCAGGAGCACAGGGACCAGGTGATCCGGGCCCTGGAAGCGGCGGGCTACCGGGTGGGGAACAAACCGTAAGGTTCAGAAATGCCGTGCTTTCATCTCCTAATAAAGAAGTAAGCACTGCCCCGATATACCGGCCTGGAGCAATTCCTTCCGGCCACAGCAAAACTTAGCCAGGCACGGCGGTTGAGGAGAACTGCATGAGCGTTTCCCAGAAGATTAAAGAGGCCATGGAGCGGGGCTCCTGGATCCGGCGGATGTTTGAAGAAGGAGGGGAAATGAAGGCCCGTTTGGGGGCGGACAAGGTGTCTGATTTCACCCTGGGAAACCCTGATCTGGAGCCGCCGCCCCGCTTCAAAGAGGCCCTGGTGGAGGCGGCCCGGGACCCGAATCCCGGCCTCCACAGCTACATGACCAACGCCGGCCTCCTCCATACCCGCCAGGTCCTGGCCGGATATCTGAGCGACATGTACCACCAGGACTTCGGCCCCGGAGACCTGGTGCTCACCTGCGGCGCGGCCGGGGCCTTGAATGTCGTCTTCAAGGCCATCCTGGACCCTGGCGATGAAGTTCTGGTTCTTGCTCCCTATTTCCCGGAGTACCTGTTCTATGCCGACAACCACGGCGGCACTGCCCGGGTAGTGGAAACCGACCCGTCTTTTCAACTGGACCTTAAGACCCTGGAAAAGGCGCTTGGCCCCCGGACCAAGGCAGTGATCATCAATTCCCCCAACAATCCCACCGGGCAGGTCTACCCGGCCGCCGCACTTCTGGCCTTGGGCCGACTTCTGGCCAAACACAGCGAACAGGCGGGCCGGGTGACTTACCTGGTGGCCGACGAACCTTACTGCCGCATCCTCTATGACGGGAACGAGTTGCCTAACATCTTTGCGGTTTATCCTCATACTATCCTGGCCACCTCTTTTTCCAAGGATCTTTCCATTCCCGGGGAGCGCCTGGGGCTGGCAGCGGTGAGCCCCCAGGCTACCTACCGCCAGGAACTGCTGGCCGGCTTCATTCTGGCCAACCGCATCCTGGGGTTCATCAATGCCCCGGCCCTGATGCAGCGGGTGGTGGCCAAAGTTGCGGGGCTGTGCGTGGATATCACCCCCTACGCCCGGCGGCGGGACCTTCTGGGGCAGATCCTGAGTGAGGCGGGCTACCGCTTCGTGAAGCCCCAGGGGGCCTTTTATTTCTTTCCCGAAGCCCCGGGCGGGGATGACCTGGCCTTTGTGAACCGCCTGAAACAAGAAAACATCCTGGCTGTACCGGGCCGGGGCTTCGGCCGGGCCGGCTACTTCCGCCTGGCCTTTTGCGTCCCTGAAAACGTCATCGAACGGGCTGCACCTGGTTTTATCCGGGCGGCGAAGGGGTGAATTTTTGGGGGGAGGGCCAGGGAGCGGCGGCTCCCTGCCCTCCCCCCAAACCCCCTTCCCAACCCTTGAAGGGTTGGCCAGAGCCGAGGCTACAGCCACGGCTCAGGCCAAAGATTTAAACCTGCTAAGGGATTGGAGGTGGGGTTTGGGGAGGGGGTAAGGGTCCTCCGACCCTTAGCCCCCTCCCCAAGGAACATAGACAATGTCAAAGCAACGAAAATCAGAGCGGCCGGTGGCGGTAAAGCAGGTGCTTGAGGGCATTCTGCGGCCCGGGGACTGGCAGGTCCTGGAATTGCGTCAGAGGGTCAGGACCGCCTGGGAAATGGCAGTGCCGGCAGCTCTTAGGGCCCAGGCCAGGCTGGTTGATTTGAAACGCCGGGAGCTTTGGGTGGAGGCGGGGTCCAGCGCCCTGGTCCAGGAATTGCAGTTCCTGAAACCCAAGATCTTAAAGGCCCTGGAGAAGGCCCTGGGGTCGGGAGTAATCCAAGAGGTGCGCTTTAAGGTCGGGGGCGGCCGAACCTGATGACGAGGCAATTTTTGGCAAACGCGGGTCAAAAGCCATGACATCACCGAAGGTCCGGATTCTGTTGGTGGACGATGACCCCTATATTCGCTCGTTGGGGCGGGAGATTCTGGAGAAACTGGGATACGAGGTAGAGACTGCCGAAACCGGGGAGGAAGTTTTGGCGAAGCTCCACCAGGGCCGGCCTCTGGACCTGGTAATCCTCGATTACCATTTACCGGGCATAAGCGGGCCGGAGGTGATTCAACGGCTGAAGACAGTTTGTCCGGGAGCTGAAGTGTTGGTGGCCTCCGGGTTCTTTTCCAACCGGGACCGGGAACAACTCATGGCCGGGGGGGCCACGGGTTTTCTCTGCAAGCCTTTCCGCCTGGCGGAGCTAAGGGCCCGGATTGAGGAGGTTCTGGGAGGGCGTTCGGGGACGTAGTCATGGTCTGACCCTGGGGCACGTACAGGAGCAGTGCTGCGTTCTGGCCTGGAATTATCGCTTCTTCGCGCCATTGTGGACCCAGAAGCCGGGCCGCGAACAGCCTGATCGAATTCAGGTCCATGAAGTGGGCCGCCACCAGCCAGAGGCGCCGGGGGGAGTCAGGGCCGGAAGCTGACAGGTTCAGGTCGGTCTCCTCGCAGTCCTTTCCCCAGAGCACCCCGTCCAGGTTCCCCCGGAAGTAATATTTAAAGGGGAAAATGGCGTGGAAATAGACGTAGATCCGGTCGCCGGGGCGAAGGTGGGACTGAAGATACGCGGCCAGGGGCTTGAGCTCCTGGCGATTGGCCTGGGGGTGTAAGTTTTCCCTTACTACGGCCAGGGGTTGGGTGGTTATCAGGATGAGGCAGGCCAGAACCGGAGCCAGCCAGCGATAGGGTCGGCGCCAGAGCCAAACAAGTCCGGCGGTCATACCGGTGGCGGCAATGAGATAGAGCCAGGGCGCGCTGAAGAGTAACAGGCGGCTGCCGTTATAGTGTCCCATGAAGGGATAGCGGTGGAAAGCCGCGGCGACCATGGCCAGAAGCAGGGGCCCCCCCCAGTAAACCAGGAGCCGCCGGGGTCCCCTGCGGGACAGGGCCAGTATTCCTATGGCGGTGATAGCCACACCCCAGAGCCATCCCCAGCCCGGCCAGAAGAAGTAATTGAAAAAGTAGTGGAAATAGCGGCCCAGGGCGCCGCCGAACCAAAGAAGAAAAGGGAGAACGCCGGAAAAATCCGGGAAGTCGCCGGACCAGTAATCAAGCAGAATCGGGTCCACCTGGCGACGGAAAAAGAAAAGGTAAAAAGCGGCCACCGCCAATGCCCAAAAGGCTCCCAGGCACGCCACCCGGAACCGCTGGGGCCGGCCCGTCTCCAGCCACAGCACCAAAAGGATCACGGGCAAGACAAAGACGGCGCCGTGGGAAAAACCCAGGGCCAGGGGTCCCGTAAGGGCCAGGGCCAGCCAGGCGTAGCTGTCGGGGTGCTCCCGTAAGCGCTCCGCCAGCCAGACCAGAAGCACGACAAAGAAGGCGTCGCCGCTGTATTGTTTGAGTTCCTTGGAAAAATACACCAGGACCGGGGAGACGGCCACCAGGGCCAGTCCCAGGATGGCGGCGGCGCGGCCGGCCAGGCGCCGGGCCACAAACCAGAAGAGGATGAGGCTCCCCATCCCGAGGGCGAAGGAGAGGGAGCGCAGCCCCGCCTCGCTGCCGCCGAATGAGTGGGATAGGCCCCAAATGGCCAGGACATAGAACGGCGGGGTGGAGTGACCCAGGGTCAGGGCGGCGCCAGGGGTGGGGGCCAGGGCCGCCAGGGCCACCCAGGCCTCGTCGGTCCAGAGGTTGCGGGCCGAAATATCCCATAGACGAAAAAGGACGGCCAGGCCCCAGAGGCACAGGAGTCCCAGGGTCTCTAACGAGAGGCGTGGCGTGGCCGCACCCTGGCTGTTGCCGGTAAGTTCCTGCAAAGCAGACGCTCCCGTGGATCTTTCCTGTTAGCGTAAAGAAATGGGGTTTGGTTATCAAGGGCGATGGTGGTAAGATGATGAAAATCCCCGGGATTTGCAATCTTCCGGGTAAAAGCCATGACTATTTCTGAAAAAACCAGGAAACGGCTGAAGTCCCCAAAACACCTGCCTATCTGGCCGCCGCCGCTGAAACCCGGAGATGCCGTGGCGGTGGCCGTGCCGGCCAGCCCCATCTCTCAGGAAGCCTGGCAGGCAGGGGTGCAGGTGGTGGAAGGCTGGGGCTTCCGGGTGGTTTCCCGCCCGGAAGTCTTCAAGGAAAGAGCCTGGGGGCAAGCCCACGACCGGGAGGCCGCCCGCCGCTTTCAGGAGACCTGGGAAGACCCCGGGGTCAAGGCGGTCATCGGGGTGAGGGGGGGCTACGGCTCACTGAAAATCCTCCCCTACCTGGATCTAGACCACCTGGCCCGGCACCCCAAACGCCTGGTGGGCTTCAGCGACCTCACTAACCTCCTCATTACCTTTTACCAGCGCCTGGGATGGGTGACCTTTCACGGGCCCACCCTGGCCCACCTGGCGGAGGTCACGCCCGCCGCCCGGGAAAGCTGGCGGCAGTGGCTCACCGCGCCAGGTCCGCAAAAGTTCACTTTTCCTGGGCTCAGGGTACTGCACCCGGGGGCCGCGGCAGGTCCCTTATTGGGGGGCAATCTCACCATCCTGTGCCACCTTCTGGGCACGCCCTATGCCCCCCGCCTCAAAGGGGCGCTCCTGTTCCTGGAAGACCACAATGAGCCCCTCTACCGCCTGGACCGCCTGGCCCATCACCTGTTGCTGTCGGGGGCCCTGGACGAAGTGCAGGGGATTCTGCTGGGTTCCTTTACCGGTGGAGCCTCTCAGGCCCACGCCGAAGAGGTGCTGGCCATCGCCCTGGCGCCCCTCGGGGTGCCAGTGGCCGCGGGTCTGCCGGTGGGGCACCAGACGGAGAACCACACCCTGCCAGTGGGCGCTTCGGCCCGCCTCGACACCGCGACGGATACCCTGGCTTTCCTGCCCTGAACCATTCCTATAAATCCTTGAGCAAGATATGCCTGGGGGAGTTGACAACTCCTCCGTCGTCCTTAGCTTATGGAAAACCCCCATTCGTTTGTGAGGAGGAAATCATGGAAAAGAAAGCTTATGTCTGTGCCACCTGCGGGGCCATGGCGGAAGAGCCGGGGCACCTGTGCAATCCCGAGGGAGCGGCTATGAAATGTACCTACTGCGGCTTCGAGCATGGCGCCCACGAAAAGCATTATTGCAAGGGCAAGCTGGAAGACCTCAAGTACGTTTGTGAAAAATGCGGCCGCCTGGCCACCAGCAAAGAATTCCTGTGCAATCCCAAGGACGTCCCCAACGTCTGATCCCGTCAGCCGGAGCCGGGCCCCCTTGGGGGCCTGGCCCCCCGGCGCCATGAGCCCAGCTTTAGGCCAAGCCTCATTTTCTGGGTATTTTTCCTGAAAATTCGCTGACTTCGCCCCCAGCAAAGGAAGGAAAAGGTGGGCAGGGACCACTGCGTCCCGGTTCCGGCCCTGTGGTGCGGATACCATGTTCCCTGGGGCCTATGACCTAGTGCACTGTCCCTTTTATCTTACAAAAGTCTAAGTCCTTATTCTCCCTCCCCCTTGATGGGGGAGGGCTGGGGTGGGGGTGGCAAAATTAATAAGTTGTTCCTATATGTTAGCTGGAGTTAACTACCCCCTCCCACCTGGGGAGGGGGAGTTTTAAGGTCCCGCAGTTTTAAGGTCTCGTAGTTATGAAAGGTATTTCCGGGACGCGATACCAGTGCAAAACCGATTTTTCGTCATCCTGAACGAAGTGAAGATGCTCGACTTGTTGAAAAATCGAGATCCTTCGCGGCGCCCAGCATAACATTTTAAGATAAGTTGAGGTTATGCCGGAGCTTATAGGCTCTTTCCCCTTGCGCCATAACGACCAAGGCTTAACTGAGGTAGGAGTGGAGCCCGGGGAGCAGAAAGCTCACCCCGAGATAGGTAAACAGGACCGCGCCAAAGCCCGCCACTGCCAGCCAGGCGATGGGGCGCCCCTGCCAGCCCTGGACCAGGCGGGCATGCAGGAGAGCGGCATAGATGAACCAGGTGATGAGGGAGGCCGTCTCCTTGGGGTCCCAGCTCCAGTAACGGCCCCAGGCGGTTTCGGCCCACACCGCCCCGGTGAGAATCCCCAGGGTCAGGAAGATAAAGCCGATGACCGCAGCCCGGTAGATCAGGCGGTCCAGCAGGGGAAGGGCAGGGCCCTGGGACTGCTTGGTGAAGCCCCGAACCAGGTAGAGGACGGCTGCCCCGAAGGCGATACCGAAAGCGGCGTAGCCAACAAAGCAGGTGATGACGTGAACCAGGAGCCAGTTACTTTTGAGCGCCGGCATGAGAGGCTTGATGCGGCTGTCCACGCCTAAGGAGGCGTAGGCCAGGACCAGGGAGGCCAGCAGGCCCCCCACCACTCCCAGAAAGCTCTCGGCATAGCGGTGCAGGAAGAGCAGGGAAAGGGCTGCCACACACCAGGAGAAGAAGACCAGGGACTCGTAAAAATTGGACAGGGGCGCCTGATAGACGATGAGCTGGAGCTTGGCCAAAAAGCCGGCCGGAGGGGTGACGGCTGCAGCCTGCAGGTAAGAGGCCAGCCAACGGCCGAAGAAGGCCAGGGTGTGGGCGGCCAGGGCCCCCACCAAGAGGCCCAGGGCGAAGCTCTTGAGGCGGGGGGAGGACCACAGGATGGCGGCCAGGAAGAGAAACCCGGCGGCCAGGTAAGCCAGCATCACCCCGCCTAAAATCTGGCTGATCATGCCGCGCCTCCTTTCTGTAACAGTTCCTGGAGCCGTTTCAGGCGGTCCTGAAAGGTCTCCCGGGCCCGGGGGGCGGTCCCCAGCAGACGGGCCTGCCAGGCTCCCTTCGGGGTGCGGGCGAGGGCCAGGGCCCAGCGTTCCGCCGGCCGTAAAAAAGCCAGGTAGAAACCCGGCAACAGCAGCAAAAAGCCGGCATACACCCACCAGACGCCGGGGTCCCGCTTCACCTGGAGGACGGAAAAGTATTTCGCCCCCTGCAAAAAGAGGTGATAGGGTCCGGTCTGCTGGTCGGCCAATTCGGGGTGTTTCTGCAGGAGCACGACGAGCCGGGGGTGTTCGCCGTCTTCCCAGAAAGCCAGACGGGCCGCGGGCCCCAGGTGCATTTCCTCACCGTGCTCGGGCATCACCAGGTCCGGTTGGTATTCCAGGACCCGAAAACGGGCCTGGCTGCCGGGAATCTGCACTGTTTGTCCCTCCGGGGCTTCTATGATCTGGGAGTTTTCCCCCTGCTTAACCTCAAGGCGCGGGACACTGCCGTAACTCGCCTGGTAAAAGGTGTAGTCCCCGAAGCTTACGGGCTGGTTCACCCGGCATACCGCCTGCTTAGGCGCCCCGCCGGGCTTGGTGAAGGTAAGGTCGGAACGGAACTCCCGGGGGGTGCCGTCAGGGTAAAAGAAAACCTGAAATCGGTCCAGGTGTGCCTGGAAGGCGAGGGGTATTTCTTTGCCCTCGGCGGTGAAGTCTTGGGCGGTCTCCCCCTCCGTCAGGGTCAAGCTCCCTTCGACCCCCAAAAACCGGCCCATCAGGGCCCCGGTCAGGATGACCAGGAGCGCCAGATGGACCACGTAGGGACCGAGGGGGCGGAAGCGGCCGCGCTCCCAGAAATAAACGGTTTCCTCTCCGATCACGGTTTTTTTGAGCGGCCCCAACTCCCGTCGTAAGGTCCCTTCCACCCAGGCGTGGGGGGCGCGGTTTTGCGGCCAGGCGAAGCGGGCCCGTTCCGGCAGCTCCAGGGCTGCTTCAGGAGTGAGGCGCAGGCGGGAGCGGTGCAGCGCCTGGGGCAGGCCCCGGATGAGACAGGCCGTTAAGTTGAGGACGAGCAAACCCAGGGGGGCCAGGAACCAAAGGGTACCGAAGACCTCGACGCGCACCGTCCCCACCAGGCTGACCAGCGCCAGCATGATGAGGAGAACCAGGGTCAGGCGTAAAGAAGTAAGGGTTTTCCAGAGCCTTCCCAGGGGGGAGGTAGGAGAAGATGTCTGGGTCATTCGGGCACTATATCATAGGACAGGAGGCACCGCCATAAAGGGCCACAAGCCTCAGGGACAGCGTGAGGCGAGGGGAGGGAGGAAGGCGCCGACTGGGAAAGTAGTCAGTCCTCCTCCTCTTCCCCCTCTTCCTCTTCGGCCAGGAAATCTTCATATTCCTCCTCGGTGAGGAGTTCATCGAAATCCTGGCTGGCGGAAAGCTCCACCTTGAGGAGCCAACCCTCGGACATAGGGTCCTCATTGACGATTTCCGGAACCTCGAGGGTTTCATGATTCAACTCAACGATTTCGCCGGAAAGGGGCGCAATTAATTCCCGGCGGCCATTCTTGGCCTCCACGGTGGTGAAGGGCTCATCCTTGGTAATCTCCTCCCCCTCTTCGGGAAGAGGCAAGGAATAAATCTCTCCGAGCTTTTCCTGGAGGTGATCGGTGAGCCCCACGGTGGCTCGAATGTCATCGTCCAAACGGATCCACAAGTGGTCGCGACTGAAACGGATCTCGCCGATGGCCATACCCTCCTTTTTTTACCGAGACCTGCTTGATGCCAGTCCTTTTCGCGGGGGAAATATAATAATCCCTAACGTATTTGGCAAGCTTTTTTCGCACCTACCCCCAGGACGGTCTTTGTCCGCCATCCGCCAGAGGCTTTTTAACTTGACAGCCTGGCGCGGTTGGTAGTAGTTTATGAGAAATTTCACAATACCAAGGGCTTGGGCTGAAGGGAGGCCAGTTCATGAAGAAAATTGAGAAAATCCTATTCCCTATTGATCTTGCCGAAAGTTTCGAGACTCTGCTGCCCTGGGTGTCCACCTTTGTCAAAAACTTTGACGCCACCCTCTACGTGCTTTTTGTGGCCCAGTCCCTGGCAGACTATTCTTCTTTCTACGTGCCTCACGGGAATCTGCAGCAATTCCAGGAAGAAGCCCTGAAGGCGGCCCAAAAGAAGATGAGCGGCGCGGCCAAAGAAGAATTCAAGGCCTTCAAGAAGGTGCAGGCCATGGTGGCCCAAGGCTCCCCGGCCGACAAGATTATCGAGACCGCGAAAAAAGAGGGCATAGACCTCATTATCATGGGGACCCACGGCCGCAAAGGCCTCGAGCTGGCCATTTTCGGGAGCGTCTGCGACAAGGTGGTGCGCAATGCCCCCTGCCCGGTCCTGACCATCAACCCGGCCCAGAAATAAAACAATCATGACCTTGCCACCCCTCCTGCCTTCGGCAGGAGGGGTTTTTCTTTGGGGAGGCCATGGGCCTGAGGTCCTTACCCCTCCCCCAAAGGCCCCTTCCCCACAAAATCACTCCCCAAACTGCAAGAGGCTAAAGCCGCTGGGTGGTTCAGGGCGGCGGCGGCCCGTGGTCCCCAGGATTTCCAGGATAATCACTTCCCCCACCAGCCAGACCTCCACCCCGGCCCGGCTGCAGCCCACGGTGGCGCCCCCTTCGCGGCCGGTGGCGGCGTGCAGGTGCAGGACGGGTTCACCCTGGTCGTCGGGAAAGAGTGTGCCCACCCCCAGGACCTCCTGGATGCCTGCCAGGGTGTGGACGAGGGGCACGATGGCGTCCGGCCGGGAGGCATCGGGGCCCACCACCAGGCGGCTCTCCCCCTTGGCGCCCCCCACATACATGACCATGGCGGCTTCGATGTGCTTTTCCCGGGCGAAGGCCTCCAGGGATTCCGGCAGACGATCCCCGTCCTCCAGTCTCAGGGCAAAGACCCGGCCGATGCTGCCTTCCTGGTACTGCATGGATTCTCCCGTGTTACCGTGATGCTCAATTTTTAGCCCTTCCGGCGATTCTCGCAACCCTAATTGCAGCAGAATGAGATAAAAAATCAAAAAAAACAGGTCAAGGGAGGGACTAATACCAAGTTGCAGTCTAACGGCAATTAATGATCCAATCAAAGCCTGTGGTGGAGGCGACCAATTCCTTGTCATTTTCCAAGGCTACTAACGCTTCCACCAGGCGATCTTCCATGGCCTCCAGGCTGTTAAAAACTTCGTTGGCGAACCACTTTTCCCTGATCTCATCCCAGATATGCTCCACGGGGTTGAGTTGCGGACTATAAGGCGGCAGCGCCTCCAAGCGCATATTTTCCGGCACTGCCAGATCATTTGCCCGGTGCCAGCCAGCCCCATCCAAGAACATCAAAATAAACTCCTCTGGATGGCGCCGGGCGACTTCTTCTAAGAAGATGGACATGGCTTCGGCGGTTACTACCGGCAAAACCAGGCTGTCCAAAGTGCCGTCATGGGGGCTTACCGCTCCAAAGGCGTAAGTATATTCCCGGACAATCTGCATCCCCACTTCCGGTCGAAAACCCTTGGGAGCCCAACAACGTCGGGGGTCGTTAATCCGGCCAAAACGCGCCTCATCCTGAAACATCAGTCGAAGCTGCCGCCCTAATTGCCCCTGCCGCACCGCCTCTTGCTCAACGATTTTCGCCAGTTTTTTTAAAATCCGCCTGGATGGCGGCATCGGACTTGGGATGACGGGGTCGGGGCACAACCTTGCGCCAGCCATGCCGCGCTAACATCCGATACACGGTCGATTTGGGAACCTTGCGGCCCAGGGCCTGTTCATAGGCAGCCTTGACCCGGCTCACTTCCAATATCCCACCTCTCTCGGACTGGGCCAAAAACTCTTGGAGCAGCTGCCGTTCTTCTTCCAGGGTCAGATTTTGAAAATAACGTCCGCCTTTTCCACCCCTTTTCAGGGCTGCCCCACCTTCTTTGAAGTATCTGGCTTGCAGTTTGCGAACCGAATTGGGATGCCAGCCTAGGGCCATAGCTACCTGATCCGCCGAAAGCTTCAGGGAAGCCCGCAACCAAAGGCACTGCACACTTTGAAACTCGGCCTTGGTCTTGGCTTGCTTCAAGTCCAGCGCCAGTCTCTCAAGAGCGCCTTCCGGCAATTCCTTGGGTTTCCGCATGCCCTTCTCCTTTTAGAGAAAAGCATATCATAAGTTGTCATTAGACTGCAACTTAGTATAAAAACGATATTA
>Ga0207826_1000144_pt1 | contig 18608 bp, 16 predicted proteins | sample LuqExpMetageno80_FD_187837 | JGI IMG/M metagenome (GOLD analysis project Ga0207826, IMG submission 187837) | Tropical forest soil microbial communities from Luquillo Experimental Forest, Puerto Rico - Sample 80 (SPAdes) | ecosystem: Environmental > Terrestrial > Soil > Tropical forest ... | reverse complement strand
GATGCGCAGCGACCGCGATCCGGATGCCGCGCTGTTGATGTTCCTGCAGTCGACCTACGACGCCGCGGCGGATCTGGGAAAATGGGATCGCGCCAACCTGGAGTGTGCGATCGGCGAAGCGGGGAAGTGCAGGGCGGTGTAGACGCTCTCATTTCGCAGGAGAAGCCACACGCTCTTCACCTCCCCATCCAGGGGAGAGTGGAGTGGCGCGTCGCTCACTCTTTCCCGTTCTCCGGCACCGTGCCGCGCAGGCCAGCGCGCTTGATCGCCTTGTCCACCGACCCGTCGGCCATCGCATTTGCCATGAAGTCGCGCAGGTACGGCATGCCCGCCATCCGGCCGTGTGGAATCGCTGCGCCGAAATGCTCCATGCCCCAGTGTCCCGGCAGCACGACCGAGCCCGGCACGCCATCCGAGACTTGATACAGGATCGCGTTGTTGGTCGCGAAAGCGTCGACCTCGTGCTTTGCCAGCATCTCGCCAGCGTGCTTGAGCGTGTCGATCTCGACCGTCGTCATCGACGGATAGATCTCCTTCAACTCGCGCGCCGTGCTCGAGCCTTTGCTGACGCCGATCTGCAGGCCCGGCTTGGTCGCGTCGGCGATCGTCGTCAGCGGCGAGCCCGGCGGCACCAGGAAGCTCTTCTCCACCGCCATGAAGTTTTGCGAGAAATCCATCTCCTTCGCGCGCTCCGGGGTCGCGTTGGTGAAGACGATATCGACCTCGCCGGCGGCGAGCGCCTTGAGTAGCGGCGCGTTGGCGGGAAACACCACCGGCTCGAACCGCACGCCGAGCGCGCCGGCAAGCTCGCGGCCGAGATCGTAGCCAACGCCCTTGGCGTCCTGCGGGGTCGGGCCTTCGATGATCGAGGACGGGCTGCCGCGATAGACGCCGACGCGCAACGCGCCCGATGGCGCCAGCGCGTGCTGCGCGGCGGCCTCGGCGGCGAAGGCCGTGCTGAGTGTGAGGGGCGCGGCGGGGACGAGCGCGAAGGCGAGGAAAGCGGCGAGACGCAGGTTTTTCATTCGGTATCCTCCGGACGATCATTTTGCTTGAGCCTATCGCATGGGCTGGCCAGGCCGAAATGGATTGGCGATATGGCGCAGATTGACGGCGTGAATTGAAGGCCGGGGCGGTGACGCGGGGGCACCCATGACACGCAGACGGATCGTCGCGGCCTACGCCGCGCTTGCAATTCTTGCCGGCCTGCCGGCGCGGGCGTCCGCCGATGATGCCGTCCTTCGCCGCGACGAACTTGGACAAAGTCTCGGTCGGCCTCAACGGCGCGGAATTGCAGGAGCTGGGTGGCGACGCCGGCGGGATCGCGAAGGCGATCGCGGCGAAAGGGGCGCCCAGCCTGTGGTAGTTCGGCGTGACGCGCAAGGACGGCGACATGGTCGTCGCGCCGCGTCAGAAGCGCGCGCGAGTGCCGCGCGCGGTGATGCGGGGTGAGGAGCGGGGCCGACCCGATCCTTCGAGACGCGCCGCTTGAGAGCAGCAGCGCTCCTCAGGATGAGAGGAACCATAAATTCTGCTGGAGGTGTGCTCTCTTGCACCAAATTTTGTTCGATCGAAACAAAGCATTAGCGCTCTAATTCTAGATCATGTGGGTGGCCGCCCAAGTGCGCCGGAGGTCTCCGAAATAAAAGACGTTCAATTCGTCGAGGTGAGGGCATTTCTGCATAGCTCGCCTGAGGCAAGGCCCAGCCATCAAGTGTTGACGGCTTCAGTGTGGTATGGCGAATACCGGGTATGGTTGAGCTAATGCAGTATGCAGCTTAGAGCCCCAGCATGAACGCCCCCACCAAAAACCCCCTCCCGCCGTACACCCACACGACTCTGTTCCCGCTCGGTCCCGACAAGACCAAATACCGCAAGCTCGACGTCCAGGGTGTGCGCGTCGAGAAATGCATGGGCCAGGACATGCTGGTGGTCGAGCCGGATGCGATCCGCGCGCTCTCCGAGGCCGCGTTCATTGACATTAATCATCTTCTGCGCCCGGCGCATCTCAAGCAGTTGCGCGCCATCCTCGACGATCCGGAGTCGACCGCGAACGACAAGTTCGTCGCCTACGATCTCCTGAAGAACGCGAACATCGCGGCCGGCGGTGTGCTGCCGATGTGTCAGGACACCGGTACCGCCATCATCATGGGCAAGAAGGGCCGCCGCGCGTTCACCGACGGCTCCGACGAGGCGATGCTCTCGCAGGGCGCGCGCGACGCGTATCTGAAGAAGAACCTCCGCTATTCGCAGCTCGCGCCTCTGTCGATGTTCGAGGAGACCAACACGAAATCGAACATGCCGGCGCAGGTCGAGATCTATTCGGAGGGCGAAGATAATTATAAATTCCTGTTCGTCGCCAAAGGCGGCGGCTCGGCGAACAAGACCTTCCTGTTCCAGGCAACGCCGTCGATTCTGACGCACGACCGGCTGATCGCGTTCCTGAAAGAGAAGATCTTGACTCTGGGAACGGCGGCGTGTCCGCCGTATCATCTCGCCATCGTCATCGGCGGCACCTCGGCCGAACTTAATCTGAAGACGGTGAAGCTCGCCTCGACCCACTACCTTGACGAACTGCCGACCAAGGGTTCGGAAGGCGGCAACGCGTTCCGCGACGTCGCGCTGGAAGAAGAAGTGCACAGACTGACGCAGTCGCTTGGGGTGGGCGCGCAGTTCGGCGGCAAGTATTTCTGCCACGACGTGCGTGTAATCCGGCTGCCGCGGCACGGCGCGTCATTGCCGATCGGCATCGGCGTGTCGTGCTCGGCTGACCGTCAGGCGCTCGGCAAGATCACGCGCGAGGGCGTGTTCCTGGAGGAGCTTGAGCATCATCCGGCGCAGTACCTGCCGGAGATCGACCACAAGACGCTCGGCGGCAAGATGGTCAAGATCGATCTCAACAAGTCGATGAAGGAGGTTCTGGCGGAGCTCACCAAGCATCCGATCAAGACGTTGGTCAAACTCAGCGGCACCATCGTCGTGGCGCGCGATCTGGCGCATGCCAAATTGCGCGAGCGGCTGGAGAGCGGTCAGGGACTGCCGCAGTATTTCAAGGATCACCCGGTCTATTACGCGGGACCTGCGAAGACGCCGGAGGGCTATGCATCGGGCTCGTTCGGGCCGACCACGGCCGGGCGCATGGACAGCTACGTCGATCAATTTCAGGCGGCGGGCGGTTCGATGGTGATGCTCGCCAAAGGCAACCGTTCGGCTGCGGTGCGCGACGCGTGCAAGAAGTACGGCGGCTTCTATCTCGCCTCGATCGGCGGCTCGGCGGCCAATCTGGCCGAGCACTGCATCAAGAAGGTCGAGGTGCTGGAATATCCCGAGCTCGGCATGGAAGCGATCTGGAAAATCGAGGTCGAGGACTTCCCCGCTTTCATCGTCATCGACGACAAGGGGAATGATTTTTTCGAGGAATTGAATTTGGGCTAGGGCTCTCTCCATCCTCATCCTTCGAGACGGCGCTGCGCGCCTCCTCAGGATGATGTGGCCGTCCGTCCGCTGCCCGACATATTGAAATCGCGAAACTTGCTGTCGGCTGGATCAAAGGACGTGCACCAGGAAGTGTCGGTGGCGTTTGCGCCATAATGCGCAATTTAATAATCATGCGCAGCAGATTTAAAAAGCGCGCCACAATATCGGGGCACCGTCGTCATTGTGCGCCTCTCTCTTGTTGATTGGAACCGACGGTAACGACGTTACTATTTTAAGCATTGTCAAAATGTACAGTCTGCGGAATGATTCTGCCTGCGATGATCACGGCTGATCAGTACCGTAGATGGGCCTGTGACTTCCACGCCCGAGCGCAAGCCGCGAATGACACCGTTATGGCCGCAGAGTGGACGCGGCTGGCACAGTGGTATCTGCGCTTGGCCAATGAGGCGGTTCGGAACAGCAAAACCGACATCGTGTACGAAGTCGGTTCGCTGCCGAAGCTCGGGGATACGGAAGCTTAAAGGCGGCCCGTTGTTGCGTCGGGGGCGTTCGGCGACTGCTTTCGCTCTTACGACACCGATCGCCTTAAATTGCATGGCGAAAGAGCGGCCGGTTCCTGTCATCGCTAAGGCGATGCCGCTTTATTTTGCAGCCGGGACCGGTACCGTGGCCGGCGCGCCCGTGTCGCCCGTCGGCTTCGGCGGGCGCATAGCCTCGCCGAACACGCCGATCGCGATCGCCCGCGCGATGTATTGCGCGAGGCAATTGTAGCCTTCCTCGTTGCGCTCGAATTCGTCCGCTGCCGGCAGGGTATCGTGGGCAGCGCTGTTGATGAGCTGCATCGCCTCGTAAAAGCGCACGACGGGCACGTTCTCCTGCGCGGCGATCACGCGCAGTTTCTCGCGGATCGCGACGTAATGCTCGTCGCGCGTCATGCGCCGCGTGAACTGCAGTCCGACCAGTACTACGTCCACATGGTGACTCTTGAGCCACGCGATCTGCTCCGATAGCACGGATGCGAATTCGTCGACCGGTACGTAGGCGAGCGCGTCGTTGGTGCCGACCTGCCAGAGCACCAGGTCCGGCTCCTCCAGTGCGACCTCGTTGCGCATGCGGATGGCGGCGCCGGCGGCGAGTTCACCCGAGACACCGCGGTTGACGATCAGCACGTCGGTGCCGTTGAGCGCGCGCTCGAGCATGGTCTCGATGACATTGGTGTAGTCGCCGCGGTGCGGGCGCAGGCGGCCAGGCGCGGCGCCCATCGCTAGAATCTTTAGCGTTCTGCGCTTGGCGAGGGCGGTGGCGATGTTGGGCAGCGCGGTCTCATCGGCCAAGGCGGCAGCGCCCGGCTGGCACGATTTAGACAAGGCATTGTCCTGCGGCTGCTCGGCAGAAGCGGCCGGTTGCGCCTGTTCGGCCGGCGTGTCGACAGCCGGCGCGGGCGTGCTTACGCCTGCGGCGAGGAGCGCTCCGGCGAGAGCGAGGCGGCCGACCCGGGCCGTCCTCGAGAGCGTGCTTCGGCGAACCATGCGGTGAGTGCCATCACGAATATGCCGACCGAGACGACGAGCGTATCGGAGGCGAATGAGCCATGGTAGACCAGACGGACGACTTGCGCCGATAGGCTCAACAGCGAGCCGACGCAAAACACGTAGAGCGAGTGGCGGCCGAGCATCGAGAGAAGCTCGATCAGGCCGCGAAACGGTGCACGAAGCAGCGGCCGCTTGGCCGCACGCGTGAGATAAGGCCAGGCCGCCGAGAACACCGCCACCAGCGAAAGAAACTGGATGATCCGCACCGGGGTGTTGAACGTCTTGTCGGCGAGGAAGAACAGTTTCGGGCTCGGCACGCCGGTCGGGTCCGGCCAGAGGTCAAGCCGGGCGATCAATATGCCGGCGATCACGATCGGCACTCCGATCAGCCGCAGGATCCCGATGTGCTTGCGCGCGAAGGCGCCGACGCCGTTCTCCCCGTCCGCCAGCGCAAAACCCAACACGAAGATGAATTGCCAGGCGAGCGGATTGAAAAACCAGGTGCCAGCCACAGGCCAGGTGGGCAGCGTCAGCCGGAACGCGAGCACGAACACATAGAGCGTGAACGAGACCGGCAGGAGTAGTGGTTTAGCAACGCGGTCGATCAGCGCGAAGAACGGCGCCATCAGCATCAGCACAACGTAGAGCGGCAGGATGTCGAAATAGCCGAGTTGATGTGTGAGCAGCGCGAGCCCGATAAGCGTCGGCACCGGATCATTGAAGACGGCGTCGGCATTGTGCCACTGCAGCAGCAGTGGGTTGTCGAGTTCGATCGCCGTCACCGCAAGCAGCGCGATCGCCAGCATCGTGATCAGAATCTGTGCGGCATAAATCTGTAGCGCCCGCCCGAACAGCCGCAGCATTACCTGGCCTATCGGCTTGGGCTCGCCGCGCCCCTGCGCCATCAGCCGCAGCGACCAGCCGGCGAGAAACACAAACAGGTCGGCGGCGTCGGAGATGGAGAAATTGATGAGCGTGTAGGAGGCGTAGAACAGCCCGGGAATATGGTCGATGAAGATGGTGATCAGCGCAAAGCCACGCCAGAAATCGACTGCATTGGCCGTGCGCGCCATCGGCCGCTCCGCCCGTTCCGCGACCGATTGTTCTCAAGCACCGGGCAGCGTCAAGCGCAAGTAAGATCATCTCGGTCGGACAAAGACGAACCTAAACTTATTCGGCTGTGTTGCGCTTTACCGTGCGCCGCGTGGCTCGGTACCAACCCATGGCTGTCCAGCAGTGCTCGCATCGCCCGCATGTAGAGCGACGTCTATAGGACCGAAGACCCGAATCGAAATTAATCGCTTCGCAGCCGCACGGCCGGACCTGATCCAGCCGTCTGTGGGGCCTGCCCGCGAAAACCGCCTAAAGCGCCGCGAGCTGCGGTGCGTAGGTTTCGTGCTCGATCTCGCGGCGCATGCGCCGTACCTTCTCGCGCACGTTCTCGAGCACGTAGACGCGGATGGCGGAGGAGAGGTTTGCATTCGACCGCTCGCGGTCGATGCGGCGTAACAGATTCGAGACGGTGATCTGCTCGGCTTCTGCGATCGCTCGTACTTCGCTCCAGAACGGCTCTTCCAGACTGACGCTTGTCTTGTGGCCGCCGATCACGACCGAACGCTTGGTGACGGCAGATTTTCCGATTTCTGGCATGGGACCCCCGGGTGCGCAGCCGGAACTTCCGGCCCGTTTCGCAACGCACCAGCAAGTGGTTTGTTCCGATCGCATGTCCGAGAGCCTAATCGGCCGGCGCTAACTCTTCTTTCTGCACAAGGCTGCTCGTTGAGATGAACAAACGTTCAGGACAGTGGTTAAGCGCTATAGGGAGACGATAGAGCGCGATCGTGATCTCCTCCTTGGGTTGCGCGCTCGGAAAGGCCGCGTGTGGCGAGACGTGCGGCCTTTCTTTTGTGCGGCCGCGTATCCCCTACATGAGGTGGCCAAGGATTATGAGCGCTTGGCTGAGCGGGCAGAGAAGCGGTCCGGCGCAGCCTGATGCACAGCTAGCCCTCTCTCAAGGGCTCACGTTCAACATCGTCAGAGCGGGCTTGAATTACCGGTTCTAAGATAGACCTTCGATCGCCCGTTCGAGGGCTGCCTTCGGGCGGCCGTGATCGTTTACGCAAGCCTCTGATCCGGGCAACGCGGTTTCTCGCCAACCGACCGACCGGGCACACCTCGGCACCGGCGCGTGTGGACCGCGCGCGACGTCCGCGCGATTTTGCAGCCGGCGCTGCTGGCGGTGCCGAACTAGGCGGCCTTGCGTCCCTGTTTCTGCAACCGGGTGGCGGCCGGTGGGGCGGGCTTTCTGCCGGCGTAATCAACCGCGAGGACGGCGCCGGCGACGGCCAGAAACAGGCCAAAGAGGATGAGTCCGGCGAGGATGCCGCTCGCGGTGCTTCCTCTCAGGACACCCATGATTGCGCCGCCGCACAAAAAGCATGCGGCCGTCTTAAAGATGCTGATCCAAGCCACGCCTTCACCCAACCCGGTTTTCTTATTTTCACATAGATATAATCGGCGTGGTTGATGGAGGTCAAACAGCGTGTGATCGCGTCGTCGGGCCAGTATGCTCGTAGTCCGCAGGAGCGAACAGCTTGGCGCACTCAACCGTCGGTCGATATCCTCAGGTCTTCATGGTGCGCTGCGAGGGCGCGGAGACCGGCCGCTCGAGGATCGCTGTGTGGCAGCTCAGGCAATCGAAACGGACGTCTCCCTGCTCGGTCCTCGTGGCCTGCATGGCGATGCCGCAGAGCGGGCAGTGGCGAAGGGATGGACGCGTGGTCATCGCGCGCAAGCATGCGGGGAGACCCGGAGGGCCTTTTTGATTCAGCTCAATGCTGCCGCAAGCTCTAGAGCCGCCAGTGTTTTCGGGTTGCAACCCGGATGATCTACGTCAAAGCGCGCATGGCCGCCCTGCTCAAAATGGAAGGATGTGGCAGCCTATTACGACAGCTCCGTTCGACAGCGATCTTGAACTCGCCGTCATCGATGCGGATGGGCCGCACGCGCTGGTCTTTCCGTGCCGGCGCATCCTGGGCGGCTGGGTCAAGGCGGAGACACGCAGCCGCATCGACGTGCATCCCACGCATTGGCGTGACTGGACGGCACCGTTTGAAAAGACAGCTTAGTCTGGCGGCTGTCCGCGCCTCTCGGGAGGCCCGATCGCTTTAGCCTCTGTGAGACAAATCTCGGCGAAGCTACTGCGGCTTGTATTCTTCACGTTTTGTGTTCGCGATCTTTACGAGCATCGCCGCTGCTTTGCGATCTTCAACCAGGAAACTGGCGAATTCATCGGGAGTGCTTGGTGCCGGCACGGCGGCCTGGCCTTCGAGGTAGTCAACAAATGACGGTTCTTTGAATAGTCCAGCGAAAGCCGCGTTCATCGTCGACACGATTTCCGGTGGCGTTCCTTTCGGCCCGACAAGACCCCACCAGCCCTTTCCCGGATAACCGCTCAGGCCCGCCTCGTCGAAAGTGGGGACATCGGGCATCAAGGGAAAACGCTTGTCGGAAGAGACGGCCAGCGGCTTCACGACTCCAGCTCTTACAAGTCCGAGAAAGTTTCCGATGCCGAATTTGGTGATTTGGACCTGGTTGGCGGCGACGGCCTGCGCCGCCGGGCCGCCTCCGGCGTAGGGAATACCGACAATTTTCGTGTTCCATTGATTGTTGAGCCACCTCAGGAACAGATCCGGGAAGGATCCATCTCCGAGCGTTGCGAAATTCAGCTTGTCCGGATTCGACTGAGCGATCGCCTTCACGTCGGCGATCGAGCCGACACCGAGAGCCGAAGAGACGAATAGGCCCTCGTTGATGAAGTACAGCCGCGCGATCGGCGCGAAATCGCGTGTGGGATCGTAAGGCAGATTTTCATAATGCAGCGGATTGTACGACATTGCGTCGTGATGCAGCACGCATAGCGTATATCCGTCAGGCGCTGCATGTGCACAGGCCTGCGCAGCGATGATGCCACTGGCCGTCCCTCGGTTCTCGATGATCAGCGGCTGGCCCAGTCGAGGCTGCAGTTCGAGCGCGGCTTTACGGACGATGACGTCGGTGACGCTTCCCGCGGCAATCGAGACGATAAGCCGGATCGGCCGGGTCGGGTAGGACTGCGCATGTGCCGTTGCGGCGGACAAAGCGCACAGAAGGGCTGTTAGCAGCGACTTCATGCTGGTCATGTTGAACCTTGAACCCCCTCATTTCGAGCGTGCAGATTTAAACGTTTCCGTCGAACGCCGCCGTCGCGAAACCGTCGATCATCGCATATGCCTGCCGCGCGGCACCGGGATCGTATTGGGCAATACCCGGAACGTTGGATTCCGCTTCGCTGAATGAATGGAGCAATCCTCCGAATACAAGCATTTGCCATTTTGCGCCCGCAGCTTCCATTTCGGATTCGAACTTATCTCGATGCTCCTTCGGAACGACCGGGTCCTTCGAACCGTGCAGCACGAAAATCGGTGCTTTTATCTGTCCGGCTTTGGCAGGTAGCGGCGTCAGAAGATCGCCATGAACGCAGATGACCGCCTGGAGGTCCGCCCCAGTTCGCGCGAGTTCGAGAACGTTTCCACCGCCGAAGCAGAAGCCGACGGCGGCCGTCCGCGTGCGATCGCCAATCGCTCGCTCATCGGCGGCAACCTGGAGTGCCTCGAGCGCGGCGCATATCCGCCGCCGGCGCTCCGGCGTATCGCTCCGAAGCGAATTCGCCAGCGCCGATGCGTCTTGAGGTCCGGTCGCGATCTTACCTGCGCCATACATGTCCGCGACGAGTGCAATGTATTTGTCGCTCGCGATCTCCGCTGCACGATCAATTGCGTGCTTGGTTACTCCGAGCCAGTTGGGCGCCATCAGCAGAAGCGGCCGGCGCTGACGAACCTTGTCATCATAGACCAGCGTGCCACGGCAACCGACGCTGCCGACCCGATATTCAACCGTTTCAACCGTCACCTTCGTCCTCTCGATTAGTCGAGTATGATCTCGCCGATCAGGCCTGCGTCATATTGCGTGAAATACAGCCGACCGTTCGACAGGCATGCTATGCAACGCGGTCCGCTTGCCGCGGTCGGAATGTCGTACTCGCCGATCAATGTCCCGTCCGGTCGCATATGCCCGATCTTATTGGCGACATTTTCCGTGCACCACAAACAGTCGTCCGGCCCCACAGTAACGCCGCGAAGCGAGGCGTTCGGAGTGGGAAATTTGAATTCGCTGAAGCGATTGTCACGGCTGATCCGGCCCAGCGCGTTCGCCCCCGTTTCAACGAACCAGATCGAGCCATCGGGATGCGTCACCATCGCCCGCGGCTGAGGGTCATCGCCCGGTATGTTGAATTCCGTGACGATGCCATCAGGCGTCATGCGGGCGACTCGGTTTCCCGCAGCTTCGCTAAACCACAATGCGCCGTCGCGGACGACAATAGATAGAGGCTTGCTGCCGGCTGAGATGCCGTCCTTGAATTCAGTTATTGTGCCGCCCGGCGTGATGCGGCCGATCTGATCGGTATCGGTTTCGGAAAACCAGATATTCCCATCCGGCCCGAGCGCAATCCCGTCGGGTCCTGCGTTCTCAGTCGGAAGCGCAAACTCGCTGAGCAGCCCTGTCGTGGAAATCCGCCCGATCCTTCCGGCCCGCTTCTGCGCAAACCAAAGATGATTGTCGCTGCCGAGCGCAATTCCGATCGGCGTTGCATCGCGCGTAGGGAGCGAAAATTCAGTGAAACGCTCGCTCACCGGATCGAAGCAGCCGATTGTCGCGGCGCCACTCTCGCAAAACCACAGTTTCCGATCGGGTCCTTCGACACAGATGTACGGCCCGCTTTTTTGAGTTGGAATGCAATGCTCGCGAATACGGATCGCCACGCCTGTACCACCATTCAATACATGTCTTTGATATTGAGATGGTAGAGACGGGTCGTTGAGTGTCAATGATATCGAAGCGAGCGGATGGTTTTTGCCGCATCGGATTTGCCGGCCAACTCGCATCTGTGCCCAGGCCGGATGCCGACTTAAGCGACGCAGGCTTTCCACGTATGCGTTCAAAATCAGATTCGACCGGGATGTGGCCAGCAGCATGTCTGGCCATGCCGGCTGCACCGCAAAAATTTAATTCAGGATTGGCGTCTGAATGCAGCGGCGACGAGCCGATCTGCTCCCGTATCTCCACCGCGCGCCAAAACGGGTCGGATAGGTCGTCAACGGCAGCAAACATTCTCGGCGCGTGACCAGCCGTTGCGACACGGCTGCGGCGAGCGATCTCGCTGGGAGGACGGTGATCTAGTCTTGACGGCCGTTGGAACGGGCGCCGCCGCCGCTTTTGCCTTTGGACTGGACGGATGCGATCTTTGCCTCTTCCTCCGCCAATAGTCTTTTCAGCAGCGTTCGCTTGTTTTCATCTGCTTCCGTCTCAAGGAGCCGTTTGTAGTGCTCGACATTGAGATGGGCCACCGTACGGTCCACGGGCGATCACTTTCGATGAGTCAATTAGGTAGAAATACTATCGCCTCCATGCCGTGATGCGAAGAGCAATCTGTCAGTTAACCCGCGTTGGTATTACAGGCAGGTTCTTGAGAACGTTCGGGAAGTTGAGCGCGTCAGGATGCCGAGCGCCGCGGAGCTTCTACCGTCTCAACGTGCCCGCAACGGCGGCAACGGTAGGTGCGCAGCTCCGGAAACGGCCCGAGCGCCGGCGCCGTGCCGGCCAGCTCAAGGTCCTCGCCCGTGCAGCAGGCGAGAGCGCCGGGGCGATTGGAGCCAGTAGGCAGGGGAGTCGTCATACTAAGATTAAGTGGCGACAGGGAGCCCACCGGCAATTCAGGACATTTGCGGAGGGTGGCCGGTTCGCTCGGAAACTGGCGGTCGCTACTGCATGCCGGCCGAAACCCGTTGCGCCAGGCCTCTTCGTCCAAGGTCTAATGCGGGTTTGAATTTCGCGGTGGCATTGAATTGGCGCCGAAAAGACGGCCGGACTTAAAGTGCCGCGCCAAGCGACTGGCGACCTTTCCGCCCTTCAGAATCTAAAAAAGGAAATGCGATCGAGAGCTGCTCTCGCATTCAGTGGCTGCGCAGCCGCGGTCTCGTGAAAGGTCCGATCGACACATTGCGGATCACTGTGTGATGGGCAGGGTCGCTCTCATCGCAAAGCGCGCGCGAATTGGTTAAGACCGCTAAGTCTCGGTAGCGCTTCCCGTCTGGATCGACCGGGGGACGGTTCGCCGTGGGAAGGTGCGGCGTTGGAGGACGTTTCGGATACCGGCGCATGGGTGAAGCTGCCGCCTTGCCGAGCAGGCCGACCAGAACAATTTCGCCGACGTCTGGTTCGAGAGCGGTCCTAAGCTGCGCAAAAGAACATATTGCGAACCTAGAACAAAACATGTACGATGCTTCCATCGGTCGATTCCGGGGGTGGGCAAGCCCATCGCGTTGTCGACCTCCCGAATCGCGGCCATAAGGAGCTGATATGAGCCAGCCTGCTCTGCGTCTCGTCGAAGGATCGTCAATGGACAAGTCGAAAGCCCTGTCTGCCGCGCTCAGCCAGATCGAGCGTCAGTTCGGCAAGGGCTCGGTCATGCGGCTGGGCAAGAATGATAAGGCCATGGACATCGAGGCGATCTCCTCGGGTTCGCTGGGCTTGGACATCGCGCTTGGCATCGGCGGCTTGCCGCGCGGCCGCATCGTCGAAATCTACGGGCCGGAGTCCTCCGGCAAGACCACGCTCGCGCTGCACACGATCGCGGAAGCGCAGAAGAAGGGCGGCATCTGCGCCTTTGTTGACGCCGAGCACGCGCTCGACGTCGTCTATGCGCGCAAACTGGGCGTGAGCACGGACGACCTCCTGATCTCGCAGCCGGACGCCGGCGAGCAGGCGCTGGAGATCGCCGACACTTTGGTGCGCTCGGGCGCGATCGACGTGCTTGTTGTCGACTCGGTCGCCGCGCTCGTGCCGCGCTCCGAGCTCGAAGGCGAGATGGGCGACACCCAACCCGGCTCGCAGGCGCGGCTGATGAGCCAGGCTTTGCGCAAGCTGACGGCGTCGATCAGCAAGTCGCGCACGATGGTCATCTTCATCAACCAGATCCGCATGAAGATCGGTGTGATGTACGGCTCGCCGGAGACGACGTCGGGCGGCAATGCTTTGAAATTCTACGCCTCGGTGCGCCTCGACATCCGACGCATCGGCGCGATCAAGGAGCGCGACGAGGTGATCGGCAACCAGACCCGCGTGAAGGTGGTCAAGAACAAGCTCGCGCCGCCGTTCAAGCAGGTCGAGTTCGATATCATGTACGGCGAGGGCGTGTCGAAGACGGGCGAACTGATCGATCTCGGCGTGAAGGCCGGTGTGGTCGAGAAGTCGGGCGCTTGGTTCTCCTACGACAGCGTCCGCATCGGGCAGGGGCGCGAGAACGCCAAGACCTTCCTCAGAGAGAATCCCGATATGGCCGCAAAGATTGAGGCGGCGGTACGGCAGAATTCCGGGCTTGTTGCCGACGCGATCGCAGCTGGCCAGGGCGGTGAGGAGACCGACGACGAGGAGTGAGAGTTAGGATCGAGTCGTTTGGACGCGAATTCCCGCGTTGTGATGATCTAGGTTTACTGCAGCACCTTCGCGCGGGATTTGGTCCCGGGCAACGCTACCAGTCCCGCGTATCGCCCCCGTCGGCACCCGGCTGCGTAAAGCGGCCGACACCGAGGACGGGGGCGAAGGCGTTTCTTCTCATCTCTGCACGCGTTGCGAGGAGAGGTCGGACGTCCACTTGAGGGGCCTGCAGCGCCCCGCATCCGGCTCGGACCTAGCGGTCCTCGCCACCTTCCCCCTGCACGCGGGAAGAAGAGCGGTCGCCCCGGGGGCTTTGCTAGACTCGCCGTACCCCCGCCGCTAAATAGGCCCGGAAAACATCAGCAGCCGAGCGGATTTAGCCGCTTCTGCCCAAGGGTTTGCGCATTGGCCATGAGCGGCGTCAACGATATCCGCAAAGAGTTCCTCGATTTTTTCGCCCGCAACGGCCACACCGTCGCGCCATCGTCCTCGCTCGTCCCGCGCAACGACCCAACATTGATGTTCACCAATGCGGGCATGGTTCAGTTCAAGAACGTCTTCACCGGCCTGGAAAAGCGTTCCTATACGCGCGCGGCAACCTCGCAGAAATGCGTGCGCGCGGGCGGCAAGCACAACGACCTCGACAATGTCGGCTACACCGTGCGGCATCACACCTTCTTCGAGATGCTCGGCAACTTCTCGTTCGGCGACTACTTCAAAGACCACGCGATCGAGCTCGCCTGGAATCTGATCACCAAGGAGTTCGCGCTACCGGTCGAGCGGCTCCTTGTCACCGTCTACATCGACGACGATGAGGCGTTCGGGCTGTGGAAGAAGATCGCGGGTCTCCCTGAATCCAAGATCCTGCGCATCGCCGGCTCGGACAATTTCTGGGCGATGGGCGACACGGGTCCGTGCGGGCCGTGCTCGGAGATCTTCTACGATCACGGCGCGCACATTCCCGGCGGCCCGCCCGGCTCGCCGGACGCCGAGGGCGACCGTTTCATCGAGATTTGGAATCTCGTCTTTATGCAGTACGAGCAGCTCGCCTCGGGCGAGCGGCTCAATCTGCCGCGCCCGTCGATCGACACCGGCATGGGGCTCGAGCGTATCGCCGCGGTGCTGCAGGGTACGCACGACAATTACGCGATCGATCTCTTCCGCACGCTGATCCAGGCGATCGCCGACCTCACCAAAGTGTCGCCCGATGGCCCGCAGAAGGCCTCGCACCGCGTCATCGCTGATCACCTGCGCGCCTCCGCCTTCGTGATCGCGGACGGCGTGCTGCCGTCGAATGAGGGCCGCGGCTACGTGCTTCGCCGCATCATGCGCCGCGCCATGCGCCACGCCGAACTGATCGGCGCGAAAGAGCCGCTGATGTGGAAGCTCGTGCCGGTGCTGGTGCGCGAGATGGGCCAGGCTTTTCCCGAGCTGCAGCGCGCCGAGGCGCTGGTCAGTGAGACGCTGAAATTGGAAGAGACGCGCTTTCGCGCGACGCTCGCGCGCGGTCTCGCGATCCTAGAGGAGAAGAGCGCCAGCCTGTCGCACGGCGCGATGTTCGACGGCGAGACTGCGTTCACGCTCTACGACACCTACGGCTTCCCGCTCGATCTGACGCAGGACGCGTTGCGCTCGCGCGGCATTTCCGTCGATCTCGCCTCGTTCGAGGACGCGATGGAGCGCCAGCGCGCAAAAGCGCGCGCCTCGTGGTCGGGCTCGGGCGAAGCCGCGCAAGAGGCGGTCTGGTTCGCATTGCGCGAAAAGATCGGCGCCACCGAATTCCTCGGCTACGAGACCGAAAGCGCGGAAGGCGTCGTCTCCGAGCTGCTAAAGGACGGCAAGGACGTCGCCGAATTGAAGAAAGGCGATACGGGCGTCGTCGTGGTGAACCAGACGCCGTTCTACGGCGAGTCGGGCGGCCAGGTCGGCGACACCGGCGAGATGCGCCGCGAGGGCGTGAAGCTGTCCGTCACCGATACGCAGAAGAAAGCCGGCGACGTGTTCGCGCATTTCGTCACGGTGGAGCAGGGGAGCGTCAAGGTCGGTGACCCGTTGCTATTGGAGGTCGATCACGCGCGCCGCGGCGCGATCCGCCAGAATCATTCCGCCACGCATCTGCTGCACGAGGCGCTGCGCCAGGTCTTGGGTGATCATGTCGCGCAGAAGGGCTCGCTCGTGGCACCCGACCGGCTGCGCTTCGACTTCTCGCATCCGAAGCCAATCAGCGCGGATGAGTTGGAGCGCGTCGAGGATATCGCTAACGACATTGTGCTGCAGAACGCAGCCGTCACGACTCGGCTCATGGCGGTCGACGACGCGATCGCATCCGGCGCGCGCGCGCTGTTCGGCGAGAAATACGGCGACGAGGTGCGCGTCGTCGCGATGGGCGAGGGCTCGGGCAACACGCTCGGTTGGTCGGTCGAACTGTGCGGCGGCACGCATGTGAAGCGCACCGGCGACATCGGGGTGATCAGCGTGCTCTCCGACTCTGGTGTCGCCGCCGGCGTACGCCGCATCGAGGCGCTGACCGGCCGCGCGGCGCGCAAGGCGGCAAATGCGCAAATCCATCTCGTCAAATCGGCGGCGGCGGAATTGAAAACACCGGCCGAGGAATTGCCTGCGCGCATTTCCGCGCTGCTCGACGAGCGCAAGAAGCTCGAGCGCGATCTCTCCGATGCGCGCAAGAAGCTTGCGATGGGCGGCGGCGGAAAGAGCGACGGCGCCGGCGACGTGCGCAGTGTCGGCGACATTAAGCTCCTCGCTCGCGAGGTGTCCGGGATCGAATTGAAGGACCTGCGCAGCCTCGCCGACGAGGGCAAGAAGCAGCTCGGCTCCGGCGTCGTGGCGATCGTCGCGACCGCGGACGACGGCAAGGCCGGCATCGTCGTCGGCGTGACCTCCGATCTGACCAAGCGGTTTAATGCCGTCGATCTGGTGCGCAAAGGCGCGGCAGCGCTCGGCGGCAAGGGGGGCGGCGGTCGCCCCGACATGGCGCAGGCCGGCGGCCCCGACGGTTCCAAGGCGCAGGCCGCGCTGCAGGCGGTCGAGGCTGCGTTAGGCGCCTGAACTTCATCACCCTCTCTCGGAGGGGGAGGGCGAGAGTACACTGGGCTCCGGCGTGCCGTAATGGCGCACGTCCACTTCGCATCTTGGCTGCGCAGCGTGAGCTCCGACCGTGTAACGGTGGGGAAAGTTGGAAGCTCGTCAACGCGCACCTGCCGCCGGTCTATGCGGTTCAACTTTTTTAAGCTGTTGACCCGCCGCAAAATGGTGCGGCCTTTCCTGCGCTAGACTGCAACAATGAATCGCAGTGCCGCCCACGACATCCGCAGGCGTGTCCATGCGCTGCTCGACCACGGCCCGGCCTCGCGCGTGGGCCGTATTCTCGACCGGGCGCTGGTCGGGCTCATTGTCGTGAATCTCGTCGCCGTTGCGCTCGAATCCGTGCCCGCGCTGGCGCGCGACTATCACGTCATTTTCGCGAGCATCGAGTACGTGGCGCTTGCCGTCTTCACCATCGAATACGGCTTGCGCATCTGGGTCGCCAGGGAGCACGGGCCGCACCGCCATCTCACGCCGTTTCGCGCGCGCTTGAAATACATGTTGAGCCCGGAGGGCCTCGTCGACCTCGTCGCTGTCCTGCCGTTCTGGTTTGCGCCGCTCTTGCCCGATGATCTGCGGATGCTGCAGGTGCTCCGCATCTTCCGTTTTTTCAAGATCGCTCGCTATTCGCCGGCGATGCGGTCGCTGCTCGACGTGCTCTATCGCGAGCGGCGCGCGCTGTTCGGCTGCATCGTGATCACCGTCGGCGCGGCGCTCGTTTCGGCGGCGCTGATGCATCTCGCCGAAGGGCATGTGCAGCCCGACAAACTCGGCACCATTCCCGACGCGCTGTGGTGGGCAATCGTGACCGTGGGAACGATCGGCTATGGTGACGTCGTCCCCGTCACGACGGTTGGCAAATTGATCGCGACCGGCACAATCTTCCTCGGTCTGATCATGATGGCGCTGCCGGTTGGCATCATCGCGACGGCGTTCGCCGACCAAGTCCACCGGCGCGATTTCATCGTGACCTGGAGCATGATCGCGCGCGTGCCGCTGTTCGCCGGCCTCGATGCGGGGGAGATCTCCGACATCATGCAGCTCTTGCGCGCACAGGTGGTCGAGCAGTACCAGGTGATCGTGCGCGCGGGCGAGCCGGCGCATGCGATGTATTTCATCGCCGCCGGCGAGGTCGAGGTCGCGCTGCCGCACACGCATGTGCGGCTCGGAACGGGGCAGTTCTTCGGCGAGGTGAGCGTGCTGCGGCGCGCGCGCCGCTCGGCGACGGTGACCGCGCTGATGCGCACCAATCTGCTCGTTCTCGACGCGCAGGACCTGCACGCGCTGATGCAGCGCGATTCACGCATCGCGCACCGGATCAAGGAGGTCGTCAAAAATCGCGTCGGCCGCGAAGTCGTCAGCCCGAAGGGCGACATCGTGACGGAAGAGATCGAGTAGCTTCGCAGCGGTTGCCTAAAGAAAATGGCCGGGACGAGCCCGGCCATTCGATGTTTGTCGCTGCGCTGACGGCTTACGCCATCGCCTTCTTCAAATTCTCGTCGATCTTGTCGAGAAAGCCGGTGGTCGAAAGCCATTTTTGATCGGGGCCGACGAGCAGCGCGAGGTCCTTGGTCATGAAGCCCGCCTCGACGGTGTCGACGCAGACCTTCTCCAGCGTCTGCGCGAACTTCGCGAGCTGCTGGTTGTTGTCGAGCTTGGCGCGATGCGAGAGCCCGCGCGTCCAGGCGAAGATCGAGGCGATCGAGTTGGTCGAGGTCTGCTCGCCCTTCTGATGCTGGCGGTAGTGGCGGGTTACCGTGCCGTGCGCCGCTTCCGATTCCACGACCTTGCCGTCCGGCGTCATCAGCACAGAGGTCATCAGGCCGAGCGAGCCGAAGCCCTGCGCCACAATGTCCGACTGCACGTCGCCGTCGTAGTTCTTGCAAGCCCAGATATAGCCGCCCGACCACTTCAGCGACGCGGCGACCATGTCGTCGATCAGGCGGTGCTCGTAGGTGAGCTTCTGCTTGTCGAATTTGGCCTTGAATTCTTTGTCGAAGA
>Ga0207826_1000143_pt1 | contig 18722 bp, 24 predicted proteins | sample LuqExpMetageno80_FD_187837 | JGI IMG/M metagenome (GOLD analysis project Ga0207826, IMG submission 187837) | Tropical forest soil microbial communities from Luquillo Experimental Forest, Puerto Rico - Sample 80 (SPAdes) | ecosystem: Environmental > Terrestrial > Soil > Tropical forest ... | reverse complement strand
CACAGAGCGTGAGGTCCCTCGCGTCTGCCATGAAAGGCCCGCGTCTTTGGCCGCGCAAAATTTCACAGAAGTCCAGCGGCGACTTTTTCAACAGAATCGACCCAAAGCGGAACTGGCACGGACTTTTGACTTGCATTAAAAGGTATTGGGACAAAGAGTAGGGCTCGCGTCGCCTGACCATGTCAAAGACCAAGGTTACACCCTATTTTGACTGGGCCGACGTGTTGGGGCGGATTGGGCTCGCTCTCCTTTTCCTCTGGTCCGGCTACACGAAGTTCGCGTACATGGCGCCAAATGTCGCGTACATGAGGGCCTATGGTATGCCGGCGGCAGAACTGCTGATTTGGCCCGCCGCTGCGTTCGAGATCGTCGCCGGTGCGATGCTCGTACTCGGTTGGAAAACACGCTGGGCAGCGCTCGCATTAGCCGGGTACACCGCCATCGCGGCATTTGTTTTTCACAGGTACTGGAGCGTTCCCGCCGACCAGATGCTGGACCAGCAGACCCATTTTATGAAGAACGTGGCGATCATGGGTGGGTTGCTGTTCGTCTTTGCCCACGGCTCTGCCCGCTTTTCAGTCGAACGGGGTTGAATTGCCGCATAACGTCCGCGCCGTCACCGCGCCGGAATTTTTTTTGCGCGCGCAGGAACGGCTTAACTTCGATGTGCCGGCGGGGTTCGCCGATCCGAATTCGATCCCGTGGCACGACCAGCAAGGCGATCCCGCGGTGGTCGCCGCCCTTGCCGCGGTGCGGCCCGTCAGACTGGCCGCGGTGTTGGTGCCGATCATCGAACGTAACGAACCGAGCGTGCTGCTCACCCAACGCACGACGCATCTCGCCGACCACGCCGGGCAGATTTCGTTTCCTGGCGGCAAGATCGATCCCGGTGATGAGAGCCCCGTCGCCGCCGCACTCCGCGAGGCCGAGGAGGAGATTGCGCTTCCGCGCCGCTTTGTGCAGCCAATCGGCTATCTCGACGTGCACATGACCCCTTTCGGCCATCGCATCCTCCCGGTGCTCGCTCGTGTGCGGTCGGGCTTTGCGCTTCGCTACAACAAGGGAGAGGTTGACGATGCCTTCGAAGTGCCGCTCGCTTTCCTGATGACCCCGCAAAACCACAAGCGTGAGAGCCGAAACTGGAACGGGCTTACCATCAGTCTCTACGCAATGCCGTTCGGCGAGCGAAATATCTGGGGCGCGACCGCAGCTATACTTCGTAATCTGTACGAACGGGTCTACCGAGACTGACAGAACAATTTTCCGCTTTTGGCCCATCTCGGCCATAGAGCGGACGTAGCCGCGACACGGGCTAACGGCGGCTAATGATGCTGTGGACGGCGCCACTCTGCAGCATCGGGAGTGCTATCGTTGTTACCTTGAAGAAATAGCAATTCAAGGAGGTGAAACCGCTGCTGGCGAAGTGAAGGAATTGGCGAGGACAGTATGACGTAATGCCGGTACGGTCGTTCCGGGGATCGGGAGAACCCGTTTGGGTTATCGCACTTTAAAGTGTTGGGACCCGATCCGCTCAAAGCATTATGGCCAGCGGCCATTGTGCCGCACAAACAGGCCGGACACATGACCGCACCCGACCAGCCACGTCAGAAAGTTCTTGCCAAGGCGCCTTCCACACATGACCCGAAGCGGACATTGGGGTCGCCAGGTGCTAACCTTAAATCCTTGCCGAAGTCCTCGGGATGGGCACATGCAAAGGCGCGAGTTCGTCATGCTCCTTGGCGCAGCGGCGGCGTGGCCGCTTGCAGCGAACGCGCAGCAACAGGAGGGAATACGGCGCATTGGCATGCTCACCGGCATAGCTGGTGAGGACGTGCAGACCAAAGCCCGTATCGCCGCCTTCTTGCAGGAGCTACAGAAATTAGGCTGGACCGAGGGCCGCAATTTTCGGATGGATGTCCGCGCGGGTGCGGGCAATCTCGCTACCATCCGCAAATATGCGGCAGAGTTGATTGCGCTTGCGCCTGACGTGATAGTCGGCAGCGGCACTACGCCCGTCACGTTATTACTTGAAGCGACCCATAAGGTGCCGATCGTATTCGCTATCGTCATCGACCCGATGGGTGCCGGTCTTGTCAATAAGCTGTCGCGACCCGGCGGTAACGCGACCGGCTTTATGAATTTTGACTACAGTTTGAGTGGAAAATGGGTGGAATTGCTAAAGCAAGTCGCGCCGGGCGTGACGCAAGTGGCTGTGCTTCGCGATACCTCCTCCTCCGCCGGGATCGGTCAGTTTGCGGTGATCCAGGCTTTCGCACGTCCGCTTGGCCTGGAAGTGAGCACCATCAATGCGGGTGATTCACGCGAGGCGGACCGGGCGGTGACGGAATTCGCGCGCGAGCCTAATGGCGGTCTCATCGTAACGGCGTCTCCATCGACCGTCGTGCACCGCGATCTAATAATCGCCCTCGCGGCTCGGCATAAACTGCCGACCGTCTATTTTGATCGCACTCCGGTCGCCGAGGGCGGACTAATCTCATACGGACCTGATCTGGTTAGCCAGTTCCAGCAAGTGGCTGGCTATGTAGATCGCATCCTCAGGGGAGAGAAGCCGGCCAACCTGCCAGTGCAAGCACCGAGCAAATACGAACTTGTCGTGAATCTCAAAACCGCTAAAGCACTAGGCCTCGTAATACCACCGGCAGTACTCGCCCGCGCCGACGAGGTGATCGAATGAGGCGGCGCGATTTCATCGCACTTCTCAGCGGCGCGGCGACCACGTGGCCGTTTGCGGCGCGTGCCCAGCAAGACCAACAAATGCGCCGGGTCGGCATGTTGGTGAATGGGCCGGAAACCGACGCAATGATGATGGCGCGTGTTGCGGCGTTCAGGAAAGGCTTAAATGAGCTTGGCTGGACCTCCGCTAACTCGCGCATCGATATTCGCTATGGCGTCGACGATGATGAGCTAGGTGAGAAGGCGAAAGAGTTGGTCGAACTTGCGCCAGATGTTGTTATGGCGATGGCGCCACCTAGCGTACGGGCGTTGCGGAAGGTTTCGCGCACGGTTCCGGTTGTGTTTGCAGCCGCAACTGACCCTGTCGGGTTGGGAATTGTACAAGACTTAGCGCACCCTGGTGGCAACACTACGGGCTTTCTTACCGCCGAATTCGGTTTCGGAGCCAAGTGGTTGGAACTACTCAAGGAGATCTCGCCGAGTATTCAACAGGTGCTTGTTGTTACAGATCCAGACAACCCAAGTGCCGCGGCGCAATTCGCCGCAATTCAATCATTGTCACCCTCAATGGGCGTAAACATTCGTCTAGTCGGTTTGAATGATAATGCCTTAGTCGAACGCGCAATTGCCGAATTGGCGCATTCCGGAAACGGCGGCATCATTGCCCTCAGACTTTCCGAAGTCATCAGTCAGCGGCAGCTGATTATCAAACTCGCTACCCGGTATCGATTGCCCGCAATTTATCCATTGCGCATCTTTGCAGACGACGGTGGTCTGATTGCCTATGGTCCGGACACCGTCGATCAATTTCGTCTGGCGGCTTCATACGTTGACCGCATAGTCAAGGGGGAGAAGCCTGGTGATCTTCCCGTGCAGGCGCCGACCAAGTTTGAGCTTGTAGTCAATTTGAAGGCGGCGAAAGCCATCGGTTTAACTGTTCCGCCGAGCCTGCTTGCCCGCGCCGACGAGGTGATCGAATGAATAGTGGGATGTCCGCTCGGCTCGTCTTCCCCTTATTGCGTTTATACGGGCGCGACAGGTGAGGCGCCCGATTGCATCCGCAATTAGCTGCGTGCGCATTCGAGTTTTAAGGAGTCCGAGATTGGCTGGATCCATGGCCGCGATGGTTTGGCTCACCGTCGCGGCGAGGGTGCTAGTCGAGCAATAATCCTCAAAATCAGAAAACGTTCGTTGCACCGAGATCTGCCGCGTCTGAATTTCACCAAGTGCGCAACCTCGCCACAACTGCCGTAAAGCCTCCAGGCCGGTTATGTCGGAACGGGGTGGTTGGGGGCAGTGAAACCCATCGCATTCATTTTGGTATGCATTAGCTCCAGCGGATGTCCACCACCCATCATGTCCCACACGTAAGTCGCCACGGTCCCGCCTGGACAAACCACGCGTCCCATCTCGGCAACGCCCTTGGCTGGATCTGGAACGAAGAAAATTACCAGCGCCATAACGGCGGCATCGAATCTAACGTCGGAGAAAGGAAGTGCCAGCGCATCGCCTTGTTGAAATCTCGCAATTTGGCCTACAGATCGGGCACGCGCAAAAGATAGCTGTGCCTCAGAGGGATCAACCCCTTCGACCACTGCCGGTGCACAACGTTCTACAAGCAATTCCGTAAATGCGCCGGTTCCGCAGCCGACATCAATCCAACGTAGACCACGGGCGGGAGCGAGCCAATCGAGGAAAAGCTCGCCCGCCGCTCGGCTCCAAGTGCCCATCATCCGCTCGTACGCGACACCGTCGTCGTAGTGGATTTGAGTTTTGACCATTGGTACCATCGCGTAGTTCTCACACAATCTCACCTACGAGAAGCGTGCTGAATGTCCCTTCTGGCCCTGAGCGGATTGACCGCGCCAAAGGCGACATCGCCGAGAGCCATACTATCTCGGAAGTGATGGCTGGGTCGCTCATGCACTAATAGGATTTTCATTCGCGATCTTCTTAGGCAAAGGGGGCACGAATGGCTCGGTTTCTTCTTTCGATAGCCTTGCTCGCAAGCTTGTCCGGGGTGGCATTTGGACAGGTAATGCCTGCGTCGGAGATTGCGCCAAGCGGAAGACTGCGCGTTGGCATGATTGCCATCACGGTGATCGGAGGTGTCGCTGAGCCTGTCGCGAGGTTCATTGGACAGAAGCTCGGCGTGGCCGCCGTCGAGCCCGTGATGTATCCGAGTCCGGATGCCTATGTGCAAAGCTTCGGCAAGGGTGAATGGGACATCGCGATCGGGCCGCGCGTCCTTGCGCCTGCGGATAAGGCCGATTCTACGGCTGATCTTTGGGTCATCAGTCTGATCTATGTCGCCGCACCCGGAAAGGAATTTCCTGATATCGCCTCGGTCGATAAGGCCGGTGTGAGGATCGGCACGGTTCGCGGCGCTCCCTCTGAGCGACTGCTAACGCGTGAGATTAGGGCCGCCGAGATTGTCCGTATCCCGCTGAGCCCCACGATCGCTGCTGACGCCGCCGAACTGCTACGCTCTGGCAAAGCAGACGTTTTTGGGGTGGACTCTGGCGTCGGATATCGCGCTGCTGAAGCCCTGCCGGGCGCAAAGATCGTGCCGGGTGCTTTTGCGATGGTTCGCGTGGCGGCGGCGCTGCCGAAAGGCCGCTCAGCCGCAGCGCAGACTGCACTCGCGACCCTCGTTGACGACGCAAAGCAGAGCGGCATCGTCCAGAAGGCGATCAATGCGAAGGGCCTTAAGGGTGTGAACGTCGCCACGAAATAACGGAACGCTGTGATTCAATGACTCGGCTCACCGCGAACGCGCTGTGGCATGTCGTATATTGGCTCATCTCCGCCCAAGCCGAACTTACAAATGATGTCTTCTCTGCGGTATAGGGGGAACGTACCTGCGACGCGGGCCTGTGGCGGCTAGTGATGCTGTGCGGCGCGCAATATTGCGCCAAATATGTTCGCGGACCTTACGTCTTCGCTCCTTGAACGCCGCCTGTGTGGATCGTCAGACGTAATTCGCGTCGCTGCGAAGGATCGATTCCTAGAGCTCGGAGTTGAGCGGAGGAAAACCGCATTCGGAATTGTGCTGCTGCTTACAGAGGAGGTTGATATGCGAAAGCACGTGTTCGCGCTCACTGCGTCTGCTGTTGTGTTCGCTTTCGGTGTTCTCGTTCCCATTGCCCAAGCCCAAGCTCCGGCAGTCCCGGCTCCCGGCTCTCAGCAAAGACCTGCGGGCAATCAGGATGGCGGCGGCATGATGGGCCGGGGCGGAATGATGGGTGGCGGGATGATGGGTCGAGAAGGAATGATGGACAGTGGGATGATGGGAGGGGGAATGATGGGCCAGGGCCGAGCTGGCGGCATGGCTCCAATGATGATGCGCATAATGTTCAGCCTCATGGATGCCGACGGTGACGGCAAACTCTCGTTGCAAGAGTTCCATGCTGCTCACGAACGCATCTTCAAGGCGATGGATGCCAACAAAGACGGTTTTGTCACTTTTGAGGAAATGCAGGAGTTCATGCACGGTACCAGCAGGCCTGGTCCCCAGCAGCAGTAGGTTCTAATCGGCGGTATTAGCTCCATTGGGTCTACATTCCGTTCAGTTGCGCCAAGGCTTGGGAAAGCCCGGTGTCGGCGACGGGCTCCATTGGGATGGTGATAACCGATTTTTTTCTAGGACTTCGTTGTCCATAAGAAGCGGAGTGTACGACGGCTCAACTCGTTTACTTGAGTCAGTTTTCGGCCTCTGCAGACTTGACCTAATCTGCTGCGACAGTGCGGGTGTAAGTATCGCGCGTTTGCCCTCCGCCCTGCCGGAAATTGGCGCAACGGCTCCTTTGAAACGGTAGATGTTCGGCTGCAACGGTGCTCCCAAATCAGAAACCCACTGGATTGTTGTTTCAGTCCGGATTTGAACATTTCATGACGCTTTCCTTCCACTATTTTTGACAAAGCGGGCCGCCTTATGTGTCCATCCTGCGAAGCACTGCGTATCGCAGTAGATCAACCGCGTCTGTGAATCACGAACGTAGCCTCTCTCAATAAGGCCGCCGCACAGTGCGCAGTATTGGCCCGTGCGCGGTACGCGGTTATTAACGAGAACGAATTGAATTGCCTGCGGAAATCTACCGATGGCGAAAGTCGGATCGGTATTCATGTTCCACATCCATCGGTTTGGAAGTGAGCAAGGGCAGAGTCGTACACGTTCTAAGTGACTGACACTCGGTTAGCGACGATTCTAATATCGAAGAGGTCATTGTTCTTGAAATACTTGATTCATATTGCTGCGATAGCGGTCGACTATCGCAGACGACTTGAGTACCAGGCTGCCGCCATGCCGAAGGTCGCCGCTAAGTCAGTTTTTGGCCCGGACGGACTAAGCAATTCGGAGGCTTTAGGTCCGCTATTCGGGGAAGGGTTAGGCCTAGCGCCCATCGGCCTAAAACGAAGTTGGGTATAAGAGCCCGCTGACAAGTGCGTGCCGATGGAAAATACTGAACCGTGGCGCGGCCGCACCCGCATAACCAGCGCGCTCGGAATCATCTGCAAGGCCCCCGAGCCCGGCCGTACCAAGACGCGGCTTGCTGCGAGCATTGGCGCGAGGACAGCGGCGGACCTGTCGGCCTGCTTCTTGCGCGATGTCGCAGCGACGATCAACAGCATTCCTGAAAGCGTCTGTTGGCGCGGTTATGCGGTTTATGCGCCTGCGAATGGCGCTCGAGCCCCTGTGCCATCACCGATCCTCCTGCTTTGCCTTTCGCGGTGTGAACTACGCGGAAGTCTGCGCGTCATTATCAATAGGCAGGACCTGACCAGAGATCGATTTTCCAGCGTCCGACGTAAGAAACAGGATCAGCGCAGCGATGTCTTTCGGGTCAACGAAACGCTTCAAGGACTGGAGGCTCATGGCGGCCGCTCTTTCTTCGTCCAGCGTCTTGCGGTCGGCGCCCGCGCGGCCTTGAAGAACGCGCTCGATCCGATCCCCGGCGACAGCCCCTGGCGCGATGGCATTGACGCGGATATTGAACTCACCCAACTCACGCGACAGCGTTTTAGCGAAGCCGATCAGCCCCATCTTTGCCGTACAATACGCGCTGCGGTTTGGATAGCCAAAGCGTCCGCCGAGCGACGACATGACGATGATGCTTCCGGCAGCGGATTTTTTGAGATGCGGAATGCTATGGCGCGTAACGTGAAAGGTCCCGATGACATCAACCATCATGACCGCTTCCCATTGGTCGGGGTCGGAGGTCTCGACGGGTGCCGTCTGTCCCGATATGCCGGCGTTGTTCACCAGCACATCGAGCCCGCCTAAGGCTTTGACAGACGCGGCAACCATCCTTTCAATCTCGTCGCGTTTTGAGACATCGCAGACGATGGTCTTCAGGCCGGGAACATCTTTCGCCGCCGCATCGAGCGCCTTCTCATTGATGTCGCAGACGCACACTTGAGCGCCGATCGCGGCATAGGCGCTCGCGATTTCCTTTCCTATTCCGGAAGCCCCGGCCGTCACCAATACACGCTGTGCCATGGTTGTCGCTCCTCTTTGCTTTCTGCTGCCGATCTCTGTCTTTAAAACATCGTCTTGCCACTGGCCATTTGAGCCGCCTCGACACGCGCTTCGCGGAATGCATACACATCCATCCGGAGCACTCCATATGTCGAGCTGGCATGTAGACGTTCGGGTTGTGCCGCATCGCCGGCGGCGCCGAGAGCGACATAGAGCGGCAGCAGGTGCTCTTCCGTCGGATGGTTTTTGCATGCGTAGGGCGCGCGGTCACGGTAGGCGATGAGGTCGGCCACGCGGTTGTCCGTCAGCGCGCGATCGAACCAGGCGGCGAAAGCGGGCGATTGAAGGTCCAATCACCATACCGGCACCGTCTTCCCCTCGCGGTCTTGCGCCCTCACCTTGCTTTCATAGGGGAGGCCCGTGGCTTCTTCGATCGGCAGTGCATCCATGTCCGCGCGCAGCGGCCGCTGCGTCTCCCAATGCGCCGAGGCGACGAGGATGGCTTTCGGACGTCAACCGCCTCGGCTCGGCGCGAACGTCACGATGTTGAAGTGAGCTATAGCTCTCTACCGAGGACGTCATAACGGCTGGCGGTGCGTTTCGGCGCTGATCAAATGCGTCACGATCGGCTCACTCCGGAGGAATTGACGAACTCTCTTTTGGATGAGCCGGTCGGCCTTGGTTACTCGTTGGTGCTGGCGCAGATGCTCCGCCCATGACTCGACCAGGAAGGTCTCCAGAAACCGACCGACTTCCGCCGTGTCTTCGAAAATACCCCAGTCGTAGGCGCCGTCTCGCTTGCGTTCGCGTGCGAGCGCGGCGAGAGCGCGCAGAAAATGCTCGCGATTGGCATCATCCACCCGATATTCGACGGTGACCAGAACCGGGCCGGAATCGACAGCGACTGCTGCAGCCAACACCGGTTCTGGCCAGTCCATCGATGGTGTGAGGTCCATCGCGGCGCCGGTCTGCAATTTCCATCGGCGCGTCAGCGGAATTGCCGCGAGGGCACCGGCGGCAGCAATAAAATGTGCAGGGGCAAGACCGAGTATGGCAGCGGCTTCGCCCCAAATCGCGCTGCCGACGGTCATGCTGCCGAAGAATACGGTCACGTACATGGCAAGTCCACGTCCGCGCACCCAATCGGGCAAGGATACCTGGGCTGAGATGTTGAAATTGGCGATCGCGGCAATCCAAGAAGCGCCCGCGATAATGCACGCCAGAACCGTGACGACGGGCTCCCGCGCCAAACCTAGCATGACGAGCGTGGCCGCTGTGCCAAGTTCGCCCAATGCAACCAGTCCGTCCGCTCCCAAACGAGCCTTGAGCCGCGGCAGAATGAACGCACAACCGACGGCGCTCGCCCCGATCGCGCCGAGCAGAAGGCCGTAGAGTTCGGGACCGCCGGCGATTTGGCTGCGCACGACCAAGGGGAGAAGCGCCCAATACGCGCTGGCGAACAGGAAAAATCCTGCCGCGCGCGCCAGCGTCGCGCGCAGAGGCTGATTGTAGGTCGCGTATCGAAAACCCGCGCGCACGGCGCTCGCAAACCGTTCGGCGGGTAAGGCGCTTCGACGTTCACGTTTCGGGCGCCACCAGAAAAAGACCGCGATCACGCCCGCGTTGCTGAATGCGTCGATCCAGAACGGCGCGGTGATCCCCACACTGGCGATCAGTATCCCTGCAACTGCAGGCCCTATAGCTCGGCTGATATTGACCCCGACGCTGTTTGCGGCCACCGCCGCCGGAAGGTCCTCGCTGTGCACCAATTCGGGGACGATCGCCTGCCAAGCCGGGGCTTCTAGAGCAGCGCACGAGGTCACTAGGAACACGAATACTATCAGGAGCGTCGGTCCGACCAGGCCCGCAGACAGCAGCGATGCGAACAGCGCCGAGATCGCCGCGACCGTGATCTCCAGGATAAGAACGAACCGACGCTTTTCGACGATGTCGGCCAAAGCGCCCGCCGGGATAGCGAACAGAAACATCGGCAGACTTGCGGCAACCTGCACGAGCGCGACCATTACGGGATCTGGGGCGAGGCTGGTCATCAGCCACGCTGCCGCGGCGCTGTACATCCACCCGCCAACATTCGCGACGACGGTCGCGATCCAAAGCAGGCTGTAGACTTTGTGCCGGAAAGGACTCCAAGGCGAGCGCGCCGCCAGTCGCGACCCACTGCTATGCGGCGCGTTCTGTCCTAAGTTCTCCATGCGCCAATTTCCTGCGCGGACTTGTCATAGAGGCTTTTTCTCACCTCGCACGTCGAGCACCATCCAAAAGCACCCGCCATCGCCGGATTGAAGACTACACATAACCGTTCCGCATTTTAAGGCAGTCTCACTGATGGCCGCTAATGCCCCAACCCCGACATGGACGGCCGCCGATCCTAGTTCTGCTTTTAGGAGTAGAGTGGACCTCGGGCGACATCCCCTTTCCCCAACTCATGACGCGTGCTTTGCGCCAAGGCTTGGGAAAGCCCGGTGTCGGTGCACAGCCTCCATTGGGATGGTGATGACGGATTTTTTCTAGGACTTCGTCGTCTTATGCGGGCTGAGTATGCGACAGATCGCATGCGTCGAGGTCGCCGTGCGCGTCGGTTCGGCCTATGTTAATTCGCGCCTCTTGCAAGCCGCTCATCCGGCGAGAGTTGCGGAAATCATTGCCACGCAGGTGACGAGGCCGGATGCCGGCACCCAGATCGGCACTCGTACATGCTGCCCAGGAGGCCGCATTTTCGTCAGGCGCAGCCGTAGAAGCGACAGGTTCACCATCGCGAAGACGAGCAGAGTCGCGACAGATGTACTTTCCGCGAGACGCTCTAACGGAAGCAGCAAGGCGATCACTAGTGCAGCCGTGACTACCAATGCCGTCGCCATGATTGGTGTTGCTGTTTTGGAATGCACGTGCCCAGTCCAGGCCGGCAGATCTCCCTGCCGCGCCATACCGTAGATGACACGCGCCGCCATGGAGACTTGGGCCAAGATGGTGTTGAATGTCGCACATATCGCAATCAAGCTGATGATCGTCGGAGAAGCGCCGGTGAGCGCCTGAAACACTTCACTGAGCGGGGCCTTGGACGCCGCAAGCCGGTCGGGCGGCATCACCCAAACCGCCGAGACCGCCACACCCAAATACAAGATCGTAGCGATCAGCAGCGTGAACGCCATCGCGAGTGGAATGTCCCGATGTGGCATCTTCGCTTCTTCAACAACGTTGGCGAGATCCTCAAAACCGATGAATGCAAAGAAGGCCAATAGGCTCGCGTAGCCCACACCGACTAGGGTCGGAAGGTGCACGGGGGGCAGAGCTATACCTTCGCTTAGCGAGACCCCGGAGCGTGCGCCGGCGATGATGATTGCGACGAGGCCGCCGACCTCGATCAGCGTAAAGACGCTTGCGATGAGCACGGATTCCAAAATTCCCCAGACTGCGACGACCCCCAACAGTAAGAGAACGCCAGCCACAAGGGCCCATGTCGGAAGAGAAAGGAACTGGGCAAGATAACCAGCGGCGCCGACCGCCACCGCCGATGAAGCGACGAGGGCAACCACGACCGTCAATAGCCCGGTCAGACGCGAGAGTGCGCGCGAGCCGAACGCTTGGCGTACGTACGCTGCTTCTCCCGCACTCACCGGGAACCTGGTTGCCAATTCAGCGTAAGAGCCGACCGTGAATGCCATTACCGCTGCCGCGAGGGCGAAGGACCATGGCGCGTATCGTCCCGCGTGTGCGGCGACCGCGCCGATCAACACGTAGATTCCGGCGCCAATCGTGATCCCCACGCCATAGAGCACCAGGAGAGGTAAGCCCAAACGACGCTTGAGCGCGGGCGTCATGACGGGGTGATCTGGCATAGGAGACAATCCTGCTGCTCGCGAAGGCGACTTCAGTGCGACAGCAGGACCGGCACGGGCGGATTAGACAGCATGCTCGCGGTCGCGCCGCCGAGAACGAATTCCCGCAGTCGGGAATGGCCGTACCCGCCCATAACAAGCACGTCGACTCCATGCTGCTTCACATATGAGTTCAACGCCTCGCCGATGTTCCGTTCCGCAGCGTCATAACGATCGAACATAGCAGCCACACCGCGCCGTGCCAGAAACCGTTGCAACTCCTCGTGCGAAGCATCGGGCTCGATGGGCTTTTCGTTTTCGATGGTCACCACTCTGACGGAAGCGGCCGTTCGTAGGATGGGGAGCGCATCAGCAATGGCACGGGCGGCGGGTCCGCCGAAGTCCCAGGCGACTGCGGCCGTGCCGATCCCTTCCGACCTCGTACACTTGAATCCTAGAGGAATAATGACCACTGGTCGGCCCGACTCGAACAACATCGTTTCTGGATCGCACTGGCAAAACTGGTCCGTCGGCATCAAAGGCATTATCGTCACGTCATGCACTCTCGCGTGCCGTAGCAGGCGAAAACTTACCTCGGCGGAATTGCACGATTCCGATATTACTTTGGATGAGACCTTCTCCTCGGCCGCGAGCTCTTCGAAATCCGCCGTCGCGAGACGTGCGTTTTCGTAACTTCTTTTGGTCTGGTCCGCCGCGATCGCTGGCAGGCCCAAAACGACGTTGCCGAACGCGCTAAAGCTAGTGCCGATGAAATTCTCCGTCACGACAATGCCGGAGATGTTGGGGGTGATGACCTTTGCGAATCTCAGTGCCTCACGCATGCGCGATTTCGGCATGCGGTCCGGATACGTAGTCAGCGTCAGTAGGGCTTCTGCGAACGCCATAATGCAGATTGCGGCGTGCCCTGAAATCTATCATTGAGCTTTATCAATCCTTGTTATTCCTTTCGGCCAGTAGCTGGCAGATTGCTACGCTAAGTCAAAGCTGCCCATTTCTTCAATTTATCCTCATCAAGTACGCGGACGCGGGAGCGCCGAAGTGTTAATGCTGCCTTCCGCTCAAGCTCCTTGAGAACTCGCTGCACCACTTCGCGAACAGACCCGACCATTGCCGCAATTTCGTGATGCGTAATGCGTTCGCAAGCCTTCGGAGCATGCTCGACGATGTGCTCGTGCTTGCCGAGGCAGCCCAGCAGAAGCCGGGCCACGCGGGCGGTCACGTCTCGCAAAGCGAGATCTTCCATCACAGCCCCCAACCTGCGCGGCCTGGCTGAAAGGAGCTTCAGCGCGATCCAGCACGAACATTAACCTGGCACTACCCTACGCGCCCGCCAGTGAACTGGAGATGAAGACGGCGTTTGCGCAGGCCGCAAAGGTCCGTGCTCTCGGACCGGATGCAAAGGCGCTCGCCGACCGTGCCTTCGTTGAAACGACCGTGCGTCTTCACCGCGCCGGCGAGGGTGCACCTTACACCGGCCTGAAGACCGCTGGAGTGGATTACGGACCCGCGATCCCTGCTGCAGAGCGCGCGGTCGCCTCCGGCGACTTGCGGCAGGTCAAGGCGGTGCTCGCTGAAGAGATGGAGCATGACCTCACGCGCCGGTTTGAGGCCGCCACGAATACGGCTGCACATCCCGCTGAGCCGAAAACGGAAGAGCAGGTCCTTGCCCGCGCGCGAGCGAATAAGCGCCGAACTCGGGTTCGTGACCTATGTCGAGGGTGTTCGGCAGGCGATGCATGGCCCCACCGCGGGCCACGACTACAAGTAGCGATCGGCACCAGGGCTGGCGGATAGACCGCTGGCCTCTGGTTTTTACTGGATGCGAGCGGCGCTTCAACGTTCCGAGCCGCAACGATTGAACCTCTATTCGCCGGTCGCGGTAAGCTCCTCCAAGCGCGCCTCCAGCAATTCGCGGGTCTTCGCGTCGAAAATGGCCTGTACAATGTTGCCGGTTCCACGGTCGACAATGCGGGCAGTATACGTTGTCTCGTTACGATTGAGATCTTTCGTGTCGTAACCCAATTCATTGAGCTTTGCGACGAGCTCGCCACCAGTATTATCATCATGCACGAGCGCGGGTGCAATAATCGTAGCGAATGCCGGCGCGCACGCGCTCGATACGAAAAGTGCGATTGCGAATAGACTCTTTTTCATTTTCATCTCCATTGGGCTCGGAGCACGGCTGCCCCCGCTACGTGGAGATGACTAATCGGTCCCTGCCGTCGCACCGCTGACGGCGTGTGTCAGCGAACTGTCAGGCCATGCGGCGGCGCGCGAGGAGCCGGACCGCCGAGGTCTTATTTCTACCGACAACCCCCCGAGATCGACCGACCGACCCATCCGGAGCTTCCATCCGTACGCATCCAGAACCTCGTGCACGATAGCCAGGCCAAGCCCCGCTCCCGAGCCGCGTTGGTCCAGCCGCACTCCTCTTTCTAACGCCAGGGGCTCCTTTTCTGGCGATATTCCAGGACCGTCGTCCTCGACGATAATGCCGGTCTGATCGGCTTTTATCCGCACACGGCTTCGCGCAAACCGGACCGCGTTCTCTAAAAGATTGCCGAGCATCTCCGCAAGGTCGGCTCTGTCGATATGCAGCAGAAGTGAGTCAGGCACCACTTGGTCGAAGGAAATTCGCTTGCCGTCAGGAGTACGGCCGATTGCCTCAACCAATGTGCGGACGAGCGGCGCGACTGCTGTTTGAGCAGCTATCCTGCGTCGGCTGGCCCCACGCAGCCGCGCACGGGCAAGTTCGCGTTCGACGTGTCTGCGCATCGTTTCTACCACGGATTCGATATCGTGCGCGATCGACACCTCTCCATGAGCGCGGACTCGTTCGGCGTCGCTGAGCAGCACTGTCAAAGGCGTCTTAAAGCCGTGAGCGAGGTCTGCCGCGCGATCGCGCGAGCGTTGCATTTCCTGCTCTTGTGCGTCGAGCAGAGCGTTCACTTCTTCAGTCAATGGGCGGACTTCGGCAGGCACGGTGTTGGGAAGTCGCACGCGCGCGCCTGCTCTGATTTCTGCAATCGCGCGCCTTAAGGCCGCGAGCGGCCGCAGTCCAAGTGCAATTTGGGTTGTGGTTCCGATCGTCAGTACGACGGCGAGGATCGCAAGCGCGCCAGCCAAATCCCAGGAGAATGCTCTCGTTGCCGCGGCGATACGGGACAGGTCCGCACCAACCACTACGCGTAGTGGCAGGGCCTGGCCGCCTCCCGTCAACTGGATGACGCGCTCCACCACGAGCACTCGGCCGTTCGACGGGCCCGCGATGATGTGCTCGTGCACCGTGCCGGATGGCGGGAGATCGGGTGCCAGTTGCAAAACGACGTCCCAAAGCGAGCGGGAGCGTAGCATGTCCGCGCGATCGCCGGTGACCTGCCAATACAATCCAGACAGCGGTTCGGAAAATCGCGGATCGGAAGGCGGAGCCGCGAGGACGACATGCCCTTCCGAATCGAGGTCGATTGCGCCGATCAGGTGATTCAGAACGACGGTCAGGTCTTGGGCGACTGTTCGCGAGACATGTCGCTCAAACAGCATCGCCAATCCGACACCAGAAATTCCGAGTGCCAAAATAATAGCGGCGATTCCGCCGACGATGAGACGAAGGCGGAGTGATCGCCAATTCATGCGGCACGGTCCGGAACGGTGTAGCCGAAGCCCCGTCGCGTCTCGATCAGGTCAACGCCGAGTTTCCGGCGAACACGACCGACGAGGACTTCAAGCGCATTCGATCCGTGGTCTTCGCCAGGCCCATAAACGTTTTCGTCCAGTTCATGCGGCGGCACGATGTGACCCCGCCGCCTCATCAGGTAAGCAACAACGCGGTATTCCAGCGGAGATAGCGCGACCGCAAGACCGCGGACGCTCACCTTCGTCTGACGCTCGTCGAGCGTGACTTCGCCCGCACTGATAACGGAGGAAACCTGGCCCGAAGCACGGCGCGTAATGGCGCGCAGCCGCGACAGCAGTTCTTCCATCTGAAACGGCTTTGGCAGGTAATCGTCCGCGCCCGCGTCGATTCCGTCAACGCGCTCGGCCCAGCTTCCGCGTGCGGTTAAAATCAACACAGGTATCCTGCGCCCTGCCGCGCGCCAGCGCTTAAGCACGCTCAGCCCGTCCATCTTCGGCAGCCCTAGATCGAGAATCACCGCACCGTAGTCTTCCGTGTCCCCGCGGAACCAAGCGTCCTCGCCGTCCGCAACCGTCTCTACAACGTAGCCGCTGGCTCTCAGCGCACGAGATACGTCGGAAGCAATACGCCTGTCATCTTCAGCCAGGAGAACGCGCATCACTTCTCCTCCACGTGCTGGATCTGCGCCGTTTGGGCGTCGACGTACACTTTGAAAATTCGTCCCTGCCGATCGAGAACGCGAAGCTCGTAGACCCAACCAGCCCCGTGATGTTCGACTTCGACCTTCACAACTTCGCCGGGAAGCTTCTCCTGCACGGCCGTTAAGATGTCGCTCAGCGGTCGGATGGATCCGCGTTCGACGTCTTGGCGCAGTTCGTCTTGCGTGCGGCTGCCCGCCCGCGCTGCATTGGGCAGCAACGAAGCCAGTATCAGAGCAGACAGGAAAATCAGGCCAAAGCAGCGCATGGGCGGTCCTCGGCCGTTCTTCATGCCAGACCATGGCTGACAGTTCGCTGACAAAGATCAACAGCGGCGCGTCAGAGGCGTTGGCGCACTCTCCTGCGCGTATCGGCCGCATTCCGCGGCCTCACAGGAGAACCGCCATGCGCAAGAGCGCCATTCTTGTCAGCGCCGCCGCCATCCTCGGAATGGCCTCGTTCGCCCAAGCCGGCAGCTTGGGGCAGCCCTGCACCAACGCGCCAAAGGACCAGTGGTTGTCGCTCGATGCCCTGCAGAAGAATGTCGAGAAAATCGGCTTTACGGTGCAGAATGCGAAACTCATAAATAGCTGCGGTGAATTCTACCTGACCACGCAGCCGGGCACACGGATGGAGTTGTTCGTCGATCCGGCGACCGGCACCATCATTGGTGGCATCTACATCATTGGCGGTATCTAAGAAGAGCGCCATGTCCGTCCTCAACGGCACGGCGATCCAAGCCGGCGGCGATATGCCGTCGGCGACGGTCAGGGTGTGGGATCCCTTCGTCCGTGTATTCCACTGGTCGCTCGTTGCGTTATTCGCACTCGCTTACGTGACGGCCGACGAAATCCACCCAGTGCACAACGCAGCAGGCTACGCGATCGCTGGTCTAGTGGCTCTGCGGATCGGGTGGGGCTTCATGGGCCCGCAACACGCCCGCTTTCGCGATTTCGTGCGCACGCCGCGTGAGGCTTTGGCCTATTTGAAAGATGTTCTGCGCCTGCGCGGGCGCCGCTACATAGGACATAACCCAGCGGGAGGACTAATGGTCGTCGGGCTGATTGTGATGCTCGGTGCCACTTCCGTTACGGGCTATATGATGACCCCCGACGGGTATTTGGGCTCAAAGGCAATGGAAGAGCTACACGAAGTTCTTGCGAACGTGACCATGGCTCTCGTAGCTCTTCATGTGTTGGGAGTGCTCGCCGCGAGCTTTCAACATCGGGAGAACCTCGTGCGAGCCATGATCACCGGCCGAAAAAGGACGAATTGAGACGCGACGCTCTGGCTGATGAAGATACAGCGAATTGATGCGCGCGAATAATTGTCCGCGCGCATCTTTGCACGCTTACGACCGAATGTTTGGCGCTTTATCGAGAGTGCAGAAAGATTGGCTCAAACCATGCTCACCGCAAGCGCAAAAGCCAAGATCTTCAGAAGAGAGGCGGCACTGAGAATTACGGCGGCGATTTTGAACGACAACATCTCTTGCATGATTCCCATCTCCTATTTCACGTCGGCAAGTCGATCTCGCAGCAAACATGCCGAACATGGCAGATCCGTTTGACGGGCCGCTGTTGTCGTCTGTCAGCGAGTTGTCAGGTCCTCGCAGGCGACGGAGCCGGTTGATCCCGCTCAATACCAAAACGCGTTAGTTGGCGCTTTGTACATCGAAGCAGGAGAGCCGACATGCCCAGCATTCCACACCTGGAAAAGCACTTCACCGCGACTGAGACCGTACGCGACATCGTGATCGGCATGGCCGACGGTTACCGTTCCTTTTGCACTCGCTGCGGGACTTGCCGCCGCCGTAGCGTCTACGTCATTAATCGTAACGGCTGGCCTGGCCGAGATCGTCGCGGGCGCCATTGCCATGGGACTCGGCGGGTATCTCGCCGCACGAACCGATGCTGAACATTACACGGCCGAATGGAAACGCGAGGATTGGGAGATCGAGAACCTACGTCGTCGAGAGATGCAGGAGGTCAGTGACATTTTCCGGGAGTACGGCCTGGAAGGCGACGGCCTCAACACCGTCGTATCAGCGGTGACTGCCAACCGCGAGCGTTGGCTGAAATTCATGATGCGGTTCGAGTTAGGACTGGAAGAGCCGGATCCTAAGCGCGCGCCGATCAGTGCGGGAACGATCGCGGCTTCCTATTTTATCGGCGGTCTGATCCCGCTCGCGCCATATATGCTGTTTTCCAGCATAACGCAGGCCTTCCTCTACTCTGTCGTATTCACAGGCATAGCCCTACTGCGGCGTCATCACAGGCGCAGCATGCGCGGGCGAAGTCGGCAACCAGTTCCTCGACTACGACCGGCCGCAAGACGTCGGGCATTTCATGCTGGTGATG
>Ga0207826_1000140_pt1 | contig 18798 bp, 11 predicted proteins | sample LuqExpMetageno80_FD_187837 | JGI IMG/M metagenome (GOLD analysis project Ga0207826, IMG submission 187837) | Tropical forest soil microbial communities from Luquillo Experimental Forest, Puerto Rico - Sample 80 (SPAdes) | ecosystem: Environmental > Terrestrial > Soil > Tropical forest ... | reverse complement strand
CAATTCGAAGGCGTTTCATCGTAGTCCCTACGAGTGCATTTGGACGTCATTACTCAGATGCGGGCGCGTGCAGATTCTATGCCTGGAAACTGTTCGCTGTGGCGAAGCTTCAATCCGCAAAGTCGATGATCAAGCCTTCATGCCGGTAGAGGAAGCCCACGAACTTTCCAAAGTTGGGCGAAGCGACGTTGTTATAGACTGTGCTGAAGTTTCCGTGGTCGGTTACGTTGAGCGTGTACGCTCCGAGCCGGATGTGATGCCCTTTGCCATTCTTGCCCTTCAAAAAGGGATCCGGAACTCACGATAAACCTTCATATCAAATGAGAAGAATGTCGGAAAGCGCCGGCTGTTTGGAGTGCCGACGTACTGCTGCTCGACATCGATGGCGGAATACGGAAAGCCCGAGTGGACGTCCACGAGCGGACTGAACGTCAACTGCCATGGCAGAGCAAAGATTCCCCAGGCGATGAAGCGGTCCGGCACATCCGAGGGAAGGATGCCGTAGACGTTGGGCCGGATCACGGGTGCCGCAAAAGGAATGAAAACATTCGAGAGACCGTTCAAATCGCCGCGTGTTTCGCTCCAGACGTAGGAGCCGTTGACCTGGTCGCGGTCCTGAAAAGTATAGTGGACTGTCGCCTCAAATTCGCGATCGTGCGAAGAACCGGTGTTGGTAAGGCCCATGAAAGACTGCGCCTCGCTCGAGGCGGTGAACAGTTGCACGACGAAGAGACGGTTGGTGTGGCTATCGAGGTACGTCAACTCGGCTTGCAGATTTTTGCGCAGTTCGCGCACCACGCCAGCGTTCCAGGTAACGTTCCTGGGTGTCGTACCAGGCTCGGCAGGCAAGACGGGGGAAACGAGCGGGTTCAGGCTGCCGGTGTACACGTTCGAGTATGGGACAGCGGATCCGACGGGAAGGCCAGAGTTAGCCCTTTGGGGAGGCTGGCTTCTGAGCGAGTGCAGTCGAGGCCAGGAACCATAAAAGACCGGTTGCGCCGAATCGCGAGAGCCACAGCCAGGCGGTACACAAAATCAGGCGTCTCGCGTGCGGATTCTTGATCAACCATTACTCCAGACTTCCGGACAGATTCCTCGCGTCGGTTCATACGACGGTCCGGAATAGATGGCGGCGGGCGGAACCCGGATGCGTGATGACAGCGGCCTGCCGGGCGAGCATCTCCGCCGATCGGGTGAGGCACTTTTCGCGACACGACCGCGGGAGCGAACTCAGAACCTCATCTTTTCGCTGAGCCCTTTCTACCACGGCGTGCTCGCGCTCGTCCATCGCGATTCGGAAGCGGTTTGAACCGGCAGGAGCGGACGTTCGCGCGGCGTGCGGGGCGGTGGTATGCTCGTGATTTGCCGAGGAGTCTGAAATCGATCCATTTGGAGCGGCCTATGGACGCGCAGGACAAGCCGAGGCTGGAAATTACGGACAGGCAGGGGAACCGGATCGTCGCGGCGGAGTGCCACGCGGCAGAGGGAGCAATCGCCACGCTGAATGGGCGGAGGCTGGCGCCCAATCGCGGCACGTCGCTGAATCTCGATTGGGTGGAAGACGTCCGTGTGAATACGAGCGCGGTGGAACGGCGGGCGGCGACGCTGGTGACGCGGCGAACGGTGAAGAAGGATTGGCAGATCGCGTGGCTGCTGCGAGCGATCACGTGTATGGACCTGACTACTCTTTCGGGTGACGACACGGATGAGCGCGTGCGGCGGCTATGCGCGAAGGCGAGACACCCGATCCAGCAGGAAATCGAGGAAAAACTGGGGATCGAGAGCCTGCACGTGCAAGTGGGAGCCGTGTGCGTGTATCACTTGTTCGTGGAAACGGCGCGGCGGGCGCTCGAAGGCACAGAGATTCCCGTGGCTGCGGTGTCGACGGGTTTTCCAGCAGGGCTGAATCCGTTGGAAGAGAGGATTGCCGAAGTGCGCCGGTCGGTGGAAGCGGGAGCGCAGGAAATTGACGTAGTAATAACGCGCGCGCACGTGTTCGGGGCGCAGTGGCAGAAGCTGTACGACGAGATCGTGGCGTTTAAAGACGCGTGCGGTGCGGCGCACCTTAAGGTGATTTTGGGGACGGGAGACCTGACGACGCTGCGCAACGTAGCGAGGGCGAGCCTGGTGGCGATGATGGCCGGGGCGGACTTCATCAAGACATCGACGGGAAAAGAGAGCGTAAACGCGACTTTGCCTGTTGGCCTGGTGATGACGCGAGCGATTCGGGAATACGCGGAAGAGACAGGGATGGCGGTGGGATTCAAACCGGCCGGCGGAATCCGCACAGCAAAGCAATCCATCGAGTGGCTGGCGCTGATGAAGGAAGAGCTGGGGAATAGCTGGATGCAGGCGCATTTGTTCCGGCTCGGCGCAAGCAGCATGCTGGGCGACATTGAAAGACAGCTGGAATTTCATGTTACGGGACGATATTCGGCGGAGTACAGGCACCCGGTGGCGTAACAACACGGAGGAGAGATGGCGAAGAAAGCCAGTGCGACAGATGCGCAATTGCTGATGCAGCTCTATGACCTGAGGCGTGAGGCAGAGATGCGCAGGGCGCGCCAGTGGTGGTTGGGCGAGTTCTGGCCAGACAGCGCTGACGATTTTCTTAAAGTAGCGATGACTCCCGGCACGAAGGAAAATAACTGGATGCGCCAGGTGGCGAGTTATTGGGGGATGGCCGCGTCGTTTGTGCTGCAAGGAGCGTTGAGCGAGGAGCTGTTCCTGCGACCGGCGTCGAGCGGCGAGATGTTCATCATGTTTGGGAAGCTGTGGCCATTCCTTGGCGAGCTCCGGGAGAGACTGGGCGACCCGGAAGCGTTTCGCGACGTTGAAACAGTAATTACGCGTTCGAAGTGGGGCCGGGAGCGATTGAAATTCATGAGGAAGCGGCTCGAGGAGTGGCGGGGAAAAATGGCCGTGAAGGCATGAGATGAGCGTCATAGGAAAATTCGAAACAATGGAATACGGGCCGGCGCCGGAGGACCCGAAAGAATCGCTGCGATGGCTCGAAGGGCATAAACGGCGATTTGCTCATTTCGTCGGCGGCGGTTGGAAGGCCCCCGCGGAAGGGAGGTATTTCGAGACCGCCGATCCGTCGACGGGAGAAAAGATCGCGGAGGTGGCGCAGGGTAGCGCTGCGGATGTAGATGCTGCGGTAAAGGCGGCGCGTGCGGCGTTAAAAGGCTGGCAAGAACTTACAGCGCACGCGCGCGCGAAGTACTTGTATGCGCTGGCGCGGCAGATTCAGAAACATTCACGGCGGCTGGCCGTGCTCGAAACCATTGACAACGGCAAGCCCATACGAGAAAGCCGCGACATCGATATTCCGTTGGTGGCGCGCCATTTTTATTACCACGCAGGCTGGGCCCAGCTGCTCGAACAGGAGTTCCCGGGGTATGAGGCCTGCGGTGTTGTCGGACAAGTCATTCCGTGGAATTTTCCGCTGTTGATGCTGGCGTGGAAGATTGCGCCGGCGCTCGCGTCGGGAAATACGGTGGTGCTGAAGCCGGCAGAGTATACGCCGCTGACGGCGGTGGCGTTTGCCGAGCTGTGTTGCGAAGTGCGACTGCCAAAGGGCGTGGTGAACATCGTCACCGGAGACGGCAGCACTGGCGAGGCGCTCGTGAAGCATCCCGGTGTGGACAAAATCGCGTTCACGGGCTCGACGGAAGTGGGGCGCGCGATCCGGCGAGTGACCGCAACCTCACACAAGAAACTTTCGCTGGAACTCGGTGGAAAGTCGCCGTTCATTATCTTCGAAGATGCGGATCTGGACAGTGCGGTGGAAGGTCTGGTGGACGGCATCTGGTTCAACCAGGGACAAGTGTGCTGCGCGGGTTCACGGCTGCTGGTGCAAGAAAGCGTTGCCGAGAAACTGACGAAAAAACTCCAGGCGCGGATGAGCACGCTGCGCGTGGGTTCGCCGCTGGACAAGTCCATCGATATTGGCGCGATTGTGGCGCGTGTCCAACTAGAGCGAATCGACCGGCTGGTGAAACAGGGGGTGGCGGAAGGAGCAACGTGCTGGCAGCCGGAAGTGGTAATGCCGTCGCGGGGCCTTTATTACAAGCCAACGCTGTTAAGCAACGTGCATCCGGCATCGATTGTGGCGCAACAGGAAATCTTTGGACCGGTATTGGCGGCCATGACGTTTCGAACGCCGAAGGAAGCGGTGGAGCTGGCCAACAACACTGCGTATGGCCTTGCGGCGAGTGTATGGAGCGAGAGCGTGAATGTGGCGCTGCACGTGGCCGCGCAAATCAAAGCAGGCGTGGTGTGGGTAAACAGCACGAACCTGTTTGACGCGGCGTGCGGGTTTGGCGGTTACCGCGAGAGCGGATTTGGGCGGGAAGGCGGGCGCGAAGGTTTGCTTGAGTATCTGGAGCCTGCGTGGTTCCGGAGGGCGCCATCGCTGAACGCCGGGGCGCAGAAGAAGGCTGAAGCAGTGGAGGTGGCAAGTCCGTCGATCGATCGCACGGTGAAACTGTATATCGGCGGAAAGCAGGTGAGGCCGGATTCCGGCTACAGCGTGGAGATTCGCGGGAAGAAAGGCGAACTGCTTGGCGAATCGCCGCTCGGCAACCGCAAAGACATTCGAAACGCCGTGGAAGCAGCACGCCAGGCAGAAGGTTGGGCGAAGACGACAGCACACAACCGCGCGCAAGTGCTGTATTACATATCGGAGAATTTGTCGCAGCGGCGCGAAGAGATTAGCGCGCGTTTGGCGGCAGCGGTGGGCAGGAAACAAGCGGCGCGGGAAGTGGATTTGAGCATTGAGCGGCTGTTTTCATATGCGGGATGGACGGACAAGTACGAAGGCACGGTCCATAACCCGCCATTCCGGAATATTGCGATCGCGATGAACGAGCCCGTGGGTAGGCTCGGCGTAATCTGCCCCGCGCAGACACCCTTGCTGGGATTTTTCTCGCTCGTGTTACCGCTGATCGCGGCGGGGAACACGGTCGTCGCGGTGCCTTCGGAAATTTACCCGCTCATCACCGGCGACTTGTACCAGGTCTTTGAGACGAGCGACCTGCCGGGCGGAGTGGTCAATTTGGTTACCGGGCGTACGACAGAACTGTTGAAGGTGTTGGCCGAACACGATGACCTGGACGCGATTTGGTGTTACGGCGACGAAGAAATGTGCGCGACGGCGAAGGCGCTCTCGGTGGGAAATCTGAAGCAGGTTTGGACGAACGAGGCGCGAGAGATTGACTTTTTCAGCGAAAAGCAAGGCGAAGGGCGGTGGTACCTCGAGCACGCCCACCAGGTGAAGAACATCTGGGTGCCGTACGGAGAGTAAGAGGGCTGGGCTGACACTGGCGACAACAAGGCCGCCTGCGCTTCAATCCAAAGTATAAACGGCGCCGCGCTGCCGCACCCCCGAGTAAACACTGAGCAAAAAAGAAGGGGATGGCCGAAGCCGTCCCCTTCGAGAGTGTTGAGCCGGGGTTCCAAGAAAGAATTCCGGCGTCGAATTACTGAACCGAGTCGATGACGCCAACGCCCAGCGTGTTCAAGCCCGTGGTGGTATCGCCCGCTGCGAATGGCGCACCCTTGACTTCGGCGAACGCAGGAACACCCGAAGCAACGTTGGTGGTGTAGACGTCCACGGCTCCCGCGGTCTTGGTGCTGCCGGAAGCAATGCCAGAGAGCGCCACGAAGAGATACTGCCCGCTTGGATCGATTGCAACCTGACCCGGCGAGCCTCCCGGCGTAGTGGGTAGCGTGATCGCCGCACTGCCAGTGAGAGCCTTGAGGACCGGGATCGCCGTGGGCGTGAAGGAGTAGGCAGTGACGGTGTTGGCCGTGGCGTCAGCAACCACAATGTAGCGCCCCTGAGGATCAAAGGTAAAGAAAGAGGGGCTGCCCGTGGCTGTGTCCTTATCGATGAAGGTCAAGCCTCCGTTCGTTCCACCACCGCCGATGGCAGTGATGCTGAAGGTGGAAGCGGCGTTAGCCGTCTTATCGAAGGCGACCAGGTATCGGCCCGTGCCATCCACGGCGCCGGCAACCCAGTTGCCAGCGATGCCAGTTCCGGACAGTGCGGTAAACGTCGTGGCGCTCGGGTTACTCTGGCTGAAGAGCGCCACGCTAATGCCGGTGGAGGTGAGGGCGTAGATCAAAGTGCCCTGCGGATCAACGGCGAGCGCCTGCACGCCGGGAACCGTCGCGCTAAAGACCGGCGTCGTACTGCCACCAGAGCTCGGGTTGTTAAAGCCGGCGACCACACCGCCGGCCGTGTCGGCGGCAAAGATGAAGTTGCCGGTGGCGTCAAAGGAGACTGCGTTGCGCTGCAAGCTGGCGGTCCCAATGGTAAAGGGCGAGCCGCTCACAGCCGTGAGAGTCGGCGTCGCCGGAGATGCCGAAGCATTTGCCGCGGCGGCGGTGTAAGCGGCCACTTGAGCGCCACCGTCGGCGAAAGTAAGAACTAGGCTGGAGAGGGAATTGGTTGCGACGGAGTCATCGTTCACAAAGGTTGTGTAATGACCCATGCTCGGATCGGCCGTAAGCACTCCGCCCGTGCCCGCCGTGAAGGCCGCCACGTTGCCGGAACCGGCGTTGGCTGCAACAACCTCGGCTGGGGCGACAGTTGCTTCGGCGGTGCCGTTGTAGAAGGCCACCCCCTGAGCGCTACCGGCCGTTTCGGGGTTGAATCCGGAGTCTGTCAAGACGCCGCCCTTTCCGATTGTGAAGTTAGAGAGCGTGTTATTGCCACTGTTCACCACGGAAATGAGCGAGCCCTTGACATCTTCCGCGATCCAGACGGGGCTGGCGCCGGTCGGGACGTGACTAGCGACCGCACCAGGCGCGCCGGCGGTGAGAGGCAGGGTATACACGGCTGGGCTGGTTGTCGAAGCATCAAGCACGTACAGGAACGTGGCGGTCGGATCCACCACCGCACTTACGGTTTTGTTGCCAGCCCCGCTGACAGGGAACGGCGTGCCGGTGAGGGTGCCGAGAGCACCGCCCATGCCAATGGTGGCGACTTCGACCTTACCGCCGCCATCCGGAACGTAGATGAAGCTTCCGGTCGGATCGATCGCCGCATACGCGAAGAGATCAGTCGACGTTAATTGCACCGTACCGTTGGTGGCGATCGGCGCGAGCGTGCCCGCAGGACCTGTGGCCGGTGTGTTCATAGCGGTGTTGATCGTGTAGCCGCTGATGGTTTGGTTACCCGAGTTGATGGCGTAGAGGTAGGGGCCACTGTTGTCGACCAGAATAAAGGTTGGGGCATTCAGGTTGGTCACCATAGGCGAAAGAAGCGTCAGCGTACCATCGGCCTGGTTGACGGAGAAAGCCGTGATGCTATTGCTGCCGGAGTTGGAGACATACAGGTAGTTGCCACCGGCATCCATGGCAGCGGTGCTTGCAGCGCCAGTGCTTGGTGAAGTCGCGTACGTATTGCTTGTGGCTGTCAGTCCTCCCGCCGTGGGATCAACACCAAAGAGTGTCACGGTTTGAGCGGAATCGCTCCCGAGAGAATAGAGGAACGCGCCCGACGGATGTAGGAGCACCTGCTGCGGGCCGTTGGGTTCGCTAAATTTCCCAAGCGGAGACAGAACGCCGCTCGGAGCGCCCGAGCTGCCGTTCACCGCATATTCAGAAATGGAGCTGTCGATTCCGTTCGCGACGTAGGCGAAGCGTGCCAGCGCAGCAGCGACGGTGATGGTGCCCGAAGTGCCTTGCGGGTAGGTCGCAGAACTCGAACCGACGGTGTACGAGATTGTGCCGCTCATAATCGTTTCGGTTGCGTCGACGGTAGAATTGGCACTTCCTGCGAGCAATGCGGTCGCGTAACCAGAACTGGTGATACTTGCAGGAATCGGCGCAGTGCTTGGTGAGATTGTGAAGGCCAGAGTTGTGGGGAACGACGCTGCGGTTGGCGTCCGGCCATCGCTCCAGACTTCCTGCACGGCGAACTGCTGCGTGCCGCCAACCGGGAGCGTGATGGCGGTGGGAAGACTCGAGGAAGCGACGGGGATCCCTTGTGAGGGAGTAATGATATTCAGTGCGACTGGAGCTGGCGGAATGACGGTCAGGACGTTGGGCGTTGCGGTCGGCGGTACCGTTACGCAATAAATCGTTGCGGAAATGTTTGTTGTGCCCACCGAAACGCTGGTGGCCAAGCCGGTGTTTGCACCGATCGTGGCTACGCCCGTGTTGCTCGAAGCCCAAGTCGCTGCGGTCGTAAGGTCTTCGGTGCCGCCGGAACCAAAAGTACCTGTCAGCATGTATTGTTGAGTCGTCGGATTCTTGGCGGTGCCGAGGGGCAACGGCGGCGCGGGGCTAGGCGAAATCGCCACGGTCGAGGCGCTGGCTGCGGTAACGGTCAAGTTCGAGCTTGCACCCGGCGTGCCGGCGGCACTGGCGGTGATTGTAGTTGTGCCCGGGCTAACCGCTGTGGCGACGCCGCCCACACTGATTGTGGCGACGGTGGTGTTCGAAGAACCCCAAGTGACAAGAGACGTCCCGTCCTTGATGCTGCCGTCGCTGTAGTATGCGCTGGCCGTAAAATTCACCGAATCGCCGCCACAAGTGCCGGCAATGGCCTGAGCGACACCAGAAACCGGGGAAATCGTGACGTACTGCAATACGGGCGCACTGCTGCCACAGGCAACCAGGGCCAACATGCAGGCGAACGCAGTGGCCAGCAAAGCCAACTGACTGGGAATTCTTCTCATGACGTGACGCCTCCTCAGCGCAGGAAAGACAGAACACTCTTTGATTAGAGGCCAGACTTGGACGACGTAAACATCTGATTGGGCGGCGGAGTTGTAACAGTGGGCGAGGTTCCCACTCCCAAACCGGTCGTTGGAATCCCAAGTGCCTCTGTACCGGAAGCACGATACTTGAATCCGACAGGCGCGGCAAAGTATCTAGGCCGCCATCCGTAATCAAATGATAATATGCGGACGCGCCGCGAAGTCCTGCATCTGTCTCTACTTGGGAGGTTCCGCGCGGCATCAAATCGCTTTCCGCTGGCTCCTGCTGGACGGTCACAACGCCCGATTGCGACGCGGTCTCAGTTCTGACAAGATGCCAGCACAAATTTGGTAACAACTCGAGGCTTTGGCCACCATGACCAGACACCAGACCGTCGAAGACCAGCGCCTGGAAGAATCGCGTGAGCGCAAAAAGCATTGGAAACGTTGGGGGCCGTACCTCGCGGAGCGTCAATGGGGAACGGTAAGGGAGGACTACAGTTCCGGCGGCGCCGCGTGGGAGTATTTCCCGTTCGAACAAGCGCACGCGAGAACCTACCGTTGGGGAGAAGACGGGATCGGCGGCTTCTGCGACCGCCATCAACTGATTTGCCTTGGGCTGGCCCTTTGGAATGGGCGCGACCCAATCCTGAAAGAACGGCTGTATGGACTTAGCGGCAACCAGGGCAACCACGGGGAGGACGTCAAAGAGCAGTACTTCTACCTCGACTCGACGCCAACGCATTCCTATTTGCGGATGCTGTACAAATATCCGCAGGCGGAATTTCCCTACCTGCAATTGCTAGAGGAAAACAAAAGGCGGGGGCGGAATAATCCAGAATTCGAATTGCTGGATACCGGAGTGTTCGCGGAAAACCGGTATTTTGACGTGTTCGTCGAGTACGCGAAGTGTGGCATCGAAGACGTCCTGATGCGGATAACGGCCATCAACCGCGGGCCGGAGTCGGCCACTCTGCATCTGCTGCCGACGTTATGGTTTCGAAATACTTGGTCCTGGGGCAAAGATCTGAGAAGGCCGACGGTACAGAGAGCGCCGGCTCCGCCGGGGGCGCTGTGCGCGGAACTGGAGCACTGGCAGTATGGCAAGCGCTGGTTCCTCTCCACGGGGGCCGAGCAATTGCTCTTCACGGAGAATGAAACGAATCTCGAAAAGGTCTTCAAGACAAAGAACCGCGTACCGTATGTCAAGGACGGATTCCACGAATATCTGATTCGCGGAAATAAAGACGCAGTGAATCCGGCGCAGTCGGGGACGAAGGTGGCGGCGCACTACCCGTTCGAACTCGGCCCGGGTGAAAGCCAAACCATCAAGCTGCGCTTGACGGACATGGATCCGCTCGGAGGGATGGACGAAAATTCGTCGAGGGTGGGGACGAGCGCCGCGCCTGGAGAGCGAGGGCTTCCGCAGGGAGCCCCAGGCACGAACGACTTTGCGGAAGGCTTCGATCGTGTGTTTGGCGATCGCATCAGAGACGCGAACGAATTCTACGACTCGCGTATCCCCAAGCATCTCTCGCCGGACGCGCGGCAGGTGATGAGGCAAGCTTACGGAGGGATGCTGTGGTCAAAGCAGTTTTATCATTATAACTTGCATACATGGCTTGAAGGGGATCCGGCGGGTCCTACCCCTCCCGAGGAACGATTGCGCGGAAGAAACAAGGAGTGGACGCATCTTTACAATGACGATGTGTTGTCAATGCCCGACAAGTGGGAATACCCCTGGTTTGCTGCCTGGGACCTGGCCTTCCACTGCATTCCGCTCGCGATCATTGATCCCGATTACGCAAAAGAGCAACTCATCCTGCTGCTCCGCGAGTGGTACATGCACCCAAACGGGCAGTTGCCGGCTTACGAATGGGCGTTCGGCGATGTAAATCCACCCGTGCATGCTTGGGCGGCGTGGCGCGTTTACAAAATCGAGCGACGCGCGCGAGGCGTCGCCGACCGCGCATTCCTCGAAAAGGTTTTTCATAAGCTGCTACTCAATTTTACGTGGTGGGTGAACCGCAAAGACCCCGACGGGCTGAACATTTTTCAAGGCGGGTTCCTCGGCCTCGATAACATCGGAGTGTTCGACCGCTCGGCGCCCTTGCCGACGGGCGGCCACCTGGAACAGTCCGACGGAACCAGTTGGATGGGGATGTATTGCCTGAACATGCTGGCAATTGCGCTGGAACTGGCGAAAGAGGATATGGCTTACGAAGACGTCGCCAGCAAATTCTTCGAACATTTCGTGAACATTGCGCACGCGATGAACGACATCGGGGTCGAGGGAAAGTCCCTGTGGGAGCCGGAGGACGGTTTTTACTACGATTTGCTGCATCTGCCGAACGGCGAGAATCACTTTATGAAAATCCGTTCGATGGTGGGGCTGATTCCCTTGTTTGCGGTGGAAACGCTCGAACCGGAGATCGTGGACCGGCTTCCGGGCTTCAAGCGCCGGATGCAGTGGTTCATCGACAATCATCCGGATGTGCCGGAGCACATCGAAATGACGCAGCGATCGGCGTTGGGCGTAAGAAGGCTGCTGTCTCTGGCGAATCGCAAGCAGGTCAAGCGGATTCTGACCCGAATGCTCGACGAGACCGAGTTTCTTTCGCCCTATGGCGTGCGGGCCCTGTCCCGCTACCACCGGGAGCATCCTTACCAGGTGCAGGTGAACGACCACTTGAGTCAGGTCGACTACGAACCGGCGGAGTCCACCACCGGATTTTTCGGAGGCAATTCGAACTGGAGAGGCCCCGTGTGGTTTCCGGTCAACTACCTACTGATTGAATCGCTGCAAAAGTTTCATCACTATTATGGAGAGGATTTCAAAGTTGAGTGCCCAACGTATTCGAAGAACGAGATGGACCTGTGGCAGGTTTCAGCGGAAATTTCACGGCGGCTTACGAGGATTTTCCTGAGGGGCAAGGATGGGCGCCGCCCATTCGCGGGCCCGAACGACGTTTTCAACGTAGATCCATACTGGAGTGATCTCGTTCTCTTTTACGAATATTTTCATGGAGACAACGGTGCCGGTTTGGGAGCGGCGCACCAGACTGGCTGGACCGGGCTTGTCGCGAAGCTGCTGGAGCAGAGCGGGGAGTAAGAGACGTGTCGCTACTCGGGGAAGTGCAATTCGGAAGAGAGGTGTGTGGAGACCTCGAGGAAGCGGAGAAGCACGAGTGGCTGGTGACAAACGGGTTGGGTGGGTACGCCAGCCAGACGATTGCGGGCACGACAACGCGTAGATACCACGGATTGCTTGTAGCGGCGCTCGAACCTCCGGTCAGGCGCACGGTCCTCGTGAGCGGCCTCGACGTAACGACAAAATATAAGGGCATTGGGTACGCGCTTTCGACCAGCCGCTGGACCAGCGGTTTTGTCTCGCCCAGTGGTTACCTGCAAATCGAGAGTTTTCACCTGGAAGGGATGAAGCCCGTATGGCGCTACGCGCTCGCTGACGCGCTGCTTGAAAAACGCGTGTGGATGAAACAGGGCGAGAACAGCACCATGGTTCAGTTCGTGCTGTTGCGGGGGAGAGGCGCCGCCGAGCTCGAGGGAAGGGTGCTCGTAAATTACCGCGACTTCCACAGCACGCTCCATGCCCAGGACCGGCAAATGCGCGTCGAGGCCGTCGAGAAAGGTGTGAGAGTTGTCGCCTTCGAAGGAGCGACGCCGTTTTATTTGAAAAGCGCCGAAGCTTCGCTCGAGCCGCAGCACGAGTGGTATCGCGATTATTTGCTGCTAGCCGAGACTGAGCGGGGACTCGATGATGCGGAAGACCGGCTCTACGCTGCGCGATTTCACTGTCGCCTGGGAGTGGGCGAGAAAGTTACTCTGATATTCACAACCGCGGAGAAGTCGGTGTTGGACGGGGAGCAAGCACGGGCGGAACAGGCGAACCACGAGTGGAAGCTATTTCAGGCCTGGCAAGGGCGCCACGAAAAAGTGTCAAAGGTAGCGGCGGAAGACGAACCGAGCTGGCTTTGGCAACTCGTGCTGGCGGCCGACCAATTCGTGGTCAAGCGGGACGTGAAGGACGAACCGGGCGGGCAAACTGTTATCGCGGGTTATCACTGGTTCAACGATTGGGGCCGCGACACCATGATTTCGCTGCCGGGACTGACGCTGGCGACGGGCCGGCCGGAAATTGCGCGCAAGGTTCTGCGGTCCTACTCGCACTACGCCGACGGCGGCATGCTGCCGAACAACTTTTCAGAGGGCGGAGGCGCGCCACAGTACAACAGCGTGGATGCCACCCTGTGGTACTTCGAAGCGCTGCGCCAATACTACGAGGCCACGCGGGACCTGGAGCTTATATCCGAGTTGTTTGCACTGCTTGCTGCGATCATCGACGCTCATGTCCTAGGGACGCGCTACAACATCAAGGTGGATCCGGTCGATGCGCTGCTTGCCGCGGGAAATGCCGATGTGCAGTTGACCTGGATGGACGCGAAGATGGGCGACTGGGTGGTAACGCCGCGCACAGGGAAGCCTGTCGAAGTCAACGCGCTGTGGATCAACGCGCTGAATACGATGCTCGATTTCGCGCGATTACTCGGCCGGCCGGGGCAAGGCTACGCAAGGCTGGCCGACAAGGCCACGAAATACTTCCAGAGGTTCTGGAATCCGGCACGTGGCTGCTGTTTTGATGTAATCGATATTCCCGGCGGCGGGCAAGACGCTAGCTTGCGGCCCAATCAGATATTGGCGGTGTCGCTGCGAGTAAGCCCGCTTACGGCGAAGCAGCAGCAATCGGTCGTGGATGTCGTAGCGGACCAGTTGCTCACATCGCATGGGTTGCGCAGTCTCGGACCGCATGAGCCGGGATACAAGGGTCATTTCGGAGGAGGACGGCGAGAGAGGGATTCCGCCTACCATCAAGGAACCGTGTGGGCATGGCTGTTTGGAGCCTTTGCGCTGGCGCATTACCGCGTGTATCAGAGTCGCGAGGCGGCGCAGGGTTTTCTCGAGCCGTTGGGCAGGACGATTCACCGCGGGGGCCTTGGCAGCATCGGAGAAGTTTTCAGTGGTGATCCTCCGTTTCCGCCCGGCGGTTGTATTGCGCAGTCCTGGAGCGTGGCCGAGACAATCCGCGCGTGGGAGGAGCTGAGTGCCGCGAAGTGAAGGACGGACCGCCAGAACGCACGAGCCTGCAGCGACTTGCAGCGATTCAGTCGATGTGGGGGGCGGATTCGTAGAGTTCGATGAGCACCTTGTTGGCTTTTGGCGCCGACACTAGAAAAAAGTTGATGCGAGTGCCGTCGGCACCCGGGCGCGTTGCCGGATACACCGGACTTAAGCCGAAGCGTTCGCGGAGAATGGCGGTGGCGCGGTCAACATTCTGGCAGCGCAGCTCAATCTGCTGGATTCCTTCGCCGAACTTTTGCAGATACCGGGCGATCGCGCCGTTTCCTTGCGGGTCGCGGCTAGTCAAGACGTCAAGCGAGATCCCACCGGGAAGATGAAGTTCGAATTCCTGAGCATCCTGATCCGGAGGCACTTCGGCCAACCGGGGCAGTCCGCTGGCCTCGCGGATTTTCTGGAACCGTTCAGGCGAAACCGCGAGGCCGATGGTCACGAAAGGGTTTCCACCTCCGAGCAGCGTGGAGAGTTCCTTGTCGGACCACCACGGGAAGATAGCGTGGTCGACGAAGGCACGGCCGATGTGGTGGATTTCGGTGGCAGCCGCAACGCGCGACTCCGCGTCCGCGGCCGACATTCCTTCGATGGCTCGAGGCAGCGTTTCGCTCATGAATTCGCTCGCATTCTATCTAAAATCCCCCGTTGCCCCTAGACCGAGGCTGCCCGCACTTGTTTCTTAGGACCGGCCCACAACGACAATACTACGGTAAGGAGCAAAAGCGCGCCTACCACTCCCAAAGAATAAGAAACCGAGATGTGCAGCCACGGCTCGGCAATCAGTTTTGCGCCGATAAAGATCAGAATCAGGGCCAGGCCGATGCCCAGATAACGGAAATAATCCAGCAAGCCGACTAGCAGGAAATAGAGAGCGCGCAATCCAAGGATGGCGAAAACGTTCGAGGTGTAAACGATGAACGGATCGCGCGTAATGCCAAAGATCGCCGGAATAGAGTCAACGGCAAACGCCACATCGGTGAGTTCGATGATCAGCAGGACGAGGACCAGCGGAGTGCCGAAGAGCTGGCCATTCTGACGCACGAAGAAACGGGAACCGTGATATTCCTTGGTCAAGCGGAGATTTTTGCTGGCAAAGCGGAAGATAGGATTTTTTTCGTAATGCACAGTCTTGTCGCGCTTCGAGAGCATGTGCAGACCGGTGTATACGAGGAAGACGCCGAAGACGGCGAGAATCCAGTGAAACCGCGCGACGAGCACCGCGCCCAAGGTAATCATTAATCCGCGCATGATGAGCGCGCCAAGGATGCCCCAGGCCAGCACACGGTGTTGCACGCGATCGTCGACGTGAAAGGTGCGAAAAATCACGAGAAAGACGAAGAGATTGTCGACGCTCAGGGCTTTTTCGATCACGTAGCCAGTGAAATATTCAAGGCCGCGCTGCTCGCCATACCAGTGCCAGACGCCGCAACCGAAACTGATGGCGATGGCGATCCATAACGCGCTAGCGACGAACGCTTCGCGGATTGTGATTTTGTGGGGATTGCGGTGAAAAACACCCAGATCGAAGGCCAGCGCTACGAGGACAAAGAGGTTGAACCCGACCCACAGCAGCGCGGTGCCCATGGAAGCAGCATAGCGCAGTTCCGCCGGGCATCATCTATCTATCGCGATTCAGGGTTGCAGGGAGCGAGCGTCAATGGCGTTGATGTTGCTCAGGTTGAGCTGGGAGGTGTGTCCGGCTTGCACGATGACAGCGACGTCCCAAAGCAGCCGGCGGTCCCCCGAGGCAGCATCCATGCCAAGCGAGCTGATCCAGTATCTGCCAGCGGGCAGTCCGCTAACAAAGGCGTGGCCGTCGAGATCGGTATCGGCCTTGCCGGCAAGATATTTTATCTGCGCGGTGTCCGGAGCCATCTGGGCAATGCGTTTCTTGTGGTCCGCGTTGAGTTTTTCCCATTGCACGTTGGGATTAACGCCGGCAAGTTCCAACTCGACGCCCTGAATGGTAGCAGGATGCGTTTCAATGAATTTCCTGGTGGCGGAAAGAAATTCGTCTTTTTGTTTTTGGTATTTGTCCGGATTCGCGGTCTTGTCCGCCTCGTGGTACTTGGGTTTGGGAATGCCCATGGTGACGCCACCGCTGTTGGCGCGCTCGTAGGCGTCGAAGAGCTCAGGAACCTTCATAATGTCGTCCGCGGTGACGACCTTGTCGAGATCGGGCGCGGTCAGATCGATCACGTTGTGGGCCTTCATCCAGGTCTTCAATTCAGGCGAGACGGTGAGTTTGTCGACGAACTCTTCGCGCGTCGGGAGAACGTCTTGGCCTTCCACTTCCTTGATGATGTCGGCGTAGCTCTTCGTGAGAACGTAGAGGGTGAACTGGCGAACGGGCTCCGGACGAGCTCCCGTGGGTGTGACGCGAGCCGTCATGTCGATCGCGCCGGTGCCAACCTGAGCTGCCAGCGTCGAAGCCAGGGCGAGCAGGCCGCTGGCAAGCGCAAGAACTCGAAAAGCGTGACGCATGTGCGTCATGGTAGCAGATTGAAAAGGCGCGGAAGGGTCAATTGGAAGCGAGTTGCTTAAACGGCATCGCGTGGTCCGAGGCCCCGGCCTGCCGTGGAAGAATCCTCTCGAGTAACGCCACGGCGGATGCGCGTCGATTAATACAGACGGAAATTGACTTCGAAGGGGACGATTGTCGGAACGGGCTTGCCGTTGGGACCGACGGCTGGCTTGCAGCGCCAAGTCTTCAGGGTCTGGATGGTGTTCTCGTCGAGGCCCAGGCCGGGACTCTTGATCACGCGGAGATTTGTGAGGCGGCCATCGAGATTGACGATGGCTTCAACGAGGACGATGCCGGAATATTTCGCTTTGCGCGCTTCCTCAGAGTACGGTGGATTCGGCATGTAGAAACAGCTCGGCAGACCCACGCCATTTACACCCGCGTGGAATGCGCCGCCGCCGGTTCCGCCGCCTTCACCCGGACCAAGGCCGCCACCGCTGCCGCTCCCGATACCGCCACCCTCGCCGGTCCCGATACCGCCGCCACCACCTGGCCCGTTCGACATGGTCACGGTGGCGGCGAGCGGATCACCAAAATTCGTCAACGGAGGATTCGCCACCTTCAACTCCGGCGGACCCAGGAGCGTCGGATCCATGGGCAGTTTGGGATCCGGGTTCTTGATCACCGCGGTTGGTGGAGTAAACTGCGTCATGCTGAAGCGAGGTGCGCGGCCCTTGGTGGCGGGTTGCGGTGAGCGATCGCCACCGCCGCCACCACCGCCAGCTTTATTGGCGCCAGCGGGTAGCTTCGAAACGTACGGAGAAATATCGAGCGGCGTGACGTCGAGTTGCTTCTTGGCCGCTTTCGTCGGCGTGCTCCAAGAAATGAGTAACGGCGTGACCAGCAGAGCCACAACGCCTGCGTGAACCGCCAGCGCAATGCCCTGAGTCCACCCAAAATTCTCGTCTTTGGACCAAATGTCCTTAACCTTTACAGGCTGGATACCCGGGGGCAGAGGCGCGGGCTTGGAAGGCCTGAAGAATTCCTTGAGGCGGTCCGTGAAACCACCGAAGTTGCCGCCCCAATCGACTTCGAGGCGCTTGTTGACAACGGCCTTTGAGACTTTGGGGGCGGAAAGAAAAAACTTGAGGTTTTCGGCCATGCCAGAACCGAAAGAGTTCTTGGTAAAGGGAACGTCCGAGCGCTCGAGAATCTTGACGGGTCGATCGAAGAGAAACTGTTTAAGGTTTGACCAGAAGTCGTCCGGCATGAGGTGGGCGGGAGTGCCGAAGTCCGGCATAGCGGAGTCGGACACGGGAACGATTTCCTCGGGCCCGGAGCGTTTAGGTTTCCTCAAATCATCCGGAAGAAGGTTGATTAGTCCAGCCACTTGTTTCCCTCGCGTGTTAGACGCATGCGATCCGTCAAAAGTTCGCCCAACCGTAGGATTCAGGCAGGCTGGGAAAAGGTTGCGCGCTCTCCACGGCTGACACGCCTTCACCGTTTATTGTAACATACGTGGTTACACTACTTTTCGAAGTTTCCCGCCGTACAACCAGGCTTGCCGACCAAGCGCGGTCCTCCGGGGCCTAGCGGCGTAGAAGGGATATAGCATACCGCATCTATGGAAGCCGAAACCTTGGATTTGAAGAAGACGCTGAACCTGCCGAAGACCGAGTTTCCCATGAAGGCGAGTTTGCCGCAGAACGAACCGAAACAACTCGCCGCCTGGCAGGAGTCGCGTCTCTACGAGAGTATTCTGAAGGCGCGCGATGGCAAGCCTTTATTTGTGCTGCACGACGGCCCGCCGTATCCGACGGGGACGATTCACCTGGGCACGGGACTGAACAAGATACTGAAAGACATGATCGTGAAGTCGAAGAGCATGGCCGGACACTATGCGCCGTATGTTCCGGGCTGGGATTGCCATGGTTTGCCGATCGAGACGCAGGTGGAAAAGGAACTGGGCGGAAAGGGAAAAGTGCCGCCGGCGGAGTTTCGGCGGCGCTGCCGGGAATATGCGCTGAAGTACGTCGAGCAACACAAGCGCGACTTCAAAAGGCTGGGTATCTTCGGCCAGTGGGACGACCCTTACTTGACGATGAGCCACGGTTACGAAGCGACGATCGCGAGCGCGTACCTGGACTTCATGGAGAAGGGTTACGTCTATCGCGGACGTAAGCCGGTTTACTGGTGCATTCATGACAACACGGCCTTGGCCGAGGCCGAGGTTGAGTACGAAGACCACACGAGTCCCTCAATCTGGGTCACCTTCAGGGTAGTCGGCGGCGGCAAAGGCGCCTTCATCGTCCATCCGCACCAGAAAGCCATTCACTTTGACGGCACACGACGCGTGGTGGCGGGCGCGCTGTTCCCGGATCCTAAGATCGCCCTCGAAGAGGCAGCTAATTGGCCCTACCCCATCAAGGGCTACGGCTCCTACGACGAAATGATCGCCGCCAATGCCTCCCT
>Ga0207826_1000138_pt1 | contig 18841 bp, 14 predicted proteins | sample LuqExpMetageno80_FD_187837 | JGI IMG/M metagenome (GOLD analysis project Ga0207826, IMG submission 187837) | Tropical forest soil microbial communities from Luquillo Experimental Forest, Puerto Rico - Sample 80 (SPAdes) | ecosystem: Environmental > Terrestrial > Soil > Tropical forest ... | reverse complement strand
GGGGTGTCGTCCCGGGGATTTGCCTGCCGCCCGGGAATATGTGGATGCTGATGGCGCCCTGGTGATGCCGGGTCTGGTCAATACCCACTGCCACGCCCCTATGGTGTGGTTTCGGGGGTTGGCGGACGATCTCCCCTTGCAGGACTGGCTCTTCGGCAAGGTTTTTCCGGCGGAGAACGGTTGGCTGGATGAGGACAAGGCTTTTTGGGGAACGCTCCTGGCCGCGGCCGAGCTGATCCGGGGGGGCGTTACCACCGTAGCCGACGGCTATTTCTATGGGACCGAGGTGCGCCGGGCCCTGGCCCAGGCAGGTCTCAGGGCCGTGGCGGCCCAAGGGGTGTTGGACTTCCCCTTTCCCGGGGTCCCGGACCCTAAAGACAACCTGGCTAATGCGGCCCGCTTCCTCGATTCGGGTCAAGGTTTTTCAGAGCTCATCACTTCCGCGGTTTTTTGCCACACCCCTTACACCTGCGGCCCCGAAACCCTCAAGGGGGCCAAGGCCTTGACCAGGAAAGCCCAGGTTCCCCTGTTCATCCACCTGGCGGAAACCCGCCGGGAGGTGGAGGAACTGAAGTCAAAAACCGGGCTGGGACCGGTAACCTATCTGGAAAGCCTGGAAATCCTGGATGAGTTTACCGTGGTGGTGCACGCAGTCTGGCTAACGCCTGAGGACTTGGAGATTCTGGCCCGCCGGGGTGTTAAGGTCAGCCACTGCCCCGAGTCCAACCTGAAACTGGCCAGTGGGGTGGCTCCCATCCCGGAGCTTCTGGCCCGGGGTGTGGCCGTGGGCCTGGGCACCGACGGCGCCGGTTCCAATAACAATCTGGACCTCTTCGGGGAGATGAGCCTGACCGCCCGGCTCCACAAGGTCTGGCGGGGCGACCCCACCGTGCTGCCGGCCCCTGAAGTCGTGGCCCTGGCCACCCGGGAAGGCGCCAGGGTCCTGGGATTGGGGGATAAGACCGGGGCCCTGGCTCCGGGAAAACAGGCGGACCTCATCGTGGTGGACACCAACCAGCCACACCTTACTCCCCTATACGATCCTTATTCACACCTGGTGTACGCCGCCAGGAGCGCTGATGTCCGTCACGCCATGGTGGCCGGTCGCTGGCTTATGAAAGACCGGCGCCTCCTCACCCTGAACTGGGGGGACATCGCTTCCCGGGCCCGGACCTATGCCCAGGATCTGGCCGCCTTTGCCGCCGCTTCCAGTCCTGGCCTTGATTCCTGAAACACTTTGGGTGACAATGGACTCAAACAGAAAAAATCCGCCAGCAACCGGACATCCACAAGGCTCTTCATGAGCGAAACGTCGCCTGCCCGAACCTCAACCCTGGACTTGGGCCAACGCCTCCATACCCTGGTAAATTCCGTTGAGGTTCTCCGCCTCATCCACGACATCACCAACTGCACGGTGGAGTGGGACGGGGACCTCCCTCTCTCTGTGGACCCCAAAACGATGCCCGCCCTGGAGCTGTTTCCCTGTTTCAGCATGCATGTTCGGGAGCAGAATCTCCAGGTCAGGGGCACCATTTCCCCCAATCTTCCCCATGATGGGGAAGGCTTGAGCCACCTGGTCAGCCTGGAGCTGGGGGGGCAACGCGTCACTTTCCGCCTGACCACCCACCAAACCTATGTCCTGTCCCCCTTCCACCTGCGCTTCCTGAGTATGCTCTTCGGCCGCCTGGTATTGCAGCACCTGGTCCTCCCCCTGGACGACCACCGGACCTATCCCCTGTTCACCCCGTACTCCCTGGAAGAGCAGGTCGTGGCCGGCTATCTCCAGAGCCTCCGATGGGCCCCCTGCGCCACCATCAAGCTGGACTCCCAGGACAACCCCTACATCGGCTCCATGCTCCATTCGGAACAGAACCTCCGCCGCTGCGAACTGCCGGGGGGAGGACAGGAGATCGCCATTATCCGGGCCTGGCGGCTTTTCAAACGGCTGCTGTATTATTCCATCGAGGGCGGCCGCCTTTTCACCGGGTTTGCCTTCATTCCCGCCGGCATGCCCCAGGAAACCTATCAGAAACGCTGGCCTTCCATGCTGCTTTATAAGGAGGATGACCGGCTGTCCCTCGATGTGGAAGGCTTGCAAGCCTTGAAACAATACCTGCTCCATGCCGACGGCCGCACCACCTTTCTGGCGCTGCAGGCAGGTCGTCTGGTGGGCCTCCTCCACCTCACCCAGGGAGCCCACCGTCAGTTGGCCAGCTTCAGGGCCTGGAACTCGGCGCTGCCCCTCACTTCCGTGTCTTCCTGGGGCAGAGTTACCTTCTGGATCCCGTTACGGGGGCGCCATACCTCCCAGATTCCCCTGGTGGTCCTGGAGTATCGCCACGGCCATCTGCGCATTCCCCTGTTCCAGGACATCTTTTGGCTGGAACTGGAGCGTCAGTTAAAAGAGGTCTGCCCCTTTTGTGAGCGTCCTGACCCCCTGACACCCTTGAAGCGTCTTTTGGCCATGATGCAGCGCAGCGGCCACGGGGGTATTTTTATCCTGGGGCTGACCCGCAAACAGTTGGCCTCCCCGGAGACACCTTTCGAGGACGAGATTCGCCTGGAAAACCCTGCTCCCCTCATGAAGCGCTGGCTGCCCCATCTTTTCGGCCTGGCCAAGTCTGACGGGGCCGTGCTTTTTAATTCCCATCTGGAGGCCGTGGCCTTCCAGGCCCGCCTCAAGGCCGCCTCGACCCGGCTGCCCCCGGAACGGGACGACCTGGGAAGCGGCATGCGCCACCAGGTAACCAGGGAATTCACCGCCTACGCCCCCAACCTGGTGGGCCTCAGCATCTCCCAGGACGGCTACCTCTCCCTGTACCGCCACGGTAAACTTATCAGCAGGTTGTTTTAAGGACTGGCCCTGGAAGGATACAGTTCTGCGTGGATTTTTCTTGAGCGCGGGCCATTAAAAAAGCAATCTATTGGAGAGCAGCGCCCTCGCCTGCAAAATCCAGCCGAGGCGGCTGTTCTACCTGATTTTCGGAGAGGCCCCGGCTTTTCTGAAATAAATGTAGGCGATTAGGGCTCTTTAACCCAGGCCCACCCGGGCCTGCCACTCTCCCAGCTCGTGCAGGGCCCGTGCCGCATAAGCCGCACCCCGGTGTTTCTTGGGGATGCGCCCGGAAAGAGGGGGAAACAGCCCGAAGTTGACGTTCATGGGCTGGAAATCCTTGGTGGCGGTGTTGGTCAGGTGGGCGATCAACGCCCCGTGGGCCGTATTCCTGGGCGGCGTCTGGAGCGGCAGCCCACGTGCCAAGCGGGCGGCGTTGATGCCGGCCAGGAGCCCCATGGCGCTGGACTCCACGTAGCCCTCCACCCCGGAGAGCTGCCCGGCCACAAAGATGTGCGGATGTTGGATAAAGTTAAGGCAGGGGCTTAACAGACCCGGAGAACGGATAAAGGTGTTCCGGTGGATGCTCCCCAGGCGGGCGAACTCTGCTTTGGCCAGGCCCGGGATGAGGCGGAAGATCCGCTGTTGCTCCGTGTAGGTCAGCTTGGTCTGGAACCCCACCAGGTTAAAGAGGGTCCCTTCCCGGTTTTCCGCCCGGAGCTGGGCCACCGCAAAGGGCTGTTTGCCGGTCCGGGGGTCGATGAGTCCCACGGGTTTTAAAGGGCCGTAAGCCAGGGTGAGGTAGCCCCGGGCCGCCATGATTTCAATGGGGAGGCACCCTTCAAAGTAGCGGGGCTCCTCGAAAGACTTCAGGGGCACCTGTTTGCCCTTCATCAAGGCATCATAAAAGGCCTGGTATTCCTCCCCGGTGAAGGGGCAGTTCAGGTAGTCTTCTCCGGCCCCGTACCGGGAGGCCCGGAAAATCGTGGACATGTCCAGGGAAGCGGCCGTGACGATGGGCGCGATGGCATCGTAAAAGTGCAGGTGCTCCTGGCCGGTGAGGCTCCCCAGGGCCCTGGCCAGGGTCTCCGAGGTCAGGGGGCCGGTGGCCACCACGGTAAGTTGCTCCGGGGTGAGCTCGGCCACCTCCTCCCGGATGATCTCCACCAGGGGCTCTTCTTCCAGGGCCCGGGTGAGGTATCGGGCAAAACCCTCCCGGTCCACCGCTAGGCTTTTACCGGCCGGGACCCTGGTCGCAACGGCTGCGGCCATAACCAGGGAATTAAGCCGCCGCATCTCTTCCTTTAGGAGCCCCACGGCGTTCTCTACAGCCTCGGAACGCAGGGAATTGCTGCACACCAGCTCCCCCAGGAGCGGCGAGGCATGGGCCGGTGAGTATTTCTGTGGCTTCATCTCGTAAAGCCGCACCCTGACACCCCGCCTGGCCGCCTGCCAGGCCGCTTCACTCCCCGCCAACCCCCCGCCGATGATGGTGACGATGGGCTGTTGTGGTGGAGGGAGGACCGGGGGACCTGAGGTCCGCGACCCCTGGCCCCCACCCCCACAAATCTTGTCAGCCACTAACTGCCGCATCGATGGGCGCGGCTTCTTCGTAGCCGCAGGATTCTTTGGGGCACAGGAGTTTTTTCCCTTTTTTCCTGAGCCAGGGGAAATGACACTGGGGGCAGGGGGTCTCCACCGGGGCTTGGTTCAGGGTGAAGGAGCACTTGGGGTAGCGGCTGCAGCCGAAGAAGATGCCCCGGCGGGAGCGCCGCTTCACCAGCTGGCCGTCGCAGCCTTCCTGGGGGCACGGAGCCCCGCCGGTCTGTTCCCCGGGCCCCACCACGACCGGCTTGCCGTCCGGGCCCCAGGAGAGATCCCGGGTGAAGCGGCACTTGGGATAGCCGGAGCATCCCAGAAACTCTCCCTTTCTGCCTCGGCGCACCACCAGGTCTTTGCCGCAGTCGGGACAGGAAAGGCCCGTGGGCCCGGGTTTGCCGCCAGACTCCGGTGCTCCTGGCTGGCCTGGCCCCAGCGCCGCCGGCTTGGCCGGAGGCAGGATGTCCCCCTGGGCATCCCGCTGGATGTCGGTGGTAAAATCGCAGTCCGGGTAGGCGGAGCACCCCAGGAACTCCCCGGCCCGGCCCCAACGGATCAGGAGTTCTTTGCCGCACTTGGGGCAGGCAATGCCGGTGGGCAGTCTTTTGATGTATTCCATCTGGTCTTTGGCTTCCTTTAACTCCCGGGCAAAGGGGCCATAGAACTCCTGCATCATCTCGAGCCAGGACACCTGGCCTTCGGCAATGCGATCCAGGTCTTCCTCCAGGTTGGCCGTAAACTTGGGGTTCATGATGGCGGGGAAGCTTGCCACCAGGAGATCGCTCACCGCCATCCCCAACTCCGTGGGCCGAAGGCGCGTCTTGATCTTCAGGACATAATCACGGGTCTGGAGGTTGCTCAAAATGGTGGCGTAGGTGCTGGGTCGCCCGATCCCCTGCACTTCCAGCTCCTTGATGAGGCTGGCCTCGGTATAGCGGGGGAGCGGCTTGGTGAAGTGCTGCTGCGGGTCGAAGTCCACCAGGTCCAGGTTTTCCCCCTCCTTGAGCGGCGGCAGTTTCTCCGCCGCTTCCTCTTCCTCGGTGGTCTCCTGATAGAGGGTGGTGAATCCCGGAAAGGTCATCACCGTGGCCGTGGCCCGGAAGAGATAATCCCCGGCGGCCACATCCACGGTGGTAAGCTGGAACAGGGCCTGGGCCATCTGGGAGGCCACGAACCGCCGCCAGATCAGCTCATACAGGGCATATTCATCTTTTTTCAGAAACTTTTTCACTTCCTCCGGCCGGCGGCTGACGTCGGCGGGGCGGATGGCTTCGTGGGCCTCCTGGGCCCCTTTGGGGCTCTTGTAGCGCTGAGGGGACTTCGGCAGAAACTTGTCGCCATAGGTGGCGCCGATGAAGTTCCGCACCGCTTCCAGGGCCTCCCCTGACACCCGGGTGGAGTCCGTACGCATGTAGGTGATGAGGCCCACCGGCCCCTCATCCCCCAGGTCCATGCCCTCATACAGACGCTGGGCCAGCCGCATGGTGTTCTGGGGCGAAAATCGGAGCTTCCGGTTGGCCTCCATCTGCAGGGTGCTGGTGATAAAGGGTGGGGCGGGATTGCGCTTCTGGGGCTTTTTATCCACCTTGGCCACCTGAAACGGTGTCTCCTCCAGGGCCTCCAGGATGCCTTCCACTTGCGTGACATTTCCGGGCTTGATGTCTTTGCCCCGGTGCTTGATCAGGCGGGCCTCAAACCGGGGGGGCGCCTTGGCCATGAGGCACGCCGCCAGGGTCCAGTACTCCTCGGGGATAAAGGCCAGGATGGCTTTTTCCCGGTCCACCAGGAGCCGCAGGGCCACGGACTGCACCCGCCCGGCGGAGAGGCCGGCTTTCACCTTCTGCCACAGCAAGGGGCTCAGCTGGTAGCCCACCAGGCGGTCCAGGATACGCCGGGCCTGCTGGGACTCGAAGCGGGCCCGGTTCAAAGGCACCGGTTGGGCCAGGGCTTCCTTGATGGCCTTCTGGGTGAGCTCCATGAGCAGAACCCGGTGGAAGCGGTGGTCCTTTTCGCCCAGGGACTCGGCGATGTGCCAGGCGATGGCCTCCCCCTCCCGGTCCGGGTCGGGCCCGAGATAGATATCCTCCACGCCGGCCGCGGCTTTCTTGAGTTCGCTGATCACCTTGGCCTTGCCCACGATGGTGACATACTTGGGCCGGAAATCCTCTCCCACTTCCACCCCCAGCTCGTTTTTGGGGAGATCGCGCACATGGCCCTTGGTGGAGCGCACATCAAATTCCTTGCCCAGATACTTCTGGAGGGTCTTGGCCTTGGTGGGTGATTCCACTATGAGAAGAGATTTTGGCATAACGTCAAAAAGCTTGTTACCTCGTTTTTCAGGATTGATTCGGGAGTTTTCAGTTTTACCTAAATGACTCGGCAATGCAAGAGGAAGAACTCCGGGCTTTAGGCTATAAGCTTTAAGCTTTGAGCAAAAAATGTAGGGCGCGTCTCACGCGCCATTAACAGGGAAGTCTAACCCTAGTTGAAACGCCAATAAATGTAGCAGCGAGGGTAAGCCTGAGCTAAAGTAAGGTTTTCCGCTTTGAAACATTTCATGGAGCCGAAGGCTGCGGCTTTGGTGGTTATGACGAAATTGAGCTAAGTTAATCAAAGCTTAAAGGCTTAAAGCTTACAGCCTAAGCCAATTCACTCCACGATGCGGCCGTGGTACCGGCGCGGGTCATGCAGAAGGAAGCCTAGCAAACGCCGGGCGGCTTGCTCCGGGGTGTCCAGGCTGCCGCTCTCTAAATAGGCCCGGAAATGCGCGTGCAGAATGTCGGCGGCGCCGCCCTCGGCCTCCCGGGCCTGCTCCTGCATGCGGGTTTCCGTGACCCCCGGCCTAAACACAAAGCTCACGATCTCCGGGGCTTCCTGGGCCAGCTGCCGGGCCAGGTGCTCCTCCGCGGCTTTCGCGATATTATATGCCCCGATACCCGGGAGGTTGCTCACCGCGGCATGAGAACCGAAAAACACGGCCAGTCCTTCGCCCTGCCTGAGGAGCGGCGGCACTGCGACCCGGACCAGCCGGTAGGCCGCCACCACGTGGGATGCCAGGACCTCTTGAAAATGGTCGGGGGGCAGTTCCCAGAGAAAGGGGCCGGGGTGCAGCACCCCGGCGGCATGGATGAAGCCGTGGAATGCCCCCATTTTCAGGGCCCTTGCCACCACAGCCTCCGCCACCCCGGCGGTGGCGGCATCCCCTGCCACCCGGGCCACTTTTATACCCAGGCTTTTGCATTGGGCTGCAGCTTCAGCCAGGGGCGACTGGTGCCGGGCATTCAGCACCAGGTTCACCCCCTGGCCGGCCAACTCCAGGGCCAGAGCCCGGCCGATTCCCAGGGAGGCCCCGGTGATGATCAGAGTTTTGCCCCGCATACACTTTTTCGCTGCCTGAAAAGTTCGCCTAATGTAGGGACAGCCGCCCCCGGCTGTCCACTAAGGGCAGGCGAGGGTGCCTGCCCTACACCTGACATGACCTTCTAATCGTCGGCCAGGGCCCGCACTGCCGACAGCAGGAAGGCGTCCTCGCCGTGGGCCGCGATGAGGGACAGGCCCACCGGCGCCCCCTTTACCTCGGCCACCGGCATGGTAACCTGGGGCAGGCGGGCAACCCCGGCGATGGCGGTGAGGGACAGGGCCCGGGGGTAGTAATTTCCCTGGGTGCGGTTGAGGTCGAGGGTCCCTTTTAGGGGCGCCGGGGCCGGCACCGTGGGCAGGACCAGGAGGTCCCGGGGGCCCAGGAACTCTTTCAGGGCGCAAAAATACCTCTCCCGGCGCCGGACCCCCGCCCCCACCTGCCGCCGGTCCTGAGTCCTGGTCATGTCAAAGTTCTGCCGGGTGCGGGGCCCCAGGTCAGGCCTGGCCGCTTCCACCCAGGTGCCCAGGCTGCTCCAGATTTCGGCCCACTGGATGGTGATAAAGGTCTCGTACCAGGGCTGCAACCCCGCGTCCGGGGCTTCCCCCACCACGGCGTTGATGGAAGTCTCCTGGAGACTGCCCTCAAACCGCTGCCGCAGCCTGCCGAGCGGCTTTGTCAGGGCCTCCCGGACCTCGGCATCCACCAGGGCCAGGGGTTCCTGGAGAACGTGGACCGTGCCCACCGGCGCGGTCTCAGGCACCTCCACGGCCAGGAGCACGGCCGCGGCCCGGGCCAGGACCTCGGCCGAGCCCGCCAGCACTCCCAGGGTGTCAAAGGACAGGGCCAGGGGGTTGACTCCGGCCAGGGATACCCGGTCATGGGTGGGTCTGATCCCAAAAAGTCCGCAGTTGCTGGCCGGCACCCGCACCGAGCCACCGGTGTCCGTACCCAGGGCGAAGTCCACCAAGCCGCAGGCCACGGCCGAGGCCGAGCCGCTGGAGGAGCCGCCGGGCACGCGGTCGGGTGCCCGGGGATTAAGAGGAGTGCCATAAAAATGGTTCTCCCCGTCCAGGCCAAAAGCCAGCTCGTCGGTGACGGTCTTTCCCAGGCAGACCGCGCCCGCGGCCAGGATCTGCTCCACACCCACGGCATGGGCCGCGGCCGGCGGGTGGGTCTCCTGCCAGGTAGGGTTGCCGCAGCCGCTCACATACCCTTTGATATCGATGAGATCCTTGACGGCAAAGGTGAGCCCATCCAGAGACCCAGACCCCGTGGGTTCGAGACGCAGCTGCTCCACGAAGGCACCGGACTCCGAGGCAGTAAATATCTTGGGGGGCACAGACATGCGGCGCGGCCTCCTCAAGTTGAGACTAATCTAGGAGCCTCAGGCCAAAAATCAGGGCTGGGGAAATGGCTTGAAGCTATTGAAAAACCTATCTGGTTCTTTTAAATACGTTCTCCAACAACTTAAAGTCCCCAAGAGGAGGCATTTAAGTCCCCCTTTTATAAAGGAGGATTTAGGGGGATTTGTAAAGGGCTATTCAAATCCCCCCAGCCCCCCTTTAGAAAAGGGGGGGGTGATTTCACCCTTTCTTAAGTGCCCTTGCTGATTCAAGGTAACGCCAAAAGTAGGTTTGAAATGACTTCTAGGGCCTTTTTCAATCCTGGAGCACATAGCACTTCCCCGGGAGCTCCCGCACCAAACCTTGGAGTTCCAAAAGTGTTAAGCGGCTCATGACTTCGGGGGCAGGGAGGCGGGAGGCCTGCACCAGTTCTTCCAGTTGCAGGGGTTCAGCCCCCAGCAAAGGCAGCAGCGGGTCGTCCAACCGGAACAGGACGGGGCGGGGGCCGACGGGAACCTCCGGGGCGGCGCCGGCCTGTGCTCTGACCGGGGCCCCGGCTTTGGGCAGTTCCGCCAGGATGTCGTCCACGTTCTGGACCAACTTGGCCCCCGTCTGGATAAGATGGTGAGGCCCCTGGCTTGTGGGGGCATTGATGGGACCAGGCACCGCCAGCACCTCCCGGCCCTGCTCCAAGGCGCAATGGGCGGTGATCAGGGCGCCGCTTTTCCCTGCCGCCTCCACCACCAGGACGCCCAGGGCCAGCCCGCTGATCAGGCGGTTGCGCCGGGGAAAATTGTGGGCCTCCGGAGGTGTTCCCAGGGGATACTCGGTTATCAGGGCCCCGCTTTCCGGAATGCGGCCGTAAAGCTCCCGGTTTTCCGGGGGATAGACCACGTCCAGGCCGCAACCCAGGACCGCCAGGGTGCGGCCGCCTCCTTCCAGGGCCCCCTGGTGCGCCGCGGTGTCAATGCCCCGGGCCAGCCCGCTCACCACCGTCACCCCACGGCGGGCCAACTCCCGGGAAAAGCTGTGGCAAGTTTTCTTGCCATAGTAGCTCGCTCCCCTGGTTCCCACTATGGCCAAGGCCAGGCTGTCCTCGGGCTTGATCTCACCTTTGACGAAAATGAGGGGCGGGGGAAAGGGGATTTCCTGGAGGCGGACGGGATAGCCCGGGTCATCCAGAGTAAGTATCTCCGCCCCAAAGGCCTTAAGCCGGGAAAGATGCTCCTCCACCCGGTCCCAATGCCGAAACCCCAGGATGGCCTCGGCCAGGGCGGCAGAAATACCCCTTAAGGCCCGCAGCTCCCTCTGGGGAGTCTGAAAAACCTGGGTGGGATTCCCAAACGCCTGGGTCAACCTCTGAAACAACACCGGACCCACCCCGGGAATGCCCCGGAGAGCCAACCACGCCAATTTTTCGGTCATTTTTTGGTCAGGTTAATGAAGGAGAGGTTGGGGGAAGTTATGGGCCTGCTCTTTAGCCCTCTCCCGCACCCAACTCTTCCTCTACTAATTTTGCCCGCTGGGCCAGGGCCACCAGGCGCTGGCGGCGGCTTTCCTGATCCGCTTCGGCCTCGTGCATGGTGGCCACCATGACTTCCAGGTCGGCCAGCAGGGATTTCAGGAGGTCGTCCAGGTGGGCCGTAAGAGCTGCGGCGAGACCGTCCACCAGGGGAAAAAAGTAGCGAAACTTCAGGCGTTCGCCGAAATCCACCAGCCCCACCTTGGCCTCTTCCCGGAGCCGGTCCTTGATGGCCTTAAGCGCCCAGGCGAGGTTTTTAAGGGTCCGTTCCCGGGGGTCGGTAACCGCCTGCCGCCCCAGCCGTGCTTTCAAGGCCTCCCAGGCCCGGCGCAACCAACCCGCGCCGGAGAGCAGCCAGGCCTCCCCACTCCAGCGCCAATCCACTTCCGGGGCCATGGAGAGCATCGGCACCTCCAATTCCGTGGGGTTGGCGGGCAGTTCCACCTTCAGGCGGGGAGGCGAGGCCGGCAGGCCCTGGGCGGCTATTTCCTGGTAGTAGAGGGCCAGGGCCTCCTGCAAGGAGAGGAAGAGCGGCGCCGCGGTGGCTAAGAGTTCCTGGCGCAGCCACTCCTCCTGGGTCCGGACAAATTCCAGGACCCGGCCGGTCATTTCGCCGGAGACAAAGCGGGCCAGGGCCTTCTGAAAATCCTGGAACAGACGGTACAGGGCCGGGCGCAAAGCCTGGGGATCGCCAGTTGGCACCACCTCATCCCAATTCGGTTCATATTCCAGGATAAAATCGAATAAGGCCGCGCCTTGCCCGGACCTGGTGTCCAGGAAATGGCCCACCCGCTTTTTGAGCGCGGCCTTGAGGCGCTCCCCGGCACCCTCGAGGGCCTGGGACAGGCTCTGGCGGGTGGCCATGAGCGGCTGGCGGCGCGTTCTGATGCGTTCCTCCAGGTTCTGGAAGACGGCCAGGTCCTTGCCCGTCAGCCCCAGGGCCATCTCCATCTGCTCCCGCAAGCCCCGGGCCACCATCTGCACCTGGGAGAGGCTTCCCCCCGCCAGGCGTTTTTGCCGCAGGTGCGTGAGGGCTGCGGCCAATTCCTCCGAAAACCGCTTGACCTCATGCTCGCTCAACGCGGCGGCCTCGGGGTTGGCTTCCCAGACGTCCAGTAACAGCTTTTCCCGGGACGCCAAGGCTTCCCCCCGGTCCCGGCGGCGCCTGAGCAGGACTTCCAGAGCCGAAAAAGCAAACACGGGGGAGTCGACGGCCAGGGGAGCGAGTTCCCGGCGCAACCGGTTTCTCAGGGCTTCAACCTCTTCCAGTCCCCGCAGTTCGGCCAGGTCCAGATTCAGGAGGAACCAGGCGTGGGACAAAAGTCCCATGCGCTTGATTTCCGTGATAAATTGAAAGTCTCCTTGCCTCAGCCCCACCCGGGAGCTGATGACGTAAAGGACCCGGTCGCTTCTTAGCAGGTAGGCCAGGACTTGGGCCAGGTGCTGGGGGATGGGGGAGTCGCTCCCCTGGCAGTCTCCCAGCTCCACGCCGTCGGGCAGCCAGGGGATGGGTACCGTGAGGAGCACGTCCTTCAGATAGACGGCCGTGGCCTCCCGGGTCACCAGGTCGCCGTGGCGGGCCAGCTCATCCCCCTCCAGGACCAGCGGGCCTTTGTCGATGAAACCGGCGATCTGGTCAAACCCGTCCAGATAGGACTTGAGGAAAAGCCACTCCTGGTTCAGGCTGCTCCCGACCCAGAGATCGGTTTTTTCACCCTCGGCCAGGTCCTGGGCCAGGAGCCGCCGGTCCCCGGCCCGTTGCAGGTCAAAGGGGCCGCTGAGCGAGGCCACGGCCCCGCCGGGGAAAAGGGACAGGGCCCGGTGGATTTCTTCGGCAATTTCAGCCCAGTCTTTGAACCTGAGGACCGCCTTGGCCGAAGCCCCCGGCTGCACCCGGGTGATCATGGCGGTGAGGATGCCCGCCCCCCGGCGGAGCAGGTCTTGCCCCACCAGGGCATTGGTGAGGGTGCTTTTCCCGGACTTCACCGTGCCCACCACCGCCAGCCTGAGGCAGTCCTCGGCCAGGTGGGCCCGGACCTGGCTTAACACCTTGAGCCAGTGCCCGGCCTGGGAGGCGGCCCTGGGGAAGAGCTCTTGCCATTCCCGGGTCATCTCCTCCAAACCGTCTAAGGCCCGGATAAAAGGCGCAAGGGTGTGGTTTTCAGGCACGGCGATCTTCCTGAGGGATTTTCAGAGCTGAGTTCAGTGCTTGTCCTGAAAAGTTTTTCCTGATGTAGGGGCAGGCGCCCTCGCCTGCCTGAGAGGACAGCCGGGGGCGGCTGTCCCTACACCTCTGCTTTATTTCTTGGGCGCGAAACCGGCGACGTAGGCCCGGCCCACCTCCACCCGCACCTTGTCGGCGATCTCCACGGTCAGGCTCTGGTCGGTAATGGTAATGATTTCTCCCACCAGGCCGCCGGCCGTGATAATCCGGTCGCCCCGCTTCAAGTTCTCCAGGAACTGGCGATGTTCCTTGGCTTTTTTCTGCTGGGGTCGAATCAGCAGGAAGTAAAAAATCACGAAAATGGAGAGCATCATGAGCAGGGGGAATAGGTTGCCCCACTCCTGCCCACCCGCTCCAGTGGCCGCGTATGCCCAATCAACCAATGGCTGTTCCTCCTTCGTTCCGTTTGCTGGTGAAGTCCCGGCGAAAGGCGGCAAACCGGCCGGCAGCCAGCGCCTCGCGCATGCGGGCCATGAGATTGAAATAATAATATAAATTATGCCAGGTCAAAAGGCGATAGGCGAGAATCTCCCGGGAAACAAAAAGATGTCGCAGGTAGGCCCGGGAGTAATGGCGGCAGGCGTAACAGCCGCAGTCGGCGGACAGGGGCCCCGGGTCCCGGGCGTAGGCGGCATTTTTGATCACCACCCTGCCTGTGTCGGTAAAGGCCATACCGTTCCGGGCGTTTCGGGTGGGGAGGACGCAGTCGAACATGTCGATCCCCCGGGCTACCCCCTCCACCAGATCCTCCGGAGTGCCGATGCCCATGAGGTAGCGGGGCTTGTCCTCCGGCAGCTCCGGCGTGGTGGCCGCCACCATGGCCAGGGTGGTCTCTTTGTCTTCCCCCACGCTCAGGCCCCCCAGGGCATAGCCGGGTAAATCAAGCTCCCGCAGGGCCTGGGCCTGCTCCCGGCGCCAGGCCGCGACCATGCCCCCCTGGACGATGGCAAACAGGGCCTGGCCCGTTTCGCTCCAGGCCTCCCGGGACCGCCGGGCCCAACTCAGGGTGAGGTCCATGGCCCGCCGCGCCTTATCCTCCGGGCAGGGGAAGGGAGGACACTCGTCCAGACACATCATGATGTCCACCCCCAGGGCTTCCTGGAGTTCCACCACTTTTTCCGGGGTCAGAAAGTGCTGGTCGCCATTCAGGTGGGAGCGGAACAGCACCCCCTCCTCGCTCAGGGTGCGGAAGGGCGCCAGGCTGAAGACCTGGTAGCCCCCGGAGTCGGTAAGGATGGGGCCGGGCCAGTTCATGAAGCGGTGCAGGCCTCCCAGCTCTCCGATGAGTTCCACCCCGGGCCTGAGATACAGATGGTACACATTGCTGAGGATGATCGCGGCCCCCAGTCCCCCCACTTCCTCAGGGGTCAGGGTCTTTACCGTGCCATAGGTGGCCACCGGCATGAAGACCGGGGTCTCCACCACCCCCCGGCTCGTGCGGATCTCCCCCAAACGCGGCCCGTCGGGGCCTGAAGATTGCTTTAAATGAAAAGTAAACATGGCAAATTTGTATTGGGGGGTGGGGGTAAGGGCCCGCCGGCCCTTAGCCCCCTTCCCCAAAATTTTTATTTCATTCCTGACAGGCAGTCCACCACGGCCTGCAATTCTTCGGGACTGAGGTGGGCGAAATTGGGCATACCCTTTTGGGGTGAGACTATCTGCCTTCGAATGGCCTCGGGGCTTAGGCGCTGTCCCATGCCGTCCCAACCGGGACCCAGGTTGCCGCCCTGGCCGGCTTGGGCGTGGCAGGCATGGCAGTTAAGGCGTTTTATCAGGTCCTTTCCGGACGTCCCCTGGGCCTGGGCAGAGCTTAAACTAAAGACCAGGAAGAGTCCTATCATCGGCGCCAGCCATTTTTTGAATGATCTAGCTTTCATCCCCGCTTTTTTACCTTAATTTATCCGCCGGGGGAAGATCAGGGCGCGGCCAGGGGAAAATCCAGAAATTTTTGCTTTTGGGGCGGAGGCGCCGGGGGAGTGCCTGATGCCGTGGTGTCACTGGCGAGCGTACCCCGGGCGGCCAGCGCCGCTTTCAAGAGCGGGGCCGGCGCGGCGCGGTAGAGACCGGCGAGATTTAACAGGCGGGTGGATTCCTCCCAGAGGTGATGGCGGGCCGCCAGGTCCTCCCCCACCTCCTCCGGGTGCAGGCAGGCCCGGGTGACCCGCTGCCAGGCCTCCGGGTAGAGTTGGGCCCCCGGCGACACCACCCCCCAGGCCCCGGGGCGGGTGAGGAACCGGTTTTCGTCGGCTTCGTAAAAGGCGAACAGGGGCCGGGCCACCGCAGCCAGGTGGTAGTTCAGGAAGCGGCGCATTTCCCCCCGGTAGACCAGCCCCACAATCATAGGCAGGGCCGCGAGCTTCTTCACCACCTGGGTTCTCAAGTTCCGGTGCTTGAAGAGAAAGGCCCGCTGATGCATCACTTCCGGCAGGTTCAGGAGAATCAGGGGGAGATTCGCCCCCTTGAGCCAGCCCCGATAGAACTGGGGGAGCCCCCGGTTGCTATGGTACCACAAAGGGAGATCGGCCAGGAAAACCTGGCCCTGATAGCCCAGGCGGTCCACGGCCTGCCGGGCGGCCAGGGCCGACTCCCGGGTCTCTTCCGGGGTTGTCCCGGTGATGCCGAAAAAGACCGGCAGACGTCCCCCCACGTGAGTGAGTGTCCGGGTCAAGAGCTCCAGCCTGACCCCTCCCGGCAGGGCCAGGCCTTCCCCGGCTTCGGGTCCCCCCACCAAGAGACCATCGGCCACCGGCAGCACCCGGTCCAGAAGGCGGACGAGGCTCACCGCATCCAGGTCACCCGCGGGGGTAAGCGGCGTCACAGTCTCGATGATCAGCCCTTCCGGAGGACTTAAACCGCCGTTTTGATCAAACATGAGGACAACCGTAGATTGAGAAGACACCTGCTGTCGTGTTCCATAAATTTATGAGGTAAATATATCAGGGACACTCTCGATGGTTCTTTGCAAATCCCCTTTTCTAAAGGGGGATTATCAACCCTTTATATAATCCCCCCAGACCCCCCCTTAAAAAAGGGGGGAATTTGGGCTCTTATTTCACGCCTCTTGAGAATCTTTCTCCAGTAAGCTACGCCGTAAACTTAAACTCCCCCCGGCCCAGAAGGTCGTGGAGATGGACGATGCCCAGGACTTTGCCCTCATCGTCCACCACCGGGAGCACCATGATGGCCTTCTGCTCCATGAGCTCCAGCGCCTGGGAGGCCAGAGTTTCCGGGCCCACTGCCTGGGGGTTTGTGGTCATGACCTCCTTGACCTGTCTTTCCAGAATCTGGCCGAATTGCGCCAAGGCCCGGCGCAAGTCGCCGTCCGTGACGATGCCGGCCAGGATATTCCGGCGGTCCACCACCAGGGTGGTCCCCAGTTTTTTGGCCTCCATCTCCCGGATGGCCAGGGCCACGGGCTCTTCGGACCGGGAGCGGGGAATACAGTCTCCGGTGAGCATGACCTCCCGGATGGCCAGGGAAAGATGCGCCCCCAGGCTGCCCCCGGGGTGAAACCGCTGAAAATCGCTGGCCTGAAAGCCCCGTTTGGTCAAGAGCACCACTGCCAGGGCGTCTCCCATGGCCAGCATGGCCGTGGTGCTGGCCGTGGGCGCCAATCCCAACGGACAGGCCTCCCGGGGCACCCCGGTGTCGATGACCACTTTGCTGGCGCGCCCCAGGGTGGAGTTGGGCCGGCCCGTAAAGCTGATCAGGGGTGAGCCCAGGTGCTGTAAGCTGGGAAGCAGGATGGTGATCTCCTGGGTTTCGCCGCTGTTGGACAGGACCAGGACCACGTCGTCTCTGGAAACCATGCCCAGGTCGCCATGCATGGCTTCCACCGGGTGCAGGAACAGGGCTCGGGTGCCGGTGGAGTTGAAGGTGGCCACCAGTTTCCGGGCCACGATGCCGGATTTGCCCACCCCGGTTAAAATCACCCGGCCCCGGGCCCGAAAGACCAGGTCCACAGCCTTGACAAAACTCCGGTCCAGCTTCTGCACCAGGTGGGCGAGACCTTCGGCTTCAATGGTGAGGACTTCCCGGGCGAGTTCCAAAAGCTTTTTGGACACCTGCCCTCACTCCTCGGGCGCCGGGGTGAGGTCCCGGCCCATCACGATGCAATCCTTACCCCGGTCCTTGCCGCCGAACATGGCCCGGTCGGCGATGCGCAGGAGCGTCTCCTTGTCACGGGCGTCCTGGGGCAGGGTGGCGATGCCGAAGCTGGCGGTGAGCTTGACGTTGAAGCCTTCTTCCGCCAAAAAGGTGAATTCTTTGAGGACACGGCGCATCTGCCGCACCAGCGCCAGGGCCTGGGCCTGGCTTTTGTCGGGGAGCAGCACGATATACTCGTCGCCGCCGTAACGCACCAGGCCATCCTCCGGCCCCAGGACCCCGTGGATTACCTGGGCCACCTCCCCCAGGGCCTTGCTCCCCTTCAAATGGCCGTAGGTATCCACCACGCGTTTAAAATTGTCCAAATCAAAGAAAACCACGGACAGTTCTTTACCCTCTTCGGCCAGGACCTCTGATATGTACTTGTCCAGCTTGAAGGCCAGGTAGCGGGTGTTGTAGTAACCCGTGACTTCGTCAATAAAGGTGCGGGCCTGGAGCTTTTGCAGGTTGCGGACATTGTCCACCGCGATGGCCAGGTAATCCCCCAGGATTTCCAGAAGGGGCAGGTGTTTTTCCCGGAAAAATTCCGGGTCTTCCACGTTGACCACTTCAAAGACGCCCACCACCTCACCCCGCACCATGAGGGGCAGGGCAATGATGGAGCGGGTGTCAAAGCCGGTGATATCGTCCACCTTCTGGCTGAAGCGTTCATCCTTATCGGCGTCATGAATAATGATGGGCTTCCGGGTTTGGGCCACGGTGCCCGCAATGCCTTCCCCGATTTTCAGGCGCACTCCTTTCAAAAGCTGTTGATCCAGCCCCACGGTTACGGCAAAAAAAAGGTCCTGGGTCTGGGGGTCAACCAGTAACAAAGACCAGTTGCGGGCGGGAATGAGGATCTTGATGCGCTCCAGCACTGTTGTCAGGAGCGTTTCCATGTCATAGGCGCTGACCAGGGCTTTGGAGAATTCCAGGCTGGTGAGGATGCGTTCCACCTGGCCCGCGTCAGAAATGAACTTCTGAAAATCCTTTTTTTCCGTTTCTTCCATGGTATTAGCCCGTGCTTAGAATTCTAAGGACAAATACCCGGTCTGGCAAGGCATTTTCTCCTGACGGCGGCAAAGTCGATTTGACCTCCCCCGGGGGATGATTATTTTTTAGATAAAACGGCGAAAGGGGAAACATATGGCTGAAAAGCTGCTCATCGCCCTGGATAGGTCGGATGGGGCCTGGCATGCCGTGGAATACATGGCCAAGACCTTTGCCCAGACCCCGGGCCTGGATATCACCCTGCTCCATATTCTGTCGGGTTTGCCGCCGGCATTCTGGGACGACGGCCACATTTTGGATGAGGCGGAGCGGGAGTCCCGCCAGCGTCTGGTGGCCAGCTGGCAGAAAGACCAGGAGAAACAGTGGCAGGGGCTGGTGACCAAGGCCAAAGACCATCTCAAGGCCGCCGGCCTCACCACCGTGCACAGCAAGTTCATACCGGGGCATTTCGACGTGGCCGAGGATATTGTCAAAGAGACCGTGGCCCTGGGGGCCAAGACCATCGTCATGGGCCGCCGGGGCCTGGGCGCGGCCACATCCCTGCTCCTGGGGAGCGTCACCAACGAGGTGGTCCAGAACTCCCAGGGCCGGGCTGTGATCATCGTGGAATAGGAAAGACTGGGCGGGAGGGGGCCAAGGGACATGAATCCCAGAGCCCCCCTTTTCATCACATCCGCTTGAATCTCATCTCGATGACATTATCGTTCAGGATGCGGGCCAGGGTAAATTCCTGTGAAACCTCCGGCGTGGTGACGAGGATGCCTTTGTCGCTAAGTTCTTTGGCAGTGAGTTCCGGGGTGTG
>Ga0207826_1000137_pt1 | contig 18865 bp, 15 predicted proteins | sample LuqExpMetageno80_FD_187837 | JGI IMG/M metagenome (GOLD analysis project Ga0207826, IMG submission 187837) | Tropical forest soil microbial communities from Luquillo Experimental Forest, Puerto Rico - Sample 80 (SPAdes) | ecosystem: Environmental > Terrestrial > Soil > Tropical forest ... | reverse complement strand
ACGCTTGTCTAAAGGCGCCGAATGACGTGCCTCTCACGATCTTCCGGCAATCTCCCATCTTTAATGCGGCTTCCTTCAGTTTTGGAGGCACGAGTATCGGCGACACACAGTACATTGATGCGGTCCAGCGCGGCAACTTTTGGGATGTCGAGGATCGTGATCACTATATGCTCTTGGGCAATATCCAAACCCTTGATCCGATCAGGATTAACGTTCCTGACGATCTCGGCGCGACCCTTCCACCCGCCGATTTCCCCTCTTGTGGGCCTTTTGGAATCGTGGACCACGGGTTCCTAGACAAGAAGCTAACCAACGAAGTGCTTAATAAATTGAGGTCCAAAGGTGAACGCCTCCAACTTCCCGATATTCCTTATGTACAACGTCGTTCTTGCTTCTCCCGTCACGAACCTGGGGACTTGTTGTGTGCTCGGCTATCATGGCGCCGCTAATTCGCCACTGCAGACCTACTCTCCCATTGACTTCGGTACGACCGGTCTTTTTGGCCCGGCAGTCGGTGACACCTACGAACAACGCAACCTTCCTAACGGACGCGGGGCCAGTCTGTAAATAGCGGGTCACGAATCGGGATTCCTCAAGGCACTCGCGCCGCGAACTTCAGGGCACGCCGTTTCACGCGTGCCCTGAAGGCTCACGCTCGGGCCACTCCGAATGCTTGTTGTAACCCCCCCCAGTTGCTCCGCCCCAACTAGACAACCAGAATCGCGGAATTGGGTGCCCGATAAGTCTCTCGTTTACTCTCAACTCCCGGTTTGTCGTAATCGGTAAGTTGGATAGTGGAATGGTCTGAGCTACATCTGCTCAGGCCTGGCGAGATTTTCGAGAGGCACAGGGATGCGATGAACTCTTCCAATTTCATCATTGTCCAACAGATTGCGGGCCGACCTGGCATGTGTTAGTGTTCAACTAGTTGCCGAGCCCAACATTTACGAGACACAGGTTGGGAATGTCCCAGTGCGGCTTATTACATCTCTCGGACCCTAACGCAGCCGCCGGGTGTGAAGGCACTCTTAGACGGCACCCTCGCCGATTGCTCGCGATTGTTTTTGTCACACTCCTTGTGGCACCAGTTTCATTCGCTCAATCTCAACTTCCTCCCGCGACCACCTTTGCATCAAAGGCCAGCACTGGGTCTTCGAAAGAAGCGCCATCTGCAACTACCACCACAGGACCCGCAGATCGTGCAATTCCCCTTCCGCAGATTGCTGATCGCGCGGACGAGCTAGACCGCTGGCTGGGGGAGGTCACCGATCGGCTGACTCCCGAAGCGGGTCTGCTCAAAGCCGAGGAGGAGGTGAAGAGCCAGTCTGAGGAACTTCGCAAGCTCGTCAACCAGGTGGATGAACTTTTGGCCAGTCAGCCCACGACACTGGAGCGTCAGAGTGAGCTGAGATCTTGGCGTGTTCTCAGTCAAAAAAACGCGACTCAGAGTGAATCCCTGACTTCACGCGCAGCTGAGTTGGAGAAAGAGATTCACATTCTTGACCAACAACAACTGGATTGGGAGGCCACCTGGGATCAGATCCACCAACGGAGTGAAATCGAGACCGTCGTCGAACGCACCAGCCAAGAACTGATTGCGATCCGAAAGGCGCGCGCGGCCTTGGAAAAGCAGTTGAACCTTGTCCTCACCCTGCAGAATCAAGTCTCACAAATGGACCGCCAGATTTCGGATGTTCTGTTGAAGATTCAGGAAGCTGAAGACTGGTCACGCAGCCGCCTATTCGAGCAGGACAGCCGTCCCCTCTGGGAGGTCATTGAATTTCGCAATCTGAACGAAGCAGTGAAAAGCGCAATTCAGAGCTCTTTCTACCGATCGTTCAAGATTGCCGTGGAATTCCTGCGCGTACGCAAGTTTGGCATCACGTGCCTTGTGACGTTTTACTTTCTGGCCCTATTGGGAGCATTCACGCTCCGGCGACAACTCGCGCGTGGAGCAGGAGCGGGAGTTTCCGAAATGGCACTAAAGGTCTTCGATTCCCCGTTTTCGATCGCTCTCCTTATGGCCCTGATCGGGACGATTGCTTATATCCGCTCGGCTCCCCTCGAGATAGCAGTCATCTTTTGCATCCTTTACTTGATCCCGGTGCTGCGATTGCTTCCCCCTCTGCTTGAGCCCCCTTTGCGGAGGCTTCTTCATGTCCTGGCAGTTTTCTACCTGCTCGAGGGCGTGTATTTATTAATCCGTTTTCCTCCTTTTCTTAGGCGGGAAGTGCACTCGCTAATCGTTTTTGCCGCTTTGATCTGTTTCGGCTGGCTTGCCCGTCCCTCCCGATGGGGTGAACTGACAACGCCCGGACGAAAGTTCCGCGTATTGACGATCGGGATGCCATTGGGCCTCATCGTTTTGGCGTGCTCGCTGGCAGCAAACATTTTTGGATTCAACTCGCTGGCGCAGATCCTCAGTCTAACCACCTTGGTTGGCGCGTTCGCTGGCACGGCTCTGTATTGCGCAGCTCGGATTCTGATGCTCGTTCTGAGTGCTGTCCTGCGAAGCAACTGGGCTCAACCAGTCCTTGAGGCACGCACAGAACAGATAGAGCAGACGGAGCGTTGGGCTTGGCGAGTTATGGTTCCACTCTCCTTCTTCCTATGGCTTGATGCAATGACACGCTTGTTGACGATCTACGACAACGTGGTGGGCTACGTCACCCGGGCACTTTCATACCCCATTGGTTTCCAGAGAGTGCATATAACGCTGGGGAATATTCTCAGCTTCCTCTTCATTCTAATCGTGGGCTACGCTCTTGCTAATTTGCTTGCGTTCGCGCTCAGGAAGTTACTGCTGTCGAGATTCCCACTGCAGCGCGGACTGCCGTTCACGATTTCAAAGGTCACTTACTACGTGCTCCTCGTATTGGTGTTTTTGGCTGCCTTGGCCAACGCTGGAATGGAGCTCAATAAGTTCACGTTGGTTACTGGTGCATTGGGCGTTGGCGTGGGTTTTGGGTTGCAGAATATTGTCAACAACTTCGCCTCCGGATTGATTCTTCTTTTCGAGCGTCCCATCCGTGTCGGCGATACTGTGGAGATGAAGGGGCTAGCCGGTATCGTCAAGCGAATCGGTGCACGCTCGAGCACAATCCAAACGGGTGAGGACGCAGAAGTGATCGTTCCCAACAGCAACCTAATTTCAAACGAAGTCATCAACTGGACGTTGTCTTCCGTGCGACGCCGTGTCGATATTCCGGTGGGTGTTGCCTACGGCACGGAGCCGGAGCGTGTCCTTTCGTTATTGATCGAAGCGGCAGCGGCTCATTCCGAAGTGGCAAGAAATCCCAAACCGGAGTCCTATTTCATCGGTTTTGGCGATAGTGCGCTTAACTTTGAGCTTCGTTTCTGGACTTATCAAGAAGATTGGTTCCGGCTCAAAAGCGATGTGGCGGTGGGCCTCACGAAGGCTTTGCGGGAAGCGAACATAGAGATTCCATTCCCCCAGCGCGAATTGCACATTCGCAGCGTCGGCGGGACAACGGGAGAATCGGCATCCATCGATGACTGGCCGATCTCCGATTTGAGGAGAAGGACGCGATCATGAAACCCTAGTAAGCGTCTGGAACCGGCCTTCATGGCAAGCCGACGCGCCGCATCAGGTCCTGAAAGCGTGGATCGCCGCGCACTCCTCAAACACCGGATCGATGTTCAGGTTGAACATCAATCGTCGCGCTCTTCCGGCCGCTGCGGAGAAGGCGAGAATCGTCAGATAACGCGTGTCTGCTCGCTGGGTGGCTAGTGTTGGGACGGCGATTCGTAAACTGTCCGGCCGCCAACAACCGTCTCCAGCACATGTACATTCGCGATATCTTCCGCAGGAATTTTCAACGGGTTGCGATCAAGGACGATAAGGTCTGCGAATTTGCCGACTTGCAGGGACCCGGTGACGTCGTCTTCGTGTAGCTCATAGGCGGCTTCAATCGTGGCGGCCCTCAGAACAGCTTCGCGCGAGAGGCCGGGGTCTTCGCCCAACCTACCGTGGAACTCCGCCGGCGCGTCAGGCGCATTGGTGCGCGTCACGCCAACCTTGAGGGCGAACCATTCGTCGAGCGGATCAACGGGCCAATCACTGCCGAATGCAATGCGTGCGCCGGCGGCGGCCAATAACCCAGCGGGTTCGAGGATCTTCATGCGTTCCGGGCCGAAGTAATTCGCTAAACCAAGTGTGTCGCCAGCCGGTTTTTCCCACTGGAACGACAGAACCGGGATCGTGTCGAGGGCTTTGAACCGTGGAAAGTCGACGGGACTGACGATCTCGTCGTGCGCGATGGCGGGACGGATATCTACCCGACCAATTCGTTTGCGCATCACTTCCACGGCATCGAGGGCGGCACGTACCGCACCATCACCATCGGCGTGCATGTGGGGATCAATGCCTGCCCGGCCAAGCCCTACGAGAATTTCTGCGAGCGGCTTGGTTGGAAAGTAAACGGCCGGCCCGTGGCTCGGACCGGGTACCCAGCGAGGATTCTGCGGCGTTCCCGCGTTCATACGGTACGGTTCCAACATGGCGCCCGTCAGTGCCGGGGCAGCTATGACTCCATCTAGAAACAGTTTGGCGTTCTGCACAGTTATGCTGGGCTTCGCCTTGATCGTGCCCTGATCATACTGTTTTCTATACGCAACCACCTTCGCCACCGCGCCAGCCGGGTCGCGGCCCTCCTCAACCGCGATCTGCGGAGCAAAGTGCGCACGAACCGTAAGCTCTCCCGCGTCCTGTAACGCCACAAAAGCGATGATGGCCTCAGGAACGGCAGCGGCGTCGAGGAACGAGGTGACACCCTGACGGTTCAGGGCCTGCTGCGCTGCTTTCGCGGCAGCACTGTTGTCTTCGGGAGTCGGCTTTGGAAGCAGACTGGAATACACTTCAAAGGCTGAGTCCTCGAGCAGACCGGTGGGATTGCCCTCGGAGTCTCGCCAGATCTTCCCACCCATCGGGTCGGGTGTCGCTTTGCTAATTTTCGCGAGGGCGAGTGCCCGCGAGTTCGCCAGCATTGTGTGTCCGAAGGAGGAGTGCACGATTATCGGCCGCGATGTTTTCAACACGTCCAGTGTGGTACGACTTGTCTTCATACCGGACGGACGCATGCCCTCCTGGAACCAGCTGACCACTTCCAGCCAACCGTCGGGTTCATGGCTTTGCGTCTCGTCGAGGCAAGCTTGGACGCGCTGCTGGAGTTCAGCTACGGTGAGCGACTCGTAGTTGAGGCTGCACTTCCCCAGCGTCAGCCCGGCTCCAAGAGGATGCAGGTGGCCATCCACGAGTCCTGGCATGAGGAAGCCACCCTTGAGATCGGTCACCTTTGTCGAGGGGCCGATGAATGGCACGACGCCCTCATTACTGCCGACGTAAACGATATGACCGTCACGGATGGCAACGGCTTCGGCGATTGAATTCTGGGGGTCGTCTGTGAAGACCGTGCCGTTGCGGTACACGCGGTCGGCCACGGTGTCTGAAGCGAAGCACGAGGCCACAAGTAACAAGATGCTCAAAAGATAGGGAGCGATGAATCGGGTCATGGGTGGAGTTTGGACGGAGCAATACTAGATCATGCGGATGCTGCCAGTAAACTGCGCCTGCTTGTAAGACAAGGGACCAAAGTGAAGCAATCTACTTCAAATGGTTGACTCCAGAGTTTTCGCACGCTCCCGGCAATTTCTTGTGTGGGCAATTGAAGGTCGCACTCACTTCTTCGTGACATCAATCATGTTATCGTCCCCATTGCGGTCAATCAGCTTGTTATAAGGATCGATCCCGGCCAGTGTCGGCTCCTGATCCACGACAATTTCGAAAGTCTTGTGCTCTTCGGCAAATTTCTCTTTCTTGAGGTACAGCGGCTTTTCTTCGTCCTTCTTGCCGCTAAAAACTCCAATCTCGATGTAATCGTTCAGAGCCACCGGAGTTTCCGCGCCATTGCCGTCGGCCTGCACCTTGCGCACCTGCACCTCGAGCGTCACTTTGTACTTGCCGTCCGGAGTTTTCTGCAAAACGGCCGAAACCGCTTTGTTGTCGTAGAGAATGATGCGGTTGAATCCGTCATCGACCATGTATTGCAGCTCGGGCGGAGTTTGCGCGCGAATGGCATCGACCAACATGCGCGTGTCCGGATAAGTCTTGTCGACAGCAGCTGAGGCAACGACGTTGTCCTGTGCGTCGACCTGATTGTTAGCGTTAGCGTAGCGGTATTCCATCAGGAAGTTGTGCAGCGCGAGATTCAGCTTGTCCTCACCAATGTAGTCGGCAAGCGTGTAAAGAATCTGGCCACCCTTTTGATACCAGACATAATCTTCCCGCTGCACCATCGCCAGTGGGGGCTCGTGCCTAACCTCGCCCGCGCGGCCGCGTAAGTACCGGTCGAGCTCGTGCCGCAGGTAGCGGTGCATGAGGTCGCGCCCGTACTTATGCGCCATCACCTGCAATGCCGAATACTCGGCCAGGCTCTCCGACATCATGTTGGAGCCTTCGACATCCGCGCCAATAAGCTGGTGCGCCCACCATTGGTGGCCGAGCTCGTGAGCCGTCACAAAATAAGTGAAATCAATGTCGGTGGGCTTCACGATGCGCTGGATGAAGCCGATCGCTTCGGAGTACGGCACTGTGTTGGGAAACGACTGCGCGAAAGTCCGGTAACGGGGAAATTCAAAGATGCGGAACTGTTTGAACTGGTAGGGACTGTAGATGCGCTGATTGTAAAAAAAACCGTGATGCCGATGAGATAGATCACGAACAGCGCCGCGCCCTGCAGATAGACGACAAAAACCTTCCGGCTCAATGCAGAGACCACAAAGAAGAGCGAACCGATAAAGAAAATCTGCACCACCAGAATCGAAAAGAACGGCTGCAGATACCACCACAGGTGATTCGCTCCGATGCGGGTATGGTCGGCCCAGGGCGCGAACGTGCCCAGATAAGTCCCGATCATCATTCCGGAGAAAGCAAAAACCGTGGTCACGAGTGAGCCGGCCCAGCGCCCGCCCAGATAGGCAAACTTGGAAATCGGTTGCGTGAAGAGAATCTGGTATGTATCGCGCTGGAAGTCGCGCAGAATTGATGTGCCAAAAATCGCGGCAATAAGAATGATGCCGAAGATGGCCGCGCCCACGTCGTTGTAAGTATTGGCATACGGCCCGTTGAGCAGAACTTTGCCATTACTGTTGCCGATCGGCCCAAAGCTTTCCGACGCCACGGAGAGAAACGAAAACGCAATCCAGATAAAAAAGTAGACGTACGTCGAAATGCTCTTGAACCGGAATTTCAGCTCGAATGTGAAGAACTCCCAAAACTGCGACATGGTAGATTCTCCGGTCTGCGCCCTAATTCACCGGGTGGCTCTGCGCCTGCCCCGAGAGGTTTAGGAAATAAACGTCCTCGAGATTCGACTCGACGGGGCTGAACTCGTGGCCCGGAGACGATTCTGCATACACGCGAACTTCGTGCTGCCCTCCCACGAGATGCGTGGAAATCACGTGCAACTGCTTTTCGAGTTCACGAACTTCATTGTCGGTGGCCACGACCTTCGACCAGACCTTGCCATGCAGCGCCGCTAGCGCCTCGCCGGGAGCGCCTTCCAGCAGCAACTCACCGGACGCAATGATCGCCATCCGGGGACAGAGCTGCCGCACGTCGTCGACGATGTGCGTCGAAAGAATCACAGTTCGATCACTGCCTAAAGAAGACAGAAGATTCAGAAAGCGGTTGCGCTCGGTCGGGTCAAGGCCAGCCGTCGGTTCGTCGACAATGATAAGCCGTGGATTGCCGAGCAGCGCTTGCGCGATACCAAACCGCTGCCTCATCCCGCCGGAAAAAGTCGACAGCGCCTTCTCGCGCACCTCCCAGAGATTAGTCTGTTGCAGCAGGGCGTCGACGCTCTCCCTGCGCTCTCCAGCAAAGGTCATCCCCTTCAGCACGGCCAGATGGTGCAGCATATCGAGCGCGGAAATCTTCGGATACACGCCGAACTCCTGCGGCAGGTACCCGAGAATTCTGCGCACTTCATCCTTCTGACGAAGCACGTCGATCCCATCGAGACTAATCGATCCCGAGTCCGGATCCTGCAGCGTCGCAATCGTGCGCATCAGCGAACTCTTGCCCGCGCCGTTCGGGCCGACTAGCCCAAACATGCCATTGCCGATCGAGAGCGAAAGATTCTTCAGCGCCTTCACCCCGTTCGGATATGTTTTCGAAAGGCATGTAATTGCAAGTGCCACTGCTGCCCTCCATTTTGCAAAGGTCTTAGCCGGAATCTCTTTTTTGACCGCAAGAACGGCAGCCAGTGTACCTCTATTTCGCCTGCAAGCACTACATTCATCCGGGAAGCCTCCCCCGGGGATCGCGATCCGCACCGTGGCAGCGCAATGACTCGCGGTTCTGTCTGTCTGACTGGTTGCCACACTTCGCCTTGCCGCAACCCAACTCGCTGTAGTCGATTTCGATACGAAGTTCGGTCCAACCTCCCCTATCCGCGTGAGATGGTCCTTTCGCCGACAAAAATCACCCCGCCCCGCTTTCGTCGTCTTGCTGGCCTAAAAACTCTCCGCCTTCCTACTCAGTCATACCTTCAGCACTGAATCATCCTAACATCTGTACCATCTGCGAAATCGAGAAGCATGACGGCATCTCTTTAATCGCAATGGAGTACCTCGATGGTTCACTTCCCCACGGGAGTTGACGAAGCATTACGGGCTCCGGGATTGTGAAAGCCAGTCGGATTCGCTAGTACGAGCAATTACGAAGTGATATAAGTCATTTCCAACGCTCGTCGTTTGCAAGGTTCGTCCATCGAGATCTGATTCGCAAAGCCATGACTGAATCGCGCTCCTCCGAAATCACTGTTCGCACTGCTACAACCCAAGTCAATCGAACCGGCTGGTTACGCTGGCTTCCAGGATTGGAGATTCTGCGTGAATACCAGTCGTCCTGGCTGCGGCAGGATCTAGGAGCTGGCATCGTAATGACGACGATGCTGGTGCCGGTCGGTATCGCCTATGCCGAAGCATCCGGCGTGCCTGGGATCAACGGGCTGTACGCGACGATCATCCCGTTGCTCGCGTACGCCATCTTTGGACCGAGCCGCATTCTGATCCTCGGCCCCGACTCTGCTCTCGCCCCGGTGATCTTGGCTGTTGTGCTGCCACTTTCAGCCGGTGATCCACAACGTGCAGTAGCGATCAGCGGAATGATGGCCATCGTCTCTGGCGTCGTTTGTGTTGCCGCGGGCTTGGGGCGTTTAGGCTTCGTCACCGAGCTGCTCTCAAAACCGATCCGCTACGGGTACATGAATGGCATCGCCCTCACGGTCCTGCTAAGTCAGGCCCCAAAACTACTTGGCTTCTCTCTCAGTTCAAGGGGACCGTTGCGGCAAGCATGGGGAATCGTCCGGAAGATCCTCGAAGGGAACGCCAACGTTGCCGCATTCGCGATTGGAGCCAGCACGCTCGCGCTCATCCTCTTACTAAAGCGCAAGCCACGCCTGCCGGGAGTGCTCATCGCGGTAGTTGCGGCCACAGTCGTCGTCGCGGTCTTCGACTTGGGTGCACGCACCGGTGTTTCTGTGCTTGGTTCGCTGCCGCGAGGATTGCCCTTACCGAAACTCCCGTTTGTCCAGGTTGAAGACTGGACCACAATCCTCACGGGAGGCATTGCCGTCGCACTGGTTTCCTTCGCGGATACCAGCGTGCTCTCCCGAACCTACGCGGCGCGTCTGAGGACTCCGGTGGACCCGAACCAGGAGATGGTGGGCCTCGGTGTGGCCAACCTTGCAGCCGCGTTTTTCCAAGGCTTCCCGATCAGTAGCAGTTCATCCCGTACACCAGTGGCCGAAGCAGCGGGCGCCAAGACACAGTTGACCGGAGTCGTTGGCTCGTTTGCCATCGCACTTCTGCTCGTTTTTGCGCCTCAGCTCCTCCAGAATCTGCCGCAGCCCGCTCTCGCGGCAGTGGTCATCGCAGCCGCCATCGGTCTTTTTGAAGTGTCGGACTTGCGTCGCATTTATCGTATTCAACGCTGGGAGTTCTGGCTTTCCATGACCTGCTTTGCCGGTGTAGCGGTGTTCGGTGCCATCCCCGGTATCTCCATCGCCATTGTCGTTGCGGTTGTTGAATTTCTTTGGGATGGTTGGCGGCCCCATTCCGCCATACTCGGTCGCGTGGGGGGGCTCCACGGCTACCACGATATCGCCCGCTATCCCCAGGCGCGGCAGGTCCCTGGCCTTGTGCTGTTTCGTTGGGATGCGCCACTCTTTTTCGCCAATGCCGAACTGTTCCGCGACCGCATTGTAGACACGGTTGCGCACTCGCCCACACCCGTCCGCTGGATCGTAATCGCAGCGGAACCGGTCACGAGCGTCGATGTCACCGCCGCCGATACCCTAGCCGAACTCGACGACAACTTGCGCCGCGAGAACATTGAATTGTGCTTCGCCGAAATGAAGGATCCGGTCAAGGATAAGCTGAAGCGCTTCGAGCTCTTCACGCGCCTCGGCGAACAAACCTTCTTTGCGACGATCGATGAAGCCGTCGGTGCTTACGTCGCGAGTCATCCCGTAGGCTGGATCAATGGGGAGCACCCCACCAAGTCTTGAAGAATGGGCTCCCGGAAATGTGGAGGTGTCGACGACCACAAGCTCGTTGCCGAACGTCGTGCAGGGAGCGGCCGGTCGGTCCCGATACAGGCAACAAGGCTACGTTTGGCGCGAGGCGTTGTGGCCTCAGTCATGGAAATCACACCACTGTCCCGAATGTCCCGAGTTTGCACTAAAGTAGTGCAGTAAAGATCTAATGTGTTATGACAGCGAGAATGCACTTGGCGACGATCCTTACCTATCTGCGCTGCGCGGCTGTTGTCACTCGCCCCGCCGGATCATGTCGTCCGGGCGGATTCAAACATCACTTCCGAGGGCCGACCATCGACGGGTTAATGACGATTGCCAGAAGCTCTTCGGCTACCCAAGCCGCCGCGCTGCTCACGTGCGCGAACTTGGGAGTCAGTTGTTTGGTGGTTCGCTGACAGCCTGTTGCGGCGCTTCCTCCGATTTTTGCCAGGACGAGTCGGTATTCAACTCTTTCATGGACTTGGCGATCGTTTCGGTCCTCTTCCCCAGATCCTTCTCGTACAAGACACCGTCCGCGCCCACAACAAAGGTGTTCACGCCCGACGAACGGTACTCCGCAGGATACGCCACGAACGCGAAGCCTCCGGTCATTTTGCTCATCCGAGACGTCACTCTTCGCACCGCCCATCGCTTCTTTGCCTTGGCTGCTCAGCATTTCGAAGTAGTATCCACGATAGGGCGTCGCCGGACCTCCGGTTTGCCCGCCAGCTTCGTTGATAAACGCCCAGGCTAGGCGCGGGCCAATCGGACTCGCCGTCGCCCCGCCCTCCGTCCTCCAATAGAGGCCGTCCTGCTTGCCTTCGCTGCTGAAAACCTTTTGCGCGTACTCGTGGTGCTGCGCATAGTAATCCTTTTGAGTGGCCACCAACTGTTGGCATATGTGCATGGCCGAGATTTCATTTCGCCCGATCCGGCGAAACAATATCTCTTTTTCGCCGCCTTCCGTGTCGAAGTACCAGACGCCGCCCTTGTTCGCGAGCGGGATCGGAAACGGCCAGTTGTACGGCCCACCGTACAAGGTCACGCTTCCGTCTGGCTCGCGGACCAGTCGATTCATCTCTTCGTAGCGTTTCGCGAAACTGGCGCGGTTTTCCGCGTCCTCGGCGGCGTCGCCCGAAGAGATCAACTTCCTTCCCTTGAGGCCGAGAATTTCGACGAGCGCTTTTTCGTCGCTGGCCTTTGCCGCGTTATAGAGCGCCTTGCCCGATTCCTCCGCCGAGGAAAACGTCTTCTGGCCTTTTTGCTGGCCCGTGGAAGGAATTGCGCCCACTCCCGCGAGCAGCAGCATAACCACCGCAAATCTCCCGAAGACATCCAGTCGAGGTTCCTTGAAGCTCCCCTTCGCGCACCGCATACTCCTCCTTTACAAACTCCAGCCTTCCTGCCAACCGCGGTATCGATTCCAAGTCAGTGCCGACGCAGGCCTTTGCCCCCGTGCCTTCGCCGCGTCGCGATTTCAGCAAGGTAAAACCCGCCAGCGACCAGCTTTTTCAGGCATACCGCAGCATATATTCCTATGATAAGGGACCGGTGAATTCGTCCGTGGAAGAAGTTAGTGACGAAGACGACTGGAAAGTCGAGAAGGCCACCTATGCGGCGGGCTATGGCAACGAGCGCGCGATAGCATACCTCTTCCTGCCCAAGAAAACTAAACCGCCTTATCAGGCAGTCTTATTTTCCCCGGGCTCAAACGCACTCCTTCTTCGGAAGTTCGCGCTTTACCCCACGGCCGCACTTGATGCGGTTCTTCGCAGCGGACGCGCGGTAATTTACCCGATCTATAAGAGCACTTACGAACGCGGCGATGGCATGGAAACTGACGTTCCTGACACTTCCAGTAACTGGCGCGACCACGTTGTCATGTGGGCGAAGGATGCCTCTCGTGCCCTGGACTACGTGGAAGCCGCCCCGATCTCGACCATACGAAGATTGGGTATTACGGCTACAGTTGGGGCGCGGTAATGGGGGCCATCATCCCCGCCGTTGACTCGCGCATTCAGGTAAACGTACTGGCTCTTGGAGGAATGGAGTATAGCCAGTCACTGCCCGAGGTAGACAAGATCAACTTCCTGCCCCGTGTGACGCAGCCCACGCTCATGTTGAACGGTCATTACGATTTCTTCTTTCCAGTCGATTCCACGCAGATCCCCTTCTATAACCTGGTAGGCGCCAAAAAGGACCAGAAGAAACGCATTCAATATGAAACCGGTCACAACATCCCTCGCAACGAATTGATTAAGGAAACACTAAACTGGTTGGACTCGTGGCTGGGCCCCGTGCGGTAATCTTAAAACCCGACACGGCAAAGCGGTTGTTCTTCAATGACACATAGGCTGTCGCGTTCCCGTCAAGTCCTGACGGGCTACACTCACCTGATCCGGTAAGGGAAGGTTGGCCGACCATCCTCCAATTGACCCTCAACCTCAGCTTGCGTGTTGACCATCGGGGATGCAAGATCGTGCACGGATCCCAAAGGCGTATCGAATCGCTCTAGGAGGAAATGTATGAAAGCCGCAGTCGTACCCGCCGTGAGCAGTTCCTGGCAGATCAAAGATGTTCCTCAGCCTCAACCCGGTCCTGGTCAAGTGCTGGTGAAGATGCACGCAAGCGGCATCTGCTACACCGATGTCCACCAAACGCTTGGACACCTTCCCGGACAATTTCCTCGAATCCTTGGCCACGAACCGGTGGGCGAGGTCGTTGCCGTGGCTCCTGATGTGACCACTCGCAAGGTCGGCGACCGCGTCGGCTCGGCATGGATTCAGTCCACCTGCGGACGCTGCGAATGGTGCCAGCGGGGCCGCAGGATGTTCTGCCCCTATCTGAAGGGCACGGGGGGCGATGCGCAAGGCGGTCACGCCGAGTACATGCTGATGAACGCCGACGCTACCTACCTGATTCCCGACAAGGTTTCCTACGAGCAAGCCGCACCGATCTTTTGCGCCGGGTATACCGTTTATAGCGGGCTCCGCTGGGCCGATCCGCAGCCGCACGAGCGCGTGGCCGTACTTGGAATCGGCGGGCTTGGGCACCTGGCGGTGCAATACGCGAAGGCCGCGGGCTTCGAGACCATCGCGATTTCGCACTCCCCCGATAAAGACAAGATGATTCGCGACCTGGGCGCGGATGAAGTTGTCCGCGACGGAAAGAGCCTTACCGCAGCGGGCGGTGCCGACATCATCCTCAGTACCTCCAACTCGACCAAATCCATGGCGGACAGCATTCAGAGTCTGCGCCCGGACGGCAGGTTCATCGTTATGGGCGCCGATGCGGAACCGCTTTCGCTCTCGCTGATCGAGTTGCTCTTCAAGCGCATCAAGATCATCGGCAGCCAGCAAAATGGCCCTGAATACCTGTACGAAGCCCTGGATTATGTAGCCCAAGGAAAAGTTAAATCGATAGTCGAGACCTACCCGTTGGCCGAAGCGGCGAAAGCTTATCAACGCGTTGTCGAGGGAACAACGCGGTTCCGCGCCGTCCTCACAATGCAATAGCCGATCCGAGCATTCACCGCCGGTTTCAGGCGAATCACGAGCCATCCAGAAGTCATCGGAAGGTATTGCCAGCTTCTTGTTTGCCGACGCTCCGTAATGTCGTATTCGGTACCGCAATGTATTTTCGACGATTATCCTCGTCGGCTTATTTGACTTGACTACGGCGGCGCTCTGATACTATTTTACTCTAGGCCTTGAGTGAGCAGGCCTGCGAAAACCAAGGGACGAAGCTACGCGCATGAAAAACCCGATACCACATGACCTCTTTCCTGGTGCCTTGGAGATGATGATTCTCCGAGTGTTGAAACGACAGCCCATGCACGGCTATGCGCTGGTACAGCACCTCAAGCGAACTTCGCAGGATCTGCTTGCGATCGAAGAAGGCTCCTTGTATCCAGCGCTACAGCGCCTTCTGCAAGAGGAGTTTGTGAAGGCCGAATGGGGCGTGTCTGCTACAAACCGCCGCGTTCGGAACTACAAGTTGACGGCGGCGGGCGCAAAACATCTGGAATGTGAAATATCGAACTTCGAGCGAATGCTCGAAGGGATTACACGAGTTTTGGCGCCGGAGGAATCATGAATTGGCTGAAGCAATTGTTTTCGCGGCGCCGGTTGTACAGGGAGCTGTCGGAAGAGATCCAGGCGCATCTCGATGAGAAGACCGAAGAGTTAGTGGCAGGGGGGATGTCGCGGGAACAAGCGAGGCATGCAGCAAGGAGGGAGTTCGGGAATGTAGGGCTGGCTGAAGAGAACGCCCGCGGGGTGTGGCGGTGGCCGACCATTGAGGATTTTCTCTTGGACGTCCGCTACGGGCTACGCACGCTGCGCCACAATCCGGTGTTTGCTGTGGTCGGCTTGTTGACAATCGCCATTGGAATCGGCGCGAATGCCGCGGTCTTCAGCGTTGTGAATAGCGTACTTCTGAAGCCGCTCAATTATCCCAAGGCAGAAGAACTGGTGGCGCTGCATCAGATCGCTCCGGGCGCGGAAGGACTCGCGGATTTTGAGAATGGTCTGCTTCTCTCACCCTCGATGTATTTCACATACGCGGAACAAAACCGGACGTTTCAATCGTTGGGCGTGTGGGTCACTGGCACGGCGAACGTCACCGGTTTGGCGGAGCCGGAACAGGTGCGCGCGGTGGACGTGAGCGACGGCGTGCTTCAGGCGCTTGGCACTCCGCCGGAAGTTGGCCGTTGGTTCTCTGCCGCGGATCAGGTTCCAGGCGGTCCGGAAACGGCGATACTGAGCTACGGGTATTGGCAGCGGCGCTTTGGCGGCGACCGTTCGGTAATTGGGCGAAACATCCTGGTTGATTCACATCCAAGGGAAATTGTCGGTGTTATGCCGAAAGGGTTTCAATTTGTCGATGCAGATTTCGACCTGGTTCGTCCGCTCGCTTTCAACCGGGGCAAGCTGAATCTTGCGGGATTCGGATTCCATGGAATCGCGCGGCTCAAGCCGGGCGCGACCATTGCCGAAGCCGACGCGGACATGACGCGAATGCTGCCGATCTGGATGGACTCCTGGTCGAACGGGCCGGGGCAGAATTCGCATATCTACGAACAGTGGAAAATCACGCCCATGATTCGGCCGTTGAAACAGGAAGTGATCGGCAACGTGGGCGAATTGCTGTGGGTCGTGATGGGAACGATTGGCTTGGTGATGCTAATCGCGTCCGCGAACGTTGCGAATTTGATGTTGGTGAGGGTGGAGGCACGCCAGCAGGAGCTGGCCGTTCGCGCAGCGCTTGGCGCGGCCTGGACGCGAATCGTGCGGGGCCTTCTTGTGGAGAGCGTGATACTGGGGCTGATGGGCGGGGTAAGTGGCGTTGGCTTGGCGTATGCGGGTGCCCGTTTTCTCGTGGCCGCCGGTCCAGCGAATCTGCCTCGACTCAATGAAATCTCGATCGACGCGCGGACGCTGGGATTCACACTGGTTCTTTCCTTGCTCTCCGGTTTGCTGTTCGGGTTGCTTCCTGCGTTGAAATATGCAGGACCGCGAACCTGTGCAACACTTCGGAGCGCGGGTCGGACGATTAGTGCCAGCCGGGAGCGCCACCGGGCGCGCAATTTGCTGGTAGTGGGACAAGTAGCGATGGCGCTGGTCCTGCTCGTGAGCGCTGGCTTGATGATTCGCACATTCGCGGCGTTGCGAACGGTCGAGCCGGGATTCATGGATGCGCAGCATTTGCAGCTCATGCGAATTTCGATTCCCGATTCGCTGATCCAGGAACCGGAACGAGTGACGCGAACACAAAACGCCATCCTCGATAAGCTGGCGGCGATTCCGGGCGTAAAGTCTGCCGCGTTCGTAAGCGAAATGCCGATGGAAGGCTTCGATTCCGCTTGGGACGAGATCTATGCTGAGGACAAGGTCTATGCGGACAACACCATACCGCCATTGCGGCTGTACAAGTATGTCTCTCCTGGTCTCTTTCAGACAGCAGGGACAAGATTGGTTGCGGGACGCGAAATGACGTGGAGTGAAATCTATGGACGGCAACCGGTGGTGATGGTTTCCGAGAATTTGGCCCGAGAGTTGTGGGGCACGCCCTCGATGACGATCGGGAAACATCTGCGCGAGTTCCGGAACTTGCCGTGGAACGAGGTGATCGGGGTGGTCCAGGATGTTCATGAGATAGGCGTGCAGGACCAGGTGCCGGAAATTGTCTACTGGCCTCCACTGTTGCAGAGTCCTTTTGTACCGGTGGTGCGGACGGTGACGTTCGTGATACGAAGCCAGCGCGCGGGAACGGAGAGTTTTCTGAGTGAGGTTCGTGCAGCGGTATGGTCCGTAAATGCGAATCTGCCGTTAGCGTCTGTGCGGACGATGCAGGAAGTGTATGGCAAGTCGCTCGCGCGAACTTCCTTCACGCTTGTCATGCTCGGGATTGCGGGGGCCATGGCGCTCACGCTGGGAATCATCGGCATCTACGGCGTAATTTCTTACAGCGTGTCACAGCGCCAGCGCGAAATTGGAATTCGTTTGGCCCTCGGGGCACAAGGTGGAGATGTGCTGCAAATGATTTTGAGACAGGGCGCAAAGTTGGCGCTGCTGGGCGTGGCCATCGGAATCTGTGCTGCTTTTGGATTGACCCGGTTGATGAGGAATCTGCTGTTTGGCGTGAGCGCATACGATCCAATGACTTTTGCTGCGGTCGCCGTCTTGCTCGTCTTAGTTGCGCTCTTGGCGTGCTTCATTCCTGCACGCCGAGCGATGCTCGTTGACCCAATTGTGGCGCTGCGCTACGAATAAATCACGCTGCCCATGACGAATTACTGAATTGGGTGTTTTTTTTTGGGTTTGATACCATGCCTGGCTGCTTGGATGCGCGATGCCGTCATCCTTTTTCATTCATTTGATTGTCACCGTCGTCCGGCTTGCCGAGTCTGTTGCTGCTCCTAATGCTCCTGGAAAATGTTGGGGAGTCGGTAATCGAAAATGCAGCAAAAGTCATAGGAGAGGTAAAGAGTAGTAGTGGTGGACGTGAGGTGATTCGAACTCCTAACCCTGCCTGAGTAGCAGGTGCTATGCTCGTCAGGCTTCGAGGCTAAAATATTGAAAAAACTGGTGGTGAGCCGAGTTCATGGATATCCACGTTATTGACGGTACCTACGAACTATTCCGCTACTTCTACGCCGTGCCTTCCGCCAAAGACAGCTGCGGTCAGGAGATTGGTGCAGTTCGCGGAGTGCTTGGGTCGGTTCTCTCAATAATTGAGGGGGGAGCAACTCACGTCGGAGTTGCGACCGACCATGTGATTGAGTCCTTTCGCAACGACCTTTACTTGGGCTACAAGACTGGCGAAGGAGTGGATCCGGCACTGCTGTCGCAGTTCCCAACTCTCGAAGAGGCGCTGCAATCCATGGGAGTGCTGGTGTGGCCGATGATCGAATTCGAAGCCGATGATGCACTTGCTTCGGCTGCGGCGAAAGCAGCTCAGGATGACCGCGTTCGGCAGATTATTATCTGCACCCCCGACAAAGATCTCAGCCAATGCGTGGTGGGCTCACGAGTTGTACAACTAGACCGCCAGCGGAAAACTGTCCGCGACGAAGCTGGCGTGATCGGAAAGTTCGGAATAAAACCGTCGTCGATTCCTGACTATCTGGCTGTGGTAGGCGACAGCGCAGACGGCTTTCCCGGCATTTCAGGATGGGGATCCAAGACTGCATCTGCTGTTTTCTCGAAATATCCGCACCTGGAAGACATTCCGAAGGATTGGCGTCACTGGGATCCGATGGTACGGAGAGCGCGTCCTCTTGCCGAATCCCTATTCGCTGCGTGGGAAGATGCGCTACTGTTTCGGACTCTTGCGACACTTCGAGTCGATGTTCCGGTGTTCAGCTCCATTGACGACTTGCTGTGGAGAGGCGCTGCTCAGGATTTCAAGCAGACCTGTGAGCGCATAAACGCGCCTGACCTGTTCCGAAGGGCCTCGGCGAGGAAAGCGAGCCAAACATCAGGACCTTAGCAATACTGGAGGCCCATGACAGGTGCGTAAGAACGTATACTTATTTGCCGGCAGCGATCCGCTGTTTGATTTGAGCAACGGCAAAGGAAATCTTGGCGTCGGTGAACATCTTGCCCATTTCAAGCGTGGCCTTGGTCTGATCTCCGTCGACCCCTGTGCCGTCGCTTTCTTTCGAAGGGTCGGTATTCGCAGCAGTAGTGTGTTTCTCCTGGAATGCGTTCTATTTTCGCATTCAATTATAAAGCTTGTTTTATCGATTTTCTTGTAGCAGT
>Ga0207826_1000135_pt1 | contig 18990 bp, 21 predicted proteins | sample LuqExpMetageno80_FD_187837 | JGI IMG/M metagenome (GOLD analysis project Ga0207826, IMG submission 187837) | Tropical forest soil microbial communities from Luquillo Experimental Forest, Puerto Rico - Sample 80 (SPAdes) | ecosystem: Environmental > Terrestrial > Soil > Tropical forest ... | reverse complement strand
GAGCCGATCACCTGATCGATGAAGATGAGTTGGTCCTTCTTCACCGTCGCGAGGTCGACGGTCTCTTCCAGTTCCTGCGACAGCCTCTCCAGGAATGGCCGGGCCATCGCGATGAAGTCGCTGCGCACGGACGCCGCGAGCCGCAGGATCGCAGGCCCGAGTCGCACCCGCCCGTTCGGGGTCGCCGCGATGACCAGCTTTTCGGTTTCCAGTGCGGAGACGATGCGCTGCACGGTCGAGCGTGCGAGCTTCACCCGCTGCGCGATCTGGCCGAGGCTGAGACCGGAATTTTCGTCCTCCAGCGCACGCAAAATGGTCGCCGCGCGCGCGATCACCTGCACCTGGCTCTTGTCGTTTACCAGGGTTTTGGCCGTCGATGCGTCCATCGTCACCTCCCGCGCTGGCGGTCTATGCCGCCTTGCATCGTGGGACACGATAGCCCAAAATACGATACAGTGGAAACAAAAATTCGCCCCGAGGTAAGGGAAACGCCATGGTCAAAAAAATCGCGCTCGAAGAACACTTTTTGGACCCGGCGACCGAGCCTTACTGGCACCCGACGATGGTCGATGTCGCGTCGCAGAAGAAGGCGCAGCTCTATGGCGCGCTGACCGATTTCGGCGAGCCGCGGCTGGCGATGATGGACCAGATCGGAATTGTGCGGGCCGTGCTCGCGGTCGCTGGTCCCGGCGTGCAGGCCGAGCGCGATATTGGCATCGCCGTGAAGCGGGCGCGCCAGTCGAACGATTTTCTCGCCAAAGAACTCCAGAAGCGTCCGGACCGGTATTCCGGCTTTGCCCATCTCGCGATGCAGGATGCGAAAGCTGCGGCCGACGAGCTCGAGCGCTGCGTGCGCGAGCTTGGCTTTAAAGGCGCGATGATCAGCGGCCACACCAACGGCAAATACCTCGACGACCGCGCTTACGACGTGTTCTGGGACCGCGCCGCGGCGCTGGATGCGCCGATCTACGTGCATCCGGCTGATCCGGTTGCGCCGCTGGCGGCGATCGAGGGCTACAACGTGCTCGCGCGCCCGATGTGGGGCTGGGGCGTCGAGACGGGCTCGCACGCGCTACGGATCATTTGCGGCGGCGTCTTCCACCGCTATCCCAAAGCCAAGCTGCTGCTCGGTCATCTCGGCGAGACCTTGCCGTTCCAGCTCTGGCGCTTCGACAGCCGCTCGGCGCCCTACGGCTGGGATTTGCCGAAACCGCCCTCGCAGTACCTCAAGGAAAACGTCTGGGTGACGACGTCCGGCATGTACGATCTGCCGCCGTTGCGCTGTTCGCTCGACGCGCTCGGCCGCGATCACGTGATGTTCTCAGCCGACTATCCATTCGACTGGCCGGGCTGCGAGTTCATCGACACCGTGCCGCTCGACGAGGGCGAGCGCGCCGACGTGGCGTACAACAACGCGGCGAAGTTGTTGAAGCTTTAGCCACCCGTTACGGCGAAATCACCCTCACCGGCTTCCCGTCCAGCCAAGCGCGGATGTCCTCGACGATGTCGGGGAAGTACTTTTTGTAATTCTGCAGGCTGACGTAGCCGAGGTGCGGCGTGATGACGACATTGTCGAGCTTGCGGTAGGGATCGTCGACCGGCAGCGGCTCGACCTCGAACACGTCAAGTCCCGCGCCGGCGATCTTCTTCTCCTGCAGCGCCTTCAACAGGGCCGCTTGGTCGACGATCGGCGCGCGCGCCGTGTTGATGAGGTACGCCGTCTTCTTCATCCGGCCAAGATCGGCGGCCGTGATCAGCCCGCGCGAGCGCGGCCCCAGTTGGTAATGGATGCTGACGATGTCCGAATTGGCGAATAGCTCCTCCCGGTTCGCGTAAGCGGCGCCGGCCTCCGCAGCCTTCTCGGGCGTCAGATTCTGGCTCCAGGCGATCACCTTCATGCCGAAGGCCTTTCCGACAGCGGCGACGCGCTGGCCGAGCTTGCCGAGGCCGACAATGCCGAGCGTGAGCCCTTCCAGGTCGTGCCCGAGCGTCACTTGCCAACGCTCGCCCTTCTTCATCCGCGCGTTCTCGAAGCCGATGCGACGGGTGAGCTCCAGCATCAGCCCGATGGCGATGCCCACCGTCGGCGAGCCGAACCCACCTGTGCCGCAGACGGTGACGCCGCGCTCGGTCGCGGCCTTCACGTCGAAGGAATTGTTTTTGGCGCCGGTAGTGATCAGCAGCTTCAGGTCCGGCAGCGCCTCGATCACCGCGCGCGGAAACGGCGTGCGCTCGCGCATGCCGACGACCACGGCAAAGCCCTGCAGCGCCTTGACCGCCTCGGCCTGATTGGCGAACGGCTCGTTGAAGACCTTGATCTCGACGTCCTTGGCGATCGGCGACCAGTTGGCCAGCGACATCGCCACGTTCTGATAGTCGTCGAGAATGGCTGCCCGGATCATGCGCTCCCCTTTGTGTACCGCCTCAGTTCCGGGCGGCACATTAGGGGCGGCGACCCCGTTTGTCATTCGGGGGTGCGCGCGTGTCGCGTCGTGAGGTGATTATTGCCCGTGCTTGGCACGCCAGGCGGGACCGGCGCCGCGCATGTAGTGCCGCTCGGGCCGGTAGGGCCGGACCGCGTCGCGTGTCAGTTCGTGCCAGAACCGTGCGACAGCGTGGCTGAATGTTGCGAAGGGGCGGCCCACTGCCGCCGAACCGGAAAGGATAGCGATCGCCCGTCCCATGACGTCCACCCACGTGGAGCTTTGCGCCCGCACTCCGTATCCGGTTTTACCCCCGTCCGGAGTTGTTAGAGCGCATCATCGCGCGGAACGGTTAAGAGACCGGTAGCACGGCTCACAGATCGCCGAAAAAATTGGCGTTGGCGAATGTTCGCGCGGGAACCCGGCCGCGCTTGCCCTTCACGGCCCCGCTCGCTACATCCAGCCCGATATTTCCCGACACCGCGGATGACCGCTCGCGCGCGCGGCGCGCGGCGCCCTATGCGGCGTAAGACAAGGCCTAAGCGACATGAACGGACGCCAATTCATTTACCACATGCACGGCCTCTCGAAGTCCTACCCGGGCGGGCGGAAGGTGTTGGAGAACGTCCATCTCTCCTTCTACCCGGACGCGAAGATCGGCGTGCTCGGAGCCAATGGCGCAGGCAAATCGACCCTGCTGCGCATCATGGCCGGCATCGATACCGAGTTTTCCGGCGAGGCCTGGGCCGCCGAAGGCGCGCGCGTCGGCTACCTGCCGCAGGAGCCGCAGCTCAATCCGGAGAAGTCCGTGCGCGGAAACGTGGAGGAGGGCGTCGGCGCCAAGCGCGCGCTGCTCGATCGCTACAACGAGTTGGCGATGAACTACTCCGACGAGACCGCCGACGAGATGGCGAAGCTGCAAGACATCATCGACAGCCAGAATCTATGGGATCTCGATTCCAAGGTGACGCAGGCGATGGATGCGCTGCGCTGCCCGGACGACGACGCGGACGTCGCAAAGCTCTCTGGCGGTGAGAGGCGCCGCGTCGCGCTGTGCAAGCTGCTGCTAGAGCAACCGGACTTGTTGCTGCTTGACGAGCCGACCAACCATCTCGACGCGGAAAGCGTGAACTGGCTGGAAGGGCATCTACGCCAGTATCCCGGCGCGATCCTGATAGTCACCCACGACCGCTACTTCCTCGACAACGTCACCGGCTGGATCCTCGAACTCGATCGCGGCCGCGGCATTCCCTACGAAGGCAACTACTCGGCCTGGCTAGTGCAGAAGCAGAAGCGGCTCGAGCAGGAAGGCCGCGAGGAGGAAGCCCGCCAGCGCACGCTTGCGCGCGAGCAGGAGTGGATTTCGGCGTCTCCCAAGGCGCGGCAGGCCAAATCCAAGGCGCGATATCAGCGTTACGAGGACCTGCTCAAGCAGGCGGCCGAGAAGCAAACGCAGACCGCGCAGATCATCATTCCGGTCGCAGAGCGGCTCGGCGACAACGTCGTCAACTTCGATCACCTCACGAAGGGGTTCGGCGACAATCTGCTGATCGACGATCTCACCTTCAAATTGCCGCCCGGCGGCATCGTCGGCGTGATCGGCCCGAACGGCGCTGGCAAGACGACGCTCTTCCGCATGATCACAGGGCAGGAGAAGCCCGACAACGGCACGATCGCAATCGGCGAGTCGGTGCATCTGGGTTATGTCGATCAGTCGCGCGACAGTCTCGACGGTAAGAAGACCGTGTGGGAGGAGATCTCCGACGGCAACGACATCATCCATCTCGGCAAAAAGGAGATGAACTCGCGCGCTTACTGCGCGGCGTTCAACTTCAAGGGCGCCGACCAGCAGAAGAAGGTCGGCTCGCTGTCGGGCGGCGAGCGCAACCGCGTGCATCTTGCCAAGATGCTGCGCTCGGGCGCGAACCTTTTGCTGCTCGACGAGCCGACCAACGATCTCGACGTCGATACGTTGCGCGCGCTGGAAGAGGCGCTGGAGGATTTTGCCGGCTGCGCCGTCATCATCAGCCACGACCGGTGGTTCCTCGACCGCATCGCGACCCACATCCTCGCCTTCGAGGGCGACAGCCACCTCGAGTGGTTCGAGGGCAACTTCCAGGACTACGAGGCCGACAAGATGCGGCGGCTGGGGACGGACAGCGTCATTCCGCACCGGCTGAAGTACAAGAAGTTCACTCGTTAAGCTCATCGCCATCTTGTCACCGCAAGTCGGATATATCTGGCGTGCGGCAGCGCGCGAGAGCGCAGATCGAGCAACGCGCGAGTTGGAGGCGCAGACGGTCAAGATGGCGCAAGGAATCTACATCCATCAAGGATCGCGCATTCGCTCTCGTGAGGCTAAATTGGCCTTCGTCCGCTGCGCCTTGGCCAACGACGCGAAATAATGACGATCCGTTCCGCCACTCAGCTTGCCGTCATTCTGTGCGCGATCCTGCTGGCGACGGTCGCCGCCCATGCCGACGCCACGTTCGAGCAGTGGCTCGCCGCGCAATGGCCGGCGGCGCAGCAGATGGGTGTTTCGCGAGCAACGTTCGACGCAGCAACGCGCGGACTCGCGCCCGATCTGTCGCTGCCCGATCTCGCTATTCCCGGCCGACCCGAGCAGCAGCCGCAGCAGCCGGAATTCGTGCAGACGCCTGGGCAATATTTGCGCGAGTCGAGCTTCACGCGGCTTGCCGCGCGTGGGCGCGAACTAGCGGCGCAGTATCGCGACACACTCGCTCGCATCGAGAAGGAGTTCGGCGTACCCGGCGACGTCGTGCTCGCGATCTGGGCGCGCGAGACGGATTTCGGCGGTTACACGCTGCCACACGATGCGCTGCAAGTGCTGGCGACGCAGGCCTATACCGGCAAGCGCAAGGACTTCTTCCGCAACGAATTCCTGCATGCGCTGAAGATGCTGCAGGACGGCGTGCCGCGTAGCGAGATGCGCGCATCCTGGGGCGGCGCGATGGGGCTCACGCAGTTCCTGCCATCCGAATATTACGAATACGCAGTCGACTTCGACGGCGACGGCCGCGCCGACATTTGGCATTCGGTGCCGGACGCGCTTGCCTCCGCTGCCAAACAACTCGCCGGCAAAGGCTGGGTAACGGGCGTGCATTGGGCCTACGAAGTCCGCGCTCCGAAAAATGCGGACTGCAGCATCGGCGTGCCGGAGGTGACGAAGCCAATCGGAAACTGGGTCGATGAAGGTTTCGTGCCTGCTTATGGCCGGCACTTGAGCGAGGCCGAGCGCGCCATTGAGGCGTCCCTCGTGCAGCCGGAAGGCGCTTACGGTCCGTCCTTCCTCGCAACCAAGAACTATTTCGTGCTGAAGGACTACAATTACTCCGATCTGTATGTCCTTTTTGTGGGTCATCTCAGCGATCGTATCGGCGGCGCAAAGCCGTTCGAGACGCCGTGGAGCAAGAATGCGCAGCTGAAGACGCATGATGTCGAATCAATGCAGCAGCGGCTGACCGCGCTTGGGCTCTATCACGACAAGATCGACGGCAAGGCCGGTATGCTCACCCGCGCCGCGCTCGGCGCGTACCAGAAGAAGAATGGCCTGACCGTCGACTGCTGGCCGACGGCCGCCGTGCTTGACAGTATGCGGCGTTAGCGCCCCAGCTTGACCGCGCCCCGCCCGGCTGCTTTCTGCCGCTACACACGGAGACTCACTCAATGCAGATCGCCTTCGACCACGTCCATCTGCGCTCGCCCGATCCGGAAGCGACGGCGCAATGGTTTGCCGACGTGCTCGGCGCGGACGTGATCCGCACGATGCAAGAGGGTAAGCCGCGGATTGACGTGAACATCGGCGGCGCCAAGATCTTCATCGCGCCCGTGGGCTCGGGCGATGGCACTAAAGACGCCCCGCAACATCCGCATCAGGGCCTCGATCACTTCGGATTCTTCGTGAAGGACATCGAATCCGTTGTGGCCGCATTGAAGGCAAAAGGTGTCGCCTTCCGGCAGGAACTGAACATGCCGCGGCCTGGCATCAAGGTCTGTTTCCTGCGCGGCCCGCAGGATATTTCGATCGAATTGCTCGAGCGCGATCCCGCGTTTGCGTAAGCGATCAATCGCATGCGAATTTTCATTTTCTTGGGCGCGATCGCTTCGCTGAACGTGGCGCATGCGGCATCGAGCGACGCAGCGGTCGCGCGGAGCCTGAAACTGCTGGAACCGGTCGAGCGACTCGAGCAGCTCTGCGACTACACGGCGATGCAGTACATTCGCAAGAACGTGCAGCCATACCGGCCGGATCGCGCGCTCGCCGGCGCAATCTTGGACCCTAAAATCAAGCAGGACACAATCGAGGCAAATGGCGGCGCCTTCCGCAGCCGCGGCCGGTGGTACGAGATGTCCTACACATGCACGGCAGATCCGGAGCACCTGAATGTGCTCTCGTTCCGCGTGAACGTGGGGGAGGAAATTCCCGAGAGCAAATGGACTGGCTACGGCCTGTGGCAGTGATCGCCGAAAATTGCGCGAGCGCGTTGAGAAGCTCGCTCGGACTTATGCCGTATCCTTGACGTCGGTCTCCGGCCGGTCCCTGCCGGGGGCGGTCTCGACGTGCCAGCGGCCGTTCTCATCCTCGTACTCGATCACCTCGGTATGACCGGGCTGCATCTGCTCGGCGGCCGCGATCTTCGCGGCGCTCAGCGCCTGCGCATGCGACGGATAGGTCTCGGAATAGGCGCCGTTGACCATATAGGCCCAGCCGCCGTCGTGCTCGACGATTTGATAGGTGAGATGGCTCATGCAGGACGCCTCTGTCTCTGTCAGTGAAACGTTGCACGCGCGGTGATGGTTGCAGCTTTCGTCCGCCTGGGGCAAGAAATGTTCCGGCTCGCCAACGAACCAGTACTTTGGAGAACCCTATGCGACTGCCCAAATTGACCACCGCTATCGCCGTATTCGCTTGCCTTGTCGCAGCCGCGCCCGCTTATGCCGACAGCGGTACGATTACGCTGACGATCTATAAAGGTGGCTGGTTCATCGGTGGCGAGGGCGGCAGCGGCACGCTCAGCTTCCAGGGGCGGCGCTATCCGCTGTCTGTCGGCGGCGTGAGCGTCGGCCTCGTGTTCGGCGGCTCGAAGACCGTCCTGCACGGCACCGTCAGCCATATCCAGCGGCCGTCCGACGTAGCGGGTGTCTACGGCGCGGGCGGCGCCGGCGCCGCGCTCGGTGCCGGCGTGCGTGCGATCGTGCTGACCAACAACAAGGGTGCGGTGCTGCAATTGCAGGGCCGTCAGATCGGGTTGATGGCGAATGCCGATTTGAGCGGGCTTGCGATTTCGATGAGATGAATCGCGCCGGAATTCAAAACACATTGCTCAAAAATGGGAAAAACGCGGAGCGGCGATGCTCCGCGTTTTCCGTTTCGGAAGCGGTGATCGGCGCGCGCAACGAAAGGCCACGGCCGCGTCGCCGCCGCCCGCAAGGCCGCACGCACCGCCGCCGGACGGCAAGACGGCCGCATAGCGCCATCGCGAATTTGATCGCGCCGGCAGGACCCACTGATTTCACGGCGTCCGATCCGGACTAGACTGCCGCGTGCGCCGAACGGGCGCGACCTGTCCAACCGGTACGCGCCGAGCGCGTCGGCCCGCGACAGCATGAACGAAACATGCCGGTCCTTCCAGACCGGACCACACGGGAGACGGCACGCGTGCATAGATCCGTATTGTTCTTGGCGATGACTTGCGGACTGCTCGGTCTCGCTGCGCAGCCGGCCGCGGGCGCGAATGTGAAAATCACGCCGCTCGGCAGCCATGACGGCGAGTTCTGCAATCGAGACCGAGCCATGATCTTCGAAGACCCGGACGGGACGCGCGTTCTTTACGATGCGGGACAGACGGTGATGGGACCGAACGATCCGCGCCTCGGCAAAATCGACGTCGTTCTGCTCAGTCACGTGCACAACGACCATATCGGCGACCGGCACATCAAAACGCTCAATGCGGCCACCTGCGCGAAGCCGGATACGTCCGAAATCGATACGCCAAGCTCCAATACCGAGAAGATCGTCGTTGCCAAGAAAGCGAAGTTTCTGGTCGGCGGCGAGATGCCCATTTTCTTCGGCAAGCGCATTCTGGCCGCCGGCGGCGACGCATCGCAGGTGCAGATGCTGCGCTTCGGCGCCGACAGCAAGATCGGCGGCGTCACCTTCTGGAGCGTTCCGGCGGCGCACAGCAACGGTCTCGATCCGCATTTTCTGACCGGCCAGATCGCCAAGGACCTGCAGGACAACGGACTTACGGCATACATCGGCCCACCCAACGGTTACGTGCTGCGCTTTTCGAACGGGCTGACCGTCTATCTCTCCGGCGACACCGGCGTGATCAGCGAGCAGGCGTCGGTGGTGCGCGACGAATTGCATGCCAAGCTCGCGGTGATGAACATCGGCGGCGGCGCCACGACCGGGCCGGAGGAGGCGGCCTATGTGATCAACGACCTCGTCACACCGAACGGGGTGATCGCCTCGCATGCCAACGAAGCTGCGACGCAAGACGGCAAGATCCTGCCGAATTCGAAAACGGCCGCGTTCAAGGCGGCGACGCACGTGCCGGTCTATCTCTCGTTGAGCGGCAGGACCATGGAGTTCGACACCGAAGGCCGATGCGCCGCCGGCTGTTGAGCGGTGTGTGACGAAACGGGCGGACGAACCGACAGGGGCGCTCGTCTCTGATGCGAGCGTGCGATGTTTCAGACTAAGGAGGACCGCATGAAACGGGCAAGATCGTCGGCACGGAGCGGAGCAGCGCGAACGGGGAGCGCGGCAGGCGGCAACGCGGATCATGTCTACCGCGTGATCCAGGTCGTCGGCAGTTCGAAGGAGAGCCTCTCCGACGCGATCGAGACCGGAATTGCGCGCGCCGGCAAGACCTTGCGCAACATGCGCTGGTTCGAGGTCGAGCGCATCAGCGGCCACATCGCCAACGGCAGGGTCGCGCACTACCAGGCGACGATGACGATCGGCTTCACAATGGAAGAGCCTGACTGAGCGGGCGCGTTTCTTTTAGTTTTCTAGCCCGCATGCAGCGAAGCGGAATGCGGGGCTGTGGGCAGCCCCGGATTTCAATGCGCTCGATCCGGGCTACGGACTAACCCCGCAAGGGGAGGGACGCGTCATGGATCCGCTGGCATTGACGATCGGCCTGATCATCGGGATTCCGGCCTCGACCACCTGCCCAATGCGGTTCTGTTCTACTGGGTGCAGGGCAACATGACGGGCGTGAACATCTCCCTGTTCAACGAATATAACGATTACGTCAACCTGAGCCGCGTCGAAGAGCCGGAGATCACCGATCTCGTCGCTTGTGGATCAGGTGTTACTCTCCCTCCGTCTGCCGCAGCGATTTCCCGCTCCATCGGTCTTATACCCGCTCCACCCGTGCGGCGTAACAGCCCGGTGCTGCGAAATGAACGTGCAGGTAACGCACGGCGGCTTCGGTGAACTGCCGCTCGATCGCCTCTTCCAGCCAGACGCCTTCGATGATCTCCCACCCGCGCATCATTCCTTGCGCATCGAAGCCGCGTACCGCCAGCGTGCGCCGGCGCAATTGATCTGGCACGCTGTCGACGGCGTCGTATGTCTGCTCGCCTTGCCGCACGTAGATGGCAAAGCGCATGCGGTAGGGCGAGGCGACGGCGTGGTGCTCGTAGTTGACGAGGATCACCTCCTCGCCGGGCGTCGCATCGGTCAAGCTGATGCGGCAAGGGCGCGGGCCATCGGCCAACTTGCGCACCGCGCCCTGCCCGGCGAGCTCGGCATCGGAGAGCGCGAACAGGTGATCGAATTGGCCGGCCTCGAGGCCGCGAATGCGGAAATGCATGGGTGTGCTCCGTCGACTGTCTCGCCGGAAGATGGAGACGCCGGCGAGGCGGCGACACCCGGAATAGGCACCCGATTTCTGCAAATCCGGGAAGCGACGGCCGGCGCGCAGTGACGTCTCGCTATTGCGGACGCTCGGCGCGCTCCGGCTACGTCCAACGCACAGAAGGCTGGTTCGAAACACGGGAGGCGATGCAGCGGCTGAACGGGTGTGTACTGGCGGCGGCGGTCGTCGTCGCGATCGCGGGTGGTGGCGAGCGGAGGGGCGAGCGACAACGTTATTTGAGCGGCACCAGCCGCCTTGCCGTTTGCGACGCGTCGACGCGCGCCACCATCAGGATGAGGCAGAGGCCGCGCAAAGAAAAGGGCGGGTAGCTTCTGACTAACCGGCCCTAAGATCCCAAAAATTGTGAGCGCGATCAGAGCGCCTTGTTGCCCTCCTTCACCATCTCTGCGTCGACATAGACCTCTGACCCCATCGCCTTGAACTTCTCGCTCATCTCCGCCATGCCCGTCTGCGCGGCGTCCGGATAAAGCGCGGCCTTCTCGTTGTCAGTGAGGCTTTCGGCGTATTCGCGCACGTCGGCCGTGATCTTCATCGAGCAGAACTTCGGCCCGCACATCGAGCAGAAATGCGCGACCTTGTGCGCCTCCTTCGGCAGCGTCTCGTCGTGATATTCGCGCGCGGTGTCCGGATCGAGCGACAGGTTGAACTGATCGACCCAACGGAATTCGAAGCGCGCGCGGGAGAGCGCGTCGTCGCGCAGTTGCGCGGCGGGATGGCCCTTGGCGAGGTCGGCGGCGTGCGCGGCGATCTTGTACGCGATCACGCCTTCCTTCACGTCGTCGCGGTCCGGCAGGCCCAGATGCTCCTTCGGCGTGACGTAGCAGAGCATCGCGGTGCCGAACCAGCCGATCATCGCGGCGCCGATCGCGCTCGTGATATGGTCATAGCCGGGCGCGATGTCGGTCGTCAGCGGGCCCAACGTATAGAACGGCGCTTCGCCGCAGAGCTTCAACTGCTTCTCGACGTTGACCTTGATCTTGTGCATCGGCACGTGGCCGGGGCCTTCGATCATTACCTGACAGCCCTTGTCCCAGGCGACCTTTGTCAGTTCGCCGAGCGTCTCCAGTTCGGCGAACTGCGCGCGGTCGTTGGCGTCCGCGATTGAGCCCGGGCGCAGACCGTCGCCGAGCGAGAACGAGACGTCGTATTTGCGCATGATGTCGCAGATCTCGTCGAAGCGCTCGTAGAGGAAGCTCTCCTTGTGATGCGCAAGGCACCACTTCGCCATGATCGAGCCGCCGCGCGAGACGATGCCGGTGACGCGATTGGCCGTGAGGTGGATGTAGGCAAGCCTGACCCCAGCGTGGATGGTGAAGTAGTCGACGCCCTGCTCGCACTGCTCGAGCAGCGTGTCTTTATAGACTTCCCAGTCGAGCTTGACGGGATCGCCGTTGACCTTCTCCAGCGCCTGATAGATCGGCACGGTACCGATCGGGCAGGGCGCGTTGCGGATGATCCATTCGCGCGTGTTGTGGATGTTGCGGCCGGTGGAGAGGTCCATCACCGTGTCGGCGCCCCAGCGGATCGCCCACACCATCTTCTCAACCTCTTCCTCGACCGATGACGTCACCGCGCTGTTGCCGATGTTGGCGTTGATCTTGGTGAGGAAGTTGCGGCCGATGATCATCGGCTCGAGTTCGGCGTGGTTGATGTTCGCCGGGATGATCGCGCGTCCGCGCGCGACTTCCGAGCGCAGGAATTCCGGCGTGATGAACAGCGGCACGTCGGCGCCGAAGCTCTCGCCGTCGTCGTGCGCGGTCTGCGCGCGTTCGAGCATCTGTTTGCGGCCGAGGTTCTCGCGCTCGGCGATATAGATCATTTCTTTGGTGATGACGCCCGCGCGCGCCCATTCCAATTGCGTGACGGGCTTGCCGTCGAGCGCGCGATAAGGCTTCGGTGTGCTCGGAAAGTCGCGCGCGAGATGCTTGCCGGTGGCGTTGCCGTTGTCGACCGGCTTGATCGGCCGGCCTTCGTACTGCTCGACGCCGCCGCGCTCCTTCACCCATTCGATGCGCGTGCGCGGCAGGCCCTTCTCGACGTCGGCCGTGAACGCCGGATCGGTGTAGGGGCCCGTCGTGTCGTAGACGGGCAGCGGTGACTCGCCAGAGGAGGCGTCGAGCTCGATCAGCCGCGATGGGACGCGTAGATCGGATGCGGCGTCGGGCTGCGAATAGACCTTGCGTGAGGCCGGCAGCGCTCCGGTGGTGACCTTCGGCGTGACCAGATCGGATTCGGTGATCGGCTTGTTCATGACAGTCTCCTTGCGAATTCAGGCCGCCTGTGCGGTTTCTCCGATCCAGGCGCGCACGCGCGCGTCCGGATCGCGGTTCTGGGTGATGTCGGATACGACGGCGATGGAATCGGCGCCGGCCGCGTAGACGGCGGGCGCGCGTTCGAGCGTGATGCCGCCGATGGCGACCAGAGGCAGGGCGCCGACGCGCTTCTTCCACTGCGTGATGCGTTCAAGCCCCTGCGGGGCAAAGCGCATCACCTTTAGCGTGGTCGGATAGATCGGCCCGAGCGCGACGTAATCGGGCTTGTGGCCGAGCGCCGTTTCCAACTCGGCCTCGACATGGGTCGAGAGGCCGAGAGTCAGCCCGGCGCGGCGGATGGCGGCGAAATCGGCCTCGGCCGAATCTTCGTAGCCGAGATGAAGATGCTTGGCGCCGCATTCGATGGCGGCCTTCCAGTGGTCGTTCACCACCAGCTTGGCGTTGCCGGCGACCGCCAGCGCCTCGCGCACAATCTTCACCGCCTCGGCGTGCGGCAGATCCTTCGCGCGCAGCTGGATGGTGCCGACGCAGAGCGCGGCGAGGCGCTTGACCCACGCGACGCTGTCGACCACCGGATAGAAACGATCAGGATACGGCATGCCAGAACGGCGTCCCGACTACGGGGGTTGAGGGAGAGGCGAAATCGCGCGGGCCCATCAGCCCGGCTTCATAGCCGATGCGTCCCGCTTCGACCGCGAGACGGAACGCGTTCGCCATCGCGACCGGATCGGCCGCCTTGGCAATCGCGGTGTTGAGCAGCACGGCGTCATAGCCGAGTTCGAGCGCGTCGGCGGCGTGCGAGGGCGCGCCGAGACCTGCGTCCACGACAAGCGCGACGTCCGGCAGCCGCGTGCGCAAAAGCTTGAGCGCGTCGCGATTGATGATGCCGCGCGCGCTGCCGATCGGCGCTGCCCACGGCATGATGACGCGGCAGCCGGCCTCGCGCAGCCGCAAAGCGACCGTGAGGTCCTCGGTGCAATAGGGAAACACCTCGAAGCCGTCCTTGGTGAGGATCTGCGCGGCCTCGACCAGCCCGACCGGATCGGGCTGCAGCGTCTCGTCGTCGCCGATTACCTCAAGCTTGATCCAGGCCGTACTGAACAATTCGCGCGCGAGCTCGGCGGTGGTGATCGCTTCGCGCACGCTGCGGCAGCCGGCCGTATTGGGCAACACCGTCACGTTGAGCTCGCGGATCAAGTCCCAGAAGGCGGATCCGATGCGGCCTCCTGCCGACTCGCGGCGCAGCGAAACGGTGACGATCTCCGCGCCGGATACGCGGATCGCCCGTTGCATGATCGCCGGTGAGGGATAGAGTGCCGTACCGATTAGCATGCGGGAGGAAAAGTCTTTGCCGTAGAACGCCACCATCTCAGCCTCCCTGCCGCGGCGTGATGATCTCGATCTGATCGCCGCTGTTGAGGGCGGTGACCGGCCAGGCCGCACGCGGCACCACGCGTTGGTTCACCGCGATGGCGACATGCGTGTGCGCGAAATCCTTCTCGCTGAGTAGCGCGGCGAGATTGCGCGCGACGATCTCGGTGCGCTCGCCGTTGAGAACTACGAGCATCGCACCACCTCGCTGTCGGTCCGCCCGCCGAGCACATGTGCGACGGTGAGCTCGGCCACCGCCGGCGCCAGCAGGAAGCCGTGCCGGTAGAGCCCGTTCACGCTGATGCGGCGGCCGTCCACGCTGATGCGCGGCATGTTATCGGGAAAGGCAGGACGCAGCGCCGCACCGAGATCGACGATACGCGCTTCGGCGAAGGCCGGATGCACCGCATAGGCGCCGGTCAAAAGCTCCAGCGCAGTGCGTACGCTGACGCGATCGTCATCGGCCTCGATCGCACTCGCGCCAATCAGAAACCGGTGGTTGGCGCGCGGTACGATGTAGAGCGGCCAGCGCGGATGGACCAGCCGGATCGGCCGCGACAGCGCGATCTCCTTCGTCTCCACGATGATGATCTCGCCCTTGACGCCGCGCAGCTCGCGATTGGAGTCGCGCGCGGCGATGCCGCGGCAGTCGATCACCGTGCCGTGGAGATCGCCCGGTGTTGCGAATGATTCAAATTCGATCGGCACGCCCGAAGCACGCAGCGCCTCGTGCAAAGCGGGCAGCGCTTGGCGCGGATCAAGATGGCCCTCGCGCTCGAAGTAGAGACCATCCGGGAAGCGTCCGGTCAGCACCGGCTCGAGCTCGGCGATCTCCTCGGCATCGACGTGCCGATGCGGACCGGCCAGCCGGTCGAAACGCACAATGTCGGCGCGATCGCGCGGATGCGCCACCACCAGCGAGCCGTTGAATTTAGTATCGGGCAGCGTGTCGCGCCACAAATCGAGCGAGCGGAGCCCGAGCCGCGTGATGAGATATTCCGCGGTTTCGCCTTCGCAGTAGGGCGCCAGCATGCCACCGGCCCAGTGGCCGGTGGATTGCGTCATCGAGGCGTTGCTGCGTTCGTACACCGCGACCTTGCAACCGGCCTTGGCGAACATAAGCGCCTGCCACGTGCCCGCGACGCCGGCGCCGATGACATTGATGGATGTTGAATGTGAAGATTGCCGCATCTTTCCGTCCCTTCGCCGGCATGACCCGGATCAGGTTCAAAGGGTCTTTCTCAGCCCCGCGTCGGGGCACCCCTCGGAACGGGCTCAATCTAGGTCCCACTGTCCGGCCGGTCAATCGAAGCGGCGGTAACCGTGGCGGTAAGATAGGGCTTCCTTTTCCGCCCTAATCATGCCGCAAGTCTCACGAGAATTTTGGCGCTGCGCGGCCCTTATGACGGCTCGTGAAACGTTCCGTTCAGGCCGTATTCACTGGTTCGGCCATAGGGTTACACATGAAGCGGCGAGGTCGGGCCGCAGGGATTTCGGGACGCTGACGTTCATTCCTCAGCGACCCAGAACAAGTCGAGGAGATCGCATGGTTACGTTGAAGAACACCGGGATGGCCATTGCTGCCGCTGCGCTGCTGGCGGTCACCACGCTTGCTGCGCCGCTGCCGGCTAAGGCCCATGGTAGCGGCGGAGCCGTTGCCGCCGGTGTCATCGGCGGCCTAGCAGCCGGCGCGTTGATCGGCGCGGCCGCGGCCCAGCCCTACTACTATGGCCCGGCCTACTACGGACCCGGACCCTATTATTATGGCCCGCACTGCTGGTGGCAGAGCGAGCGGTTCTGGGACGGCTGGGGCTGGCGCGTCCGTCGCGTCCGCGTCTGCCAATAACCATCCTCGTCACGGCTAATGCGGGCAGGCGCGCATGACGCGCCGCCCGCTCGCCGGTTTCCCATTCCAAAGCACTTTGACCGGGCGCGGAGCGGTCCTCCGAACGGGCCGGGATTCACCGCTTCTTAACGGTTCGGGCACAGAGTTTTTACACATTCGCGGCGTCGGTGCCGCAGGGGAGAGGTTATGAAGTTCACGGTCATCGCACTTGCCGCCGCGACCATGCTCGCCGCTGCTGCGCCGCAGGCGGCGCGGGCCGACTGCCACGGCTGCGGCGTCGCGGCGGGCGCTATCGGAGGACTTGCCGCGGGCGCAATCATCGGCTCAGCCATTGCGAACAGCGGCCCGAGGCCCGCGCCGGTCTATGTGGAACCGGCGCCGCCGCCGACGGTGTATTACGAGCGTCCGGCTTACGTCGAACCGGAGTGCCACATGGTGAAGCGGCGCATCTGGGTCGACGGCGTCGGCTACCGCTGGAGCCGCGAGGAAGTCTGCGACTGACGCAGATCCGTCCCTTGAACAGTTGCAACGTCCGCTCTTTGTGCCGAGAGCGGGCGTTTTTTAATTGGCCGTGATCCGCGTTAGCGGGCGAGGCGAATCACAGAATGATCGTAGAAAGGAGGACGGCCACCGCCGCGGCGGCGATGATATAGCCGAGTGGTCCGAACAATTTCGCCTCCGCGACGTCTGCGCCAACGCGATGATAGGGCGGCCCGTCGAAACGGCGGCTTGGGGGATTGGGCGGGGGAGACGCCGCCGTTCTGCGCCGCCTGAAGAACAGCGACAATAAATACACGTCGATCGCGATCGTCAGCGCCAGAACGCCGTACGCCCACGGGCTCGGCACCAATACCAATTCGATCAGAACGCGCGAGAGTCCGAAGCCGACGACCCACGCGTCGAAGCTCATGCAGATGCGACGAAACGTCTCCGCATCTATTCGCCGGATGGTGTAGGCGCCGAGGGGAATGCCGACGACCAAGCTCGGGATGAACAGGACGAGAATATTCTGGCTTTCGGTAATGAACAGGCCGAGTTGCCAGTACACGATGGCGGTGACGCCGGATTCGACCACACGCACCAGCGCGAGCCCGGCGCGGAATTCATTTTTGACGAGGCCCTGGTTGTTGAACAGGATCGCCAGCGGCGGTCCAGAGATCGTCGTCACCGAATAGAGCACGCCGAGCGCCGTTCCGAACGGCAGGCCGACGAGCCACGTCGATCGTATCGGTCTGCGCCACCCCGCGGCCTGCAAAAGAATCAACGGGAGGATGACGATGTACGTGAACAACTTGATCCAGCCGGGATGAAGAGAGGCGAGGATCATGGCGCCGATGCCGATTCCGGGCAGCAGGCCGAACAGAATTGGGAAGACCCTCTTCCAGACGCTCGGAACGCCCCGCGCGTTGATCACGAGGACGTACACGTTCATCGCGACCTCGACGATCACGACCGCCGGGTTGAGAATTCGGTTGGTATAGAAGACGAGGGCTAGCGGGACGGTGAGCGAAGAAAAGCCGTAGCCGATCGCGCCGTTGACGAAAGCCGCGAATAATGAAATCCCAATGAGGACGAGCGCGGCGCTGTCGAAGGACGGCATCGTGCGTTCTTCCCATGAGCGACCCAGCGGTCACCCGACCAGGATCATTCTAACCCAAAACATGACCGCTGGTCGCGGAGAGGAACGCTGCCGGCGGGGCTCTATATTTTTGCACGGAACCGGGAACTGTTTCGCGTTCTGTCGAGTGCGGCGAATTGCCAGCCGTGCGCGGTTCTGCCAAGTCACCGAAGCGCCCCCGATTTGGCTCTTAACGCTTGCCCATCCGGTACGGCTTCAGCGCAGCGTAGATTGTGTCGTTCACCGGCGTCGGCACGTTCAACTCCTTGCCCAGCCGCGACACGGTGCCGGCAAGCCAGTCGAGCTCGAGCCGGTTGCCGCGATCGAGATCGTTCGCCATCGACGCTTTCATGTTCGCCGGCACGCTCTTGTCGGCGAATTCCATGCGTTGATCGATATAGCTGTCCTCAATCGCAACGCCTTTCGCCTGTCCGACTTTCAGCGTCTCGCGCATGATGTTGTAGAACATGCGGCGCATGTCCGGATCGGCAAGGATCGGTCCCATGGTCGTGCGCGTGACCGCCGTGCAGCCGGAGGTCGCGGTTAGGAATATGTATTTGTGCCAGCGGTCGCGCTGGATGTTGTCGGAGATGCTGATCTCGATGCCGGCCGCCTTGGCCGCGTCGGCGAACGCCTGCAATTGCGGATCGGGGCGGCCGTCGATCCGCCCGCAGATGATCGACTGGAACGTCCCGTCCTGCCGGATCACGCCCGGTCGCGCGATGGTCGTCGCCACATAAGTGACGCCGGCGACCGTATTCTCGACGCCGACGATCGGAGAGATACGCTCGTAGCTGTCAATGCCGTTCTGCATCGGGAGCACCCGCGTGTTCGGGCCGACCATCGGGCGTGTCATCTCCGCTGCTCGCTCGGTGTCCCACAGCTTCACGCCGAACAGCACGATATCGACAGGGCCGACCTTATTCGGATCGTCGGTGACGTTCGACTTCCGGATATGGATGTTGCCTTCGGGCCGCTCGAGCAGGAGGCCGGTTTTCTCGATCGCCTCGCGGTGCGCCCCCCGCGCGATGAAATAGACGTCGTGTCCCGCCGCCGCGAGCCGCGCGCCGTAATACCCGCCAATCCCGCCCGCCGCCATCGCCGCAATACGCATGCCGGTACCTCACCTCTTTCGAGGCGAGCATAGCGGACAAAATGGATGACGCGCCACATGCTCCGGCGCAGTGCTCGTACTCGAGCGCAAACTGCGGCGGCTCGCGAACGAAGTCGCCAGATGGAAAGCTGGTCCTTTCCATCTGGCGCATCAGCCCCATCCCCGCTTTCGCGGGGTCTGAGCGGATTTTATCGCACGCGATACAGCGAAGTCGGCGTGCGCTGCGACACCCGCGCTTCGTCATGCGCGCCGTTCTGCTGCAGCACGACGACCTTGGCGCCGACCTGTACTCGGTTGAACAGGTCGATGATGTCGGCATTGCGGAGCCGGATGCAGCCAGACGACACGTGCTTGCCGATCGTGCTCGGCGCATTGGTGCCGTGAATGCGATATTCCGTGCCGCCGATGTAGAGCGCGCGCGCGCCGAGCGGA
>Ga0207826_1000134_pt1 | contig 19033 bp, 19 predicted proteins | sample LuqExpMetageno80_FD_187837 | JGI IMG/M metagenome (GOLD analysis project Ga0207826, IMG submission 187837) | Tropical forest soil microbial communities from Luquillo Experimental Forest, Puerto Rico - Sample 80 (SPAdes) | ecosystem: Environmental > Terrestrial > Soil > Tropical forest ... | reverse complement strand
CAAGAGCAACAGCCGAAAAAAGCAAAAAGAAGTACAAAACGAAAAAAGGGGACATTTCTATTGAGGTAAGGAAGGGGACATTTCTAAGGAGCTTTGACACAAATCACTGCGATTCGTTGACTTAGTCGAAGCACGCAACCTAAGATGACGACACCGTGGCGAACTCCGACGCGCTCATCGGCCAAAAGGTCTCGCACTATCGCATTCTAGAAAAACTCGGTGGTGGCGGGATGGGTGTAGTGTATAAGGCGGAAGACACACGTCTTGACCGCTTTGTAGCTTTGAAATTCTTGCCCGAAGGCTTAGCCCACGACCGACAGGCAATGGAGCGATTTCGACGGGAAGCGAAGGCTGCTTCTGCTCTAAATCATCCGAACATCTGCACCCTGTATGACATCGGTGAGGAAAATGGCAGGGCGTTCATCGCCATGGAGTACCTCGATGGCGTCACGCTGCGGCACCTCATCGCCCACAAGCCCTTGCCCCTTGATCAGCTTCTCGACCTCAGCATTGAATTAACCGATGCTCTCGCCAGCGCTCATTGCGCCGGCATCCTTCACCGCGACATCAAGCCCGCGAATATCTTCGTTACCAAGCAAAGCCACGCCAAGATTCTTGATTTTGGCTTGGTGAAGCGCGTCTCTAGCGACGAAGGCGTTTCCACCATGCCCACTGCGGAAGAAACCGCTCTGCTCACCAGGCCGGGATCGACCGTCGGCACCATCGCCTATATGTCACCCGAGCAAGCTCGCGGCGAGGAACTCGATACCCGCACCGACCTGTTTTCCTTCGGCGCGGTCCTCTACGAAATGGCCACCGGCCGCCTCGCCTTCCCCGGAAATACCACCGCTATTGTTCATGAAGCGATTCTCAACAAGCCGCCTGCTCCGCCCGCTCGGCTGAACAAACAGGTCCCCTCGGAGCTGGAAGAAATCATCAGCATTGCGCTCGAGAAAGATCGCAAGCTGCGTTACCAGAAAGCCGCTGATATCCGCGCCGATCTTCAGCGCCTCAGGCACGAGACGGTCGAACATGTTTCCAGCCCTTCGGGCACCGTCAGCCGCACCAGTTGGCGACTCAAGCGCATGGCCCGCAAACGCTTGAGGCTTGCTGCCACCGCACTCCTGGCCATCGCGATTGTTGCCGTAGGTCTGCACTTTTATCCTCGGCGCGCCGCTGCCTTGAACGCCAAAGACACCATCGTCCTTGCCGACTTCGCCAATCGCACCAACGATCCTCTGTTCGACGATACGCTGCGACAGGGTTTGGCAGTTCAACTCGAACAATCTCCGTTTCTAAGCCTCGTCTCCGAGCGCCGCATCCAGCAGACGCTGCGCCTGATGAGCCAACCTCCCGACAAACCCATCACACCGGAGATTGCCAGAGACCTGTGCCAGCGCGTTGGAAGTATTGCCGCTCTCGACGGCTCCATCGCGAACCTGGGAAAACAATATGTTCTGGAATTGCGCGCCGTGAATTGCCGCACCGGCGACACCATGGCGCGCGCAGAAGCAACCGCTGATGGCAAGGAGCAGGTGCTGAAGGCCCTCAGTCAAGCCGCCGGCAAGATGCGTGCGAAACTCGGCGAATCCATTGCCACTGCCGAAAAATTCGACGCCTCGCTCGATCAAGTTACAACTCCGTCCCTGGATGCTCTGCAAGCGTTCAGCCGCGGCCGGGTCAGCATGATGGGCAAAGGCGACTTCACCGCCGCAATTCCTCAACTGGAAAAATCTGTCCGCCTCGATCCAAATTTTGCTATCGCCTACGCGGCCCTCGCGACCTCTTACTACGACCTCGGCGAGTCTGCCAAGGCGGCGGAATATGCACAGAAAGCCTACAACCTGCGCGATCGTGTCAGCGAACGAGAGCGCCTGGCCATCGAGTCTCAATACCATTTGTTTGCCACTGGCGATCTGGAGAAGGCTCGTCGTGCCTTGGAGTTGTGGACGGAAACCTATCCACGTGATTTAGTGGCTCGCGTTGACCTCGATGCCAATTACGGCACTCTCGGTCAATTCGACAAAAGCTTGGCGGGATTAAAGCAGGCGGTGCAAATGGATCCCGGCAGCGCCCTCGCTATTACCGATCTTTTTGCCAGTTCGATTGAAACGGACCACTTTGAGGAGGCTAGGAACCTGGCCGTGGAAGCGCAAACAAAGAAAATGGACTCCCCGGCCTTGCACCTCGGCCTGTTTCAGCTTGGCTTCCTCCAGAATGATCCTGCTGAGATGGCCAAGGAGGTAAATTGGGCCAAGGACCAGCCCGGTATTGAGGATGCCCTGATCGCCGCTGAAGCGGACGTAGCGGCTTACTACGGCCAATTGGCCAAGGCTCGTGAATTTTCCCGCCAGGCCGTCGCCTCCGCCCTGAAGGAAGGCGAAAAGGAAACCGCATCAGGATACGAAGCCGATGCCGCGCTTCGCGAAGCCCTCTTTGGTAACCCAACCGAAGCTAAGCATCGCGCGTCGGCGGCCTTGGCCCTTGCCTCTCCTCGCGATGTTGAATATGGAATCGCGCTCGCCTCTGCCCTCACGGATACCAACAAGAACGCGCAGGCGCAGATAACAAAACGCATGGATGACTTGTCGCGCCGTTTTCCTGAGGATACTGTGGTGCAGTTCAACTATCTGCCGACAGTCAATGCCATCCTTCAGATCAACGCCGTAAAACCCGCCAAAGCCGTCGAGATCCTGGAGGCCGCACGCCCTTATGAACTCGGCTCGCCGAGCAATATTTCGATGAGCCTTAGTATGTATCCCGTCTACGTGCGCGGCCTGGCGTATCTTTCCGCGAAGCAGGGTCCCCAGGCCGCTGCTGAATTTCAGAAGCTTCTCGCGCATCGCGGGATTGTGCAGAGCGAGCCAATCGGTTCGCTAGGTCAGCTTGGCCTCGCCCGCGCCTACTCCTTGCAAGGCAACACCCTGAAGGCCCGTGCCGCCTATCAGGATTTCCTCACCCTCTGGAAAGACGCCGACCCCGACATCCCCATCCTCAAACAGGCCAAGGCGGAGTATGCGAAGTTGCAGTAATTACTTCAGCGCGTCATTCACGCTTTGCCATACTGATCAAGGTGCCGAACCGATGCCGGTGGTTGTCGCGGCCTTGAGTCAGCAGATTCGTAAACTTCCGGTGACCCTGCGACGCTCGCTGACGTGGGATCGAGGACTAGCCCGGCCAGCACAAGGCATTTACAGTGGCCAAGGGTGTGAAGGGCAAAAAAAAAGGGCAGCGACTGTAGCTCGCTGCCCCCGAGACCATCCGAGTTGCTAGACTATTTGGGACCAATTGCTCGAATAGGTCGGCCCGTGCCAGTGCTGCTGGCACTGGAGACGCAAACCGGGCCGGCAGCTGTTGTGAACGTGTCATTATCGGAGAACCAGCCGTGGATTCCAATCGACTGCGATGAGAAGAACCAGGAGAAGAACGCCAACTCCTGGAGGTGATAGGTGTAGCCATTGCGCCCACCAATCGGCGAAAAATTGGTGCCGCTCAAAGGATCACCCACTTCCAGGTTGTTCTGGCACCCTGCCACTTGTCCAGTATGTCCCCAAGCGGGCGTAGGATTGTTGCCAAATGGATCGTTTGCCCATTCGCCGACCTCATGGGAAAGGGTGTTGGCGTCGCCTTGCGTGGGGCCGAATAGACCAGTGGTGTCAAAATCCGAAGGGGAGTAGGTCTGAATGGGGCTGAAGTTGGAAGTGCCGTGGTAGCCAAGAACGCAGCAATTGAAAAGATTCGTTTTGGGGCGTAAATGCCAGCACGACGTTGTAAAGCATGAAGATGGGGAAGTTCCCAGCATTCACTTGCGGCTGCAGGGCGGGGAGAACTGTGTTGTTCAGATACAGATCAAAGAAATCAATGTCCACGATCCCGAAAGGTCCGCAAGCAGGGAAATCCTTGGGTGGAAGAGTGAGTCCCTGGTCGGCCGGAACGTTAAGGATGAAAGGATTGAGCGTCCGGACCGGATCAAGCATGAGGTGGTAATTCTCCCGACCATCTTCACCCAGAACGTTCCAGAATTCGGCGCGCTGGAAGGCGTCAATGTACTGTGTGTGGCCCATATCGACGCCGCCCACGGAGATGTCGTAACTGTCGAACATCGGTGTGTGCTGGAAAAGCCTGAGCGGATTATTATTGGGCGCGCTGAGGCAAGCATTGTCGTTGGCGGTGGGGTCGAAGGTGGTGACGCCGAGAGCGGTGGTAAAGTCTCCGGTGGTAAAGTTCGTGCTGATCCCGACCGTGTTGGTGGTGATGATGATTGGGACGATGAAGGTGTTTACGCTGACGTCTCTTTCCCCACGGTCTTTGAAGGGATTGGCACCCACCATGACGCCGGTATAGTTGTTGTTGTCCCGGTCCGACTGCACATCATAGGTAAAAAGAGGGAGCATGGGGGACTTGCTGGCGCTGCCAGCGGCAACGGAGTTTTTCACCGCTTCCGCATCCGCGGCGCGAGCGGACTTGGTGGCGTGCTGAATCTGGAGCCTGGGGTTAGCCGTTTGCTCTTCCTGCCCAAACGCTGCGGATGCACCAGCGCTCAGGGCTGCCATGGCACAGAAAACGACTACCAAGAGTTTGCGATCCACTTGTAATCCTCCTCGTGACTTCGTATGAATACACCGCACGGGGCCGACGGCCTGTTCACTTCTGTCTATGTGTTGGCAGACTTCCATCACGTCTCTAGGCCGAAGTACAACTTTTGCGGACAGGGGAATGTCCGGCCTTCGATTCGCGCAGGCGGATTCTGCTGCGAGGCGTCTTATGTGTCAACAAGAAAATCTGAGAGGGCCACAGGTTTAAGCCGGGATTTCCATTTTGGCATCCTGAACCGCCCAACACTATACATTCAAACCATTCCTCATGAAGCGTTCAAGCTCGCTCACCCGACCCGGTCCTGCAATGGATCGGCATCATGAACGACACGGCCCTAGCGGGAGGTACGAGTCCATTCTTTACAAGCCGTATTGCAGCGATGGTATCGGCATCGGTTTTTGACGCCGTCAACGGCATTGACCCGCGGTTTCAGCCTCTGCACGTGCGGCCGAATGCGCCAGATGGCGCCTCGCAACGATCTGCGGCGATTCAAGCCGTGTATGTAATTCTAGTGGACACTTACCCAGGGCGGAGCACGGCGCTCAGCAACCAGCTGAATGCTTCGCTGCGAAAATACGCAATCCATCGCCGCCGGTGTCGCTTGGGGACAGACCGTTGCCGACGCCATCTGGGCGTGGAGACAAACGGACGGGTTCGCGCCTGCGCCACCTCCTTTTGAAGGCGTGCTCGGCATTGTTGGAACCCCCGCCGCTGTCGGCTATTGGCGTCCCACTCCTCCGCTTAACGCACCCGGAGCCGGTGTTCAGCTCGCTACCATGACTCCTTGGGTTCTCGTGCGGGCGTCGCAGTTCCGCCTGCCGCCTCCTTACCTCCTTACGAGTGCCCAATATGCGGCGGATCTGAATGAAACAAAAACCATAGGTGCCCTTTCCGGTTCTCCGCGCACAGCGGATCAATCCGAACTCGCACTTTTTTGGCAAAGTAACACCCCGCTCACCTGGAACCGAGTCGCCGCTCAGATTTCCGCCGAACGCGGTCTGTCATTCCACGAGAATGTCCAACTCTTTGCCCTGTTGAACGTCACCATGGCCGACGCCGTCATCGCCTGCTGGGATTCCAAATACCGCTACAGCTTCTGGCGGCCGATTACGGCGATCGGCGAAGGTCTTACTCCCGCCGATGCCGACCCCACGTGAAAACCTTGGCTGGACTTCTTCAAACCTGGCACTCCTGCCTTTCCGGAATATCCCTCAGGCCACGCCTCAATCAGCGGCTCCGCGGCGTTCGTCCTCGCCGCCATTTTCGGAGACAACAGCTCCTTCACCGTCACCTCTGAATCGCGTCCTGGCACTCGTTCGTTCTCCAGTTTTTCCAGCGCCGTTTCAGAAATCGCTGACGCTCGTGTCTTCAGCGGCATTCATTTCCGCACTTCATGCGACCTCGGCAACACGCTCGGCAGAGCCGTAGCCAATTTCGTCGCGACGCACGCCATGCGCCCGCTGGAGTGAATAGGGCCATTTGCACTGGGCGACGCCTGCAACGCTTTTGGGCGCGTTTGAGGGCGGAACGAGAGTCTTTTGCTAAGATCGCGGATTGGAGCTACGGTGATGCGTTGACTGCAAAGGACAGATCTCGATTGCATGCGTACGTCCAGGCATCATGATCTAACGGCCCCACGTCTAGGCGCGACGTTTCTCGTCTGCTTCTTCCTTATTTCAGGGCTTCAGGCCGGCCAAGTTACTTACGATCACCCGGTCCCTGAAAACTTAGGGGTAGTTTCGTTCGGCACATCCTGCCAACCCGGCATCCAGAAGGACTTCGAGAGAAGCGTCGCGTTGCTTCACTCATTCGCCTATTCCGCCGCGGAGGCTTCGTTCAGACAGGTGTTGGAGAAGGACCCACGCTGCGCGATCGCTCACTGGGGAGTCGCGATGACGTATTTTCACCAACTGTGGGATCCACCCATCCAACGGGATGCTATCTCGCTAGGCCGGGAGGAGATTCGGCGTGCGCAGGAAATCGGTGGCGGCATGGACCGGGAACACAGATTCATAGGCGCTCTAGCTCTTTTCTATGACCGGGATTTTGCTGCCATCCCATATCGACAACGAGTGTACGAATACGAACGCGCTATGGCAGAACTCGCGGCGGCATACCCCAAGGATGCGGAATCACAAGTCTTCTACGCCCACGCGCTTCTGGCTAGCGCGTCTCTGTTCGACAAAGTCCATTCGAGGCAGAAGCACGCGGCGAAGATTCTCGATCCACTCTTTCGAGAATATCCGCGGCACCCCGGAATTGCACACTATCTGATCCACGCGTGCGACAACCAGGAAATGGCTCGACAGGGCCTTGCCGCAGCGCGGGCATATTCGAAAGTCGCGCCGTCCGCTCCGCATGCGTTGCATATGCCGTCGCACATCTTCACACGCCTCGGCATGTGGGACGATTCTATCGCTTCCAATCTGGCCGCCCGAGGCGCTGCGCACAACCAGGGCGACATCGGGGAAGAGCTGCACGCGATGGATTATCTCGTTTATGCCTACCTCCAGGAAGGCCGCGAAAAGGAAGCAAACGAAGTAATTCAGCATCTCAAAGCAATGCCCAGCCACGACGAGAACGACTTCAAAATCGTCTACGCTGCAACCGCGATGCCGGTTCGTTATGCAGTCGAAAGACGGCAGTGGGCCGAAGCTGCGAGCATCGTGCCGCCTAGCGGAGCGCCACCGCAGGTGATTGCCGTGGCTGTCTGGGCCCGTGCTATTGGCTTGGCAAGAAGCGGTCAGTCCGCCAGCGCGCGACAGGAAGGTGAGAAGCTGCGGCAACTCGAAGAGCAACTACACGCCTCCGGCGAAGACTACGCCGAATACTGGGCCAAGCAAGTCGAGATTCAGAAGGTTGAGGTTATGGCATGGTCAGCCCAGGCCGAAGGCGAGGCGGAGGAAGCGCGGAATCTGCTGCGAAAGGCCGCCGACGATGAAGATGCCATTGAAAAACTTCCCGTAACCCCAGGCCCGGTTATTCCGGCACGGGAGCAGCTTGGGGACCTGCTATTGCAGCAAGGTCAGCCGAAAGAGGCATTGAAGGAATTTCGGATTTCCATATCGAACTCTCCCAAACGGCGGGGCGCCATGATAGGTTTTTCGAGAGCTCCCGAGGGTTTGGGAATGTCCGCCTCTCATAACTAACACAAGCTTGGTCAATTCAGTCAGCGAAGAACATTAATTCGGGAGTTCGAGCTAGCGGACCTACAACTGGAAATTGGCGAACTTGGCCAACTTTCCGCCCCAAATAACTCAGCCCGCAAAAGCAGCGTAGTTGGGTGGAGTGATCGGGTTGCTGGACCGAGGAAGAGCGAGCCGAGTGCTTCTAAAGTACTGACCTCTTGGATTCCAACTAAGCTAAGCGGTCAACTTCGGAAGTTCGGAAGTCCGAAGCAAGTTTTGCTGGGTTCCGTAACGGATGCCGCGGGAAATTCGGCGAGCAGCAGCGCGCAGGCAATCACTACGTAGATGTGGAACTCTCGTCCTCACCCGACATGGACACCACGAACGCGGCAATCCACACAAGAGTGGTCCGAAGAGGCTGCGCCAATAACTAGCCACCGGCCAGAGAATCAAATGGCTGTGTTATCCTTCTTCTGTGGAGATTACAATCAACATCCCGGACGAACTTGCCCATCGGGTCGCTCCCGAAGGCAAGGACCCCGCTCGGGTCGCACTGGAGGCCTTGGCCCTAGAAGGCTACCGCGCGGAACTTCTCTCGGAGTCTGCCTTACGGCGGATGTTGGGCTTCCATTCCAGGATAGAAGTGCACGCCTTTCTCAAGGAACACGGGGTCTATCTTCACTACGACGTTTCTGATTTGCGGCATGACGAAGAAACAGCCCGCAGGCTTCGTCCGAAACTCCAGGGCAGCGGACCTGCCGGGCACGAATGATTGTCGTTGCTGACACCTCTCCGATCAACTACCTGGTTCTGATCAGAGAAATCGAAATCTTGCCAAGGTTGTATGGGAAGGTTGTCATCCCCCAAACGGTTCGCAAAGAGCTCCTCCGCCCGGTCGCACCCGAGATCGTTAGAACTTGGACTGCCCAAGCGCCTGCGTGGCTAGAGGCTCGCACTCCGGCAAACAGTGCGGATTCCTCGCTGTCGGCGCTAGACCCCGGCGAGCGCGACGCAATCATGCTGGCTGCGGAACTCCGCGCCGACCAATTGATCGTTGATGATCGCGAAGGGCGAAGGCTTGCAGAGGAGCGGGGAATAACCGTCATCGGCACCCTGGGCGTGTTAAAGGAAGCTGCCACATTGGGGCTGCTTGATCTTCGTGCCTGTGTAGCGCGTCTCCAAACCACCACCTTCTATGTCGCACCAGAAGTGCTGAAAAACCTCTTGGGCGAGTAACTGACGACCGAGAAGTACGCAGAAACACGGCAGCAACCGCTCCGATATTCTCAGCCGCCACCTGGTCGGCTATTCGTCGTAGTGAGTTTTTGCCCGCTCGAGCAACAGGTTGGACGAATACGCACGGTGCAGGCCGGCGGTCAAAACAAGCGGTTGAAAACCGGCGTCAAAACTGTTGCACATTCTGTTGCACATTTTGCTGCCAAACCCGCCCAAAACACCCCAAAACGCTGTAGTTCTGTGTAGCGTATGTCGTTGATTTGTATCAGACGGGAGTACTACCTAGCGGATTTCAAGACCGCCGGTTTCAACCGCTCACCCACTCCTCCATTTTTAATTCTAGCGTACTCTGCGAGTTAGCGGCGAATTTGTGACACTTTGGGTTCCGACTGCTGCATTCTGGTGCACACTGTCACGGAATTGCGAACGCGCTTTCCGTGGACTTCCCGGCATTCGGGAATCCCACCAGACCAACATCCGCCAGCAGCTTCGCCTCCGCCGTGCGCACCCCGCACCAGGATCTTTGCTTCATTAACGAACACAGTTCTTTCTCCGGGCTAATTCTTCCCGGGTTCCGGTGGCAGGAATCCCAGGGACTTCAAAAACAAAGCGATTTTCAGAAACGCATCAAACCCCGTTTTTGACGCTTTGTCGCGCTCTTCCTTGTCCTCTCCGGGTGGCATCAGCATGTGCCCCACTCCAGGATAGATGTGCAATTCGCACCGATTGTGCGTTCGTTTCATTTTTTCGCAGAACTCTGCCATCTTTGCTGCCGACGGCATTTTATCCAGCTCACCCGTCACGATGATGGTTGCCGGCATCCCGCCGCGAATGTGGAGTTCCGGCAAGATTGCTCCCACATCCTGGCCGGGCCTCAGCATCTTCTGAAAGTGCTCGCTGCTCTCCGCATTCAGCGCTGGCGAGAACAGCACCAGGGCATTCGGCACGCTATCTTTCTCTTCTTTCGTGGCATCCTCGCTCGTAATCGCCGAAGCCGCGGCCAGGAGCCCGCCAGCCGACTCTCCATAGGCTGCGATCCTTTTCGCATCGATGTTTAACTCTTGCGCGTGCCTGCGCACCCACTGAATCGCCGCTTTTGCATCCGCCACGCATTCGAACGGGGTGACTTCTTCGCCATTCGCCAGCCTGTATTCCACCGAAATCCCTGCCATGCCCAGGGAAGCGAAGTACCGCGCCTGCCCAAATGTCCACGCCGCCGTTCCTTGGTTCCACCCTCCGCCGTGAAAAATCACAACAGCGCCGCGTAGTCCTCGATAGTCCCCACCTGGCGGCTGGAACACATACAGCTTCAACTCCTTGCCGCCGGGTTGCGCATACGCATACTCGTCCGGAGATGCTTGCGGCCCCCCTGCTCTTTGCGATTGGCACATCGCTGGGTACGGACACAAATACACCGCAAGTAGAAGAAGGGAGATTGTTTTCGTCATCTGCAGAAAAGAAAAGGGCGGAGGATCTCCGCCCTTCACAATCTCGCGCCAATCCGTGAAGGACACAGCCGATTTGCTCGTTGAGGACAGTGAGTTTGCCACAGGTTTTCAAGGAGATTATATAAACGATTTGGATCAAACCAAGCTCTGACCTCAGCCGAATCCAAGACTTGCGCTTGTTACAGTCACGTCTCTTGGCTGTAGATACTTGACATTTAACGGCCTTTCCCTCCATACGACGCGTTCGTTGGGAATCTGCAAGACTGCGGAAGAGGTGATCACCACAAAGAGGACCTTCGGGCTGAGCGAACGTGTGACACTCAAGTGCGCGACCGGCCAGAACGAGGCGACTGTCACCAAATTGTCACTAAAAGCAGCGCAAAATGAGCAAAAACGGACGAAATCCAGAAAATTGAACGTGATGCTACCTTACGGCTGGCAAAGGGATTTAGTTGAATTTTCTGATAGATAGCGAATCGGCGATTTTATTTTTCAAGACCGCCGGTTTCAACCGCTCACCCACTCCTCCGTTTTTAAGTATAACGTGCAACTGCTTTTAGCGGGACTTTTGGTGACACTTTTGACCCTGTTGCAATAGTGGGCCAATCGAAACAATCAAGGAAATGTGTCATGAACTGCCTCAATGAGGTATCTTGTGCGAGCAGATTTGCGGGGCGCTGCGGACGGAGATGGGGAGTCCTTCCCGGCTAAGGAGAAAAAGTATGAAGAGCAAACTGAAGGGAACGGCTGGATTGACTGGGGCGTTCGTTGCGGGCATGGTGGTGACGACGGCCTTGTTTGGATGGGCTGCGGCCGGCTCGAAAATGCCGGGGGAGAGGGACCCGGGGCAGCAAGTTACCGTGCCGAGTGTCATCAGCCCGGCGATTACGGACGAGGACATCACTTTGCTGCGACAAGATTTGCGGGCAAAGAAAATGCAGGTAATTGGGCAGAATATGTCCCTTTCAGATACGGAGGCGCAAAAGTTCTGGCCTGTCTACAACCATTACGTGAAGGACTTGCAGGAAGTGAACAACCAGAAGTATGCGCTGTTGAAGCAGTACGCACAGATGTGGTCAACGATGACGGACCAGGATGCGGTGATTTATGTGCGGAACTGGCTGGAGGCGGACGGGCAGGCGCAGGCGTTGCGGGTGAAGTATGTGCCGCTGGTGAACCAGGTGCTGCCGGGAAAGAAGGCGGCAACGTTTTTTCAATTGGATCGGCGACTGAACATGATCATCGACCTGCAATTGTTTTCGCAGATCCCCTTGGCAAAAGTGAAGGAGTCCAGTTCCCAGTGAGGTCCCGCTCTGGAATAATCCGGAGCGACGAAGCGAATCGTGATTTGGCAAACACTGGAACGTGGTTCGTTGGTTTGAGAGTTTCAGAAGGCAAGACTTCAGAAATTCACTGTCTTGCAGCACCGCTCCGACTATAATTCACGGTTTCGTTACCTGACGGAAGTCCGACTGACTGGATAGGGTTGTTTCCCACACTGAGACCAAAGAATGCCTTCACAAGGACTCCGACCTCGTTTGTTTCCCATCCCTCAACTGCTTTCGGCATTCCTTCCGCCGAGTGGGGATAATGGTAACGCGGTGGCTCGCAAAAGGCCCTCCAGTCTGCTTTACGACGTGGATGAAACACCTCCGTTATGGGTGAGACTGGGTGTTTCGTTCCAACACGTATTTCTCCTGTCCGTGGGATGGCTTTACGTCGTGGTGATTGTAAATTCGATCGGGGGAACAGAGGCGCAGGCGGAGTCTATCATTCGAATCTCCATGATTGCGGGGGGACTAGCTACCATTTTGCAGTCCACTCGTGGCGTCCTTGGCAGCGGCTATTTTTGCCCGCTTACCAGCAGTTTGATCTTCTTGCCGCCTTCGATCCTTGCTGTGCAAACAGGGGGATATACGCTGCTGTTTGGCATGATCGCTACAGCAGGAATTCTGCTGAGCTTAATGTCCCGGGTCTTGGACCGGGCTAGGGTTTTGTTTCCCCCTGAAGTAACCGGGCTAATGGTGGCCATGGCGGGGCTCCAATTAATCCGCTTGGGATGTCCGAGGTTTGTCGGCTACAACGGACCCGGAAGTGTTCCGGAGTTGCGCGCGTTCGTGGTCGGAGCGGTAACACTGATTGTGATGGTGGGCGCGACGGTCTGGAATAAAGGAAAGCTGCATGCTTTACCCATGTTGATGGGTCTGTCGGCTGGATACATTCTAGCACTTGGTTCGGGTGTCCTGCCGTGGCCGCAATTTGTGCGTGAGCTGAACGAGCCATGGATTAATTTCCCTCATCGGGTAGCTTCCGGATTAAATTTCCGATTTTCGCTTCTTGCCCCATTCCTGATTGCTTCTCTCACTGCCGGGTTGAAGATGGTCGGAGATTTGACGCTTTGTCAAAAAATTAACGATTCGGATTGGAAGCGAACGGACATGAAGTCGGCGAGTGGCGGGATTCTCGCGAGCGGTCTAGGGACGCTTTTTTCAGGCCTCTCCGGTGGGGTAGCTCAAACCACAGTCGCCAGCAGCATCGGGCTTTCTCTGGCAACGGGAACGACAAGCCGCAGCCTTGCGATTCCGACAGGAATCATGGTTGCTGCTCTGGCGTTTTTTCCCAAGCTCGCGGCCGTTTTGGCGGTGATGCCAGCGCCTGTTGTTGGGGCCATTCTGATTTATTCGGCATGTTTCATCGTGCTAGGAGGCATGCAACTCTTGACCTCGCGCATGTTGGACTCCCGCCGCATCTTTGCGGTGGGCATTTCACTACTCTTTGGTTTGAGCGTGGATATGGCGCCAGAACTTTACCGCCATGCACCGGAAGTGTTTCGCCCGCTCTTTAGCTCGTCTACCGCGCTTGCGACGATCTTGGTGGTCTCTCTCAGCCTGCTGTTCCGTTTGGGAATAGCAAGACGGGTCGGCTTTGAGGTGGTGCCTGGGGACGCCATGGAGAAAATCAATTCCAAGATGGAAGAACATGGCGCCGCTTGGGGAATGCGCCGGGAAGTCGTCATACGCGCGATACAGGCCGTCAATGAGACAGTAAACAGCGCGTTGGCATTCAATCCCGGGCTCGAACGAGTGGAAGTCAGTATCGAGTTCGACGAATTCAAGCTGGGTGCGGATGTAGAATACGAAGGAGTTCCAATACAGCTTGCGGAATCGGCTCCTTCACCGGAAAGCCTGATCACCGATCAGGGTATCGCACTTCTATCGACCTTTATGATTCGGCAGTTTGCCGATCGTGTACGCATAAAAGCTCACAAGGGCGCCTGCCGTATAGAGCTGACTTTCGACCACTAAGGTAAGCTGCTTCCATACAAAATTTGCTCTGACCCGTCGACTTTGTCATGTCGCGTTCTCTCTTTGAATTGTGGTCTTGAAACCGAAATCTCAGGGCTCCTTTTCGGAGACTTGAATGGGTCGTCGGAGATCATTCACGACCTGAGCTTGTGACACTCAAGTGCGTGTCGGGCTTGGAGGGAAAAGTGTCACCAAATTGTCACTAAAATTGCCGCAAAAAGCGGGTGAAAGGACGCAAATCCAAAAAACAGAATTTCTCGCTATCTCACGGCTGGCAAAGGGATCTAGTTGAATTTTGTGCTAGATAGCCAATGGGCGATTTTATTTTTCAAGACCGCCGGTTTCAACCGCTCACCCACTCCTCCATCCTCAAGTATAACCTCCAACTGCGTTTAGAGGGCTTTCGGAGTACTCTCAAAGCACACTGAGAACGAATCGACGGAGGCAGGTTCGGGAAGATTCCAGGAACCAGAAGGAGGAATCGCAAAATGCGCCAGGACCAAAAGGGCTTCTCGTTGATCGAACTGCTGGTTGTGGTCGCAATCATTCTGATCATTGCGGCCATCGCAATTCCGAACTTTATGCGCGCGAGGATGTCGGCCCACGAGTCTTCAGCCGCGGCTTCGCTCCGCACAATTAACACAGCAGAAATGAGCTACGCAACGACCTATCCGACCGTCGGGTTTACGGTGTTGGCCAGCTTAGGTGGCGCGCAGCCCTGCACGCCAGCGGCGGCCACGGGCTGCTTCATTGACAACTTCCTGGCAACGAACGGCGGCGGCGGCGGTAAGGACGGCTACAGCTTCACCCTGCAGACGGCTGCGTCTTTGAGCGGCTACGGCACGCTCGCTGCACCGCTGACGCTGAACCAATCCGGCACGCGCGCATTCTGCAGCGACCAGACGAGCGTGATCTACTACAACGTCGGCGCCAGCACTTGTGATTCTACCGCCTCGCCGCTACAGTGAGACATAACCTCACGAAGGGTGTGACATACCGTGTGCCAGGTCGCTGCTTTCGCATGCAATTACCAAACCCGCGCTGGATTTGGGGCTTTCAGCACTGACACGGGATGAGTTCGCAGATTGCTTCGACGCACTCTTTACCTGTCAAAAGGAACATGACCCGGCGAACCTCGCAAAAACTTCGAAACGGATCGACATCGCTTTTCCTGCTTGCGTCTAAAATAAGGTCGACGATTGCAAACTAAACGTTTTCGCAGAGATTCTTGTTAGAATGGCACGAGGTGGGTCGAATGGCCAAAATCGTCTGGAAGTCTGAAGACAGCAAGTCACGTTTTTACTCCGGCGAATCTCTGGAATGGCTGAGTTCTTTACCCGAAGACAGCGTTGACTGCATCTGGACTGACCCGCCGTACCTACTTTCAAACGACGGTATCACCTGCATCGCAGGGAAAATGGTGAAGGTCAACAAAGGCGAATGGGACAGGAGTCGAGGGATTGAACTTGACCACGAATTTAATCGCACCTGGCTGAAGGCCTGCCGCCGAGTTCTAAAGCCCGCTGGCACAATTTGGGTGTCAGGCACGCTTCACGTGTATCTCAGTGTCGGCATGGCAATGCTGCAAGAAGGCTTCCGAATCCTTAATGACATCGTTTGGGAAAAGCCTGCCCCACCACCGAATCTAGGTTGCCGTTGTTTTACTCATTCAACAGAAATACTCCTATGGGCCACCAAAGCCAAGAAAGGCGGTAAGGAACGCTACACCTTCAACTATGACGCGATGAAGCAAGAGAATGGCGGCAAGCAGATGAAAAGCGTCTGGAGATTGGGTACGCCCAATTCGCAGGAGAAGAGGTTTGGAAAGCACCCAACGCAAAAACCGATTGCCTTGGTCGCGCGTTGCATTCGTTCCAGCACAAATGTCGGAGATTTGGTGGTTGACCCGTTTGCTGGCTCTGCCACAACTGGTATCGCCGCATTGCAGTTACGCCGTAATTTTCTTGGCTGCGAACGCGAAGAAAAATATGTCCGCCTAGCAATGAAGAGACTATCGAAGCCTTGTGAATTGCCAAAGGAAGAGTTTGAGGAAAATGCTTTCGAAGAACCAAATCTCTTTAGCGGCTTGTCCAAAGCTGCCCAAGCAGGTTGACAGGAAGCTGCTGGTGTTAGTTTGACCGAGTGGATGGACCTCTTCTTCGAGCCATGCGTCGAAGATTCTCCTTCGCAGCCCCTTCCGCGTGCTATCGGAGACTTTCAGATTCTTAGTGATTTTCTTAAGAGTGTCGCCGATTGGCTCGGGGAAGTCAGGCATTTGTCACCCGCCACCCGGTCCAAGCCAAGTAGCAGCATGAATCATCGAGAACATATCTTTGAGCCACGAAACCCTGGCTGAGGCTACCGTCGCTGAGCCTTCGGAGTAGTTCGTCATTCTTGGAATGCCGAATGTGTCCATCTGCATCTCTGAACTATAGTCCGCAATCCTTCAAGCCCAAAATGTGCGCCACGAATTGCGTTCTGGCATAGAACGCCCGTGAAGTGCTTCCGTTACCTGGCCCTTTTGTTCTTGGTTGAATGAGCACGCCCATTTTTCCCGTAAGGGCATTGAAGCCTTTTGTGTGCAGTACCTTACGAACGAAATCATAGTCGTCCTTTACTTGCTTGTAGATTTTCGGATCTTCAAGATCAAACGTCCCAACCGAATGAACTACGGCAGAGGATTCCATCAAATCTACAAACGTTCTTGCAACAACAATCATTTTGCGCATCTTTCTGTAGAGGTGACTCTCTTCAAACGGTTTGGCCTTTACCTCATATGGATCAATCATCGTTATTGCCATCGTCTCTTTAACACAGACGCCAAGCTTAGGTTGGATGCGCACCGGAACAACCTTCAATTCCCATGAGCCGAAGTTCGGAGAAGGGGAGCAGTTGAGTGGTAGTCCCAGAAATCTTTCGATGGTGTGGCCTGCCCATCCCTTGCTAATGCGCGCAACAAGTTTGCCATCAATGTTGACCTTAATATGGACTGGTATTTCTAATTGTTCCGCTAGCGCCAGCAGGTCTGCTCCAACTAACTTCTTGAGTTTGACAAATGCTTCAGGACGTTCCATTGGGCCTTTCAACTAGCGACGGGTTACACGGTTTAGTTCAATACTGCGCGCCGTTTTTCCATTTTGCCGAGGTTTCTTGAACCCGGTAGGTGAAACAACAACTATGCAATCAATGCTCTTGGTCAGCGCGGCGAGCCTCATCCTAGCATCCAGAGCGAAACACCGTTCAGTTGATATGTCGTCAGAAGATGCGTTCTTCGACGCTCTTTCCACGCCGCGGGGCGACATGCTGGTAACCGGCCCCAGACCCTATTACGCGCTACTGACGGAGTCCGAGGTCGACAAGGCGCGCCGCAACGTCGAGGGCCATCTGGTCTTGCCGCTGCAAGTCGCTCGGAACGCGGCAAAATAAGGTCCGCCGGGAGGGACCCTGCTTTTTCGTCGACGGCGGCCAGCAGCCCGCCGGGGGGTGAGGGGGTGACACTACCCTTGCGATCCGGAATCGAGTGTGCTGAACTCGGGCGGTCCGAAGATCTCTTGGCTTGGGAGCGGATGAAGACCACGGTTAAACATGATAGCCGCTTCGAGAGCGACGCGAGCCGGTACGCCGCATATCTCAGTACTCCAGAGGGCCGCCTACGCGCAGACCTGGTTTTTGCTAACCTGCAGGAGTTTTTGCCCGCAGCGGTGGGAGCCAACTCGCTACGCGCCGTCGACCTCGGGTGCGGAGCAGGAGCCACCTCTGTCCGTCTGGCGGATCTCGGTATTCATGTCAACTTGCTCGACTCATCTGCTGCGATGCTGGCTCTGGCGAAACGGACGATCGTCGAAGCCGGAGTTAGTGACAGGATCGCTGTCAAACACGGCGATGCCACGCAGTTGGCGACCATTTTTCAAAGGCGATCGTTCGACATCGTTCTTTGCCATAACCTTTTAGAGTATGTCGATGACCCTGGCGCCGTGTTGCGCGGCACCAGGCGCCTAATGCGAGACACATCGGCGATACTGTCCGTGCTAGTGCGCAATCAGGCGGGTGAAGTGATGAAGGCGGCTCTCCAGACGGGCGACTTGGCCGCAGCGGAACACAACCTGACTGCGGATTGGGGAGAAGAACCCTTATACCGAGGCAGAGTACGTTTGTTCACATCGGAGGCTCTCGAAGCGATCCTGAAAGACGCGTCACTCAGGATCAACGCTCGGAGAGGAGTGCGCGTTATCGCAGACTACCTGCCGGCACAGATTTCTCGATCGGCAGAGTACGAGCGGATCTTCGCCCTGGAGCGCAAACTCGGAAAACGGCTCGAATACTTCGGTATTGCTCGTTACATGCACTGTTTGGCAAGCTGTGCAACACCTTAATCGGAGGGAGATGAATGAGCAACGTCAGACCCGCATCTTCCTCGGCTATTCCGAAGGACCTCAGTCCGTATACTGGTATTTCGCTCGGACTAGGGCTCACCAACGAGTGCAACCTCAAGTGCGCCTTCTGCTACCGTGATCCCACTCGCACCGACCGTCTCTCGTTCGAGCAGGTCAAGTCAGTGATGGAATGCCTTCCGGTTCGTTCTGTAAATCTGGGAACGGGCGAGAACGGAATGCATCCAGACTACAAGGCAATATTGGCTTGCCTGCGAGCTCGACCGGTGAAGCTCACCATCACCTCCAACGGTCACAGTGTTGCCGTTCTGGACGACGATGACTTGCATGCCTTCCATGACATCGAGTTTTCCCTCGATTACGCAACCCAAGCGGAACAGGATAGCCAACGCGGCCCAGGCAATTGGGAACTGATTCATCAACAGGCCGAGCGTTGTGTGCGCCTAGGCTTACCGGTGACGATTATTGCAGTCATGATGAAGTCAAACTACTTGCGCCTGTCGGAAGTCGCTCGAGTCGCGAGACGGTTTGGAGCACCCTTGCGGGTGAACGTCTATCAGGCAGTGCGGTCCGATCTCTACGCGCTCACGTACGAAGAATACTGGCATGGCTTTCGGAGGCTTTTTGAGAAGACCGATGTGATCGCCATCAGCGAGCCCTTGGTGCGTGCGATGGCCGGTCTACCGCCGCTCGTAGGAGGATGTGGCGTCAGCACGGTGCGCGTTACCCCGCGAGCGACTACACAGCCCTGCGTTTATTGGCCCGGCTTGGGAGAGCCGCTCTCGGACTTGATTTCGACAGGGCCCGAGATTCTGAACTCAGCGCCGTTTGAGCAGGCCCGCACGCTTCCGGAAGCGTGCCAGGCCTGCGAGTTTCGTGACTCCTGTCACGGAGGTTGTGCTGGGCGACGGCGCCTCCAAGGAGCGCTA
>Ga0207826_1000131_pt1 | contig 19128 bp, 15 predicted proteins | sample LuqExpMetageno80_FD_187837 | JGI IMG/M metagenome (GOLD analysis project Ga0207826, IMG submission 187837) | Tropical forest soil microbial communities from Luquillo Experimental Forest, Puerto Rico - Sample 80 (SPAdes) | ecosystem: Environmental > Terrestrial > Soil > Tropical forest ... | reverse complement strand
GCCCGTGACCACAGCTCCCTTCGCGTCCTTCACGGTTACGTGCAATTCCGAGGTCTGCACCTGGGCCATGGCGCCTGCCATGAGGCAGGTAATTGCAATCAGCAAGCAAATCAGTCTGCGCGCAAAGTTCATGGGGTTTTCCTTTGACGGAAGATATCGCCTGAAACAACGACGCGGCCGACGCGTGGTGTGGCGGGGCTCAAGCGTAATAACCATCGCTCGACATCGCGATAGACACAAAGGGTCATGGGCCCAAACTCTCGAACGGTTACGAATGAAAATGCCATCCCGACAAGCTTGTGGGGTTTTATAACAAGGTCGCCCTTAAACGCAAGCACGAAATGCAAAGGGAGGTTGTAGTTCGTTATGCCTCGAACTGGATGCCAGAGGACGTTGCCACGGCCGACGCCATCGCCCAGGCCATGCGCGGCGTGTTGTGCGCGATGCCCACCCGGCCCAGGCAGTCGAGCACGATCATGCCGCCGTGACCGTTGAGCCGCGACTTCAGGTAGTCGAGGGCGCGCTGCGCAGCCTCCTGCGGAGGCACACCCTGTTCCACGCGGTCGGCGCTCCATTTGCTCAAAACGAGCTTCATCATGGGCTCACCCCAGCCGGTTGTCGAAACCGCGGCGCTCCGGTTGTCGGCATAACACCCACAGCCGATGAGCGAGGAGTCACCCACGCGTCCTGGAGCTTTGTTCAGCGTGCCTCCCGTGGACGTTCCGGCAGCAATGTTGCCCTCGCTGTCCAGCGCCACCGCGCCTACAGTGTCGTGCGAGCGCATGGGGCCGAACTCATCAGGCATCTGCAGGTAGCCTTGTTGCTTGGCTTCGCGAAGGCGCTCGACCTCGCGCGGGATAATCAGGTCATCGTTCGAGCAGAGTTCCAGGCCGTGCTCCTGCGCAAACCGCTCGGCGCCATCGCCCACAAAGTACACATGAGGACTGTCAGCGAGAATCTTCCTGGCCGCGACAATCGGGTTGCGAATGTGCTCGACGCAGCCCACGCCTCCGGCGCGCAGGGTGGCGCCATCCATCATGCAGGCATCGAGTTGCACCCGGCCGTCCTGGTTGAGAAATGAGCCGCGTCCGGCGTCGAAGGTTTCGTCGTCCTCCATATAGACGACCGCGGCCTCGACAGCGTCCAGGCAGCTTCCACCCTTCTGCAGCACGGCAAAGCCCGCCGTGGCCGCGGTGCGGACGCCCCGCAGGTGAGACTCAACCGCGTTATCAGGAATGGCCCAGGCTCCGCCGTGGACCAGCATCACAGGATACGCCGCCATTACCTGCCTTTCTGGAGGGAACTGCCTCGCGGTGCGAAGCAGACTCGAAAGCATAACAGAATGTTGCGAGAGGGAAGGGCCGCATTTTCACGGGCGCATTCACGGACGAGTAAACTTAGGGCATGGGCGACTTGGGTCGCACACTGGCGCTTATCGGAGGATTGTTGCTTGGGCTGGGGCTGATGCTCATCCTTGCGGGCAAATTGAACCTGCCCATAGGCCGCCTGCCCGGCGACATTGTAATGCGTGGGAAGAATTCGACGTTCTACTTTCCGATCATGACGTCGATCTTGTTAAGCGTGCTGCTCTCGCTGTTTCTTTATTTAGTGGGAAAGCTGCGCAGATAGCAATTAGCGAAAAGCGAATGGCGAGAAGCCAACCGCGGTTCGCGAAAACCGACTCCGCCCGCGCCCTTACGCCTTCAGACTCTGCATGTACTCCGCATCCACCTTGATCGCATCCAGCGGAGGCATGTCGAACTCCTCCTGCTCCACGAAGCAGTGGGTGAGGTGCCCGCCCTTCTTGGCGGCCTCGAAGATCGGGCGGTAATCAATCGTCCCGCGTCCCAGCTCCGTGGACTGCAGGGGCTCTTTGCGGTTCTTCAGGTCGAAATCCTTCACGTGCAGCATCGAAATGCGCGTCGAATATTTCGTCAAGTATTCGACAGGGCTGTATCCGGCGACGGCGACCCAACCGCAATCCATCTCAAAGGTAACCAATTCCGGATCGGTCAGCCGAATCAGTTCGTCGTAGGGCACGGTGTTCTTCAGCTTGCGGAATTCGGTGGTGTGATTGTGGTACCCAAACTTCATGCCATAGCCCTTCACCCGCTGACCGATCTGGTTGTAGGCTTCGGCGTTCCACTTCCAGTCGTCCAGCGTGAACGCCTGCACCCACGCTTCGTGGTAACCGGGTTCCTTCGGCGATACCTTTAGCCTCGACGGGTCTTTCAGCGATGGTGATGAACACACGATGTACTGCAGGCCCGCCTGTTTGGCGTAATCCAGAATCGCCTCCAACTGCGGCTGCAACATGTCCAGCGGATAATGCCCGCTCACGCAGTGCAATCCAGCGGCGTCCATCGACTGCTTGAAGTCGGGCGCGCTCATGGCGTAGTACCCCGCCGCTTCGACTTCGGTGTATCCCGCGCCGGAAATGGCTTTCAGGGTGCCATCGAAATCCTTCGGCAAAACTTCCCCCAGCGAGTAAAGCTGCAAACCCAGCGGTAGGCCCAGCGGATAGGCGTCCAGCGCATCGCGGAACGCTAACGCCGCAAGCGAGGCGGCACCTGCCAGTTTCAGGAAATCCCTTCGCGTGGTCGTCATGGCGGTCAACCTTTCGTGGAATCTGGACTCGCCGGCTCTTGGTGCGCAAGCTCTAAGTCTAATGTAGTCCCAGCCACCAACAAGGCGATTCTTCTTCACCACCAGGAACGAACGGATGTCTACAGCAAGCTGCGTTACACTGCCTTGCAGGCGACGCAATTTGCATGGACGACGGTGAACAACTCGGGTTGGCATTTGTTGCTCCCCAGCGCAAGGTGTATGCGGTGCGCGAACTGGTCACCGCCTTGCGTACCCACGTCGAGCGGGACTTTGCCGACATCTACGTCGAGGGCGAAATCTCCAACTACCGCCCCGCCGATTCCGGTCACCTCTACTTCACCCTCAAAGACGGCTCCGCGCAGTTACGCGTGGTGATGTGGCGCAGCCAAGCGCGCTTGCTGCGATTCCGTCCCGAGAATGGACTGGCCGTGATTGCCCGCGGCCGGGTGACCATTTATGAGGATCGAGGGGACCTGCAACTGCAGGCCGAGATGCTCGAACCCAAGGGCGCCGGAGCGTTGCAATTGGCGTTTGAGCAACTCAAGGCCAAATTGGCCGCCGAAGGCCTGTTCGACACGCAACGCAAGAAGCCGATTCCAACTTTGCCGCGGCGCATCGGCGTGGTGACCTCGGCCCGCGGCGCCGCCCTGCAGGACATCCTCAACATTCTCCGCCGTCGGCACGAGTCGGTGTCGGTACTCATCTACGATGCCCGCGTGCAGGGAGAAACCGCGGCCGGCGAAGTTACTGAAGGGTTAACTTACTTTAACGAAGTGCGCAACGTGGATGTCGTCGTCATTGCTCGCGGCGGTGGCTCCTTCGAAGACCTCTTCGCCTTCAACGACGAAGCTCTCGCCCGCAGCATCGCTGCTTCGAAGATCCCGGTGATCTCGGCTGTCGGCCACGAGACCGATTTCACCATCTGCGATTTCGTCGCTGACTTGCGTGCGCCTACGCCGTCGGCTGCAGCCGAGCTGGTCATCCAGTCGAAGCAGGAACTTGCAGCTCGCCTGGTACGATTGCGCGATCGTTTGCGGCAGGCCATCGACTTCAAACTCCTGCGCGCTAAAAACGCGCTAGCCAGGTTGACGCAGCATCCTGCCCTGGTGCGCATGCCCGATTCTGTGGCCCGCCGCCAGCAACGGGTCGACGACCTGATCTATCGGTTGGCCCAGGCCCAGAGCCAAAACCTCGCCCGACTGCGTCGCCGGCACGTATCGCTAGACACTCGGTTGCGCCACCAGGACATGCGCGTGCGCCTGACTGATACCCGCCGCCAGCTCGAGCGTCGCGACGCCGCACTCGAGGCCCTCACGGCGCGGCTGTTGTCGGAGAAAACCAATCGGGTGGTCCAACTGACAGCGTCACTTTCCCGTGCCACTGAAACTCTGGTCATGTTGCGCCGCTCGCGCTGGGAGCGCATATACACCAGCCTCACCGCGCTCTCCCCCAAGGCGATCCTCTCTCGTGGCTATGCCTTGGTGTTCGATGCCGCGGGCAACCTCGTGAAAGACGCTTCGCAGCTAACTTCCGGCGACCGGGTTCGCGCGCAACTCGGCCATGGCGAATTCGCCGCCGAGGTGAAGTCGATTATTCTGGGATCTGTCACAGAGTGAGACAACCGACACCAGCCGCAAACCCTCGGATGCATACAACTGGCTGCATTAGAATGGAGTCACCCGCAAGCGAGATTGCACGAAAGGACCGCTAATGCTGCAGAGCCTGGGGCGCATGCCGGAATTGTCATTGACCTCGGTCATCGACATCCTGTTCGTGGCGCTCATCATTTACGGGTTCCTGAAGCTGCTGAAATGGACACACGCCATGCCCGCGCTGCTGGGCGTGGCGCTGGTCGTGCTGGCGGTCTATTGGGCTCATTTCAAGGGTCTCAACACAATTGACTGGCTGGTTACTGCCGTTGCTCCACTAACGATTTTCGCCCTTATTGTGGTGTTCGCCGCCGAAATCCGCCACTCGTTGGTGCGACTCGGCCGCAGCTTCTCCATGACCCGCCTTGGAGGCCGCCGCGTCGAGACCTACGACGACATCGTGATGGCTGCCAGCCTTTTCGCCAAGAACAAGACCGGCGCGCTCATGATTCTTGAGCGCCAGGACGACCTTGGCAATTACATCGACAGCGGAGTACCGCTCGACGCCAACCTCTCTTACGACCTGTTGGCCACGATCTTCTTGCCGAAAGCCCCGTTGCACGACGGTGCGGTCATCGTACAGAAAGACAAGATCGCCGCCGCTGCCTGTTTCCTCCCGCTTGCGACCGATCCGCAACTTTCGGCGCAGATGGGCACTCGCCATCGCGCTGGAATCGGCGTCACGGAGGAGACAGACGCCATCGCCGTAATCGTTTCCGAAGAAACCGGCGGCATCAGTATCGCCTCACATGGCGCGATTGAACGCGATCTCACACCCGAGCACCTCCGCGAGCGGATCAGCGAACTATTGCGGCGCTATATTCCGCGCACGACGCTGCCCACAGCTGCTACCGATCGCGACCTGGTCATTACCGAACCCAAACTCTCGAGCGCGATGCGCGACGAAAGCGCCGCTGATGGAGCCGAACTCTAGTCATGCGCGAATTCTTCCGCCGGTACGTGCTCCGCGACCTCGACCTCAAGCTCCTCGCCTTGCTCATCTCGGTCGGCTTGTGGTGGATGGTGGGCCGAGATCCCGTGGTCGAGTCCGTCGTCACCGCACCGGTGGAGTTTCGCCATGCGCCAGAGAACCTGCTGATGACGTCCGACAGTCCCTTTGAAGTGCAAGTGGCCGTTACCGGTCCGGAGCGAATCGTGCGCTCCCTCAAGCCTTCTGATGTGGATGCCGTGCTCGATCTCGCCGGAGTGAAGCCCGGCGAACACACCTTTGACCTCGGTCCGCGACAGGTGCAGGTGCCGCGCGGCGTCACCGTCACGCGTGTCGTTCCCTCGCAGATGCACATTGAGTTCAATCCCAGCGCGACCCGTACCATTGAAGTTCGTCCGCGGGTCATCGGTTCGTTCGTCGCCGGATACGGTATCAACGACGTCACCGCCGATCCCGCCGTCATCACGATCGAAGGACCGCAATCCCGCGTGAACGCCATCGACGCTGCCATTACCGATCCGGTTGATGCCACTGGCGTGGTTGGGCGTGCCACCTTCACCACGCACGCTTACGTGCCCGACGCGCTGGTCCGCGTTGTGCATCCCGCGCCTATCCATGTAACCGTCACTACCGGAAAACCACCCAGGGGAGCAGGACAGCCTTGAGCGCTACGCCGCAGCAGAACTTCAAACGACAACTGTTTGGCACCGACGGAATTCGCGGAGTCGCCGGCGAGTACCCACTCGACCAGGCCACGGTTTACGCGATTGGCCGTGCGCTGGGCCAGCGCCTTGCCGAGCGCGAACCGCACGCCCGCGTGCTTATCGGACAGGACACACGCGAATCCAGCGCGTGGATCAGCCAGGTGCTGGCCACCGGTCTGGAAGCCTCCGGGGCAAAGGTTGTCAGCGCCGGCGTGATCACTACTCCGGGCGTTGCCTTTCTCGTGAGGGCCAACCGGTACTCGGCGGGCGCCGTCATTTCCGCCTCGCACAACCCGTGGCACGACAATGGCATCAAGGTCTTCGGTGCCGACGGCTACAAGCTGTCGGACGAGTTGGAGCACGCCATCGAAGCCGACATCTTCTCCCACATCGAGCAGTTGGCCGCTGGCGCCTCGAAGGCTGACGCCGCGGGCTACAGCATGCTGCCGGGCGACGCCAACCTGCGTGAACAATACGCGGAGTGGCTGGCGTCGCTGGTTGGCCCGGGGCGATTCGGCAAGCTGCGCGTCCTGGTGGATTGCGCCAACGGAGCGGCCAGTGCCATCGCGCCCATGGTCTTCCGTGACTGTGACATCAATGCCGACTTCCTCCATACCGATCCCAACGGGCGCAACATCAACGCCAACTGTGGCGCGCTGCATCCCGAGCACGTCGCTGCAGAAGTGGCCAAGTCCAACGGCAAGTACGACCTCGGCATCACCTTCGACGGCGACGCCGATCGGGCCCTGTTCTCCGACGCCGCCGGCAATGTGGTGAGCGGCGACGGCGTAATGCTGATGGCCGCGCGCGACATGAAGGCCCACGTGTTGCTGCACAACGACACGGTAATTTCGACCACCATGTCGAACATGGGGCTGGAAGCAGCGCTCAAACGCAGCGGCATCCGCATGCTGCGCGCCAACGTCGGCGACAAATATGTGCTGGAGGAGATGATCAAGACTGGCGCGTCTCTGGGGGGCGAGCAATCTGGTCACATACTTTTCCGCGACATGGACACCACGACGGGCGACGGCATTCTCACGGCGCTGCGTGTGATGGAAGTGATGGCGCGCGCGCACAAGCCCATCGCCGAACTGGTGGCCGACATGAAGGTCTTTCCCCAGCGCATTGAGAACGTGAAGGTGCGGGAAAAGCTGCCCATGGAAGAGTTGCCGGCGGTGCTGGAAACCATCCGCGCCGCTGAACGCGAGCTCGACGGCAACGGCCGCGTCGTGGTGCGTTATTCGGGTACGGAAAAGCTGGCGCGCGTGATGGTTGAGGCCGAGTCAGACGAAGCGATGGAGCGTCACGTGAAGACCATCGCGGCCGCGCTGCAAAATGCGATTGGAGCGTAAGCTTCGCGACCAGCCAGGACCAGAAAATGATCGCGGCAAGCGTGCAGCGAGCGGCCGCATATAGAATGGCAGTGAAATTCTGAGGCGCAATTCATACTTTCCTAAAGGAGCGCTGTACATGACAGCAAAGCGGATAGGTATCCTCACCGGAGGCGGCGACGTTCCGGGGCTCAATTCGGTAATTAAATCGGTGGTGTACCGTGGGGCCGAAATCGGGTGCGAGGTCATCGGCATCCGGCGCGGATGGGAAGGGCTGACGCACGTCGATCTGAACGATCCGGCCAGCCGTGGGCGGTACATCCAGCCGCTCAACCGCGAGAACACCCGCACCATCGACCGCACGGGCGGAACCTATCTGCACAGCTCGCGGACCAATCCCACCAAGATGGCCAAGTTGCCACCGGTGCTGGCCGGGCAGCAGTTTGCCAGCCGGGAATCGACCAAGAAGGGCGTGACCAGCACGGTGTACGACGTGACTCCGGCCGTCCTGAAGAACATTGAGACGCTCGGTCTTGAGTACCTCATTGCGATCGGCGGTGACGACACACTCAGCTATGCTGCCGAACTCAACCGGCACGGGATGAAAGTCATCGCGGTGCCGAAGACGATGGACAACGACGTTCGCAACACCGAGTATTGCATCGGATTTTCCACGGCCATCACGCGCGCCATGGACGCCATCGAGCGGCAGCGAACGACAGTGGGCTCGCACGAGCGCATTGGCGTTTTCCGCGTGTTTGGCCGCGACGCCGGATACACGGCCCTGTACACCGCGTACGTAACAGCCGTGCGCTGCTGCATTCCCGAGTACAAGGTGAATTTGAAACACCTGATCGAAGTACTGATTAACGACAAGCGAAACAATCCAAGCAACTATTCGCTGGTGATTCTCTCCGAGGGCGCCGAGTGGGAAGGCTACAAGGTGAAGGAATACGGCGACCCCGATGCCTTTGGCCACCGCAAGAAGATGAGCGTGGCCGAGGACTTGAGCGGCGAGATCAAAGCTGCGACGGGCGAGGAGACGATTGTCAGCGACTTGACCTACGATTTGCGGTCCGGCAGTCCGGACTTCGTCGATCGCATGGTAGCCATTACCTACGCCAACATGGCTATGGACGCGGTGGAAGAGGGCAAGACCGGACTGATGACGGCGCTCAACGGCGGTTGCTATGCCATGGTGCCGATCCCGGATCCGAAGCTGGGTCCGCGCAAAGTGGACATCGCCACGATGTACAACACGGAGCGCTACCGTCCGATGTACGATCACAAGCTGGGGCTGCCGATTTTCCTGACGCGGGCGTAGGAGGGCGGAAAGCGACCGCGGATTGCGGGGAGGAACGCAGATAAACCCTGAGCGTGTACATGTGCCGGCCCTGCGCCGCTCAGAGGCTCCGGGACTCCGGGTTTAGTTCAGCCAACATTTCATAGCGTTGGAAGATAGGTCCAACGGTCACGCCGGAGATCTTTACTCAGAGACTCTCCGGGTTTCAGGCATACATCTGGAGTGTGGCGGCTCTGCCGCCGGGTTATGCGCAAAAAAGGCCGGAGCACGCAGCTCCGGCCCATAGGCATTCAGCAGACGCGACGATTGATCAGCGCGCCAACCTACGCCGAATCGCACCGGCGATGCCGACCAGTCCTGTGCCCATGAGCATCAGGCTGCCCGGTTCAGGCGTGGCGTATAAGAAGTTCTGCGGGGTTCCCTCGAGGTCGCTGTTCATCTCCGAACCCGGGACTGCCGTGTACAGAATGACGTTCGAGAAGTCGCCCTGGTGGTAAGTCTGGGTCGCGGCCAGATTGAGCAGATCACCAATGGCCGGTGTCCAACTGGGCGAGCCTTCGAACAAGTACCAGATGGCAGCATTGATGTTGCTGTTCGCTCCACCATCCTTCACAGCCATTTCGAACAAGAAGGCGGCCTCATAATCGAGGAGGTTGGTGGTGGGATCGAGGCTCCCCACCGGGGTCACCGTGGCGGTCCAGCTTTCGCCGCCGATGATGTGTTCGTTAAAGCCCACGCACATCATGGGCACGAACGGCCCGCCGTTCACCGACAGGGAATAGGGGTAGCTAGCAATCCCGTTGTAGCTATTGGAACCCGCACCGGAAAAGTACAGGTTGGCGTCTGCCATGGCCGGCATGCATGCAAACAGCAACGCAAGGCCTGCCAGGCAGGAAAAGACGAGTGGCTTTCTCACAAAAATCTCCTTCACAAATGACTCAACATCGTGCCTTACCTTGGAAACAGCAAAACGGAACCCCTGGGCAGTGGACTCACCGCGGCCAGCCGTGCGCTGCCTAAAGGCAAATCGAGTATCTGTGGGAAAGACGGTGGGAACAATCCCTACTAAGTCTGACTTCAAAAGGATTCACCCATTTGGGTGAGTCTGATTGGGGGGGCGTGTACGGACGGGCTATGATTGGAGGCTCTCGTGCAGCTTGCCCACGATACCCGCACGCGTGGAAACGCCCAGCTTGGCCATGACGGTCCGCAGGAAGGACTTCACCGTGTTGGGGCTCAGACTCAGCGCATCCGCAATGTCTTTGGTGGTCATGCCCTTCACCAGCAGCTCCACCATCTGGCTTTCGCGTGGCGATAGTCCGAACTTGTCCCAGGCCTTTCGCTTGCGGATGTGCCTGGGCGGTTCCGGACGTTCCAATATCAGCAGGGTAGGAGCGTCCGCCGTGCCGGGCTCGCCGGTTGCAACCACCCCCAGGCGCAACACTCGGCAGAGGTAAGTGCGGTTGCCGGATTTGAACTCCGCCACAAAAGGACGCGAACCTAGGGACGGCTCAGCAGCCAACTTGTCGCTGATTTGCAGCGCGAGGTCCCCGGCGCGGCGATGCCACTCCTCGAAGGGATCCGGGAACGCCAGGATCTCCACCGCCTCCGGGTTATATGCCACGGGACTCTGAGACAGCTCCCGGAACAGCACAATACCAGGATCAGCCGTCTGCAAATCTTTGAATTTCTTGGTCTTATACACTATCCCTACGGCTCCGCCGGTTCGCCTTCGCCACACTCGCTGGGCGGCGAACTGGTTGTTTAGAAATCGATTCAGGCGGATGCAGGGGAACGGGGTAAGAGAGCGAAGGTCTCAGCACTCAGCCGCAACAACACACCACATTTCTAAATTCGCTGCCTCAATGTTAAATCATTGCGCCTGCAGGGGTCAATGCGGCACTTTGGCCAGCAGGAGAAAGTCCGCAGCATAGAGTGTTTTCGCATTTTCCACCTCCTCGGCGCCGCTCAATGACAAAAATAGCGAGCTTATCGGCACGACTGAAGTAGTGCTCTGACGCAAACTGCGCGAAATCGAGTCTTTCCGCAGCCTCTGCTATCCAAGATGAACATTCCAGGCTTCAGTAACCCCGTGGTGCGTTCGGTACGAACGCACCACCACCCGGACGAATTGCTTACTTTAAAAAAATGCCTCCCCGGCGCAAAGCCGAGCGGCGAGTAAGTCACACCGGCGCTAACCAGCCGCCACTATCTCCTCTCCAGAAAAGATCGACCAAGTATAGGAGTCCTGCCCACAGTTTCCCTCAAAGTCAGTCCAGATCCCGCCAGTTGGGGCCCACGCCGAGTTCGACCTTCAGGGGCACCTTTAGTTCGTGGACCTCTTCCATCTGTTGGGTGACGAGTTGTTTCATGGCGTCGAGTTCAGGTTCGGGGACTTCGAAAACCAGTTCGTCGTGGACCTGAAGCAGCATGCGTGATTGCAGATTGCGCTGGAGGAGTTCGGCGTCGATGCGGATCATGGCGAGCTTGATGAGGTCGGCGGCGGTGCCTTGCAGCGGGGTGTTGACGGCGGTACGCTCGGCAAAGCCCCGCAGGTTGGGGTTGGAGCTGAGAATGTCGGGGATGGGGCGGATGCGTCCGAAGAGCGTGGAGACTTTTTGCTCGGCGCGGGCCTGCTCGAGAGTGCGGTCGATGAACGCGCGCACGCCGGCGTACTTTTCGAAGTAGGCGTCGATGAAGCGCCTGGCCTCTTTCTGATCGATGCCGATTTGCTGCGACAGTCCGAAGGCGGAGAGGCCGTAAACGATGCCGAAGTTGACGGCCTTGGCGCGGCGGCGATGCTCGGCGTTGACTTCGTCGGCGGGTACGCCGAAGACCTGCGAGGCGGTGAGGGTGTGGATGTCGTCGCCGCGGCGGTAGGCCTCGACCAGCAGCGGGTCGGCGGAGAAGTGGGCGAGCAAACGGAGCTCGATTTGCGAGTAGTCGGCGGCGAGGAGCAAGTTGCCGGGTTCGGCGACGAAGGCGGCGCGAATCTCGCGGCCCAGCTCGGTGCGGATGGGAATGTTTTGCAGATTGGGATTGATGGAGGAGAGGCGTCCGGTGGCCGAGCCCGCCATGTTGAAGGTGGTGTGCAGGCGCTTGGTCGCGGGATTGAGGAGCGCGGGCAGGGCGTCCACGTAGGTCGATTTGAGCTTGGTGAGCTGGCGGTATTCGAGGACGAGCTTAGGGACGTCGTGCTCGGCGGCGAGGCCCTCGAGGACGTCGACGGCGGTGGAGATGACTTTGCCTTTGCCCGACTTCACCGGCTTGGGCAGGTTGAGCTTGTTGAAGAGGACGTCGCCGAGCTGGCGGGGCGAGTTGATGTTGAATTCGACGCCGCACCTCCGCCAGATTTCGCGGGCCTTGGCGCCGGCGTCGCGCTCCAGGCGCTGCGACATTTCGGCGAGGACCTCGGTGTCGATTTTGATACCGGCGCGTTCCATGCGGGCGAGCACGGGCGACATGGGGAGGTCGAGCTCTTCATAGAGTTTTTTCAGGTTCGCAGTGGCGACGTCTTCGCTGAGTTTGTGGGCGAGGCGCAGGGTGAGGTCGGCGGCTTCGGCGAGCGAGTCGCTCATCTTGAGGTTGAAGGTGCGGAGGGCGACGTCGGCGAGGCCGTACTTGGTGTAGGTCGGGTTGAGGAGGTAGGCGTAGAGGAGGGGATCGTGCTGCACGCCAGCGAGGGCGATGCCGTGGTCGGCGAGGGCGTGCGTGGCAGCCTTGGCGTCGTGAATGGCCTTGATTAGGGTCGGGTCGCTCAGTGCCTGGGTGAGTGTTTTGCCGGTGGAGTCGTCGAGTGTCAGCGAAAGAGCGGTGCCGGGTTGGGTCGAGAGCGCGAGCTTCAGCGTTGCAGGCGCGGCGGGTTCGGCGGCGGCGAGGGTGAGTTGCTGGTCGGGAGCTTCGTCGGTGTCGTCGTCGGCGGATTCGGTTGACGCTGCGACGGAGGTTTCGAGAACAATGGCGAGGACGGCGTTGGGATCTTTGCGGAGTTCTTTGAGCAGAGCCTCGATGTCTTTGGCGCTTGCGGCTTCGCGGTAGTCGGTCTGGCCGAGTTCGACGCTCTCGTCGATGAACTCGCGAGTCAGGGTGTTGAATTCGAGCTCGGTGAAGAGCGCGCGGGCGGCTGCGGCGTCGGGCGGTTGCGCCTGCATTTTCGCGGGGTCGAAGTCCACGGGGACGTCGGTGTGGATGGTGACCAGCTCCTTGCTGAGCAGCACCATGTCGCGGTTGTTCTGCAGCGACTCGCGATAGGTCTTGCGCTCGACTTCGGCGGCGCGGTCGAGCGCGGCCTCGACGGTGCCGAAGCGCTGGATGAGATCGACGGAACCTTTGTCGCCGATGCCGGGAGCGCCGGGAACGTTGTCGACGGCGTCGCCGCGCAGGGCCATGAGGTCGATGACGCGCTCGGGCGGCACGCCAAGGATTTCCTGCACCTTGGCTGGGTCGCAGATGAGGTTGTCTTTGGGCGGGTTGAGCACCCAGACGCGGTCGGTGACGAGCTGCATCATGTCCTTGTCGTTGGAGACGACGAAGACGGAGTAGCCGGCGGCGGCGGCCTTGCGGGCGAGGGTGCCGATGACGTCGTCGGCCTCGTAGCCGGGGGCCTCAACAATGGGCACACGCAGGGCTTCAAGCGCGCGGCGAATGTAGGGGATTTGCTGCAGAAGGTCGGGGGGCGTCGCGGCGCGTTTGGCCTTGTAGCCCTGGTACTCGACGTCGATGTAGGTCTGGGTTTTGGCGTCGAACTTGCGATGGGTGGGCATGGCCGCTGCCTGCTGGTCGCGGAAGGTGGGGCCCTCGAGGTCGAACGCGGCAGCGATGTAGTGGGGTGCGAAGTCGGCGCGCAGCTTGCGCAACATGTTCACGAAGATAAAGATCGCGCCGGTGGGGAGTCCGGCTTTGTTCGACATGGGACGCAGCCCGGCCATGGCGTGATAGGCGCGAAAGATGAAGGACATGGCGTCGATGAGGAAGATGCGGCCCTTGGAATCTTTTGGTTCTGCGGGAAGGGCAGGGGTGGTTATCGACGTGGCTGGCTCAGTCGCGGCGTTATCGGCTGCAGCGGATTTCTTCTTGGGAGGCACGGGGGAAGTTTACCAAGAGGACAGTTTCAAGTTTCGAATTTCGAGAAGGCAAAAGCAACCGCGGATCTACGCGGATGACGCGGATCGGATGAGAGCTTACTCCACAAACATGCAGTCCCCGTACGAGTAAAACCTGTACCGCTCGTCCACCGCATGCTTATACGCGGCGAGCGTTGGTTCGCGTTCGGCGAAGGCGGAGACCAGCATGATGAGTGTGGACTTGGGCAGGTGGAAGTTGGTGAGCAGGGCGCCGACGACGCGGAAGTCGAATCCAGGGTAGATGAAGATGTCGGCCTCGCCGGACTGGGCGGTGATGCGGCCGTCGGGCGAGTGGCGGGCGGCGAACTCCAGGGTGCGGACAGTGGTGGTGCCGACGGCGACGACGCGGCGGCGGGCGTCGCGGGCGCGTTGAATCTTCTCCCCCGCATCGGGCGAGATGGAATACCACTCGCGGTGGATCTTGTGCTCCTCGACGAGTTCGACGCGGACGGGCTGGAAGGTGCCGAGTCCGACGTGCAGGGTGACTTCGGCGATTTCAATGCCTCGCGCGTGGATGCGATCGAGAATTTCCGGCGTGAAGTGCAAGCCTGCGGTGGGAGCGGCGACCGAGCCCAGCGGCTGGGCATAGATGGTCTGGTATTGCTCGCGGTCGAGCGGCGTGTCGGGGCGGTCGATGTAGGGGGGCAGGGGGACGTGGCCGATGCGCTCCAGTGTGGCGAAAAAGTCGGCGACCGGCTCGAAGCGGAGATGGCGTTCGCCAAAGGTTCCGCGGGCGATGATTTCGGCGGCCAGGTCATGGGAGTGCTCATTTGCTTCGCCCCCGAAATAAACGCGCTCGCCCACACCCAGCTTGCGCCCGGGATGGACGAGGGCTTCCCACACGATTGGGCGGGTCGATAGCTGGCGGGTGAGTAGTACTTCGACTTTGCCGTGTAGAAACTGCGCCGCGGCGGGGTTCGCAGGCGAAACGCGCTGGGCGCGCGAGCCGCTGCGGTGTCCGAAGAGGCGCGCAGGCAAGACGCGGGTGTTGTTCACCACTAGCAGATCGTGGGGGCGCAGGAGTTCGGGGAACTGCCGGAAGGTGGTATCGCACAGATGGTCGGTGGCGCGTTCGAACTGCAACATACGCGCCGCGGCACGGTCGGCGAGAGGCTGTTTGGCGATCAACTCGTCCGGGAGGTAGTAGTCGAAGTCAGAGACCAGCACACAGCGATTATGCCCTATTGAAATTCACGAAAAGACGCGGGGACAGCTTCGCGGATTGCGAAAACTGGGGTAGGATAAAGACACTGGGGCGTCTGTCACCAGCATCAGGCCCATGACCATGGAACGGAAGTACAGGGACGAAATCGTCCATTTCGGGAAATTACTGCACCAGATGGGACTGGTGGCAGCCACCGACGGCAACCTGTCGGTGCGGCTGCCTGACGGCAATTTTCTATGCACTCCCACGCTGATGAGCAAGGGCATGATGTCGCCCGATGACATGGTGGTGGTGGACGCGCTGGGGCACAAGGTCGGCAACGGGCGCAACGTGTCAAGCGAGATTGCCATGCACCTGTTTATTTACCGCAACCGTCCCGACGTGAATGCGGTGGTACATGCGCATCCGCCGACGGCGACTGGGTTCGCGGCAGCAGGCATTCCTCTGGATAGCGCTTTATGCTCGGAGATCGTCATCGCCCTGGGCACCGTGCCGCTGGCCAACTACGAGACTCCGGGAACGCCCGAACTGGCGGAGGCGCTGGCCCCGCTGGTGAGTGATCACGACGCCATCCTGATGGCCAATCACGGCGTGGTCACCTACGGCGAAGATCTGCTGACCGCCTACATGAACATGGAAACGGTGGAGCACTACGCCAAGATCGCGCTCGTCACCCACATGCTCGGTAAGCAGAGGCCGCTGAGCGAGACACATGTGAGCAAGTTGCGCGAGATCCGGCAGAAGTACCTTGCACAGAACCATGTGGGTGCCGCGCAGGGGAAAGACTAGGCCATCCGCGGGGCAAGCGCCCCTAAGCGACGTTCGAGATGTCGTGACTTATCGCCGAATCGCGGGTTCCTGCAATGTCCAGGGAGGACCAGTGCTGGCGCACGTTGCTGCGGAAGTTCCGTGCCTTCTCCGCGACTTTGTGGCGGGTGTCTTCGCCTTTGCGAGGCGCCATGAGTAACCCAACCCCGGCTCCGACACCGAGGCCGACGGCGAACTTGAGCATGGTTGCCGTGTTGCTGTGGGTGTTGTTCTTGCGCAGGGCCTTGGAGGCGTGGGACATGCGGTCGGCCGCGTCTGCGTAGGCGTCTTTTGCCCGATCGCGAAAATCGGTGAGTTGATCGCCGATCTTGCGACGCATGCGAGGGGTGATTCGCTGAGTCCGGTCAAGCAGGTAGAGTCCGGTACCAGCCGCTATCTGTGCCGCAGTAAGCAACTTCTTCATCTTCATGATTTTCTCCTCTAGTTACCAGCAGCAGGTAGGGTGCCAATGACGAGAAGACGTAAATTGCGTGGTGGCACCCACTTACAGGAGTGGCAGCGCAAGGAAGAGAGACGCAGGTCAGCCGAGTGTGAATTAATCTTCCGGCAGGGTGTAAGAAGTCCCTACAGCCAGATCTGCTCAGCCTGAAAAACTATGACGGCCGGCGAAACCCGATGCTGGTGCTATTCGCCGCCCAGCGTGAAGCGCATTCCCGCCCGGAAATTGGCCTTCAGCGCCGGATATCCCAGCACTTCGTTGTAATGGTTGTTCAGCGCGTTGTTGACGTTGCCGTAGAGCGTGACGTGGCGCGTGACGTTGCACCAACCGCCGAGGTCGAGTCGCGCGTAGCCCGCGGCGTAGTAAATGGGCGGGATATACCCGAAGAGGAAATCCGAATCAGGTCGGCGCCCGACGGCGACGGTGCCGAGGGTCGCTCCGAAGCGCGGGCGCGTGTAGGTGACGAGCAGCGTCCCGGCGTGTTTGGGACGACGCAGTAGCGGTGCGCCGACACCGTAAATCAGCGGATCGCAATACGGCCGGGTACACGGTGGTGCTTCGTCGATGCGGGTTGACGTGTAGGTGTAGGCGCCGGTGAAGGAGAAGTGCGTGCCGATCTGTCCGTGGAGTTCGACTTCTGCACCGTGCGACATGGACTTGTTCAAGTTCTTGTATTGCGCCGTGAAATCGACGGGGTCGGTGTAGTACTGGATCTGGTTGTGAAACTGGTTGCTGAAGTAGAGCGCGCTGAGCGAGAGCCGATTGCCCCAGAATCCCTGGTCAAAACCCGCTTCCCATGACTTGTTCTGTTCAGGCTGCAGATTGGGGTTGGGCAGGACGGGATAGGTCCCTGAGATGCCGAAGGTCTGCAGGAAGCTGGGTTCCTTGATGCCTTCGGAATAACCGGCGCGCAGGCGGGTGCCGCTGAAGGTCTCGCTGCCGCGCAGAAGAAGATATGACACAGATGCGCGCGGCACCACTTTGTTGCCGAAGCTGGTGTTGTTGACGTAGCCGACGCCGACGAGTACGGCAAAGCGTTTCCAGGTCAGGAGTTCCTGCACAAAGAGATAGTTGTTGAAGCGCACGCCACTGGTGTTGCTGTAGGAGGCGAATTCGGTGCCAGGCGCGTAGGTCGAGGTGATGTGGCCGTTCTCGTCTTCGAAGGTGTAGCCGACTGTGGATTGGGCCCAGGGGCGGGGCGTCCAAGTGCCCTGATAGGCGAAGCCGGCGCGGTTGTACTTGCTGAGGTTCGAGAAGGGGCTGTCGATGAACTCGCGGCCGGGATCGACGTACTGCTGCGAGTTGGCTTGCAGGTGGTTGTACTCGAATCCGTTGAAGGTGTGCTGCCAGGCGCCGGGTCCGCTGAGGGAAAGTTGCGTGCTGGCGAGGAAGTTGTTCTGGTGCGCGATCTGGTTGGAGTTCGGCGGCAGCACGGGATCGCCGTTGAACCACCAGTTGGATTGCACGCCCGTCCAGTTGTTGGAATGGCGCAGGCGGAAGCGGAAGGCGACGCGCGGGGAAAGACGGACGCCGATGTTGCCGCCCTGCAGCGAATTTGTATAGACGTCGTTGATGCCCTGGCCTTGAGTGTCGAACTGGTTGAGGAAGAAGTTGTAGTCGTAGATGCGGTCGGAGCCGGCAATGGAGGCGTAGCCGTTGGCGGTGGAGAAGGTTCCGCCATCGGCGCCGAACTGGAACACCGGTTTGAGCGACGTGCCGGTAGCGCTCCACATCTGCACGACGCTGGTCATGGCGTCGGTGCCGTAAATGGTGCTCTCGGGGCCGCGCACGACCTCCAGGCGACTGATGCCGTTCATCGGCGTGACGCCGAAGTCGTAAAAGCCGCCGGGATCGTTCACGGGGACGCCGTCGATCAGGACTTTGTTGTAGCTGCTGTCGCCGCCGCGCACGAAGAGGCTTGCCTGGCCGCCGCGGCGTCCGCTGGTGTTGACGATGGCCCCGGGAATGTAGCTGAGGGCGTCAGCGGCAGTGGGCGGATTCAACAAAGTGAGTTGCTGGCCGTTGAGGAAGTCGATGGAGGCTCCAGCTTCGCTGGCGACATCGGGGGTTGCGGTGGCGGAGACGACGACAGTCTGCGGCGCGGTGGTGAGCTTCAGGGCGACAGGCAATGGCGCACTTTGCGGAGCAGTGACCCGAACGGTTTGTGCGGCGAAGCCGGGGGCGAGGACTTCCGCCTCATAGGCGCCGTCGGCGAGGTTCGTAAAGGTTACGAGGCCGTCGCCGGTGGTGGTCAGGATGGCGACTCCGGCGCGCTCGGGCGCACGGAACAACGTGACTTGCACGCCGGCTACGCGGTCACCGGAAGGACTCTGGACAATCAGGGTCAGGTTGGCGGCGACCAGCGGAACGGATGCCAGAAGAACGAAAAGGGAAAATGCTAGGCGTTTCAACTCTCCTCCTCACGCGAAAGGGGTTGGATGTAGGTTCGCGCCGGTCTCCTGACTTGCGAGTTGCGATGTGTGCATCGCGTACGACAGCGTTGGCCTTCCCGTTTGCACAGTGGCCTTGCGCCAAACACTCGCTTACAGTTGCGCGGCAGCGCGGGATTTGCACCCGCTTCCCAGTTCCGCCCCAGTGGCGGAACGCGCGAACCCTGATGGATGAGCTGGAAAGAACGCCCACAAGGGAGAGTTTTCCCGAGGGGAAGCTTCGACTGTATCGGCGGGATGGGGCGGTGTCAATTCGGGGGTGAGGAAAACTGCGACTCGGCAAAGGCGGTGACGCGCTCCAGCGCCGCCTGCATTTCGGCATAACAGCGGTCCATAGCGGCTTCGTCGGCGTCGGCGGGGACGTAAATTTTCTTCGCGGCGCGGATGTAGGCGTGAGCGAAAGGCTTGGGGATCACAAAGCCGTCCCAGGTGTTGAGCACCCAGGCGCGGTCAAGCGCGACATAGAAGGCGACGATGGGAATGCCTGTGATACGGGACAGTGTGACCGGTCCGCGCTTGGCGACGTAGCGCGGGCCGCGGGGGCCGTCGATGGTAAAACCTACGCCCCCGCCCTGGG
>Ga0207826_1000130_pt1 | contig 19348 bp, 18 predicted proteins | sample LuqExpMetageno80_FD_187837 | JGI IMG/M metagenome (GOLD analysis project Ga0207826, IMG submission 187837) | Tropical forest soil microbial communities from Luquillo Experimental Forest, Puerto Rico - Sample 80 (SPAdes) | ecosystem: Environmental > Terrestrial > Soil > Tropical forest ... | reverse complement strand
GGCTACCAACGGTACCGACTGCGCCGAATCAACAAAGCGCTCCCCCGCTGCATCGAGTGTGATTGAGGTGTGGTATACGATCGTGTTGCTCGGAGGGTGCTTGAGCCGCTCAAGTAGAGTCGACATCGGAAGGTCGGTAAGATACGTGAATTGGAGTTTTGATTCGTAGCTGCGGAGACCTTGTTTCGCAACGGCTTCGAAAGCTTGGTCAAACTTGCCCACGCCACCCACCACGACAACCTGCTCTGTGCCCGGTAGCATGTGCAGTGCCGCACTCAGAGTCTCTTTCGGGTGTAACCTGCCCAAGACACCCGTGAAATGCATATCAGGCTTTAGTTGCTGCGGAATGTCCCCCAGAATTGCGCAGAAAACGATTGGGGTGTCCCGGAGGAACCGTTCGTGCGACTCGGCTACAAACTTGAGGGATGCTGACCCGGCTGCGATGATCACGTCCGGTTTGCGGTCTGCATACTTTGCAATAAACCCTTCACGAAACCGGCGTTGCGAGACTTGGTCCGGGAACAGCGTCAGTTCCAGGCTTTCATGATAAAGCTCAACCTGGTAAGGCGATTTCTGTAGTTCAGCGAAGATCGTCTGGTCGATTTCGGCAAAGCCCGCTGATGACACGGTGCCAAGGTCATTGAGAATAAGCACACGCCGGACTTGTCGGACCTGGGCTGCAAGCGGGATTTGCACCACAAGAAAAGCCCAAACTAGTAAAGATACAAAGCGTGATGCCTTCAGCCTATGCGTTGCTCTTTGGCTGCGACTACAACTTAAGTCGCCAATCAGGCATGTCGTACTAGGAGCGGTCAACGGTCGTTTCATCCAAGGCAAGCCTCAACCAGAGTAACTGCACCAACACACTGTCAGTTCGCAGTATACGCTTTGCAGTCTTTCCTGATTAGATCGCATCCCAGGGCTGGATGCAGCGACTTTCTGACCGAGGGGACAAAGGCCGGATTCGCCCTCACCTCGCGCGAAAGGACGCCACGGCACGTGCCAAGCCGCCCGCTTGGCACATGCGCCTCCCACACTTCGTCCCCTCTGCCTGACCCAGCCTCATGCGGCTAGGATTCTCGGTGTGGTTCAACCCGGTCGCGACCCGCAAGACCGATCGGGACCGTGTTCGCCTTTTAAAGGCTATCCCGCCTTCGGGCAACCAGGAAAACACCTAGGGGACCTTAGGGTCTTCTGACTACGTTGATTCCTAATCGACCTGCAGGCTTCATAATCCGCTACATTCAATACGACCTTGCCGCGTGCATGGGGTGCCCACCAACATCCGATGTGCGACCTGATCGTCCGCCAGCGGACCGATTACGCACGCCACCGTTACGCTTCGACTGACCAGCGAACGTGCGTTCAAGCGACGCGCAGAAACAATCTTTCGGTGGAGTGCACGACAATCTTCCCTCGCCGTTTGCGAATCGCCCCGCTTCTCTGCCATTCGCTCAAAATACGGCTCGCCGTATACGGCGTGATATTCGCAGCATTGGCCAACTCCTCGTTGGTAATATCGAACTCAATGCCGCCTGACACTCTTTGACCCATGCTGGATGTATGTCCGAGAAGAACGCTAGCCAGCCTCTGCCGAGCAGTCTGGGAGCACAAAGCGGCGTACGCGGCGACATACCATGACAGGTAATCCACAGCGCTGACGATTGCATTTTCCATAAGTTGCGGGAAGCGGCGCGCAAAGCCACGAATGGTCGGACCGTCCCAAACAAGCACGACACTGTCGCGGACGGTTTCCGTACTCAGGAGGTAATTGGAACTTCGCGGTACCAGCGCCGCTCCACCGAAGGTATGGCCGGGGGTAATCCATATCAAGATGAGTTTTTTTCCGTTTGGCGTTTCAAAGAAATACCGCGCGCGGCCTTTCCACAGCAGCAGTAGACTATCGGCTGGCTCACCCTGGTAAGTCATCACGGACTTGGCCGGGACTCGACGTGCCCTTGCCGCCGCCAAGATCAAATCGACTTCCTCCCGTTTCAAGCCCCTTAGCAGGTCGACATTGGGGCGGACATTGACGGCAATCGCGCGAGATTCCAAAGCCATGTTGTCTCCGTCCGTGGCAATTGATAGCCGAATTGACCGTTTAGTTTATCTCTTTTCAACCAGAATTAGACGATTATCCAACGCACCCCGCCCCTCAATTCCCATCGTTCGGGGCCCTTCGATGTTGTCCTACCCTAATCAGCGAAACATGATCAAACGACTTCAAGGCCAGTTTCCAGTCTGAGTGACATTGCCCTAAAGCAGGTTCAGAATTGCGCGCGGGCAGCGACACCCTGTCTTTCAGAAATTAAAGTATCCGTAGAGTAGGAAATCGGACGGGGAAGGCACTTGGCGACCCAATGCTCGTTCGATTCGCAAGGGCCCCAGGTCGAGAGTGGTCACTGGGGCTTTTTTTCTGCTGTTCAACCGTTAGGCGGGCAGCCGCGCTGACTCACCCTTTGACTCAGTCAATTCGCTCGTAACTTCAGATTTCCTAAATGTGTACAACGATTTTCCATCGGCATCGAGCCGAATTCCCCAAGGCTGAACTTTTTCCGAGTCCGAGCCGACCGCTGCATGTTGCCATCAATGGATAGCACGCAAGGCGATCGGCTATTCTCCGCCAATCGCTTCGAGATCGCCGACGATCGCACGATTGAATCGCCCGGAGGTTCTGTCGAGGAAGAAACCCGTCCCAGGGTTCGCAAGATAGAAAGCGACAGAATCGGCAAAATTATTTGCGAATCGATCGTGCCTTTCTCGCTGTCAACTAATCATCTCAAAGGTTCGACGCTACCATGCTGCGAGAGGCCCCGGCAGGGCCCTGCTTAACGAACGTAAGGTTCGTCCCAGCACCCAAGTTACCCATGACCCCACCCGGGCGCTGACAAGGTTAAGCCAACATCGTATTGACTCCCCACCTACAAGGCGTATATTGACGGTCTCTGAGTTGCAACACCCCGGCTCTGCACCGTTGACACGACATTCGCATTTTGAAGGCCTCGTCGCTTCGGGAACTTCCGGGAGGACACCCGAGAGGAGCTAGCTATGGCAACAAATCCTTCCCCCGTCTCCCAGTTGAGTATGGCCACTGACAAGTCGCCGGCCGAGATCGTCGTCCGCTGCACCGGAAAGATTACTTCGGACACAATTCAGCACTTAAAAACTACGGTCAAACCTCTCCTTTCGGAAAGCAAAACGGTTGTGCTGGACTTGACGAAGGTGACCTACATGGATAGCTCCGGATTGGGTGCGATTGTCGGTTTATACATTTCGGCGAAAGCGGCTGAGAGCCAGCTGAAACTTATCAACTTGAACGAGCACCTCAAGGAAATCTTCAGTATTACAAGGTTGGGCCAGGTTATGGCTCAGGGGCGTGACCCCGACGACCTCATACTGCCTTGATCTAAGTCCACGAAACGGCTTGCGTGCACTGACAAGCGCAAACTACCTGATCCGAGAAGCCCGCGTTCCTTAGGTCTTTGCGTTCCACATTCATGAAGAAATGATAAAGCACTTGATTCATGGAAAAGACGCGGTCGGAGCATTTTCATGAGATTTGTCTCGACGACCTGCTTAGTCGGTCCGCTTTCTTTTGTCGCCGCTGCTCTCAACATCAGCCCTTACACCGTTGAGACTCATCGCGGCAATATCCTCGGAAAGCTGGGCCTTCACACCCCTGTGGAGCTGGTCCTTTACGCGGTCCGCAAGGGCATCATTCATTAGCCACTAGCGCTTACCACTACCTGGCCCGCCAAAAATACTCTCTCGACGGGATAGCCGGACCTTCACTGTTCCACTACCCTGCCTATGAGGCTGTGGCGATTGCCGGTCAGTTTTGCGGCTGCCGGCTTGATTTGCGGGGCACGTAAGGTGTGAAGCTCGCTGCCACAGCCTTGCCAAATTTGAGCAAGGTAGGATGCCATGAACGTCTTTGACCACGGTCCCTTGAGCATTGAACTGCTCGCGCAAGGCGATCCCGGATTGCCTGACCCGGACGCCTTCCCGGCTTTCCTGACGCAGCGCCATGACGATGTTTCAATTCCCCATGGCCTTGTGGTTTGCAGGGAGCAATCCATCCGCGGCGGTCTCAGTGAGGTTCTCCTCCATTGGAGTTGCGCTCGTCTTCGCCAGCACTATAAGGGAGGCTGTCCTCGATATCGCTAAACGTGACCGTTCTTTTGCCCTCTGCCAGGATGCGCTTCGCGATGGCGGTTATGAAGATTTACTCCGCATTCGAGATGCTTTTGGGTCTTCTTTGCCTTTGATTGTGATTTCCCGTACAGGCGACTGGCCAGACTACTTCCGTGCCATCGACCAGGGCGCCTACGACTTTCTTGCCTATCCCTTAATCCCAGGTGAGCTTCAGCGAATCATCCGCAACCTTCTCGGCGATCCGTTTCTTCTTCTCCTCGGCTGATTTCTTCGTGGACAGCCTCACAACTGCGTATTTCTGTCGCACGCTGCCGCAGGAGCTGCAGCCGGCGGGCGCAAGCCAATCAAGTGTTAACCCAGGAATCTCGGATCGACAAGTCCGCGCCCTTTAGGAAAGGGACCCAAACACGAATGAGACTGCTGAACATCACTGCCAGCCTTCCATTACTCCGTTTGCGCGGAACGTCTCTGGCAGCAGCCTGGGTTTGAAGTGACGAATGCGCTCAAAGTATCCGCTGGAGTCTTCGCGGTTCGATCCGGCCACAAATACGATGCCGCGATTCTTTGCCACACGCTCTCGAACGCCCACAAACTCCGTTTCGAGGCCGCCATTCAGAACATCCAGCACAAGCCGCTCGTCATTGAATTGTATCTGCTCGAAATGCCTGTAACTTCCGGTCTAGCCTTGGATGCTGCCCCCCATTTTCAGCCGTTTATGAATCTTTGGGTGGAATCTCGGGCCGCCGCACTTTCGTGCAGCTCTGCGCAGCCGAAACTGGTCCCTTCACCGGGAACTAGGCTGTCTGGTGGAAATTCTTGGGCGGAGAATTTCTGCCTCTGCGCAGAGCCGCTCGCCAGTGCGGCTGCGGTCATCAACTGCTGCGTCAGCGACTCGGTAGTGTCAGGTCTCGTCGGTAGTCAAACCGGAGGCGTGTCCCGGTTTTCGGCCTGAATGCCGTTAAAAGACCCCGTTCCTTGGGTACTCCAGCACAAAATCGTCCTTGCAGCCTCGCAGCGGACGATTTGGAATACAATGCTTGCTCTAAAGTTCCCGCCCGGAGTTCCTGGACTGCCTAATGCAGACGACCGAACTTCTGGTGATCGGGGCCGGACCATACGGCCTCGCTGTCGCTGCACACGCGAAAGACGCGGGTCTAAGTGTTGCTGTTGTCGGTGAGCTTATGGCCTTCTGGAAGCACAACATGCCGTGCGGCCTGTTGCTGCGCTCCGGACTTGATTGGCACCTCGATGCATCAGGAGTCCACTCGCTCCAGGCTTTTCTCGAGCACAGGCGCATCCCGAGGACCGCCGCCGAGCCGCTACCCGTCGAAACATTTCGCGACTACGCCGAGTGGTTTCGTCAAAGCAAAAACATCAGCGTGCAGTCGCTGCGGGTCAATCGCCTATGCCGCGTGAATGGTCAGTTCGAAGCCTGCTGTGACAATGGAGAGACGATTCGCGCCCGCCGCATTGTGGCCGCGCCGGGTCTCGCGCCGTTCGCTAATCTTCCGGATGAGCTCTCGGCCGTTATTCCTGGCGATCGAATGGCTCACACGGCCACTCTCGTCGATTTTCGCGGTCTCGCAGGGAAACACTGCCTCATCCTGGGCGGGCGACAGAGCGCTTTCGAGTGGGCCGCTCTGATGATTGAACAAGGCGTAGAGTCGATTGACCTTGTATACCGTCATGATACGCCGCGTTTTGCGATTGCAGATTGGTCTTTTACCGACGCGATGATTGACAGTACCTTGCGGGTCCGAGGCTGGTTTCGCCGCCTCGACCCGAGCGAGCAGCAAGCCATCCATACTCGATTTTGGAGCGTGGGTCGTCTGCAGCTTGAGCCCTGGCTATGGCCGCGCGTAAACAGGCGAAATGTCCGCCTGTGGCCCAATGCGCAAGTCACTGGGTTGCGGGCAACGCCGCTTGGTTCAATCGAAACGCGCCTTGATCGAGGTGACTCGATCTTCGTCGATCATATCCTCTTCGCCACTGGCTATCGCGTGGATCTGTCACGGGTAACGTACCTGGTCGAGGATGTCCAATCAGGCAGACTTAGAGTCGACGACGGATTTCCGGTCCTTGATGAGGACTTTCAGACGACCTTGCCGGGACTCTACATCGTTGGCCAGCCTTCCATTCAGTACTTTGGTCCCTTCTTTGGTTTCGTTCGAGGGTGTATTGCATCGGCCCGCATTGTCGTCGCAAGCCTGCAGTCACTCCACCCCTTGAATTCTTGTCCGTGAGCGTCCCGTTAGGGCTCATCGCTTTCTGATTGCCGGCTCCGATACGGTCATCCTGTTCCACCGTCCGGTCATAATATTATTTCTTTACCCCTCGCCCACTCATTTGCGTTCCACGTTTTCGTTATCTCTTTCTACCTCAAAGATTTGCGCAGTATTTGGAAAAATACCAGCGGAGGGGTGCCGCAGTTCCATCAGTCGCAACCCCCCGGTCCATCGTTCTTCCTACCCACCCTGATAGGCCTCCGCACACAGCTCGCTCTTCGGTATACCCACTCTTCAGAGCTCTCCCTCGCTCCACCACCCACTGGACACTTCCCTGCCTCGCCTCTATTCTGGATTCTTGGTTGCTCCATGAACTGCATCTACCTTGATTACAACGCTACGACCGCCGTCGAGCCTGCCGTCCTCGACGCCATGCTTCCCTTCTTCTCCACCGATTTTGGCAACGCCTCCTCGATCCACACCTTCGGCCAGCGCGCCCGGGCGGCCGTCGAAAACGCGCGCGACCAGGTTGCGGGGCTCCTCCACGCCCGCTCTCAGGAGATTGTCTTTACCAGTGGAGGCACCGAGTCCGACAACCATGCCATCTTCGGTATCGTCGCCGCCACAGCCTCTCGTACGAAGCACATCATTACCTCTACCATCGAGCACGAAGCGGTCCTCAACGCCTGCCAGGCTCTCGAAAAACAGGGCGCCGCCGTCACCTATCTTCCCGTCTCGGTTGACGGCCTGATCGATTTGGACGAACTTCGCAAGGCCATTCGGGCCGACACGGTCCTGATCTCCATCATGCACGCCAACAACGAGCTCGGCGCGGTTCAGCCCCTCGCAGAAATCGGGCGCATTGCCGACGAAGCCGACCTATACCTCCACACCGACGCTGTGCAATCGGTCGGCAAAATTCCGGTCGACGTAAGGGCGCTCCAGCTGGACCTGCTTTCCCTCTCCGGCCACAAGCTCTACGCCCCGAAAGGAATTGGCGCGCTCTTCGTCAAGGGCGGCACGCGTCTTCGCCAGTTTCTCTTTGGCGGCCACCACCAGCGTGGCTTCCGCCCCGGCACGGAAAATGTCCCCGGCATTATCGGTCTCGGCAAAGCCGCCGAAATCGCGCTTCTAGCGCTTGAGCGAGACGCGTCCCGCATCGCCGCTCTCCGCGATAGGCTCGAACAGGGGCTCCTTGCGCGCATTCCCGATTCTCGCGCGAACGCTTCTGCGGCTCCCCGCACTCCGAACACGTCCAACCTCACCTTCCCCGGCATCGAAGGTGAGGCTCTCATCATTTCTCTCGACCTGAAGGGTCTGGCCTGTTCCACGGGTGCCGCCTGCTCCTCGGGCGCCGTCGAACCCTCCCATGTGCTCACGGCCATCGGTCTACCTGCCGCCGAAGCTCGCGCCAGCATCCGCTTCAGTCTCGGCCGCCACACCACCGGAGCCGAGATCGATGCCGCTCTTGAAATCGTTCCCGCCGCCGTGGCCCAACTTCGCGAACTCTCTCCCACCTACCGCAGGGAGACGGAAGCCCACCCATGAGCGGGACCACGCTAAAATAAGCAGTATGAGCACGCCGCTCCACCTGGACCCTCTCCCGACGGCCACCGAACGGAAACCCGGCCTCGTCGCCGTCGCCATGTCCGGCGGCGTGGATTCTTCGACCGTCGCAGCCGTCCTGCTGCAGCAAGGTCGACCGGTTGTCGGACTGACCATGCAACTCTGGAATCAGCGCCGCCTGCCTGAGTTACAGGGCGACGGACCAGCCCAGCACCGCTGCTGCTCTCTCGATGATGTCTACGACGCGAAGCGCGTAGCTCAACACCTGAACTTCCCCCATTACGTCGTCAATTTCGAGGAGCAGTTCGAGCAACGCGTCGTGCGGCCCTTCGTAGAGCAGTATCTCGCCGGCCGCACTCCCATTGCGTGCACGAACTGCAATACCGATGTGAAGTTCGAACCGCTGCTCCGCATGGCGCGGCAAATCGGAGCCGAACGCCTGGCCACGGGCCACTACGCCCGCATCCGTCATCATCCGCCGACGGGCCGCTATCAGCTCCTGCGTGCCCGCGACGACTCGAAGGATCAATCCTATTTCCTTTGGGGGCTCACTCAGGAGCAGCTTTCCTGCAGCGAATTTCCGCTCGGCGAATTGACCAAGGATGAAGTCCGCGCGCTCGCACGCGAGGTGAACCTGCCCGTCGCCGAAAAGCCCGAGAGCATGGAACTGTGCTTCGTCCCGAATGGCAACTACGTCCAATTCATTCATGCTTACTCGCGCGAAAGCGGCAAGCCGCTGAAGGACGCGGAAGGGGATATCGTCACCGAGGAAGGAACCCTTGTTGGGCGCCATTCCGGCGTGCACAACTACACGATCGGCCAGCGCAAAGGCCTCGGGTTCGCGACGGGCAAGCCCATCTACGTTCTGGCTATCGATCCGGAACAGAATCGGGTCGTGGTCGGGGAAGATGACGCACTGCGTTCCGCTTCGTTTGAAGTGCAAGGCGTGAATTGGATTTCGATTGAGGAACCGGCCGTGCCGGTTCGGGCGCGGGTGAAAATCCGCCACAAGCACGACCCGGCGCCCGCCAAGGTCGAAGCGCTCCCGGGCAGCCGCGCTCGAATTACTTTCGAGCAGCCGCAGCGCGCCATCACGCCCGGCCAAGCCGCCGCCATCTACGATGATGACATCGTTCTCGCCGGCGGCTGGATCGTAAGTAGCCGGTAGTTAGGATCTAGAAGATTTCGAGGTTGTGGCAGAAGGTGCGTGGTCGGAATGCAAAACCACCAAGGCGGCAATTCTTACCGCTGAGCCACAATTTACGGACGACTAGATAAAGAGCTCGTCTTCCTGTTCCACGGTTTCGGCACCTGGCTCGCGGTTGCTGCTGCGACGCGACCGCAGGACATCGAGCCCGATCTTCAGTCCGTGTACCAGCGCCGAAACCTTCTGCACGGGCCCGAGAAAACTTCTGCGGACCTGCGCGCCCGCGTCTTCGACGCTCTCGAGAGTTCCCGTCACAATCCGATCAGCCCGCACGATTTGCCCGCGCAAACGATCGGCGGCTTCCGTGAAGATCCGGTCCATCTTTTGCGCCTGCGTACGCGCCAGATACACGACATGCGATGCATCTTCTACTAACGCGGAGATCTTGGGTTCAGTCTCGTCAAGAAGAATCTGCGCTCGCGTAAGGACGGGGCCCATCCTCGAGTGCAGATCGCTCACCATTCGGTTGATGGATTCTGTGGTGCGCTTCAGTTCTACGAACAGCCCAATCAGTATTGCCACCTGCACCACCAGCGCGATGGCAGCCACGATACTGAAGAACTCCATCCAGAATTGCATACACACCCTGCCCTCTCCGCAAGCGCCGCGGAAACTGCTACAAACCTCCCTGTTACGTCAGGACTTCGACTCGCGCAAGAACGCTTCCCGCCCAGCTTCCACCGCCGCGGTCAGAGAATCCCGCTTCCGTGAGGCGACATCTTTACCGCGTTCAATCAGGTCGTCGGCCCGTTCACGAAGCTCACGCGCCTTCTTCTGCGCAAACTCGCGTCCTTCATCGGCCCGCTTGGACAAATAATCGCGCGTTTCGTCGCCGGACTTGGGAGCGAAGAGAACCCCGAGGAGAGCACCAATACCGACACCAACGAGAAAGAAACTGACTTTGGAACCCACGTTATCAGCCATGATAACCTCCGGAAAAAACGTAACATAGGGGGAAATACAGCGCAATACGACTTAACCAGTCTTCCGACCAATACAGGTTATGGGTGTCTTTCATTCTTGCCGAGGTACTCAACGATCTTTGCTGCACTTTTTCGCGGAACGGTGCGGCTCAATTCCTCTACGGTTGCCCGTTTCAGGTTGGCGATGCTTCCATAGGTCTGCAAAAGCCTCTGTGAAGTTCTTGGCCCGACCCCGGGTATGTCCAGAAGCGCAGTTTTCGTCTGCCGGGCTCCTCGGCGCTGGCGATGGAAGGTTACAGCAAAACGGTGGGTTTCATCGCGAACCTGTTGGATCAGGTGCAATACCGGGGAATGCCTCTCAAGCACGACAGGCTCGCCTTCCTGGCCAAGGACGTAGAGGATTTCTTCCTTCTTCGCAATGCTGGCCAAAGGTTGGTTAATAATTTGGAGCGATTCGAGGGCTTGAGCTGCGGCGTGTAGTTGTCCGAGACCACCGTCGATGAGAACAAGGCTCGGCATCGGTTTGTTTTCTTCCTGCAGCCGCTTGTAGCGTCGAGTGACCGTCTCAAAGATGCTGGCGAAATCATCGTTCTCACTTCGCGGCCTGCCGCCCGGGCCTTGCGAGCCTCGGATGATGAACTTGCGGTAGTCCGCTTTTTTCATGCGGCCGTTTTCCCAGACGACCATTGAGGCCACCGTGTCTGTTCCCTGGATATGCGAAATGTCGAAGCTTTCGATGCGCTTCGGCTCTTCCGGCAGGCTCAAAGCATTCTGCAAGGCTTCGCCAATGGCCTTGGAGGTGGGCTTCATTACCCGGAAGCGTTGCTCAAAGGAATGTTTCGCGTTGCTTTCGACCAGTTCAAGAAACGACCGCTTGCTGCCGCGCTGCGGAGTGAAAATTTCGACCTTTTGTCCGGCGCGGTCGGACAGCGTTTCTTCGAGGAGAGCTCGCTCTTCGAAATCAATCGGAACGTGAATCATCCTGGGCAGATATTCAGCGTCGAGATACAACTGCTTCAGCAGAGAAGGCAGGAATTCATGGGGATCGAATGAGTCCATGTCTTCCCAATAGAACTCACGACGATCGACGACGCGGCCACCGCGCAGGTGGAAGACATCGGCAGCAACGAGCGGAGCTTCGGCGTAATAGGCGATCACATCAGTGTCGTCGCCCTGAGCGGCCGCAATGCGCTGGCGCTCCTCGATGTCTTCAATGGTCCGGAGCAGGTCGCGATAGCCCGCCGCCTCCTCGAAGCGTTCCTGCTCCGCGGCGGCCATCATGCGTTCTTCGATGCTTTTCATCAAGTCATGACGGCGGCCATCCAGAAACATGCGCACATCGCGGACGGCTTCGGCGTAGCGATCGGCCGTGGTCAGTCCTGATACACAAGGGCCGAGGCAACGCTTGATAAAGAACTGCAGGCAGGGCCGGGGGTGCGCTTTCGACAGATCCACAAAACAGGAGGGAATCAGGAAACGCTTGTGAATAAAATGGAGAATGCGTCGGGCGAGACCGGCGGGGAAATAAGGCCCGAAATAAAGCGCGCCATCTTTCTTCACTTTCCTCGTGAAATAAACGCGCGGGTATTTCTCCGCCATCGTGAGCTTAATGTAGGGATAGGTCTTGTCGTCTCGCAACATGACGTTGAACTTGGGCTTGTATCGCTTGATGAGATTGTGTTCGAGTGCGAGAGCCTCACGTTCATTGTCGACGACGATCGTTTCGATGTCGGCGATTTCGAGGGCGAGGGAGCCGGTCTTGGCATCAGCCCAGCGTGATTCGAGAAAGTAGGACCGCACACGGTTGCGGAGCGAGCGCGCTTTGCCGACGTAAACGACCGCCCCTCCGGCGTCCCGGAACAGGTAGACGCCGGGGGCCTCGGGTAGCTGTGCGGCTTTTTCACGGGGTTCCATGCGTTTCGGCTTTGGCAGGCCATCTTAAGGCCTGTAACCTGAATTTTACGGCGAGAAGCGCGCCAAAGCGAATTGAGTCCATCCGAAGCGCGGCGCGCCGCGCTCGGAGACCCAGAGTTGGATATACTAAGAAAAGCCGCGCTCCGCGGTATAACTCCCTGAGAATCGAGGAACCCAGCAGTGAAACCTGCAATCGTGCCTGGTCAGACGTCCGCTGCAATACTGGCGGCGGCGCTTCCCTGCCCCGCTGTAGAAGCTGACGAAGGAATGTGGACGTTCGACAATCCCCCGTCCGGGCAGGTAATGGGCTATCCAGCGAATGGGACGAGGGCCCCGTACAAGACCACGATGTACGGTTTGTATGATCGCGCCGCCAGCTTTGATTACAAAGTTCCTTTCGACTTGCCGAAGCGTTATGTGGACGGCAACAAGCTGGAGCTCTCGACGCCGTTCAATTTCGTGACGACGAACGATATCCCCGGCGGGGATTCCGGATCGCCGGTGGTGAACCGGAACGGCGACGTAGTCGGATTGATTTTCGGCGTGAACATCCAGTCGCTGGTTGGCGATTTCGTGTACGACTCCTACCAGAACCACGCGGTGGCGGTGCACACGGGCGCCATGACGGAAGCGCTAAAGAAGTTGGACGGCGCGCAAAAACGAGTGGATGAACTGATGGGGCATTGAAATCCGGGCAACTCGGTTAAGCGGGACCCGAATCGGAAAGACAGGGAGTCCGGTGTTGTTCGCGAGAACGTATATTCGGGTGGTGTTTTTGTTGCTGGTGAGCGGGCTGGGCACAGGGGCACAGTCCTCCCGCGGACAGGAATCGTCGTCGAATCCGCAGCCAAAACAAGAAGACCAACCCAAACCGAAGCCCAATACCGACTCACCGGTGAATTCCGCTCCGGATCAGCCCAAGTGGGATCCGATGCGGGCGGACAAAGATATCGAGGTCGGCAAATTCTATATGAAGAAAGGCGATATCGACGCGGCGATTGACCGCTTCCTCGACGCGACCGAAGCAAAACCGGGTTACGCAATTCCCTTCCGCTATCTAGGTGAGGCTTATGAGAAGCAAGGAAAGAAAAAACCAGCGGTAAAGGCTTATCAACGGTATCTGGATTTGTATCCGCATGCCGAAGATGGCGACAAAATCCGCAAGAAGATCGCGAAGCTTCACGAGGAAATCGACAAAGAGAAGAATTGAAAACGCATCAGCGGGCGAGGCCGTCGAGAACCTTACGAGCGATGCCAAAATGCTCGAAGCGTTTTTCCTCGGCGCGAAATTCCGGGGAGTGGGAGACTAAACTGCAACCACAGCGGCGCGTGGGATGCTTAACGTGCAGCATTTCGTGGAAGAGAACGTACTCGACCACAAATTGCGGAACGCCGGGACGGTCCATGCGGCGGTTCAGGATGATCTGGTTCGGGCCGGGATCGTAACAACCGAACTGGCGACGCCAAGTCCGTGTGCTCCAGGCGATGTGTGGGCGGTTGAGTTCGCCAGAAAAGTATTTCTGATTGAGACGATCGAAGAGCGCCCTAAGATCATGGTGCCGTCCTTGCGGCGGGAGATGGGCGAGGCGGACGCGGTGTCGACGCATGCGGCTGATGCGTTTACTGGTGCGGCCAGAACGGGCATACGAAAGATACGGTTGAACCAGAGCGCGATCAATATGGCGGCGATAGACACGTGAAAGAAGTAAGGCCGCCGCCCCTTCCAACACCTCGAGGGGCGCACGGCGGAGCAAGTCGGAGAAACGCACGATCAGAGCATCATCGCGGCGGCGGATGGTCAACACCAGGCTGCTGTAAGGATGGAAGTCCACTTGGAAATGCGGGGGGCGACCGTCGCAGCCGACGCGCGTGAAGATGCGCAGCATGAGCGCTTCCCCGCCGGGGACGCGAGACGGATTACGGCGCCGAGGACTCAATTCTTTCGCCTCACGGGTGGCGGCGCCGCCTTTTTCTTGGCTTTCTCAGCATCGTTCAGGGCGTCCTGAGTGCCTTCGATGGCGTCTTCGAGATTTTCCTTGTAAATTTCCTTTTGCGGGCCGTCGGTATCGAGCTTCTGGAGAATCACGAGAAAATCCTTGGCTTTGGCGGCCATCAGGTCAATACCCTGGCGGATGTTGTCCTGCTTTTCGAGGCCCAACTGGATCAGATCGGCAGCATCGTCCACACAGCCAATATAGGAGTTCATCAGATAGTTGAGCATTTCGTTGTGCTTATTCGGCGAAGGGTGCTCGAGCTCGTACTGGAATTTCTTGAGGCGGTCTTCGGCGAACGTGAGAAACAACTTGATGCGTTCATTGGGGGTTTCGGCATCACGAATTTTGTCCGATTCGACATTAGAAAGGTAATCCTTTTCGGGCCGCTGGGCGAGCCCAAGCGCTGCAACGGCGAGAAGGCAAGTGACCAGGAGCAGGCCGGTCGAAAGATTCAGGCGCCAATGGAAAGTCATGGCTTAGCCTCCGGCACCGGAGGGACCTTGGTCGGATCCTTGGTGCGGCGCGGAAAAAGCAGAGCAATCAAAGCGTCGTCCGCCTCGATTAAATCCTGCCGAACGATCTGCAAGGGAGGGCGAACCTCCGCCGGCACGACGACAATGGTTTCTTCCACTTCTCGAATGCCCTTACGGACCTCAAGCTCCAGTTGGCGGTAATTGTTCGGATGGCGGTCGGCATCGGGCTCCTGCTTTTTGAGAAGCTCGAAGGCGGAACGAACGTTGTCCCGGTATTTTTCGAAGATGAGGCCGACGCTGACGTAGTCGCCGTCGCTGCCGGCTTTGGCAGCAGCTTCGAATTGCGCATCGGCAAGTTTGTTCAACGTTTTGACCTTTCCACCGGCGTGAGGGTCATGGTCGAAATGGTCCTGGAGTTCCTTGACCTTGTCGGCAGCCTGGCAGGATAGCCCGACGAAAAGAGCCGAAATAACAAGAGAAGACCACCGACGCGGGCGGGATCGCTCATCGCTTTTTTTCCGCCATCTTTTCGAGTACATGGATGCGCTGAGTCGCCTGCCAGACCTGATCTGGATTCTTGTTCTCGTCGAGTTCCAGAAACTTCCTGTACGCATCGAGTGCGGGCTGAACCTGACTGAGTTTATCGTAACAAAGTGCGCGAATAAACCACGCGCCCGCGCCCGGGGTTTGCACCTTGCCGATCACATCGAGGGTGGCAAGGGTAGCCTGGCAATTGCCGGCTAGGTAATAGGTGGAGCTGAGATCTTTCCAGTAGTCCAGGTTGTTGCGGTCAAGCCGCAGCGCAGACTTCAATTCCCCTTCGGCGTCGGCAAACTGGCGCTTCTGCAGATAGGTGCGGCCGAGGCCACCGTGAAGCTGGGCATCGTTCGGTGCAAGGGCAATCGCTTGACGTAGGGTTGTAATCGCCTCGTCCAGCTTGTTCTGGCCGATTTCGATGTCGGCCCGGAGCTTCAGATCGTCGACCGTCACTGGCTGGCCTGCGTTGTTCTTGCCGTTTTCGGCGACGGCTTCGTCGTATTTCTGTTGTTCGACCAAGAGGCGCACCAGGCGCGACCGGGCACCCTTGTCGTCGGGCCGGACAGCGAGGTAATTGCGGTAGGCATCGACGGCCTGCGGTCTTTTCTGCTGATCCAAACTCCGGGCGAGTCCTTCCAGGGCTGCAGGCGATTTTGGCTGAAGATCGAGAGAGGCGCGAAACTTGCCTTCGGCACCGGCGGGTTTACCTTGGCGCAGAAGAACCTGTCCAAGCCGTGTCAGCGAATCGGCGTCCTTGGGGTCCAATCTTGCGGCCCCCTCAAAGGATTCCGCCGCGCCGGAGAGATCTCCGGAGCGCTCTTGAGCGAGTCCAAGAAGATAGCGCGGACGGCTTTGCGAGGGCAGCAATTCAACGGCCTTGCGCAGAGGAGCGACGGCCTCAGCTGGCTGCTGTTCGAGAAGAAGGATGCCCAGATTCAACTGTGCTTCGGGCATCTTTGGGTCGAGTGCAATGCAGCGTTCAAATTCCTGACGGGCATCATCAGGCCGCTTCAGCGCCGTATAAGCGTAGGCCAGCTGAAAGTGCGCATAGGCCACATCGGGTTTTTCCGCGATGAATTTCTGGAGCGGCGTGACCGCGGCTTCGTAGTCGTTTTTGTCGAGCGCGGCTTGCGCCTCGTCGAGAAGGTCGTTTAATGGATTGCGGAGCCTTTGCGCCGAGGGTTGGGAGGTTTTGGGCGCAGGGTTCTGCGGCAACCTGGCTGTTGAAGGGCTGAGGAGCGCAAAGAACAGCCCGGTGGTCATGAGAGTTAAGCGCGTTCGCCTCATTTCCCGCTCTTTGGACGCCTGCCCGCGGAGGACTTTGGCGCGTCTCCACCGGTTTTGGATGCACCATTGGGCAGACGCTTTGCTTGACCGTTGCCGTTCAGCGTACGGGCCAAGAATTGACCGGTATGAGATTGCGCGTTGCGGGCCACTTGTTCGGGCGTTCCCGAGGCGATGATCTTTCCGCCCTGTTCACCGCCTTCAGGCCCGAGATCGATAAGCCAGTCGGCGGATTTGATGATGTCAAGATTGTGTTCGATGACGAGGAGTGAGGCACCGGCCTCGAGTAATTTACGGAAAGCGGCAAGGAGTTTCGCGATGTCGTCGAAGTGCAGACCGGTGGTGGGCTCGTCGAGGATGTAGAGAATGCCGCGATTTTCCGTACGCGTAAGGTGAGCAGCCAGTTTCAAGCGCTGCGCTTCGCCGCCAGACAGAGTGGTGGCAGACTGGCCGAGACGGAGATAACCGAGGCCGATTTCGTTGAGCACGCGCAACTTCGAGACAACTTTGGGGACGTTGACGAAGAATGCCAAGGCCTCGCGCACGGTCATTTCGAGGATGTCGTGAATGTTCTTGCCACGGTAGCGCACCTCGAGCACGCTGCTCTTGAAGCGCTTACCGCGGCATTCTTCGCAGATAAGCTCGACGTCGGCAAGAAACTGCATTTCGACGGTGACCGTGCCGTCGCCCTGGCAGGTTTCGCAGCGGCCCCCGGGAACATTGAACGAGAAATGACCTGCGGAGTAGCCGCGTCGTTTGGCGTCGGGCGTTTCCGCGAAAACTTCGCGAATTGCGTCGAAAGCCTTGAGGTAGGTGGCGGGATTCGAACGCGGAGTGCGGCCGATGGGCGACTGATCGACGATGACAACGTCCTGGATGAATTCGTTGCCCTCGAGACGATCGCAGAACTCCTTAATGCTCGCGCCGCTGCGTTGCGCGGTCAGGGCACGAAAGAGGACGTTGTGCACCAGGGTGGATTTACCCGAGCCGCTGACCCCCGTGACCACGGTCAGCGTTCCAAGCGGGAGCATCAGATCGATGTTTTGAAGATTGTGGAGCGTGGCGCCGTAGAGACGCAGAAATTTACCGGAAGGCTTGTGGCGCGACGCCGGTACGGGAATACGCAATTCACCGCTAAGATACTTGCCGGTGATGGATTTCTGGTCGCTCAGGATGTCGCGGTAACTGCCCGAGAAGAGGAGCTTGCCGCCCAATTCACCTGCACCCGGGCCGAGATCGAGAACCCGATCCGCGGCGGCGATGGTGTCGGGGTCGTGCTCGACCACGAGGACCGTGTTGCCGAGATCGCGCAGAGATTTCAGAATGTCGATGAGGCGCTGGGTGTCGCGGGGATGAAGCCCGATGGAGGGTTCGTCCAACACATATAAGGCTCCTACGAGATGCGAGCCGAGAGACGTGGCGAGCTGGATGCGCTGCGACTCGCCGCCGGAGAGTGTGGAGGTAAGGCGGTCGAGAGTGAGGTAGTCCAAGCCGACTTCGTCGAGGAACTGGAGGCGGGTACGAATCTCCTCGAGGATTTTGTCGGCGAGTTTTGCCTGCACCGGGGTGAGACGCAACTCCGCAACGAATTTCCTCGCTTCTTTCACGGTGAGCTTGCAGAGGTCGGTGATCGAGTGGCCGGTGATGCGCACGGCCCGGGCTTCGGCGCGCAAGCGGGTGCCGCTGCAGTCAGGGCAGGTGGCGTAACCGCGGTAACGGCTCAGGAACACGCGGACGTGGAGTTTATATTTCTTGCGCTCGAGCCAATTGAAGAAGCCTTTGACGCCGTCGAATTTGTTTTCGGGATCCCCCTCGAGGACGAGCCGGCGTTGCTCGGGGCTAAGCTGTCGCCAAGAAAGATTTGTTGGAATGCCACGAGCTCGAGCCCATTTCCGCGCTTCTTGCAGCAGGATACGATAACGCGGTTTGGTCCAGGGTTCGATGGCGCCATCGTCGAGTGATTTGCTGGGGTCGGGGACAACCAGGTTCAGGTCAAAATCGATCGTGTTGCCGAAGCCCTGGCAGCGCGGGCAGGCGCCATAGGGGTTGTTGAAAGAAAAGAGCCGGGGTTCGGGTTCCTGGTATACGGTGCCATCATTTTTGCATTCGAAACGCTCGTTGAAGGTCAAGCGCTCTGCCGCGTTTCCGGCCGAGTCGGCGACGAATTCGAGAATGGCTTCGCCGCCACCTTCACGGTAGCAAATCTCAATCGAGTCGACGAGGCGAGGGCGCGATTCCGGATTCACGGAGAGGCGATCGACCAGCACATAGACGGGTTTCGAGAAATTCACATCAAGAAGCGATTCCGGCGAAGAGAATTCGTGGAGCTTGCCATCCTGGTAGAGGCGGTTGAAGCCCCGTTTCTGGAGCTCAAGCAGGGCGGAACGTAAGGCATCGGCCGCGGGAGCACCCGCGGATGCGGATTTTCTTTTGGCCGCTTTTTTTCCGCTGGCAGTTGGTTCGGGGTTTGCCACGCGAAGGGGGTAGAGAATGTAAAAGCGACGGCCGGGAGACAACCTGAGAATGCGATCGGCGATCTCGTCGGGAGAATCGCGCCGAACCTCGCTGCCACACTTGATGCAGAAGGTCTGGCCACAACGCGCGAAGAAAAGGCGGAGGTAATCGTAGATTTCTGTGGCGGTGGCAACGGTCGAACGGGGGTTGCGTGTGGAATTCTTCTGGCGAATGGCAACGGCTGGAGCAATGCCCGAAATCTCGTCCACGTCGGGCTTTTCCATGCGTTCGAGAAACTGGCGAGCATACGCAGACAGGGACTCCACGTAGCGGCGCTGGCCTTCAGCGTAGACGGTGTCAAAGGCCAGGGAGGATTTGCCTGACCCGCTGACCCCAGTGACGACGGTCAGGGCGTTGTGGGGAATCTCGACCGTGATGTTTTTGAGGTTGTGGACACGAGCGCCACGGACAAGCAGGACCTCCTGTTGGGCGGTGGTTGGAGCGATGATTTCGTTCGTGGCCAAAGAGAAGCTCAGTCAGTGCGCTCTGCGCGCACAGCTTAAACTTCAAAGTATACGACGCGCGTTGCGGCGGGGCAAATTGGGATTAAGCAGTT
>Ga0207826_1000129_pt1 | contig 19489 bp, 16 predicted proteins | sample LuqExpMetageno80_FD_187837 | JGI IMG/M metagenome (GOLD analysis project Ga0207826, IMG submission 187837) | Tropical forest soil microbial communities from Luquillo Experimental Forest, Puerto Rico - Sample 80 (SPAdes) | ecosystem: Environmental > Terrestrial > Soil > Tropical forest ... | reverse complement strand
AGTAGGCCACCAGAAAGACTACCACGATACAGGCAGCCACGGCCCCAGCCGCCCATAGGAGGCGCCGGCGCTTCTCCCCGTCAGCCAGCAACAGGGCCAGGGCTACGGCCATGGCCGCATAAATGACCCCGATGAGATGCATGGTTAGCAGGACCAGGGAACCCAGCAGCAGGGACCAGGGAGCCCAGCCCCGGCAGTAGATGATGCGGGCCCAGAGAACCACGGCCAGGGCCATGGTCAGGTTGGAAGGCACCAGATGATGCAGGCCCGTGTCAGGAAAGACCTTGAAGGCCAACAGGATCAGGGCCACCCCGGCGACATGCGGCCCCAGCATGGTGGCCAGCCAGCAGGCAAAGGCCAGCCCGAAGATCAGGGGGGCCAGGGTCCAGAGAAACCGGTAAGCCTCCAGGAGGTTCATGTGGCCAAGTTTGCCGATGCCTATCAGCAACACGGAAAAGAGCGGGTGGTATACCGGAAAGACCCTGGCGGTGGCCAGAGTTCGCTGCTTATAGGACTCGGAGCCCACAGGCCCATCCCCGCTCCTGCTAAACAGCTGGTCGCGCAGGTCGTTCAAGGCCGGACAGTCCTGCTGGAAGCATTCCAGCATCTGCTGGGATTTCAAGACATAGGTGAGGCCGTCCTTCACTTCGGGGACCAGGTTCCAGTTTTTGAGAGGGCTGACGCTCAAATAGCTCTGCATCCCCACGTAGATCAGCAGACCTATCAGGAGGAGCAGCCAGGCGTCCCATCCTCTCGGCCTAGCGGTCTCCGGGGGCGAACCTGCCCTGTCAGAATTTAAGAAGTCATTTAACATATTAATGATTTTACCCTTCGCCCATCCAGTTTTCATACCACATCTGGAATGCCACCAGGGTCCAGAGGAGTTTGCGGTGGTCGCGATGGCGGGCCTGATGCTCCCGGATCAGGGTGGCCACGTAGTCCGGCTGGAAAAGGCCCTGTCGCTTCAGATGGCCGGGGGACAGCAAGTCCTCCAGCAGCGATTTCAAGGGACCGGCGAACCACTTGGCCACCGGGGCGTTAAAGCCTTTTTTGCCCCGCCTCAGGATTGATTCCGGCAGGATGCCTTTCAGGGCTTCCCGCAGGAGAAACTTGGTGGTCAGACCGTGCAGCTTGAAGTTGTGCGGCAGATGTGCGGCATATTCCACCAGGAGCCGGTTGAGGAGAGGCACCCGGACCTCCAGGGAATTGGCCATGGAGGCCCGGTCCACCTTCACCAGGATATCCCCTTCCAGGTAGAGCTTCAAGTCGCAATAGAGCACCTGGTTCAAGGGGTCCCCGGTGTGGGCCTCATGGGCATGGCTTTCCACCAGGTCCACCACCCCCCCGTGGTTTTCCCCCATCATCGGACCCAGAAGCCTGACCTTTTCCTCGGGGGTGAAAGACCCCAGCCAGCGGTGGTGCCGCACCACCGGCGGCAGCGAGTAGTCCCGCAGGAACCGGCGCATCTTGAAGTCAAAACTGAGATTGTCGAAAGATACGGGGAGTTTTTCCAACACCCAGGGCTCCACCAGACCCCGCAGCCAGGCGGGGGCCAGCCACTGGTAATAGTCGGCCAGGCGGTGGGCCTGGAGGGTGGAGTAGCCGCCGAAGAGCTCATCGCCGCCGTCCCCTCCCAGGGCCACCTTGACGTGCTCCTTGGTAAAGCGGGAGAGGCAATAGGTGGGGATGATGGAAGAATCCCCCAGGGGTTCATCGAGACCCGCGACGATCTCGGGCAACGTCTGCAAGGCCGCATCCGCAGACAAACGGAATTCGTGATGCTCGGTGCCCAGGTGCCGGGCCACCAGTCTGGCGTGGGCCGATTCGTCAAAGGAGGGGTCATCGAAGGCCACCGAGAAGCTGGGCACCGGCCGGCTGGAGGCCCGGGTCATCATGGCCGCCACCGCGCTCGAGTCTATCCCGCCGCTCAGGAGCACCCCCACCGGCACATCCGCGATGAGTTCCATCTCGACAGCGTCATACAGCAGTTGGCGCACCTCGGCGGTGCATTCGGCCAGGGTCCGGGTGGACCGGGGCTCACTTTTGTCCAGGCGCAGGTCCCAGTAACGCTCGAGGCGGACGTCGGAGCCCTCCACCAGGAGGAAATGGCCGGGAGGGAGTTTGTTGACGCCTTTGAAGATGCTGTGCGGGCTGGGGACATATTCCAGGGAGAGGTAGAGATTCAGGGCGGCGAGGTCCAGGCGGCGCTCAAAATCCGGATGGGCCAGGAGGGCCTTTAACTCGGAGCCGAACAACAGGCAATGGGGCAGCCGGGCGTAATACAGCGGTTTGATCCCCAGGCGGTCCCGGGCCAGGAGCAGGCGGTGCCGGTTATTGTCCCAAATGGCGAAGGCGAACATGCCGTTCATGGCCTTGAGGCAGTCGGCACCGTACTCCTCATAGGCGTGGACGATCACTTCGGTGTCGCTCGAGGTGGCGAAGCGGTGGCCGGCCTTCTCCAAGTTGGCCCGAATCTCCGGGTAGTTGTACAATTCCCCGTTATAGACGATCCAGACGCTGCCGTCTTCGTTGCCCAGCGGCTGATGCCCGGTCTCGAGATCAATGATGGACAGGCGGCGGTGGCCCAGGCCTACGGGACCGGAGAGATAATAGCCCAGGTCGTCGGGCCCCCGGTTCTGGAGGGTGGCAGTCATGGCTGCCAGCCCCTCCCGGTCCACCGGGGCCTGCCCGTCAAAGTTCAGCACTCCACAAAGACCGCACATGCAGGCACTTACCGGAAATAATGATAAATTTGGCGGACAATATAGGTGGGCTTGCCCTGGGACTCATGGTAGGTGCGGATGAGGAGCTCCGCGGTGAAGCCCTGCAGGACACAAAAAAACCCGAGGATGAAGAGCATGGAAGACAGGAGCAAGAGCGGGGTCTGGATCAGGGACAGACCATAATAAAACTTTTGGAAAATCATAATAAAGCCGACCAGGAAGCTCAGCCCCATGAGCACCAGGCCGAAGCCCCCAAAAACCCGCAAGGGGTTGGAGATGAAGCTCCCGAAAAACTTGAGGGTGAGGAGGTCCAAAATAACGCTGAAGGTGCGGCTAAGGCCGTACTTGGAATGGCCGTGGAGGCGGGGATGGTGGTTGACCGGGATTTCGGCCACCTTTGCCCCCACCTGCAGGGCCAGGGCCGGAATGAACCTGTGCATCTGGCCATAGAGGCGGATGTGGTTGAGGAGCTCCCGGCGATAGGCCTTGAGGGTGCAGCCGATGTCGTGGAGTTTGAAATCCACCACCCGGGAAATGATCCAGTTGGCCAGGGCCGAGGTGGACTTGCGCCAGAGCCAGTGGTCCTGGCGGTTCTTGCGCCAGCCGCTCACCAGGTCGAAACCCTCATCCAGTTTGGCCAGCAGGCGGGGGATGTCTTCGGGGTCGTTTTGCAGATCGGCGTCCTGGCAGACTATGATCTCCCCCCGGGCATAGTCGATGCCGGCGGAGAGGGCCGCGGTTTGGCCGAAGTTGCGCCGGAGCTGAATCACTGTCACCGTGTCGTCGGCCTCGGCCAATTCCTGGAGTTTTTTCAGGCTGCCGTCGCTGCTGCCGTCATCCACGTAGATGATCTCGTAGGTGCGCGCCAGCTTGGTGAGCACCGCTTTGAGCTGATTATGCAAGGTATCGAGATTTTCCAGTTCGTTGTAGACCGGGAGGACCACAGACAGGTAAACCTCGTCCATGGAGTCAGCTTCAGTATTCAGGGCCGGAACAGGTTGCATGGCTAAGATGATCCTAATGATTATTTAAACCATTTTAACGTTTTATTATAGCAGGGAACTTATTGATTTTTCAAGGACAGGACTAACCCTTGAGAAAATCCTCATCATCAACCCCAAGGCTTTCTTACGTAAAAAATATATTGTAGAGCAGGCGCCCTCGCCTGCAAAATTCAGCCGGGGTGGACTGTTCGCCACGATTTTCGCAGGGATCTCACTCTCCCCAAACCAGGGAGGAAAGAAAAAACCGGGGCGTTATGCCCCGGTCTGGTTGCTTTTTATTGGAAATGTGGTTCAGTTAATACCCTCCCCCAGGCCGGGATACCGGCACTTCCCGGGGGCCGGCAGGCTTGGCCGGCAACGGCACTCCCTGGGGGGCGCTCCGCACTCTTTGGGCCTCTTTGGCAATCTGCTGGCGCATGTTCATGAGCATCAAGATATACTTGGCCTGCTGCACCGGCGTCAGAATGCTTTTTTCCTCCTGAAGCTGGTTTTGCTCCAACATCAGTTTCTCTTGGCGCAATTTCATCATGTTATCCAGGATGGCCGCCACTTCCTGCTCCGAGGGCTGAGGCTGACTCATGACCTTTCTCAGTTGCTGAAACGCTCCCTTGGCATTCTGTATGGCCTGGCGCTTCTGGGCCCGGTATTTCTCATCAATTTGCAGCAAGCGCTCCACCGTGTTCTGATCGATCCCTAGGGCGGCGCCCAGATTCTGGCGCTTGAAGTCCGTCTGGTACTGGTCCATGGGCTCACCGGGCTCCCCGGCGTCGAAGGCCGACCCCGACCGGACCGTACCGATCAGGATAAGCAGCATGGACAGGAAAAGAACATGGCGCAGCATGGGGTTTATCTCCTAGACTCGAGTTGACTTTTTACGCACTGCTGTTCTTCCCGGGAGAGGTCCGCCACCACGGAGTCCACATCCCAGTCCAGGTCATCTTCCTCCGACAAGGCCCCTTCCTGGCTGGAGGCGACTTTCTGTTGGCCCGCGGCCTTGCCCGCGGCCAGGCTGAACTGCGGCTCCTCGGCCGGGGCAGGCTCAGGTTTGGCGGTCCGGGCCATGGCGGCCGGCTTGGCGGCCGCCGGCGCAGGCGGGGCCGGAGCAGGGGCAGTGGCCATGTTGGCCCGCTTTAGTTCCCGCCCCAGAGCTATCTCCGGAACCTTGCAGGCCTCCTGGGGCTTGGCCATCTGCTGCGTCTGGAAGGTGTGGGAATAGGGGCCCAGATAAACCGCCAGGGCCAGAATCCCGGCCAGGGCGGTGGCTCCCAGCAGGTAGTGGGGCAGGCGCAGCCGCCAGGGCGAGGGCGCGGGGGTCTGATTCACCTGGGCCAGCTTGAGGTGTAGCTCCTGCTGGAAATCCTGCCAAAAAGCGGGTCCAGGATCAGGCAGGGGCTCGGCCTGGTAAAGGCTCATCACCTCGGCCAGTTCTTCTGCTTCCTGGCGGCAGTCAGGGCAAACTTCCAGATGCGACGCCACCTGACGCTTCCAGAAGGGGTTCAGATCACCGTCGGGATAATCTGGCAGTCTCCGTTGGATAAGAGCGCATCGCCACTTCATGGCCTTCCTCGGTTTTGAGATACTTCTTTAAGGTTTTTACCGCCTGGCAGAAATTGACCCGGGCAGCCCCGGCCGTTCCTCCCAGTTCCTCACTGATTTCTTTATACGAGAGACCCTGCTCTATCTTCAGGGTGAGCACCGCCCGCTGCTTGACTGGCAGGCGCTCCAGGGCGGCGTACAGGCGGCTGCGGTCTTCCTGGGCCATGAGCCCCTCTTGCGGGTTGTCCTCGTCCACAATGACCAGCTCCTGACTGTCCACCGGTTCGCCGAATTTCTTTTTGCTTTTAAAAAAATTGTAGCACTGGTTAATGGCGATCCTGAATAACCAGGTGCGGAACTGCGATTGGCCCCGAAACTCCCGGATATGGATATAGGCCTGCATAAAAGTCTGCTGAGCCATGTCCTTGGCCTCTTCGGGATCCTGCACCAGGCGGAACGCCAGATTATAGATCTCCCGCTGGTACTTCCTGACAAGTTCCTCGAAGGCCGGGAGATCACCTTCCTGAGCCCGGGCCACGAGGTGAGGTTCAGTCATGGTTGGTCCTCACCCGGCTTCATTAAGTTAGATATAGATAAGAAATAAATGTTAAGAATAAATTTCTCAAATTGATAAGCCGTTTTTTCTTATTCCAGGTTTGGCAATAATATATCTTATTTCCCTGATCTCCCGAGGGAAAATTTTGCCTGGCAGCTATTGGCCTGGCCGGGTTAGCGGTTTTCGCGCAGGTCCCTGAAGCCAGACACCAGGGGCACGGACAGCACCGCAAGCCCCAGGGCCGCCACGCCTGGCCAGCCGGCCAGTCCGTAGGCCCAACCGCTCAGGGTAATGCCGCAGGCCCCGCCCAGGTAGTAGAACAGGACGTACAAAGAATTGGCCCGTCCCCGCCCCCCGGTGAGACGGCGGTTCAAAGACCCCGCGGCGGCGGCGTGGATGGTGAAAAATCCGGCGCAGACCAAAAAGAGGGCAAAGGCAATCACCGGCACCGACTTGATCAGGGTCAGGCATATGGCCATGGCGAACACCAGAGAACCACCGATCATGGCGGCGCCGTTGCCCAGGCGGTTACTGATGGCGCCGGCGATGGGGCCGATGACGATGCCTATGACATAAACGAAGTACATGAAGGTAATCATCTGCACTGACTCATAAAAAGGCGGCCCGGACAAATAAAAAGGCAGGTAGTTAAAGCCGGAGGAGAAGACAAAGAAGCCCCCGAAGGCCACCAGGAAGGTGCGCCGCAGTTCCCGGCGCTTCAGTATAGCCAGGAAGCCCAGGTTATCCTCCGCGGCCGCGGCCGGCGGCTCCCCCGGGGGGAGCCAGCGCACCGCCGCCAGGGAACTGGCCAGGACAAAAACCGCGGCGGTGACGAAGGCCCAGCGCCAGTGCAGGGGGGGGTGCAGCCACCCGCCCAGCAGCCTGCCCCCCAACCCCCCGGCCACGGTGGCGGAGACGTAAGACCCCATGGCCACGTTCAGGCGCTCCAGGGGGAGGTTGCGGGAGAGGTAGGCGGCCACGCAGGTGCTGAGGGCCGGGAGGAATAAGCCTTGCAAAAAACGGCTGGCCACCAGCACTGAAAAATGCGGGGTGGCGGCGCAGATGAAGCCCCCCAGGGCCACGATGGCGCCTCCCAGGCCGATGAGGCGGTGCACCGGGTAGCGGTCGGCCAGCCAGCCGAAGGGCAGGTTAGCCAAGGCAATCCCCAGGATCACCGCGGAGACCGTAATGGAGGCCGTGGCCGCGCCCACCCCGAATTCCTGCTGGATAACGGGCAACACCGGCTGGGTGATATAGACATTGGTGAAGACCGCGGCCACCAAGGCGAAGACCAGGGCCTGTAACCGGACAAAGTTGGGTTTGTTCATGGAAATGGGTCTATTAGAAGGAGGGGGCCAGGGGTCACAGACCCTGGCCCCCTCCCTCAAGCTCCCTCCCCCAACCCCTTAACGCTTTTTGGCCGGAAAGTCGGGCCTTTGGCCCACCTTTCCGGCCTCTTAGACGGGTTGGGAAAGGGGTTTGGGAAGGGCTTACGCTCTCAGGTTCCTGGCCTTCCCCTCAAAATGCCATTTTACGGATACAACCGATCCAATAATCTCGGGAAGGGGATGGTCTCCCGGACGTGCTTTAAGCCGCACAGCCAGGCAACCACCCGCTCAATCCCCATCCCGAAGCCGCTGTGGGGGACGCTGCCGTAGCGCCGGAGGTCGAGGTACCACTCCAGGGGCTCCTGGGGCAGCTGGTGCTCCGCCAGGCGGCCGAGCAGGATGTCCAGGCCGGCCACCCTCTGGGAGCCGCCGATGATCTCGCCATAGCCCTCCGGAGCCAGCACGTCCACGCACAGGGCCAGCCTCGGGTCCAGGGGATCGGCCTCCATGTAGAAGGCCTTGCAGCTCAAGGGATACCGGTGCAGCAGGACCGGCCGGTCGAAGAGTTGGGAGAGCACGGTTTCCTCGTCGCCCCCGAAGTCCTCCCCCCAGGGCACCTCCACCCCCTTTTCTTTCAGGCTTTCCAGGGCCTCGGCATAGCTCAGGCGGGGAAAAGGGCCGTCCAGGGCTTCAAGGGGCTTGAGATCGCGCTCCAGGATGTGGAGGGCCTCGCCCTGGTTCTCCAGCACTTTGAGGACCAGGGTGCGCACCAGGGCCTCGGCCAACTGCATGACGTCCTCCAGGGTGAAAAACGCCGCTTCGGCCTCCACCATCCAGAACTCGGTAAGGTGGCGCCGGGTCTTGGACTTTTCCGCCCGGAAGGTGGGCCCGAAGCAATAGACCTTCCCCAGGGCCATGGCCGCGGCTTCGAGGTAGAGCTGGCCGCTCTGGGAAAGATAGGCCTTGCCCCGATCCAGGTAGTTGGTCTCAAAGAGAGTGGTGGTACCTTCGCAGGCCGTGGGGGTGAGAATGGGGGTGTCCACCAAAGTGAAGCCCTGGTCATGGAAAAAATCCCGGCAGGCCCGGGCCACTTCATCCCGGATGCGGAGGATGGCCTGCTGGCGGGGAGAGCGCAGCCACAGGTGGCGGTGGTCCATGAGGAAGCCCACGCCGTGTTCCTTGGGGGCGATGGGGTATTCCTGGGCAATGAACAGGGGGGTGAGGCCGGTGACCTCCAGCTCATAGCCCCCCGGGGCCCGGGGTTCGGCCTTGACCAGGCCGGTGAGGGTCAGGGAAGACTCCAGGGTGAGGCGGTCGAAGGCGGCAAAGTCCGCCTCCGGGAGCCGTCCTTTCACCATTACTCCCTGGGCCAGGCCGGTGCCGTCCCGGAGGACGACAAAACGGATCTTGCCGCTGGAGCGGAGGTGCGTGGCCCATCCCTTGAGGGTCACCACCTCCCCCACGTGCAGGCCCAGGGTGTTAATCAGGCAGTTGGGAGGAGTGCTGTCTGACACGGAAGCTACCAAGATTCTCCGGAAGATAAGGGGAAGCCGGGCTACATCATGATCTTGATGAGAGACTTATCCCGCTGGCTCTTTATCCATTCTTTAAAGGTCTTATCCATCTCACGGCGCTGCAGGAGTTCCCTGAGTTGCGGGGCTACCTCTTCGAAGGAACGGGTCTTGCTGTCCTTGCGGTCCACGACCTGGACCAGTTGGAATCCACTCAACGTCTGGACCGGAGCCGTTTCCCCCGTTTTTACCTTGCCCAGGAATTGGGCAAGCTCAGGGTCCAGGTCCGACTCGGAGATAAACCCCATGTCCTGTAGCGAAACGTCATACTTGTCCCGCAACTGATCCCAGGAGACGCCTTTGCGGTGATCCTGCAGGATCAGTTCGGCCTTCTTCTTGATTTCTTCTTTCTGGGCCTCGGTGGCGCCCGGCGGGAACGGCATATTCAGGACCTTCAAATGAATCTGCCCCCCGCCGGTCTTGGGAAATTCCTTCTCGTAGTAGTTGCGGACTTGGGCTTCGGTGACCACCGCCTTGCCCGAAGCCACGATGCCCATCAGGCGTTCCTGGGTCATCTGGTCGGACATCTGTTGCTTTAAGCCTTTAATGGTCATGCCTTCCTTGGCCAGGGCCTTAGCCAGGACATCGTCACTTTCGATGTTGTTCCGTTTCTTGAATTCCGCGAAGGCTTGATCCACTTCTTTATCGGAGACGGTGATGCCCCGGCGTTTGGCCTCCGCCTTGGCCAATTTCTGCATGATGAGGGCTTCCACCAGCTGCTTCTGCACCTCCTTGCTGTCGGCAGGCAATTTTACGCCCGGCTGGCCTTGCATGGCCTTGGCCATCTGGTCCACTTCGGACTGGGTTATCACCTCATCGTTAACCACCGCCAGGATGCGTTCCACCACTTCCGCCGGCGCGGCGGTCCAGAACATGAAAAAACAAATACCCAGGAAGAGGAGCCCCTTTCCCCAGGTCTTAAAATTTACCGGCATAACGTTTCTCCTCATTCCCCCTTAACAAAAGTTTCCACTTCTTTCAAGCAGTTTTCCAGGCTGGCCCAGGGAGACCCATCCCCCGGCAGCTTCAGCCTCAGGGTTTGATCGGGGGTCAGACGGAATTTTTCCGGCCGCTTTTTGAGCAGCCCCACCAGACGGGCCAGATCGAGGCGCTCCGGGGCCGCAAACTGGAACACGGCAAAACCGTTCTGTACTTCCAGGCGCTTGATGCCCAGCAGGCGCAGGCGTTCCTTGGTGCGCACCACCCTGAGCAGCTCCTCCCCTTCCGGCGGGATCGGCCCGAAGCGGTCCACCAACTCCCCTGCCAATTCTTCCACCATGTCGGGGGACAGGCGGCCGGAGAGGCGCCGGTAGAGGGCCAGGCGCTGCTGGATGTCCGGCACGTAGTCTTCCGGGAGGTAGGCTGCCACCGGCAGGCGGATCTCCGGCTCCGGGGCCAGTTCCTCCGGGGCCTCCCCTTTGAAGGCGCGGATGGCCTCCTCCAGGAGCTGCAGATAGAGCTCGTAACCCACTTCCGCCAGATGCCCGGACTGGGCCTGGCCCAGGAGGTTACCGGCCCCCCTGATCTGCAAATCGTGCAAGGCAATCTTGAAGCCGCTGCCCAACTCGGTGAACTCCATGAGGGCCTTCAGGCGCTTCTGGGCCTCGGAGGGCAGGGCCGCTTCCTCGGGCACCAGCAGGTAGGCGTAGGCCTGGGCCTGGCTGCGCCCCACCCTGCCTCTCAACTGGTAGAGCTGGGACAGCCCCATGGTGTGGGCCCGGTTGATAATGATGGTGTTGGCCGCGGGGATGTCGAGACCGGCCTCGATGATGGCGGTGCACACCAGGACGTCCACCTCCCCCCGCCAGAAATGCACCATGACCTTTTCGAGTTCGCGCTCCGGCATCTGGCCGTGGGCCATGGCCACCCGGGCCTCGGGCACCATTTCCTGGACGTAGCGGGCCCAGGTGCCGAGATTCCTGACCCGGTTGTGGACAAAAAAGACCTGGCCCTGCCGCGAGAGTTCCCGGCGGATGGCCGCCTGGATCAAGGCCTTTTCGGGGCGGCAGAGATACGTGCGGATGGCCTGGCGGTTCTCCGGCGGCGTATTGATGACGCTCAACTCCCGGAGCCCCGTCAGGGAAAGCTGCAAGGTGCGGGGGATGGGGGTGGCGGTGAGGGTCAGAACGTCCACCGTACGGCGCCAGTCCTTGAGTTTCTCCTTCTGCTTGACACCGAACCGTTGTTCCTCATCAATGATCATCAACCCCAGATTACGAAAGACCAGGTCCCTGGACAGGAGGCGGTGGGTGCCGATGATGATGTCCACGGTGCCCTGGGCCACCTCGCTGATAATACGCTTTTGCTCCGCCGGCGATTTGAAGCGGCTTAACACCCGGACCTCCAGGGGATAGTGGGCCAGGCGTTTGGCAAAGGTGTCGTAGTGCTGCTCCGCCAGGACCGTGGTGGGCACCAGCATGGCCACCTGATAGCCGTCCATGGCCGCCTTGAACGCCGCCCGCAGGGCCACCTCGGTCTTGCCGTAACCCACATCCCCGCAGATGAGGCGGTCCATGGGCTGGTCGGACCCCATGTCGGCGAGGACGTCCTGGATGGCCTGCTGCTGGTCCTGGGTTTCCTCAAAAGGAAAGGTGGCCTCGAATTCCTGGAAGGCCGGGTCAGGGGGAGAAAAGCCGTGCCCCGGCAGCACCCGGCGGGCGGCGTAGAGTTCCACCAGTTCCCGGGCGATCTTTTCCACCGCCTTTTTCACCCGGCCCTTGACCCGCTCCCAGGATTTGCCCCCCAACCTGTCCTGACGGGGGGCTACCCCCTCCACTCCCAGGTATTTCTGGATCAGGTTGAGGCGGTCCACCGGCAGGAACAGCCGGTCGCCGTTTTGATATTCCAGTTCTAGAAAGTCATTGACCCCGGCGCCGGCCGTAAGCTTCACCAGGCCCCGGTAAACCCCGATGCCGTGGTCCACGTGGACGACAAAATCGCCTTCCTGGAGATCCTCCAGCGAAGTGAGAAACTGGGGCGGGCGAGTCTCCCGGCGGCGGCGGCCTTCCGGGCGGTAGCCCAGGGCCTCGTCCTCCTTGAGGACGATGAGACCCACGGCCGGGAGGCGAAAGCCGCTGCTGATCTCCCCCGGGGCGATCTCCACCAGGCGGGGGGCCTCCCAGTCCGGGTGCGGGTTGACCTCCAAGTTCAGGCCCTCCCCTTCCAACAATTGGGCCAAGCGCCGGGCCCGATGCCGGTTCATGGAGACCAGCACCACGTGGTGGCCGTTCTCCTGCCACTCGGTAAGACGGTGCGCCAGGGCCGGCACCAGGCGGCCGTCTTCGCCCGCGGCCTCGGCCAGTTCCTGGGCCAGCCCATCGTTTTTGCCGGTCTGAATGACAAAGCGTCCCGGCCCCTCGGTCTCGCCCAGGGGCAGGACGTGGCAGGACAGGGTGGCGAAGGGCGCGAGCCTGGCCTCCCAGGGGATATCGTCCAGCCAGCCCTGAGGTTCGCCGGCGGCGTCGGCGGCCAGCTTCTCCAGGGCTTGGGCCAGGTTCAGGGGGTCCCACTCCACCACCAGGGTTTCAGGCGGCAGGTAATCCCACAAGGTCTGGGGCTCGGGATAGAATTCCGCCAGGTGCCGCTCGATCCCGGAGAAATGGATGCCTTCCTGGACATGATGCCAGAAGCGGGGGTCCCGGCGCTTGCTGCGCCCCTCCAGGGCCCGCTCCCGGGCGGCTTCGTCCAGGATCACTTCGCTGGCGGGCAGGACTACCAGGTCTTCCAGGGAGGTCCCCTGGGAGCGCTGGCTGGCCGGGTCAAAGAAGCGCAGGGACTCCAGGGTGTCCCCCCAGAACTCCAGGCGCACCGGCTGGTCATAGAGAGGCGGAAAGAGGTCGATGATGCCGCCCCGGACACTGAATTCCCCCCGTTCCTCCACCAGGGGCCGGCGCTCGTAGCCGCCGCTTTGCAGCCGCTGCAGCAAGTCCTGGCGGACGACCTCCTCTCCGGCCACCAGGTACGTCCATGCCTCCTGCAGTCGGCTTCGAGGAGGCAACTTTTCCCGGAGCGCCGCGGCCGAAGCCACCAGGAACACGGGTTCCCGGGAGGTCTGGGCCAGATAGGCCCCGGCCACGCGGGCGGTGCTCACCTCGGCGTCGAGGCCCAGGGGGTGAAAGGTCAGGATTTCATGGGCCGGAAAAGAGCGCCAGAGGGACCAGGGACCGGCATCGTCCGAGACCCCGTTGCCAAAGAAGGCCAGGTCCTTCAAAAAAACCTCGGCGGCGTCACCGTCGGGGGTGATGAGCAGCAGGGGGCGGCGCAGGGTGCGCGCCAGGCGGGAGAGAACATAAGCCCCGGCCACCGGGGAAAGGCCGAAGAGATGAATCTGCCGGTCTCCCCGGGCCAGGGCCGCGGCGACTTCCTGCCACCTGACGCCGGTGGAGCTGATCTGTTCCATTCTTAAAAATTATCTTGTGAACCGCGGCAATTTGCAAGGGGGGCCTACCATGGGTAATAGGCAACTTTTTCCGGGAAATCTCGGGATGAAAATTTATTTATTTTATTTATATAGTAATTTCAAGGTGATATTGAATGGCACTCCCTTTGCGTGATAGGTGGTCAAGCATTTAACGGGCTCTCCAGGGCCCAGGGGAGAAGACATGGACAAAGGCTGGAACATGGCGGCATATATGGGGGTGAGGGCCTCCCGGGAGCTGGAGGTGGTCAGCCACAACCTGGCCAATGCCAGCACCGCGGGGTTCAAGCGGGAGTTGCTCAACAACTGGCAGCTCAGCCCCCCGGCAGAAAGGCCTGAGGTGCAAAGCTACGTGGACGTGCGCAGCCGGGACCTCGAGCAGGGCAGTATTCATGAAACCGGCAAAGACACCGACCTGGCGCTGCAAGGACCCGGATACTTCAAGATTCAGACGCCCCAGGGCATCCGTTACACCAGGAACGGCAATTTTACCCTGTCCACCGATTATCAGCTGGTAACCCCCCAGGGCGATACGGTCATGGGCAAGAATGGCCCCATCACCCTCAATGCCCTGGACAAGGATTTTTCCTTTGACGCCGAGGGCGGCGTCCATCTGGACAAAAACCTGGGAGAGCAAATCTTGGTGGTGGACTTTCCCAACCCCCAGGATCTTCGCCCCCAGGGCCAGAATTATCTGGTGGCCGGCCCCGGGGCCGGGGAGGAACAAGAAGCCCCCACCACCCGGATACTCCAGGGCAATTCGAGGAAAGCAACGTTGACCTGACCTCCGAGTCGATAAATCTCATCGACATTCAGAGGCGCTACGAGGCATATCTGAAGGTGCTGGAAACCTTTGCGAACACCGACAACAAGTCCGTACAAGACATTGGGCAGCAAACCTAGGATTTAGGGGACCAAGCTATGTTTCGAGGGATGTTTTCCGCAGCCACCGGTATGGGCGCCCAGCAGTTGCGGCTTGACGTTATCGCCAACAACCTGGCCAACGTCAATACCACCGGCTTCAAGAAAAGTCGGGGTGACTTTGAAGATCTGGTGTACCAGACCGTGCGCCAGGCCGGCGGCGAGTTGCCCGGCGGCGGCCAGATGCCCGTAGGCCAGCAGGTGGGGCTGGGAGTCAGGCCCACCAGCATTTCCAAGATCTTTTCCCAGGGTGAGTATGTCAATACGGAAAACGAACTGGACATGGCCATTGAGGGCAAGGGCTTCTTCAAGGTCATGAGCAACGGCATCGAGTATTACACCAGGGCCGGCAACTTCAAGATCGACAAGGACGGCTTCCTCACCACCCCCAACGGGGACCGCCTGCAACCGGAATTCACCATACCGCCACAGACCGTGTCCTTTACCGTGGACACCAGCGGCAAAATTACCTGTTTCGGCCCGGATAACGCCCAGTTGTCCACCGGACAGATCACGCTCTATACCTTTCCCAACCAGGGGGGGCTAAGCGCCGTGGGGCGTAATCTTTTCCTGCCCACCCAGGCCTCCGGCGACCCTGCTGAAGGTCATCCGGGGGTGGACGGCGTGGGCACCATTGCCCAGGGTTATACGGAAGTCAGTAACGTCAACGTGGTGGAGGAAATGGTCAATATGATCATCGCCCAACGGGCCTATGAACTCAATTCCAAGGCCATCCAGACGGCGGACGCCATGATGGAGCGGGCCTACCAGCTGAAGTCTTAAGGAGGTGACACCTATGCGGCGCCTGCGATTGGTCTCGTCTGGCTGGCTTTATTGGGGCTGCTCCTGGGGGTGGATCAGGCTCACGGCGCTCTCACCTTTAAAGGCGAGGCTCAGGTAGCCGGTGACTACATCACCCTGTCCCACCTGGCGGACCTGCCCCCGGAACTGGCTCAAAAGTGCGGCTCGGCCCCGGTCTGGTCAGCACCCCCGCCGGGGGAGGTCTATACCTTGACCCAGGAATTCCTCAAATTCCGGCTGGGGGAATTAGGCCTTCTGGAGTTCCTTGAAGGGGCGTCCCTGCCGGCGGCTATCCAGGTGCGCCAGACCGGGGTGCCCCTGAAGGGGGAAGACGTGGCCGCCACTTTCCAACGCTACATCCAGGAGCGCAGCCCTTACCCACCCAACAACTTCGTCATTGAAGTTTCCCCTCTGAAAGAAATGATCATCCTCCCAGACGCCCAGGTGTCTCTGGCTCCCGTGCCGCCCCGCAATGACAAGCTCATGGGGGATGTCACCCTGGAGATGGTTATTATGCACCAGGGCCAGCCCCTTAAGCGCCTCAAGGTGAGCGGCATAGTGCGGCTCAGGCGAATAGTGGTGTGCGCCGCCAAGCCTCTCCGGGCCCAAAGCACCATCGGCCCCGGAGACATCCAACTGGTCCCCCGGGAGGTGACGGGGAACATCGACGACTTTTTTATCTCCACGGAGCAGGTAGTGAACCATATTTTGGCCAAGAACGTCGGCCCCCAGGAGATTATCACCACCCGGCACCTGAGCAACCAGCCCATCATCAAACGGGGTGACAACGTCAACGTAGTCCTGGATCAGGACGGGATGGAGATGTCCACCAAGGGAGTGGCCCAGGAGCAGGGTTATCCGGGAAAGTCCATTCGCCTGGTCAATCCCAAGAGCAAAAAGGAAATTCAGGGACTGGTGCTGGACGCCAAGACCGTCAAGGTGACGTTATGAAGCTCTGTTCCCGCCATTTTTGGCTCTTAGGTCTGGTAGCCCTGGCCCTGACCGGCTGCGGGACAATCACCAGAGCAAAGTACGCCCCTGAGGTGCCCATTGCCACGCAACCGCTGCCGCCGGCTCTTCCGCCCCAGGACGGCTCTTTGTGGACCGGCCGCCAGTCCTATGGCCTGGTGGCGGACGCCCGGCCCGTCAATGTGGGGGACCTGGTGACCATCAGCATCACGGAAACCAACCAGGCCAGCGAAATCGCCAATACGGCCCCCAGCAGGGACTCCGGGGTCAAGGTGGGCATCAATTCGCTGTTTGGCTTGAGCTTCCCCATGAAGGCCTTTACCAATAAGGACGTCAACGTCGACACGGCCGTAGATGCCACCTTAGGCAACAGTTCCAACGGGCAGGGCAAGACGGAACGCCAGAGCAGCTTTACCTCGTATCTGACCGCCCGGGTCATCCAGGTGCTGCCCAATCAGAACCTGATGATCCAGGGTCCTCGGCAGATGCGCATCAATAACGAGACCGAGGTGGTCAGGCTCACCGGCATTATCCGGCCCCAGGACATCGACCGGACCAACACCGTGCCATCCACCAAGATGGCCGAGGCCCGGGTGACGATTTCCGGCGCCGGGGTGGTGTCCGATAAACAGAGGGTAGGCTGGTTTCAGCGGATTGTCGATCACGTCTGGCCGTTTTAAGCGGATGGATGAAAAAATGGCACCTAAGACCCAGTCATGCTTGCTTGGCCTCTTCCGAGGGGAATTCTGCCGCCGGTGCTTCTGCCTGCTGGGGGCCCTGGTCCTGATGTTGGGGCCCCTGGTCCGGCCGGCCGCGGCCATCCGCCTGAAGGACATTGCCACCTTCAAGGGGGTGAGGCCCAACCAACTCATCGGCAATGGTCTGGTAGTCGGCCTGAACGGCACCGGCGACGGCACCAACGTGGACTTTAACACCCAGGAGTTGGCCAACATGCTGACCCAAATGGGCATCAACCCCGTCCGGGACAAAATAAAAGTCAAAAACATCGCTGCGGTGGCGGTGACTGCCCAGCTACCGCCCTTCGCCCGGGCAGGCTCCAAAATCGATATCCTGGTGTCCTCCCTGGGGGACGCCAAAAGCCTGCAGGGAGGCACCCTGCTCCTGACACCCCTTAAGGGCGTGGACGGCCAGGTGTACGCCCTGGGCCAGGGTCCGGTTTCGGTGGGTGGTTTTGCCGCCAGCGGCGATGCCGGCGGCGGGGTCACCAAGAATCATCCCACCGCGGGACGCGTCGCCGGCGGCGCCACCGTGGAACGGGAGATTCCCCTGAACTTTTTAGACAAGGACAACTTTACCATCTCCCTTAATGATGCCGACTTCACCACCTCCCAACGGGCCGTGGCGGCCATAAACCGGGCCTTGCACGGGAGTTACGCCCTGTCCCAGGACGGCGGCACCATCAACATCAAACTGCCCCCAAACTATAATAAAGACCGGATTGTGCCATTGCTGGCCTCCCTGGAAAACCTGGAGATCGTCCCGGACAGCGTGGCCAAAGTGGTCCTCGATGAACGCAACGGCACTGTGGTGATGGGGGCCAATGTCAGGTTGTCCACAGTGGCCATCGCCCACGGCAACCTCATGGTCCGCATCAAGGAAAAACCCCGCATTTCCCAGCCCCTGCCCTTCTCTCAGGGGCAGACGGTGGTGGTGCCGGACAGCACGGTCACCACCCAGGAGGGGGAAAACCGCCTCATGGTCTTGCCTGAGGGGGTGAGCATCGGCCAGGTGTTGCAGGCCCTGAACGCCATCGGGGTGACCCCCCGGGATCTCATTGCCATCCTCCAGGCCATCAAGGCTGCGGGAGCTCTTCAGGCGGAACTGGAAGTCATTTAGAGACGGCAACTACCATGTCGATACCGACTTTAACAACCTTGAATCCTGATGGCAGAAAACGCCCCGAAGGCATGGGTTTTGTGAGTCCGCTGGTTGATCAATCAGGGAGATTCAGCAGGTTGCAAAGTGCCTTTCAGAAGCAGCTCAATAGCCTGACTAATGAGTTCTACAAGACTTACCACCAACCCTTGGTTTTGACCGATACGGTGAGAACGGACGCTGAGCAGGCTCAGGCCCACCGGGAAAAACCCTATCTGGCTTTGCCGGCCGGCCACCCGAACGCCATGCATCCCAAGGGCCTCGCGGTTGACGCCGATGTGACCGAATCTAGACTGATAACCCCTGAGATGTTGGCTCATAACGGCTTGCACCGGCCGGCGTTGTCCAAAGGCGAAACCTGGCATATTGAACCGGTATCTACAAGGGCCGGGGCTTCAGACGAATCGTCAGCTTCTGCCGAACCCTTATCTAAATTCCAACCCCTGTCCAGGCGCGGCTCCTCAGCTCGTCTGGTGCAAGGGGTGGCCGAGTTCAGGGAGCACTCCCAGCGGCCCGAAGCCGTGAGCTACCTGGTGCAGCAGGGTGCAACCGGCCAGGGAGCGTCTGCTGACCGTCGCCGCCTCCAACAGACCGCCGTGGAAGTCGAATCCGTGTTTCTGGAACAGCTTTTGGGGCAGATGCGGAGTTCCATGGTTGACCCCGTCAATCCAACTCACAAACAGCTTCGAGGCTATTTAAGTATGGCCGATCAACATTTGGCCCGTTCCCTGGCGGCCGGCGGCGGCATCGGCCTGGCGTCGAGAATCATTAAGGATCTGGCTAAACTAGAGACTCACCCCCACACGGAGAAACCCCATGAAGGCAACCCTCCCGCCCCCGGAAAAACCGGCGCCTCCCCAGGAACTAAGCCTGTATAGGGAGTTGCTGGAGTGCCTGGAAAAAGAGTGGCAGGCTCTGGTCAACTCCCAGGAGGAGGCCATTTTGGCCCTGGCCGCGCAAAAGGAGCACATCCTGGAAAAGATCATCGCCCTGAACCGGGGTCGGAAGCTGGCAGACCCAGGTGGGGAACCTGAACCTCTGCGCCGCTTAAAGCAACAGGTAGCCGAAACCCAGGCCCGCAACCACCGGCTCATCACCACGGCGCTGGAAACCATCCAGGATTTTTTGGGATTTCTGCAATCAGCTCCCCCGGGGATTTATCATTCTGCCGGCAAGGTGGAAACCACCCCGGGAAGCTCCTTTTTTCATCGACAGGCTTAAGGGTCTGTCCCAGAAGACTTATTGAAACCTGGAGTCACCGATGTCCGGCGTCACCGCCATCCTGGATAATGCTTCCCGGGCCCTCCTGGCCGAACAGTTGGGGGTGGAAGTCACCGGCCACAACATCGCCAATGTCGACACCCCGGGGTTTTCACGTCAAACGGTGGACTATGTCACCGCCACCCCGGTACCCTCCCCCTATGGGCCTGTGGGCACAGGGGTCAAGGTCCAGGGAATTGAGCGGGCTTTTGATCCTTTTATCACCTCGCAACTGAACGAAAAAAGCTCCCTGTTATCTGATTACCAGACTCGCTCCTCGGCCCTGGAGCAGGTAGCGACCTACTTCAATGAGACCCAGGACGGGGGCCTCAATGATATCCTGTCAAAATTCTTCTCGGCCTGGCAGGATCTGGCCAACAATCCCACCGGGGCCGGAGAACGGCAGACCCTTTTGAACCAGGCCCTCAACTTGAGTGATGCCTTCAGATCCCGGGCCGACGAGTTGGTCCAGGAGCGTCAGAGTCTCCTGCAGCAAATCGGGCCCAC
>Ga0207826_1000128_pt1 | contig 19503 bp, 13 predicted proteins | sample LuqExpMetageno80_FD_187837 | JGI IMG/M metagenome (GOLD analysis project Ga0207826, IMG submission 187837) | Tropical forest soil microbial communities from Luquillo Experimental Forest, Puerto Rico - Sample 80 (SPAdes) | ecosystem: Environmental > Terrestrial > Soil > Tropical forest ... | reverse complement strand
AATGCGCCGTTGTAGATTTTGTCCCGTTCACAGGCTCCCCTATCCCGAGATGGTCCAGATGGGCAGTGTAGACGACATACTCGTCTCGCAATTTTGGGTCACTGCCTTGCAGGCGAGCCACGACGTTCGGGCTGCGGATGCTTTGGAGTTTGGATACGATCTTTATCTTGGCGGTCACCGGCAAAGCAAGGGATGACGGCTTGCCTTCTTTCGCTGCCGCGTAGATCTCTTCCGGGGACTTTCCGCTGCCTTGGAACAATCTGGCCGTCGTCTCCATGTTGAGAATCGCCGCCCCCCGCAGTTCCGGAAAATAATCATTCGGCTGTCCTCGTGCGTCCAGCCATCGCATATCCGGAAACGCCAGGTCGCGCACTTGATCCTTGAAGGGATAGAGCTGTTCGAAGAAGGGGCTATCCAGCAAGATCGTTCCTACGGCTCCGTGCGCGGCGGCGTTTGCGGCCTTTGCTTCGTGCGCGCTGTAATGCGCCCGCATGGTGGGTTCGAACTGCGGCGGGGCTCCGAACACGTAGGCTACGACTTTTCCTTTTGCTTCCACGCCCGCATAGTCGTCGTAGCCTGCTCGGGCGCTGTCACCCCAAACCCTACGTAAACCGCAGGTGCTTCCACAGAAGTCTCTGGCCGGCCTGGATCCCCTTCAGTGACGAAATCCTGTGCGAATGTCAGCGCTCGCTCTTTTCCTCCTTGCACGCTGCTCAATGTTGTACGCGCTTCGTCGGGCCGCATCGAAAGCAGGGGCACGCTTTGAAAGTAAGTTCCGTTGTCGCCCGCGGGTTCGAGCCCCATCGCTTCGAATTCCGTAGCCATGAACTTTGCGGCAATTTCATGTCCGCGTGTGCCTGTGGCGCGGCCCTCAAGCAAGTCATCCGCAAGAAACCGCATATCCGCGCGAATGGCTTCTGGCCGAATGGTTGTCGAGGCCTCGTCCGCAGCATCCTTGTCGGCGTGAACTGTGAGCGTTTTCCCCAGCAACGCGATAAGAATCACCGCACCTATCGAAATGGCAAGGTGCTGCTCCATGTAAGACTTCCTCATGACGACACCGTCCTTCTTGGAAGGCATTTGATCAGGAGGCAACCATAGTCTTGGCAGAAACGTAGGTCAACACGCTGGGGGACTCTATGCCGTCCCTAGTCGCTAACAACCTGGATGCCCCATTGGTCAGCGCAGGGGAGACGCGACGATTATCGCCACGGAGGATAAATGCGCCATTCCTCGACCCTACCAACTGCCGCCGAAATCCCGCGACCTTTTGGAATGCCTCAGGAGAGTGCGCGTAGATTTTTTCGGAGGCGGTCGGGGTCGCCATGGCCAAGGAGAGCCTCAACCGCCACATGGGTACTCTTCCAGACAGGAACGGCTCGCGCGAGCAACCTCCGGCCCTTCGGCGTCAAGGCCATCAGACGGCTCCGGCGGTCTGATGGATCTGTCGTGATCCTGAGCAGTCCGCGGCGCCGCAAAGGTTTAAGAGCAGCCGTCAGCGTGGTTGGATCCATTGCAAGTAGCGCGGCTACTGCCCCCATGGTTGGTGGCGCTGGACGGTTCACGGACATCATTAACGAGAATTGTCCGTTTGTCAGGCCGATTGGCCTCAGCGCATCATCGAAGCGCCGTGCCAAGGCCCGAGCCGCCCGTTGTACATGAAGACAGAGACAAGAATCGCGCACCAGGAGTGTCGTTTCAAAAGCAGGGTTCGCAACCTTCCCCATAGACCAATAATATGGATATCAACGCATCTTGCCAAGAGGCCGTTTGTTATGTATGTTGATATCAATCTATTTGCTTGAACTATGGCCCTAGGAGAAATCATGAAGCGAAAGAGAGCCAGCGCAAGCATAGTGCCCGTTGATTGTCTCGCAACAACTCGAAACGCTTAACTATCTTTCGTTCCTTGCGGTTTCCAGTTTCGAGCTAGGCAGTTTTAGGCAACATTCGGCGCGGTTGTGGCCTAATTTGTTGCACAAATTATGTGGCAGCCGCCTAGACTCTCTCACTCAATTCTCTGTCACCATCTCCGTCCGCTGAAGCCTACCGAGGAAGGCCGATTATCTCCGCAGGAGCCTCGGCGAATTATGTGCCGGAAAACGTCAAGAAATTCGTAGCAGACGGCGGCCCGGTCACAGCAATTCTTATGGGACCGTCAATTCAGACGACAATGCAGGAGGCAAGCCGGTTCTAAGACACTCCTTTCCGTTCTCCTTCGATTGCGCAGGTCGCACCAATTGGAAATTCGCGATCCATTCCAAATCGCGGAGATATGACTTCTTGTGTATCTATCAATTCCCATATTTGCTCGAGCCACCGGCCCGCTTCTAAGCAATTGCAAAGATTGAACTAAAAGGCCGTGGAATGTTTGGTTTTCAACATGCAGTCAAGACTGCACATTGTTCAGTTGTTGCGAGGGGGGCTTAGAGATAGCTTGAATTCAATGCTTTTGCCAGGTTGCTGAGGAGAGGTGGTCAATGTACTCGACTCTATCTCGGGTGAAAGGGTTTGGGATTCTAGTCTTAGTACTTTGTTCAGCAGTCCTCGCTTATTCTCAATCAGCAAGCACTTCACTTCGCGGCACGATTCTAGACCCAAACGGTGCAGTTGTGCCCGACGCGGAAATTGCACTCTCTAACCCGGAGATCGGAGCGAATTTGTTTACGCGCTCCGACAAAAACGGTTTCTATCAGTTCCAGGACGTTCGCCCTCGCACCTATGTTCTGACTGTGACCGCCAAGGGCTTCGCTACTTTCAAACAGGACGGACTCGTTTTGCTCATTTCGACGCCGGCCACGCGCGACGTGCAGTTACAGATCGCCGCTCAAACCACTACGGTGGAAGTTCAATCAGGCTTGGAGGTCATCAACGCGCAGGACGCCACGCTCGGAGCTACATTCGATTCCAAGCAGATCCTGGCGCTGCCATTTGAGGGGCGCGACGCCGCTGGCGTTCTCAGCCTGCAACCCGGTGTTACCTACACCGGCAACAATCCCAACCTAAATTCCAACATAGATACGCGCAATGGTGCCTTGAACGGCGGTCGTAGCGATCAAGCCAATATTACGCTTGACGGAGTCGACAACAACCAACAGTCACTGGGCACCGCCTTTCAGGGTGCGGTACGCTCCACGTTAGACTCAATTGAAGAGTTTCGCGTCACGACGGTCGGCGATAACGCCGATCAGGGACGTTCGTCGGGCGGACAGATCACGCTGTTGACCAAGAGCGGTACCAATTCCTTCCACGGATCTTTGTACGAACAGCATCGGCCCACCGTCACGGCGGCGAACGACTGGTTCAACAAGCAGGCGGAATTGTCTAATGGGTTGCCGAATGTTCCGGGCAAGGTTATCCGCAACACCTTTGGCGGTGCGCTCGGCGGCCCAATCATCAAAGATCGTTTGTTTTTCTTCGGCACCTATGAAGGCCAGCGTCTTGCCGAAAATGTGCAAGAACAGCGCAATGTACCCGCCCCCAATCTTCAGGATGGGGTGGTCTTCTATCCCTGTGCTACTCCTTCGCAGTGTCCCGGCGGCTCTGTCCAAGGATTGACCAAGTCATGGAACTTTCCGGCGGGAACGAATGGTGTCGGCCCAAGCCAGATTGCTGCCATGGATCCCAATTGCACTGCGATCGGATCGTGCCCGCTAGGGCCTGGCGTCAATCCGAAGGTAGCAAACGCCCAGGGAACTGGAATATTCCAGCAGTACCCCACGGCGAATTCGTCCGCATGCGCCAACGCCGACGGCTACAATATCAGTTGCTACAGTTTCTCGGCGCCGGATCCACAGAGTCTGAATACCACAATTGCGAAAATTGACTACAACCTGAACCGTTCGGGAACGCAGCGTCTTTTTATACGAGGAAACTACCAGTGGGATACGCTCGACCAGGCCCCACAGTTTCCCGGGCAGCCGCCAAATAACGTAACCCACGACACCAGTCGCGCAATCGCGGTCGGTTACAGCGCTACGATCGGCACCAACATTATCAACAATTTACGATTTGGCCTCACTCGTCAGGCCCAGGATAATCTGGGTAACGCAAATCTTCCGATCGTGACTTTTCGTTTTCTAGACGATCTGCACCCTAGCGTGGGTTCCGTCTCTCCCACAGAATCGTTTACCCGCAAGTTTCACATTCCGGTTTACAACTGGCTGGACGATTTAAGTTGGAACAAAGGCAAACACACACTGCAGTTCGGCACCAACATTCGCCGCATTACCAATTCTCGGTCTACCAATATAGCCAACATCAATTTTGCGAGTACAAATCCGCTATATCTGTTACAACAGGCCGCGGGCAGCGGAGGAAGTCTGGATCCCGCGGCCTTCGGTTTGCCGGCTGTTGATCCGAACAACGCAAATCCTTACGACTTTTCAATCATCAACCTCGCCGGAATAATTACTGAGGTGACCGGCCAATACAATCGCACCGCACAGAATGTCCAGATTCCCCAAAGCACTCTGGTTCCCAAAAATTTTCGTTCGTGGGAGTCGGATTTTTACTTTCAGGATGTTTGGCACATCAAACCGACCTTGACCATCACCGCAGGATTACGATACACGCTGCTTCAGCCCGTTTTTGAAACCAATGGCAACCAGGTGAGCCCGGATACGAGCTTGAACCAGTACGTCGACAGCCGAGCCGCTGCTATGGCGCAGGGGCAGACCTATGACCAGATTCTTCAATACAGCCCTAATGGGAAGGCGAACGGTAAAGCACCCTACTGGCCCTGGGATTACAAGGATCTCGGTCCCCGGCTGGCTTTCGCTTATTCTCCAGCTGCGACCGATGGATTCTGGAGATCGATCTTTGGCGGCCCTGGAAAGAGTTCGATTCGCGGCGGATTCGGAATTGTCTACGATCACTTCGGTATCGGACTTGTTGATACCTTCGACCAGAATGGATCGTTTGGCTTAAACACGGTCGTGACCAACGCCGCCTCTGTGCAAACCATTGACGATAGCGCGCGCTTCTCCGGACTGAACAATATTCCGGTTACAAACGCTGTCGGTGGCATACTTCTGAATCCTGCTCCCACCGCTCCATTCCCCTACACTCCACCTGTCAGTCCCGTGGGAAACCCCGTACAGCAGATTAGCTTCGGTTTCGATGATAAGCTGAAAACCCCCTATTCGCAGACAATCGATTTTTCCGTCACCCGCGAACTCCCTGGCGGCTTCACGTTCGAAGCCGCCTACGTAGGGCGTCTAGCTCATAGGCTGCTTCAGCAGCGCGACATGGCTATGCCTCTGAACCTGAAGGACCCGAAATCCGGCGTGGACTATTTCACTGCTGCCACGGCATTTGCAAAGTTAGTGAACGCCGGCACTCCGACGTCCAAAGTTCCCAATATGCCCTACTGGCAAGACCTGTTTCCCAGCGCGGCCGGTGTCAACAGCAGTTCCTGCCTTCCTAACGACACTCTTCCCGCGAACCCCACGTCAACCCAAGCTATGTACGAGCTCTTTACCTGCAACTGGGGGACATCGACCTTCGGCGCGAGTAATTTTGTAAACGTATTTGATTCTTTTTGTTCTCCCGCTTGCGTCAATATCAACGGTGTGGACACCCCCTACGCTTTCTATAGCAGCCAGTTTTCGGCCCTGTATGCCTGGTCCAGCATTGGCAATAGCAACTACAATGCGGCCCAATTTATGTTGCGCAGCCGCCAGACCCATGGACTGCAATTCGACTTCAACTACGTTTACTCCAAATCCATTGACCAAGGCTCGGATGCGGAGCGGGTTCCCACTTTTGGCGGCTTAAGTGCCATCATCAACACCTGGAATCCCAGCCAGCTACGTGGACCATCTGATTTCGATTTACGCCATCAGATCAATTCAAACTGGGTCTATGATCTGCCTTTTGGCCGCGGCAGACACTTTGGGCATGATTGGAACCGCGCCACCGATTTCTTCCTCGGCGGATGGGAATTTGCAGGCATCTACCGTTGGACAAGTGGATTCCCGTTCGGCGTCACCGCAGGCAGCACCTTCAACACCAATTTCCAAATTTCCGGGAATACAGTCCAGGTTGGTCCAGTTCAGCAAAAACTTACCTACGTTGGCGACCAACCGTACGCCTTTAATATTGGAGCAGCGGCAGACAGCACCGCTGCTACCGCAGCCTATTGGAGTAAGACGCTGCGGCTCCCGTATCCCGGCGAATCCGGCCAGCGCAACAATTACCGCGGTCAGGGCTTCTTTGGAATTGACGCGGGACTGAACAAGACATTCAACATCACCGAAAAGCAATCGCTGCGGTTCAGTGCCTATGCATACAACCTGACTAACTCCGTGCGCTTTGATGCGGCCACCATAACGTTCAATAGCGCCTACACCAATGTGACTTCCATCGGTTTATATTCCGGCACCCTGACCAAACCACGTGTGATGGAATTTGCACTACGCTATGCGTTCTGATTCGCAAGCCAGCCTGTCAGCGGGTGCATCAAGGGGAATTGCTCAGAGCGCACGACTAACTCAAGTCTTGGTTAGTCGGGAACCGGAAAGGTTCCTCATAGTACCCGCCCACGGCGGACGCCGCGGTACTGATATGTACTTGGGAGATAACTGCGTTATTCGGTAGGAAACTGCGAAGCAGCGGCCGGAGAATTTCTTGGACGCTTTGTCGAATCCCGGTCCAGCCGTTCGACTGTATAGTGAGGGCACACCCGAAGACCGTTACAGGAGACGTCATGACGCAATATTTGGTTGCTATTTACCATCATGTGTCTAGGAGAAAGACGATGCGTGAAAAGAAAGTCGTCGCAATTGCTGTCGCAACGGTCGTCCTGCTCGGCGCGGCGTGGCACGCGATAGCACAGGATGCCAAAGGGCCTTATCCGAGCATGGCCCCCCTTGACCAATACCTGATGGAGGATCGGGGCTCTGAAATCGCGCTGGCGCGGAGTGCGGCGCCTGAGTCCATCTCGCGCGATGCCGAGGTTCTGGTTCTCGGACGTCACGGTTACGAGACTGCGATCAAGGGGACGAACGGTTTCGTGTGCATGGTGGAACGTTCCTGGACGGCTCCGATCGATGACCCGGGTTTTTGGAATCCGAAGGGGCGCGCGCCGACCTGTCTTAACGCCGCGGCCGCACGTTCCTACTTGCCGCGCACGATCAAGAAGACGGATTTGATACTGGCTGGACGGACGAAAGCTCAGATGGTTGAGGCCATCAGCCGCAGTCGACAAAAAGGAATTGCCGCCGATGAACTCCGGAGCCATGTGCTACATGCTGTCAAAGAGCGATCCCGTCGCGTGGGGAGCGGGCCTGCCGGGTTCCCCGATAGTCGCTTTTAATGACAAATGGGAGGACTTGACTGTGTTCCTGCTCCCGGTGCGACAGTGGTCGGACGGAACGGCCGATCGCTAAGCTTAAGCTGGTCTAAGCCATGAAGCGTACGGCGGCTAGATTTGAGCCTGACCTGCTTGGACGGTTTCGCCGTTTAACAGGCCCTTAGCAGGAATGTCCGCGTTCAGGTTCCTTAGCTACCTTGTGAAGTAAGTGTTATTCAAAGCGCAGCGCAACCATGGGATCGATACGCATGGCCCTGCTCGCAGGGACGTAGCCTGCGCCCAAGGCAACCAGCAATAGGAGAACGGACACGCTAAGATACGTAAAAGGATCGGTCGGCCCAATTCCGACGAGGAAATCGCCGACAAGCTGTCCAACGGCGACGGCAGCAAGAAGCCCGAGCCCCAGGCCGATTCCGACGATCACGAGCCCCTGGCGGGAAATCATCCATAGTATGCTCTTGCTCTGCGCGCCAAGCGCGATACGCACTCCGATTTCCTGGGTCCTTTGTCCCACGGCGTAGGCCATCACGCCATAAATACCAACCACGGCGAGCGTGAGTCCCAGGAGACCAAGAGCTGCAGTGAGCTCCGCTCCTAGATTGAATAACAAGAGTCCATTGACGCCGTTGCGCACGGCGCTCGTCATAGTTCGCACACTGAGGATCGGCGCAGTGGGTGCAATTCCGCGGACCACTGCCAAGACTAGCGGCGTGATCGCTTGCGGCGCCCCGGCAGTGCGAATCTGCAGCGTCTGCGCGGAGCTGTAGAATTGCATAATCGGAACATAGAACACAGGGCCATACGGCGAATACGGATCTTCTGTTCTGCTGTTTCTTACCTCCCCAATGATTTCGATGACGTGCGTGGAATCGCCGTCGCGCTTGAAGGTGCGGCCGATAGGATCTAAACCAGGCCAGAATCGCTCGGCCATTGCCTCGTTGATGATCGCGACGCGCAGCGATGATTCGCTGTCGGAATCCACGAAATCTCGCCCTCGGAGAACTGCGATTTTCATTGTCTCGAAGTACTCCGTCGATACGGCATTATACTCGGCGTGCGGTTGTTCGCCGCGTTGGGCAACGTACCCGGGAACGCTGATTTGGTCTCGCTGAACGCTGTCACCAAGAGGCACGATCATCGCGAGACTGGCTGACTGAACTCCGGGAAGGCTGCGCACCTGCGTGAGTACTCGGTTGTAAAATTCCGCCCCTTGCGCCTTACCATAGCCGATTTCTCCAGGATCAAAGCTCATATTCAAAACATTTGTCGGGTCGAAACCGAGGTCCGCTTGTTGTGCATGCCTTAGGCTGCGTACAAAAAGTCCGGCGACAATTAAAAGGGTCAACGAGGCGCCTACTTGCACAGCCACGAGCGCCGTGTGAGTTCGTTGGCTTCTTGCGGTTGAGCTCCGTCCTCCTTCGTGCAAGATCTTGCTCAGGTTGCCGCTCGACGCACGCAGGGCTGGAATAATCCCCACGATGGCAATCGCAATAACGGCGATGCTTAGTGCGAACACAAACACCCGCGCATTGAACGGAAATTCGAACACCAGGGGAAGGTCGGAAGCAGCCCCTACTGAGCTGATCGTGCGAAGAGCCAGTGTGCTTGCCATCATTCCCGCTACGGAGCCCAGTAATGTCAGCAGCATCGTTTCACTCAGGAGGTGACGGACCAGTCGCGCTCTCTTTCCGCCCAGCGCCGCTCGAACCGCCATTTCGCGCACTCGCGCTATGGCGCGCACCAGCGCTAAATTCGCTACGTTGAGGCACGCCAAGCCAAACACCACCCCTGCGAGCGTCAAGAAAAGGCCCGCGAGCGCCGGCAAAGGATTAGGCCCATCCACGATTCCGGGAGGACGCAAGGGTTTCGCCTGTAGGACCGTGCCTACTCCAACTCTCGGATATTGCTTCGCGAGTTGCTGTCCGAGCGCTGCCAAAACGGCGTTTGCGCGTTCGATGCTAATCCCGGGTGCGAGCCGGCCTACGATGAGCAAATCGCGAGTGTCAACATCGGTGAGAAAAGCGGCGCTTTCTCCTGTTTCAACTGTCTTCATGCCGAGGGGGAGATATGCCTCCATCTCGAAGATGGGTGTTGGTCCGAGGAAGCCGTTTGGCGCTACACCCACAATCGTAACCGGGTGTCCATTGATGAAAGCCGGTTTGCCGATGACGCCGGGATCGCCTTGGAAGCGTGCTTTCCAGTAGCGATAGCTAAGCACCACAACTGGATCGGCATCCGGTGTTTTTCCTTCGGACGGAAGAATAAGACGCCCAAGGTAGGGTCTAATGCCGAGCAGTTGGAAAAAATCTCCGGTGACGAACAACGTCTGAATGGGCCTGGTTGCCCCTTCTACGGTCAGTCCATTGGAACGACCTATCGCACCCGAGACCCCGCCCATAATCATTGCGCCCACATCGGAAAATATATCGCTCGTTTGATCACGGATCTGCCGGAATTCGGGACCCGAGAATTCAGACTCGAAATGTGTGGCATCGCGGGGGAGAGACAAAAATACAACCTCACCAGGATTGCGTATGGGCAGTGGACGAAACATTAACGTATCGACCATGCTGAAGATTGCGGTGTTGGCGCCGATGCCGAGGGCCAGGGTGAGCACAGCGACCACGGTAAAACCCGGGGATTTGCGCAAAGAGCGCGCGCCGTAGCACACGTCTTGCCAGAAATGGTCCCACCAGAGCCACCGACTTGATTCGTAAAAACACTCTTTGGCTTGCATAACATTACCGAAGGCGCGCCGCGCTGCGGCCCGCGCCTCTCCTTCACTGAGACCTCGTTCTCGGAGGCGTTCGAACTCAAGTTGTAAGTGAGCGTCAATCTCCGCGCCAAAGTCATCCAATTTGCGTTTGCGTCCGAACATGGCGTTTACCCTCTCGCTGGTTCTGACTCCAGAATCCGGCCAATGGCTTTCGCCAACCTCTTCCACTTTGTTGTTTCCTTACCAAGTTGTTTGTGGCCCCCGGGTCGATATCGTATGGAAACGAGCCCTCCGGTTATTTGAAGAGGTTCCCCACTTGCCGAAATCCATCGTCGCTCTTCCAACTGTTGCAGCGGAGGATATAGCGCGCCATGCTCGACCAGCGGTTCTTCGTCAGACGTTTCGTGGATGGCACGCGCGATCCCTTGTCCGTGCTGCGGCCCAAAGATCAACGTGCGCAAGATCAGCAGGTCCAGAGTGCCCTGCAGCAACGCGAGCTTTTCTTTGTCCTTTTGGGTAGACATTTTACCCAAGTATCTGTCCGCTTCAGGTAAGATGTCAACCCAACAATTGATCGCCGTATCGCAGGTCGGGGAGCACGAGCCTTCTCTGATGACCTAAGGTAAGAACTCAAGTCGGCAAACCGTCAACTTGGCGGCTCGTATGGCACTTCGGCGGCAGCGAGCTCCGGTGGAGAGCGAAATTGGATGTTGACAGCGTTGAACCTTTCGACCGCGCAGTTGGGGCAGAGCCAGGTGTCGCGGGAGAAGGGGTTCGTAACCCTCTGACTCGGTAGACGGTTGTGACCCCAACAACTGACGGTCCGAGGCTTAGATTGGAAGATTCCGACTGCCACCAAAACCGTGCCTATTTCAATCCCTCTGCGAGGAACAGATCTGAAAGAACGCTCTGAAAGCTATACACCTCCCAATGTTTCGTGCGAGCGACCACATTTGAACGACTTGGACTTAGGCTCGATTCCTTAGCTCGGGGGCCGCGCTCGCTTTGCGGCCAGGGATTTGACCACCAGGGCTTCCAACACGTGTTGGTCCACATCCGCGAGGTTCTTGATGTAGAGGCACCCCTTACCAGTCGTATGGTTGCCGAGTTTTGCCAGCAGCGCCGCCGCCTCACCAAAGCCGGTGATTCCATAGAGAACAGTTGCGGTCTTACGCGGCGAGAATGCGACAACCGGCATATCGCCCTCCCGCCCGCTCTCATACTTGTAGTGGTAGCTGCCGAAGCCAATGATGGATGGCCCCCACATCTTCGGCTTTTCGCCCGCCGCGCTTTGCATCAACTTGACCAGCACCTTGGCGTCTGCGCGTCTTGCCGGGTCCGTGAGGGCACCAATGAATGCAGTCACACTTAATTTGGTGGCCTTAGTTTTGTTCTCCGCCATTCCTGCTGTCTCCCACTCTTCTCGAGACGCTAGCATGGATTGAGTAGAGGCGACAACCGTCGGCTGGTGTTCGCGTCGGCTTGTGTTTCGTCGCGGCTATAGTACCGACTTGGACGATTTCCCCGAGCGTTTACCAGGCACCTGGGAGGAAGCCCGGTCGATTTGCTTGGTCACGCGGTGAGCTAAATGCTATTCGTACCGCAATGTGACCATCGGATCGACCCGCGCTGCGCGTATCGCCGGAATCAAGGTCGCGCTCAGGCCCACGATCAGCAAAAGAGGAGGGATTGCCGCGTAAATAGCGGGATCCCATGCGTGCACGCCGTATAGAAAGCTAGCGAGCAACTGCGCGAGGATGAATCCCAGGACGAGACCGATCGCACCACCGACAGCGACTAAGAACAATGCTAATCTCAGCACCATCACCAACACTTGACCAGGTCGGGCTCCGATCGCCATGCGGATCCCGATTTCGCGACGCCGTTCCGCAACTGAGTATGCGACCAAGCCATAAACACCCGCGGCAGAAAGCAGGGTCGCCACAATGCCAAACAGCCCCATCAACACAGCGACAAATCGCAAGGCGCTCGCCTGTCCGTTGATTTTGTCGGACATAGTTTGCAGGAGAGTAATCGGCTGTGCCGGATCCAACTCCTCGACGATCGAGTGAACGCTAGCCACAAGTCCACTCGGATAAGTAGAAGTGCGGATCGCAAAATCCATAGAAGGCGCGGGCACTTGTGCCAACGGTCTGTAGAGAATGGGGCGGAACGAACGGTCGTAGACTTCATGCCGTACGTCCGCAACGACGCCAACGATTGTAATCCAGCTATTTGGTGAATCGCTCTCGGGAAGCCTTGCTCGGTGCCCGAGCGCTTCTCTGCCGGGCCAAAATCGGCGAGCCATGCTTTCGCTCACAATGCCCACTGCGGCAGCAGTTGCTCCGTCCCTCTGATCGAAGAAACGGCCTTCCCGCAGCGGAAGCCGAAGCGCGCGGAAGTAATCCTCCGATATCGATTCTTGCATGACCGTTGGAAGGTCGCCTAAGCGGCTGCCTTCGGATTGATCGGACACCACCTTCTGATCGTTCTCGTAGAAGCTATAGGGCAGACCACTCACGGCGGAAGCTTCAGTGACTGCCGGGACACTGCGCAAGCGCTCCAGAAGCCGCGTGTAGAAGATTTCGCGTTGCTGTGAGTTGGCGTAATGATTCGGAGAAAGACTTAGATGAAAGGTGAACAGAGTGTCAGGATGCATAAAGGTTTGACGATTTGCCAATGAAGCAAAGCCCTTAACCATGAGTCCGGCGCCGATGAGTAGTACTACGCTTAGAGTCACTTCTGAGACGACGAATGCGCGCCGAAGGCGCTGACTTCCGCCGACAATTCTCGTTCCCGCCGCTTCCAATGAATCGCGCAGATTCAGGTTTGAGGCAAACAGCGCTGGAATTGTTCCGGACAATAGACCCGATGCTGTAGCTGCGAACACAGTGAATACGAACGCGCGGAGATTCACTTGCATGCCAGATACATCACAGATTTCCCGCACTTGCGCCGGCAAATTGGCGCGCATCACAGCGACACCCCAGATCGCCAGCAGCAATCCCGCGACACCCCCAATCGCGGCCAGGACCACGCTTTCCGTCAATAGTTGACGGACAAGGCGTGTCCGCCCTGCTCCGAGTGCCATGCGGACCGAAACTTCGCGTTCCCGGCTCGCGGCACGAGCTAGCTGAAGGTTGGTCACGTTGACACAAGCGATCAGCAGCACAAAACCTGCAACACAGAGAAAAAGCGCCGCGAACTGGCGGCTATCTTCATCAACCAAGTAATCCCGAAGTCTGACGACAGACAGTTGCCACGCTTGGTTCGCTGCCGGAAAGCGCTGTTGCAAACTGCTCCAAACCGTACTCAGCTCCGCACGCGATTGTTGCAGGCTCATGCCCGGTTTCAGTAGGCCCACCGCAGAAAGGGTTCCATGAACCCGCTCGCCTCCCGCGTTGTCGAGCGCTAGTGGAATCCAGAGCTGGGTGCCACCTGGAGGAAACTGAAAGTCTGCGGGCATTACGCCCACAATGCTGTAGCTCTGTCCGTCCAGCCGTAGGGTTTTGCCGATTACGCCACGATCGCCCGCGAATTCGCGCTGCCAGAACGCATACCCGAGTATGACCACGTGGTCTTTGCTCAGAGCATATTCTTCGGAAAAGAACAGGCGTCCGAAGAGGGGCTCTACCTCAATCGTGGTGAAGAAATCTTGATCTACACGAACTCCATTGCTTTCCTGAGCGCCGTTCGCGCTCAGCAGGCTGGCGGTCCACTCTTGATAACTGGCGAGATTCTGCAGGCTGCCCATTTCTACTTGTATGTCCCGAAAATTTGCCGGCGAAAGCAAAGCCTGTTGACCGTCGGCGCTGGTCTCGTCAACGGAAACCAAGCGGTCCAGATGCCGGAGCGCCACCGGATGGTCGAGCAGTAAATCGGCGAAGCTGAAAATTGCAGTGGTGGCGCCGATGCCGACAGCCAGCGTAAGCATAACGACCACGGTGAAAGCGGGGGACTTGCGGAGTTGGCGAAGGGCGAAGCGGACGTCTTGCCCCAACTGCTCGAGCCACAGCCTACTCCACACCTCTCTGGCGTCTTCTTTCACGCGTGTCACGTTTCCGAACTTTCGCAACGCCGCATACCGCGCATCTTCCGGCGTCATCCCGCGATCCATGTTCTCCTGCGTCGCTAGTTCGATATGCTCGCGGATTTCCTGTTCGAGATCGTTCAGCAGCCGTTTCGCGCGCTGCTTCATTCGCGCTCCTCGGTTGGCCGCAGAATCCGCGCGATCGCTCCCGCGAATTTTTCCCATTTGCTAGTCTCCGCCGCCAGCTGCTTCCGGCCCTTTGCTGTAAGGCGATAGAACTTGGCGCGCCGGTTGTTTTTGGAGGTGCCCTCTTCCACCGAAATCCAGCCACGCTTGATCAGCCTATGTAGCGCTGGGTAGAGCGATCCTTGCTCCACCTGCAACACCTCGTCGGACCGGAACTCAATCGCTTTGGCGATGGCGTGCCCGTGCGTCGGACCCAACAAGAGCGTACGCAGGATTAGCAGGTCCAGCGTGCCCTGCAACAAGTCAACGCGTTCTTTCTCTTCTCTAGTAGACATTCTAGGTGGATGCTATGCCCTCTCCGGTAGAATGTCAAGGGGAGCGAAGACGCTAGGGCATTGCAAAGTCCTGGAAAGTCGGGTAATGGGAAAGGTGGAGGCTAGTACGCAACTCCGGTTCCGCCGTTACAGATACTGGGGAAAGCGTTGAGTATCTAACCGCGGGAAATGTCCCCCGCACATCTTTAGGATGGTTCACATCTGTCTTTGAAGAGTGGTATTCTCTACCGCGAAATCGAAAGTACGTGCACTGATTTCCCAAGGTCATATGAAAACGGTGGCCAAAACCATTCCCGGATATTCCTACGGTGCCGCGGATGCCCAACCTTCGCCTGTTTCATTGCAAGACCTCGAGCGGCTAAAAATCAGCGCTGGATTCACCGACGAAGACACCCGCTACCTTGGCCTCGCCGGTGAAGTGCTGTCCGATCAAACCGACAAAATTGTCGCTCACTGGCGCAGCGGCATCATCGCCAATATTCCGAATCTCGCGCGTCACTCTCGTTCGCCGGAGGGAGATCCAATCCCCCAGTATCTGGCGAATAGCAATTTGCGCTTCCGACAATGGATTCTGGATACTTGTTTCCGCCCGTACGATCAGGACTGGATCAACTATCAGCGGGAAATCGCTCTGCGCCACACCTCCACAAAGAAGAACAAAGTTGATAACGTCCGCTCGACTCCCTACGTGCCGCTAGGTGATGTTCTCGCATTTATCGCTGTGATGAACGAGACCATCAAACCCTACCTCGCCGCAAAAGGGCACCCTGCTGAAGAAGTGGACAAAATGCACTGCGCGTGGTGTAAGTCCATGCAACTCCAGATGGCTCTCTGGATCGGACCTTATGTAGCGGGGGGAGAAAAGCCGAAACAGTGGTGATCATCTTCTGAGGCAGATTTCACCATCAAGATTATAGACTCGCTTGCGAAGTGGCCGTCATTGCGCCCGGTAAGTCGTAACCGGAGAGTTGCCCCGTGCCACAACCAACTCGGCGATTAGCGCATTAACCTGGACTTGGCAACTAGCTGGGAATCAGGTATCAACCGAGGACACACACCAAATCAGGGCCGAGTGTTTGGAATGAAATTCTTGAAACGCAATCGGTCGTCGCCGAAGCGGCGTGTCAAGCTGGGAATCGACTACGGGGTCAGCACGTCCAAAATCGTGTTTCGCGATTGCAACCCATCTGGTAAGGAGAATTGCTGGCTGGTTCTACATGATGGATGTTCGCAAATCGCGTCGCGGGTGTGCGTGACTCCAACTACACTTCTCTTTGGCCACGCCACTGTGCCCACCATGGCCTGCGATTCTTGTGAGAGCCTCAAGACACGAGTCGCGGCCGACGTTACCGCTAATCAAGCGTATCAGCTCGGCAGGACGACAAAACTACCCGAGGGATTCAGTGCTGTTGATCTTGCTACTCTGACGGTGTGGTTTCTGATCTCCACAGGTCACCGGGCAGTAGCAGCTCAGTTCAAGGAACAGATGGAAGGTATTGAGCTTGGCATGACCATGGGCGTGCCGACGGAATTCCTCAATCACCAAGAACTGAAAGCTGCCTTCCTTACTATTGCCCGTCGAGCGTGGTGGTTCTATCGGAATGAGGGACTTCTTGATGCCGAGGTCTCTATCGAGCGGGCGCGCCGAGTGCTGGAAAGATGCCCAGAGATGATGTGCACTCTAACCGAAGAAGAAATACGCGAGTGGATCCGCAATGAAGGTGATGCTGCACTGTGGATGGTGTTGCATTCCCCGTCGGTTGCCGTTGGCCCCTATGCAAAGCTGGATATAGGTGCGGGCTCGACTCACGCAAATCTGTTTCGCATTTTCGGAAAGTTGCACACGGTAAAGAGAAGCTTGGCGCCTTTCGGTACAGGCGCAGTCCCCGTTGGAATGGATGGAGTCGACCTCGCTATCGCAGAATGCGAAGGATTAGCGAGCAATTATTTGACCCTTCGAGGGTCCGAGTCGACTCTTCTGCAGGCAAATGAGAAAGTCCGGGACGCGGTACGGGTAGTCTGCAATCAAATCTACGATTCTTATCGCAAGGCGTGGAACGAAGCGTATGCAAAACTAGGCAGGAACCCACTCGAACTCACTGCGTGGCGCCAGCATAAGGTGGTCATCGTAGGTGGGGGAAGTCTGGTGCCTTTTCTCGTTGATACGATCAGGATGCATCCTGAAGAACGGGAACTCCTTCCTGCTGTAAGATTGCAGCAACCGGATGGTCTGGCTAGAGCCGACGGCAGGAAAGTCACCAGTGAAGAGTTGCAGCTCGCCGCCGTGGCCTATGGGCTGTCAATTACAGAGTTCCACGTGCCGAATCCATATGCCCGTGATTCCGGAAGCTGAAGCCGAACACAACTCTCGGAATGTCCTGCAAACCGGTAAAGTCCTGCCAAAATCAACTTGGAGGTTACCTCGTTTGGACGTAGCCGCCCGGCGGCGGACGCTGCGCGTGAGGTAACCGAGCGTTGGTTGCTTGATGGCTTGGATGTAAGTGTGGGTCACAGGAGGTGTCCCTGTGACCCATCTACGCAAAATGATGCTGGAGGAACTCCAGGCTCGAAAAAACAAGCTAACCCATTGAAAAGACGTGGCCGCCTCGCGTGGTTTTTCATCAGGTTTCGCGGGCCGGATGGCCCTAAAGGACAGCTTCGCAATTACGCTCAAAATACCATACGTCACTACGTTCGCACAGTCGAAGATTTTGCTCGACGCTTCAACTGTTCCCCGGATCGCTTAGGCCCTCGACACGTTCGCGAATATCAGGCGGAGTTGTTTCGGAAAGGAAAATCGTCTGGCACGGTAAGGCAACGTTTGGCAGCACTGCGTTTTCTCTACGTTAAGACGCTGCGCAGAGCCTGGAGTCTTGCCGATACTCCCTATCCGAAAAAGACACATCGCCTGCCAACGGTTCTTAGCCGGGAAGAAGTCGCGCAACTCCTCAACGCGGCACGCACTCCTTCAGAGCGCATCCTGCTCATGAGCCTCTATGCCACCGGGGCTCGGCGTTCTGAGTTGACCCACCTGAAAGTCAGCGACATCGACAGTCAGCGCATGGTGGTGCACATCCGTGGCGGCAAGTGGCGCAAAGATCGCGATGTCATGCTCAGTCCCAAGCTACTCTCGGCACTCCGCACCCTTTGGCGTTTCTACCATCGCAAATCCAGCACCTGGCTGTTTCCCAGCAACTATCGCAAGGATCGGCCCATCGATACGAAAACTGTTTGGTACGCCTGTCAGAAAGCCGCCCAGCGCGCCGGCCTCCAAAAACGCGTTCATCCCCACACGCTTCGCCACTGTTTTGCGACACATCTCTATGAAGCCGGCACGGATCTCCGCGCCATTCAGGTCCTGCTCGGGCATGAAGATCTGAAAGACACTCTGATTTACGTGCACCTGGCTATACAGCGCCTCAACGCCACCGCCAGTCCTTTGGACTCGCTAGCCATCAGCGACAAGCCCATCGGCGAAAAATAGATGAGCCGGCCGCCTCTCGAGGTGGCCGATATCCTCCGCAGCGCAGGAGATGCGTTCATCGAACGAAACCGCCATTGGCTTGGTTGGAAGCATGTCAAAGTGCTGTTAGCCATTGCGAGGTGTCGTACCGCCGCACTGGGCGGTCATCTCGATGAATGCACCCGTTGCGGGCATCGTGCCATCTCCTACAATAGCTGCAGAAATCGGCACTGCCCAAAGTGTCAGACTGCCGCACGGGAACGCTGGATCGCGGCGCGTCAGCGAGAACTGCTCCCCACGCGCTACCTGCACGTGGTCTTCACCCTGCCTAGTCGCTTGGCTCCTCTCGTGCTGCAGAATAAAAAGGTCCTCTACGACCTCCTGTTTCGCACCAGCGCGGAAACCCTTCTGGAAGTCGCTCGCAATCCAGAACACCTCGGTGCGGAGATCGGTTTCTTCAGTGTCTTGCATAGCTGGAGCCAGCAACTCAATCTCCATCCGCATCTCCATATCATCATTCCCGCCGGCGGCCTCTCTCCCGATCACACCCGCTGGATCCACGCACGAGAGAACTACTTCCTTCCCAAAAAAGTGCTGCGCAAGGTCTTTCGCGGCAAGTTCGTCGACGCGCTCAAACAGGCTTTTCACAATGGTCAGCTCAACCTCCATGCTGATCTGAAGCTGCTTGCAAATCCCAAAACCTTCGCCGCTTGGTTACGAACACTGTTTCGAGAAAACTGGGTGGTGTACTTGAAGCCTCCCTTCGGTGGGCCCGAATATGTGCTGCAATATCTCGGCCGCTACACCCATCGCGTGGCCATCTCCAACCATCGCCTGGTCTCCTTTGCCGATGGCCAAGTCACTTTTCGTTGGCGCGATTCCGCTGACGGCAACAAACAAAAACTCCTGCCCCTCTCGGTCAATGAATTCTTGACCCGTTTCTTACTCCACATCCTTCCGCAAGGCTTCGTGCGTATCCGTAACTTCGGCTTCCTGGCCAATCGCCGACGCACCACTCTTCTGCCGCTTTGCTTTCAGTTGCTGGGCACAACCCCAGAACCACCTGCCGAAGAACACTCCTCCTCTACGGAAGACCCTGCAGATCTTTATCGCTGTCCCAACTGTGGCGGACCCATGAAGGTCATCGAAAGGCTCACCGCTGCCGAGATCCAACTTCGTTCTCCACCAGAGGTCACCGCTGCGGCATGAAACCACTCTCCCCAACACGGTCACTCTGCGTGTCTCGGCGCGCCCCGTACCTCTCTGCCGCTCCGCCAAACAAATTTGCCTGCAAGCCTCTTCAACGACCGTACTGGCCATACTCTCTTGTTTCAGACGCCTCTTTCCTTGGCGCTATGGAGGGCCGTGCTCCGCAGCGCAACCCCGGTACACTGCAATCCTCGCCCTTTCCCTCAATTGAATTTGCATAACAGCCCGCGTCCACCGCAACCACGGACG
>Ga0207826_1000125_pt1 | contig 19921 bp, 20 predicted proteins | sample LuqExpMetageno80_FD_187837 | JGI IMG/M metagenome (GOLD analysis project Ga0207826, IMG submission 187837) | Tropical forest soil microbial communities from Luquillo Experimental Forest, Puerto Rico - Sample 80 (SPAdes) | ecosystem: Environmental > Terrestrial > Soil > Tropical forest ... | reverse complement strand
TTCTAGCGGCTGGGGACGCTGCGCGTGCATCCTTGGGCCTGTTCTTCGTGCTCGTGTTCTCGACCGCGCTGCCGGCGACGTGTAGACCTTTTGTAGACCCCGGTCACAATCGAGGTCGAAAAAGGCTACAGAAATATACCCGGATACCATCTGCGGGCTACAAGTAGGCTACACAAATCCTGTGTTTCGGCGGTCTGGTGTAGACTTTCGGTAGTCCATTTGTAGACCTTTTGTAGACCTAAATCGCGCTTTCAAATTTTTTCGGCGTTGAAGCGGCTACTCGCCGCAACGCGATCTCGGACGCAACTCACGCCGGCGATGCAGGTTTGCTGCCGAAGATGATGGCAACGAATATCGATGGAAACTATCGGGAGCTAACAGCGGATGGCAGCAGCGTCGGCGAGAAAAGCCGCGCCATTACTGCGCCAATAATAGTTGGCGACCGGACGTAAGTGGCTTCGGTTGTGGCCACAGTGAGTAGAGTGCCGCTCCCGGCCCGGTGTGTATGGCGGCTAAAGAGTTCGCGTTCGGGGCGGCGGTGAGAGATTAGGTCGGAATAGATCGCTGTATCGGGGATACTCGAAAATTCGCGATCTATCGTTGCTCGCGGACGGCCGGAGATTCCCTGCCCTTGTCGCTCCTCACCCGCACCTGTGTGATCTGCAGAGTCTGCTGGATTGCCAGATCAACGCTTGCGTCAAGCCTTACCCAGACCATCTGCCCCGAGCGGTGCGAGTATGGCACGGGATGAGGAAGCGCCCTCGCCTCCTCTAACACCCATGGAAAGTGCCAGCGCCGACGCAAAGCCTCATCCTGCTGCGACGGCGGAATCCGATGCTTAGCCTCGTGCCGCGCGAAATCCAGCGGAGAGAGCGCCGTCAGGCACTCGGCCAGTCGCGCCATCCCTACTATGTGCCCAGAGCCCTTTCGGATCAGCCCGATCGCTCCCCTGTAGCGCGTTCGCTTCGAGCGCATTTCCCAGACCTTCTCGCCCGCCAAGATCTTTGAGAGCCACGGCTCGTCGATCACGACAGCTTTTGCGAATATTCGCATCGTCTACCTTCCGAACACGTCCGAAAGTACGTAGCCGTTCCTAAAGGCGCTACGTTCGTCTTCAGCGGCGCACAAGAGCCTGCGCAAACTGCACCGACCGGCGGTGCACGCGGGCTAGAGAGTCTGACGTTACGTCACGACAAGTGGCCTGGGGAACGCTCCCACAAATAGTCCCACAGCCCTTCCCACAATATCAGACAGTCACCAATCCAAGTATCTGTTTTTTATGCTATTTTTTGAATGGTGCGGTCGAGAGGACTCGAACCTCCACGGTGTTACCCGCTAGCACCTCAAGCTAGTGCGTCTACCAATTCCGCCACGACCGCATAGGGAGGAGGACAGGCCGTCCTCAAGACGGCGCTGCATGTAACAAAGATGCCCCGCAGGGACAAGGCCTGTGCCCGCGCCGGCGGAGGAAAAAGCACGCGGTCGATAGGAGCTTAGCGACTGAGGCGTTCAGCGCATGTCGGCCGGGCGCGCCAGCAGTTCCCCAACCTCTACCGCGATCCGGTTAACCGTTCACCGCAACGGTTCTATTCGCCAACGGCAGGCCATTGGCCAGCACGCTGGCCGGGAGGCGTCCACTTCAATGACGGCGCCGCGGCCGAGCCGCAGCACCTGGTGGATGGGCATGCCGGTTGTGCCGTGCACCACCGTGGCGGCACCAACATGGTATGGTGAACGTGTGATTAACATCCGCGACGAACTCCTGGTTGGACTGCCTGCGCCTCGAGGCGCAAGCCCGGTCGAATGGCGCGTCAGCGACGGACTGACCGGCTATCCCGACGCGGTGACTGCAATGCAGGCGCGGGTCGAGGCGATTGCCGCGGGCGAAGCGCCGGAATTGGCCTGGCTCGTCGAGCACCCCCCGCTCTACACGGCCGGCACCAGTGCGCGCGCCGCTGACGTAGTCGATGCACGCTTTCCAATGTTCGACAGCGGCCGTGGCGGCCAGATGACATATCACGGTCCGGGCCAGCGGGTGGCCTACCTCATGCTCGATCTCAAGCGCCGCGGCCCGGATGTGCGCCGCTACGTGGCGACGCTCGAGGAATGGCTGATCCGCACCTTGGCGGCGTTCAACATTCGCGGCGAGCGGCGCGAGGATCGTGTCGGCGTCTGGGTCCGCCGGCCGGAGAAAGGTACAGGCTTCGAGGACAAGATCGCCGCGATCGGAATCCGGGTCACGCGCTGGGTGACGCTGCACGGGATCGCGTTGAATATCGTCCCGGAGCTGTCGCATTTTGCCGGGATCGTGCCGTGCGGAGTGAACGAGACGCGCTACGGTGTGACCAGTTTCGTGGACCTCGGACATCTGGTGTCGATGCCTGAAGTCGATACGATTTTACGCCGTGAATTCGAGTCGCTGTTCGGCCTGACCGCACGCGCCGTCTAGGCCGCGTTGTTCTGCAGGATCACGTTTTTCAGAATCGGGTAGATCTGGTTCTGCCACGCCTTGCTGGAAAAGACGCCGTAATGGCCGACGCCGGCCTGCATGTAGTGGCGCTTCCTGTAGGTCCGGATCGAGGGACACAGGTCATGCGCGGCCAAAGTCTGCCCCACGGCGCAGATGTCGTCCTTTTCCCCTTCCACCGTGAACAAAGCGGTGTGCTTGATCGCGGCGGGCTCGACCCGCTGATTGCGATACGTGAGCGTACCGGCGGCAAGCCGATGCTCCTGGAAAATCAGCCGTACCGTTTCCAGGTAGAATTCGCAGGTCAAATCGAGCACGGCAAAATATTCGTCGTAGAACGCCTTGATCGCCGCTGCCTTGGCGTGCTCGCCGTTCGCGAGATTGTTGTAGAGATCGCGATGCGCCTTGAGATGCCGCTCCATGTTCATGCACATGAACGCGTAGAGCTGAACGAATCCGGGATACACTTTCCGACCCGCACCACCGTAACGGGACGGCACGCGCGCGATCAAATTGGACTCGAACCAATCGATCGGGCGCGATTTTGCAAGTTCGTTCACTTTCGTCGCACTCACACGCGCGTCGATCGGTCCCGCCATCAGCGTCAGCGAACTCGGCTGCGCCTCGTCGCCGCGCTGGGCCATCACGCTGGCAGCGACCAACGTCGCGACGCAGGGCTGGCACACAGCCACAACATGCGCTCCCGGTCCGATTTTCTCCAGGAAACGGATGACGACGTCGACGTAATCGTCAAATCCGAAGGCTCCTGCCGACACAGGCACGTCGCGCGCATTTTGCCAATCGGTGATGTACACGTCGTGATCAGGCAGCATCGTGCGGACCGTATCGCGCAACAGAGTCGCGAAGTGGCCCGACAGGGGCGCGACGATCAGCACGCGCGGCTGGGTTCGATCGATCTCCTTATTGAAACGCAGCAGCGTGCAGAACGGTGTCACGTCTACGGCTTCTTCGCGCACCGGCACAATGCGATTTTCGACGGTGACGCCGTGAATTGCGTAGGCCGGGCGTTCGTGCCGGAGCCCGAACCGCGCGATCAGTTCGTACAATGCGCCGACATTGCTGCCGACGGATGGCCGCGGCGCACCCCTGAACGCCTCGTGCATGGTCATGGTACGGCTCATCGCGTCGGCAAGGGCACGAATTGGCGACAGCATGTCTGTGTGCGCCTGGTAGGCACTGTAAAGCATTGTCACGCGGCATCCCCGCAATATCATTCAACGCTACCGCGGGTGACGTCGGCTGACGAGCTTAATTGATAGTCAAAATTACGAATTACAGCCTATTTTTTAACCACGCTTTGCTGTTGATCTCAAATGGCTTTGGCTCGACACTTGCGATGCCGCACGCGGCCTGGACAACGCAACGATGGCAAAGGCGACGCTCACTATAGCCAGCAAAAATTACGGCTCATGGTCGCTACGCGGCTGGCTCTTGTGCAAAATAGCCGGACTCGATTTCGAGGAGCGGCCGGTCCCGAGCGACGATCCCTCCACTCGCGCCGAACTGCTGTTGCTCTCGCCATCATTTCGTGTCCCGCGTCTGATCGACGACGGCATCGAGGTGTGGGACACCTTGGCTATCGCCGAATATCTGAATGAGACCTTGCCGAACGCCGGTTTGTTGCCGGAAAGCAAGGCCGAGCGCGCGCACTGCCGCTCGATCTCAGGCGAGATGCATTCGGGATTTGCAAACCTTCGATCGGCTTTGCCGATGAACCTGAAGGCGCGTCATCCCGGTTTCAAGATCTGGACCGGCGCGCGTGGCGACATCGAGCGCATCCTCACCATCTGGCGCGAATGCCTGGACATCTCGGGCGCGCCCTTCCTGTTCGGCGCCGCACCCGGCATGGCGGATGCGATGTTCGCACCGGTGGTGACACGCTTCATCACCTATGATGTCGCGCTCGACGATCAGTGCGCGGCCTACTGCAAGGCGATCATGGCGATGCCGTTGATGCAGGAGTGGATCTCGGGTGCGATGGCGGAGCCGGAGGAGGTTTCCGAGCTGGAGGTCGAGTTCTGAACGGACTGGATTTTACAGCGTCGGCAGTACCGAAAAGACTTCGCCCTGACGCTGTAGGTTTATTTCCTCCACGCGCGCGTCTCGCTGTTCGAGCTCGGTGACGCGCGCAACGAACGGCCCCTTGCGGCAGGTCGCGATCAGCAGATCGACCTGCTCAGGCGCGCCGATGAACACCGCCTCGACCGATCCGTCACGCCGGTTTCGTATCCATCCGCCGAGACCGACCTGCAACGCTGCGCGTTCGACAAACGCGCGATAGCCGACGCCCTGCACGCGCCCTCGAACAACGATATGCTTAGAAATCTCTGCCAAGATCGGCATTCAAGCAGAAGCATCGGACAAACGCATCAGCGATCCGAGCGGGCCTCGGCAAGCGAGCGCGTGAGCGCAACGATCGCGCCGTTGGTGGAGGCACAATCGAGCATCGTGGCGCGCATCCTTCCAAATGGCCAAGCAGCAACGCCATCCACACCAACCCGTTCCAGTTTCAGCCGAAATTGAAGGTTCCCGCTAATTCAAGCGGTGTGCGCCACAGTGCGTTCAGGCGCGCGCGGTTCGGCAAGCGAACGCCGCAGTTCAATCTGCATCGGCATCCCGCCCTTCGGCCCCAGGGTGACCCGCGAGATGGGTGTCGGCACGTGCCCCGGCTTCAGACGGAACCGTGCTCCACGGATCAGCGTGGCAAGCACGGTGGTTGCCTCGATCGTCGCGAATGCGGACCCGATGCAGGTCCGCGGCCCCGCACCGAAAGGCAGAAATTGCATGCGGCTGATGCTGGCCACATTTGCCGGCGCAAATCGATTTGGATCGAAGTTCTCTGGATCGTCCCACAGCTTGCGGTGACGGTGCAGAACATAGATCGGGATATTAACCAGCGTGCCTGCCGTGATCTTCCGGCCGCCGAGATCGACGTCCTGGGCCGCATAACGGCAAATCGAAGGGACCGGCGGATAAAGACGCAGGGCTTCCTTCACCACCTGCTGCGTGATTTGCAGTTGATCGAAGTGCTTCGCCGCGATTGGTTCCGTTCCGGTTGCCGCCTCGACCTCTCGTCGGACGCGCTCCGCCCAGCCATCACTTTGCGACAGCAGATACAACGCCCAGGTGAGCGCCTTTGCCGTGCTCTCGTGACCGACCATCATGAAGGTTAGGAGTGAATCCAAGAGCAGTTCGGAACTCATGCACTCGCCGGTCTCAGGATGTCGGGCCTGGCTTAACCGGTTGAACAAATCATCGCGTCGTCGAGGATTTGTACGGCTCGTTGCAATCAGTTCTGCAACGGCGCTGCGGAGAAAGCGCTCGGCGCGCCCCTTCTTGCGCAGGCCCGGCTGCGGCATGGCGCGCGGCAAACCGAAATAGCTGTAGGCGAAAGACCACGAAATGGATTTGAAATAATCGCAACTCGCCTGCTCGATCGCGGCAGCGACCTCATCATTCGCCTCGGGCAGCAGCGTTCGTGCAATCACGCGGAATGCCACGCGCGTCATGTCGCGGTCGATCATGCGATAGCCGGCCGAACCGTCGGCGGCCCATTCAGCAAGCATGACGTTCGCCGCCGTCGCCATCGCCGGCACATACCGGAGAAGCTCGGAATGCCTGAACAGCGACGCGACCGTTTGCCGCTGCCAACGCCATTCGGTCCCTTCGGTCGTCAGCACTCCTTTGCCGCCCAACGGGCCCAGCACGCGTTTCTGGATACCGGTAATCGGAAACAGATCGCTGCGCGCGACGAGGACGTCTTTGATCAATGCCGGATCGAGAATCCACGCCACGCTTCCGCAGCGGTTCGTCTGATGGACAATGTTCTCATGATAGGCGGATTGCGGAATGACCCGCAGCGGATTGTCGATGAATTTGGCAAAAAAAGACAACGGGCCGAGCGTACGGCACGCAGGCGCGACGCCGATCGGGCAGAACTGGCGGAGTTTCCCCCCAAGACCAACGTCAGGCGCCGTGCGCAATCTCAGGCACCTCAAGCCGAGTGTCTGGCGGCAATCCTAGGTCAGCGGCGTTTTTCGCGCCAGCGCGGTATGGCGCGCCTGTGGATTGGCGGTAGCGCCGTTGAACTACCTCCCCGCACGTTGCAACTGATAATTCGAGACGATCGAACCGAGTCCCAAGGTCAGCGTGAGCGATTTCTTTTGCGGATCGGTGAATTCGAGGTTGCGAACCGCAAATTCGAGCCGCTTGACCACGGCATGGCCATTGCCTTCAACGCAGGTCGGCGTGCTCACAACGAGGCTTGCGCCGCCGTCGCGCGCGATCAGAGTGCGCACCGGCACTGAGATGCTTCGGCCATTCTCGACCGTCTTTTGCGTGAGGACGTGCTTTTCGCAGCCCGCCACATTCACCGCGCTCATGGCCGTGCCGATGGTTTCGCAGAATGGCATGAACGGCGTAAGGGTCGAGAAATGCGCAACGTGACGATAGGAGACCGTCTGCGCGCCGCCGGCAAACGACTCCTTGCGCATCGGAAAAAAGCGGACGTCGATCGTGCCATGGCATGTCGGTACGCCACCCGGGCCGGAGGTGAAGGATCCGTGCCAGTTCGAGTTCTGCAGCGCAGCGAGAATAGCGTTGTAATTTTCCGCCCGGGCTTGCGGCGCCGCTACTGCAACAGCGACAAAAAGAAACGCTGCAATCAATCTCGACGTCATTGCTCCCCCCGCGCTTTTCTACACCGTCGCATGTGCAGAACATAAGGGTCAACACATCGAAATGCTTGCTCCTTCCGGCGTGGTTGCTACTGTGCACAGCAACCCATCCCGGACACCTACGCGCTCTCATGCCCCTGGCCGTCATTCCATTCCCGCACATCGATCCGGTGCTGATCGACATCGGGCCCGTGGCGATTCGCTGGTATGCGCTCGCGTATATGGTCGGATTCCTGGCGGGCTGGCTCTACGCGCGTATGCTGGCCGGTTCCGACAGATTGTGGGACGGAGCGAGCCCGCTGAAGCCGAACGACATGGACGATTTCGTCCTGCTTTGCGTGCCGGCGATCGTGGTGGGCGGTCGGATCGGATACGTTCTGTTTTATAATTTGCCGTACTTCATCGCCAATCCGTGGGACATCGTCGAACCGTGGACCGGCGGAATGTCGTTTCATGGCGCGTTCGTCGGCGCGGTGATCGCCGAATATGTGTTCGCGCGCCGGCGCAAAATTCCGTTCTTCTGCATTACCGACATCGTCTGCGCCGTTGCGCCGCTGGGACTCATGCTCGGCCGGCTGGCCAATTTCATCAATGGCGAACTGTGGGGTCGCGTCACGACCGTCCCATGGGCGATCGTGTTCCCGGATGCAGGGCCGCTGCCGCGCCACCCGAGCCAGCTCTACGAGGCGACGCTCGAAGGCCTGCTGTTCTTTATCGCACTCGCGCTTCTGATCCGCGCCGGCGCATTGAAGCGGCCCGGTACGATCAGCGGCGTATTCGCCATCTGGTACGGCGTTGCCCGGATCGTTTGCGAGCTGTTCCGTGAGCCCGATTTGCAGCTCGGATTCCTGTGGGGCGGCCTGACGATGGGCATGCTGCTGAGCATCCCCATGATTCTCGCCGGCGTCGGCGTGCTCGTGATCGCGCGGCGCGGCAAATTGGCCGCGGTGCAAGCGCAGGTGGCCTGAGCGTCAGGCGAACTCCAGGATCACCGCATCGACCGCGAGGCTGTCGCCGGGCTTGGCGTGGATCTTCTTGACCGTGCCGTCGATCTCGGCACGCAGCACGTTTTCCATCTTCATGGCCTCGACCACCGCGACGGTCTCGCCGGCCTTGACCTCCTGCCCTTCCTTCACCGCGATGGAGACGACGAGACCCGGCATCGGACAGTGTACCTGCTTGCCGCTGTCGGCTGCCTGCTTCACCGGCATCAGGCGGGCGTACTGCGCTTCGCGTTCAGTATAGACATACGCCTTAGTCTCGACGCCGCGCGTCGCGAGTGCAAATCCGTTGAGGATCGGGCGCACCTGCACCGCTACGGGGTGCCCGTCGATCAATCCGGTCCACAGCGGCTCGCCGGGTTTCCAGTCCGACTCCAGCCAGCGCGCTTTCTCTTCATCCGAAAAACGGACGACGATGTGATCGCCCTCGCGTGCGATCTCCAACCGAATTTCCTCATTGCCCAGCCACACGGCACGCGCGCTCTCGCGTCTGACCCGATGCCCGTTCATCTGCCCGGAAATCTGCCGCTTGCGCTCGCCGAGCAAGTGGTCGATCGCGGCGGCGACGGCCGCAATCATCTTCGCCACCTCCCCTTGCGGCGCATGCGGATGGAAGCCGTTCGGAAATTCCTCCGCGATGAAGCCGGTCGAGAGCTTGCCCGCGCGCCAGCGCGGATGCGACATCAGCGCCGAGAGAAACGGAATGTTGTGGCGGATGCCGTCGATCACGAACGCATCAAGCGCGTCCGACTGCGCATCGATCGCACGCTCGCGCGTCGGCGCGTGTGTGACGAGCTTGGCGATCATCGGATCGTAGTAGAGCGATATCTCGCCGCCTTCGTACACGCCGGTATCGTTGCGCACGGTGACGCCATCGGCGCTCTGCTCGTGCGGCGGCTGGTAGCGGGTGAGCCGCCCCGTCGAGGGCAGGAAATTGCGATAGGGATCCTCGGCATAGACGCGGCTTTCGACCGCCCAGCCGTTGAGCTTCACGTCGCTCTGCTTAAGCGCGAGCTTCTCGCCGGCGGCGACGAGAATCATCTGCTCAACGAGATCGATGCCGGTGACGAGCTCAGTCACCGGATGCTCGACTTGCAAGCGCGTGTTCATCTCGAGGAAGTAGAAGCTGCGGTCCTGCCCCGCGACAAACTCGACCGTACCCGCGCTGTCGTAGCCGACGGCTTTCGCCAGCGCCACGGCCTGTTCACCCATCTTTTTGCGCGTGCCCTCATCGAGCAGCGGGCTCGGCGCTTCCTCGATCACCTTCTGATTGCGGCGCTGGATCGAGCATTCGCGCTCGCCGAGATAGATGACATTGCCGTGCTTGTCGCCGAGCACCTGGATTTCGACATGGCGCGGATCGACGATGAATTTCTCGATGAAGACACGGTCGTCGCCGAAGGACGATTTCGCCTCCGAGCGAGCGCGCACAAAACCCTCGCCCACCTCGGCCTTTGAATGCGCAATGCGCATGCCCTTCCCGCCGCCGCCGGCGGACGCCTTGATCATCACCGGATAGCCGATGTCATCGGCAATTTTGACGGCCTCGCGCTCGTCGGCGATGACGCCGAGATGGCCGGGCACGGTCGAGACCTTGGCCGCGGCGGCGGCTTTCTTGGACTCGATCTTGTCGCCCATCGCGGCGATGGCTTTCGGATTAGGTCCGATGAAGACGATGCCGGCGGCCTGTAGCGCCTTCGGAAAGGCCTCGCGCTCGGACAGAAAGCCGTAGCCCGGATGGACCGCTTCGACGCCCGTTGCCTGACAGGCGGCAACGATCTTGTCGATGATCAAGTAGCTCTCCGCCGCAGGCGGCGGACCAATGTGCACGGCCGCGTCCGCCATCTCGACGTGTAGCGCGTCCTTGTCGGCATCCGAGTAGACGGCAACCGTCTCGATCCCCATCCGCCGCGCCGTCTTGATGATCCGGCAGGCGATTTCGCCGCGATTGGCGATCAGAATGCGCTTGAACATGCGAACAAAGGGGCTCCGCCGCGATGGAACCGACCTTTGAGGCACCGCAGCGAAAAGTCAACGCAATCGGTCATTCCGGGTCGGCGCGCCACAAACTGCCCTTAGCGCGGCAGATTGAGCGCCTCGGTCAGATCGCCGAGCGGTGGCTCGCCGTTCCTTCGCAGCGCCTCGTCGCGCACGGACAGCCCGTGCAGCTTCGGCAATTCGAAGCGGCGCGTAATGAAGCGCAGGATCGACGTCGTGTCGTAGAGCGTGTGGTCGACGTAGCCTGTCTTCGCGAATGGCGAAACGATGATCGCCGGGATCCGCGTGCCAGGGCCCCAGCGATCCGCCTTCGGCGGCGCAGCGTGGTCCCAGAAGCCGCCATTCTCGTCATAGGTGACGACGACGAGCATGTGAGCCCACTGCGGGCTCTTCTCGAGGTGCGCGATCAGCTCGGCGATGTGATTGTCGCCGTCCATCACGTTGGTATATCCCGGGTGCTCGTTCAGATTGCCTTGCGGCTTGTAGAACGTGACCTGTGGCAACTTTCCGTCGTCGATTGCCTTGATGAAGGCTTCGCCGTTTATGCCTCCGTCGCGGAGGTGGTCCTCCCTCGCTTTCGTCCCCGGGGCATAATTGACGAAGTAGTTGAACGGCTGATGGTGGAATTGAAAATTCGGCAGCGGCGCGCCGCCTTTGCAGTCAAGCGCCGCCTGCCACGCTCCTGCATACCAAGCCCAACTCACGCCCTTGAGGCTCAACAGGTCGCCAATCGTGATGTCATGCTGCGGAGGCAGAGTGTTGGGTTTCTCCGGATCGGCAAAGCGCGGATCACCGTTCGGCGCAGGCTTGTTCGCGCTCGGCTGATACGGCGGCTGCATGGTGTTGATGGCGTAGAAGTCCGGCGAGAGATTGTTGCTGTTGACGAACTTCGGCGGTCCTTCGATCGCCGACTTCGGACCGTTTACCGCAGGCGTCAGCGTCACGCCGTCAGGCTCGACCGCCGAGATCAGGTCCTTTGCCGGGCTCTTGTCCGCAGACGGATAATAAGGCGTGCAGGCGCAAGCGAGCTGGAAGTGGTTGCTGAACGATCCGCCGAATGCGCCCTGGAAGAAATTGTCGGCCAGAGTGTATTTCCGCGCGATTGGCCAGAGCGGCAGCTTGGAGCCGTCGTAGTAACCCATCACCAGACCGCCGGAGTCGGCGAAGGCAGCGAATTTGTCGTTTCTGCCCCCGTCGATCTGCATCTGGTTTTCGTAAAACCGGTGCCACAGATCGCGCGTCGCAACCGAGAGCGGCTGGTTGAAGCCTTTCTCATCGTCGATGGCGAACGGCGCATTCGGAAGATGTTCGGTCTGCGCTTGCGTAACCGGCGGCGTCTCACCCTTCTCCGTGAGACCGCCCCACACGGCCGGCAGCTCTTGGAGCGGTGTACCGTCTCGGTCGACCTGCCGCGCAATTTCGGGCGTGACGTTTTGCAAGCCGTTCGCGCCGGGGAAATGGCCGTAAAGATTATCGAAGCTGCGGTTTTCCGCGTAGATCACCACTACCGTCTGGATCACATCGAGCGTCTGCGCCTGGGCGTGAGCCAGCGGTAGCCCGGTCAACGCGGTCGTGAGCGTGGCCAGGGACACGATCGAGCGCTTCATTACCAACCCCCCGGAGGACAAATCGCGAGTACGCTAAGCAGCACATTGTGTCGGTCGGATGAAGCCTTCCAAGCCTCTGCACAAGAGCCAAATTGGCACGAAGCGGACCGCGCCGTATGGTCGGCTTCGCATGCACATTCTGCTCCTGCTGCTCTTGTTTGCAATGTCGAGCATGTCGGCGAACGCCGACGGAGCCCTCACGCGCGCCGAGGCCTATACGCGTGCCGAAGCGCTTCAGCAGCTCGGCTTGAAACTGTTTTTCGATCCGGCGCTCTCCGCATCAGGAAAATTGGCGCGCGCGACATGCCACGATCCAGCGCACGGTTTTACGCCTGCGAATGCCGCGGCTGTGCAACTCGGCGGCAAGGACATGCAGCAGCCAGGGCTGCGCGCCGTCCCATCGCTCACTTATCTGCAGGCATCGCCGCCCTTCACCCAGCATTTCTTCGAGTCCGAAGATGAAGGGGATTCCAGCGTCGACAACGGACCAACCGGTGGATTGACCTGGGACGGCCGCGTCGATCGCGGGCGCGATCAAGCGCGTCTCCCCCTCCTCTCTCCTTTCGAGATGGCCAACGAGAATGCCGAGGCCGTGGTCACACGTGCTCGTTCGGCAGGATACGAAGACGCCATCAAGGCGGTCGACAAGGAAGCGGACGATCCGAATCGGGCTTTTGACGTGCTCCTCGCCGCGCTCGAATCCTTCGAGCAAAGCTGGCGCGATTTCTACCCTTACAGCAGCAAGTACGATGCGTATCTTTCCGGCCGCACCAATCTCACCGAACAGGAGGCACGCGGGCTCGCCGCGTTCGATGACCCGAAAAAAGGCAATTGCGCGCATTGCCATATGAGCGCGCGCGGCAATGACGGCACACCGCCGCAATTCACGGACTACGGCTTCGTCGCGGTGATGCATTCGCTGCGCGATGTAGTCGCATTTTATGCGGAGCGCGACACTCGGCCGGCTAAATGGTTTCCGCGCAATGCCGACGGAAGCCTTCGCAAATACGACGATCTGCCGCAGAAATACTGAAAAAACGTCAACGTCGAACCGCCGTTCGGCGGCAAGCCGGGCGACCCGCCGCCGCTCAGCGAAAGCGAGATCGACGACATTGTCGTTTTCCTACAAACCTTGACGGACGGATATCGTATTAAGCCCTGAGCACGATTTTTCACGGCCGAGCTTGGTTGCAGAAAGGTCATTTCAACGCATCGGCATACGATAGACCTTTCCACTCTTTTCGGCGTATCCTCTTTTCGTGCCCGGAGCTTGCCTATATTCAGGTTCCGCACGCATTCACAGTGAATTTTTGGAGGCTCGTTATGGCGCTCGCAATCGGCGATACCGCTCCGGATTTCGAGGCGGAAACTACAGAAGGCAAAATCCGTTTTCACGACTGGCTCGGCAATTCCTGGGGCATTCTCTTCTCACACCCGAAGGACTTCACGCCTGTCTGTACCACCGAACTCGGCACCATGGCGCGGCTGAAGCCTGAATTCGACAAGCGCAATGCCAAAATCATCGGGCTATCGGTCGACCCGGTCGACAATCACAGCAAATGGGCTGTCGACATCAAGGACGTCGTCGGGTTCGCGCCGAATTACCCGATGATCGGCGATACCGAACTGAAGATCTCGAAGGCCTACGGGATGCTGCCGGCGTCGACCAGCGGCACGTCGCAAGGACGTACGCCGGCCGATAACCAGACGGTGCGCAACGTCTTCATCGTCGGCCCGGACAAAAAGATCAAATTGATCTTGGTCTATCCGATGACGACGGGCCGCAACTTCGACGAGGTCCTGCGCGTGCTCGACTCGCTGCAGCTTACCGCCAAGCACCGCGTGGCCACGCCGGCGAACTGGAAACAAGGCGAGGACGTGATCATTGCTGGCTCGGTTTCCGACGACGAGGCCAAGAACATTTGGCCCGAGGGCTTCAAGGCGCCGAAGCCTTACATCCGCATCGTGCCGCAGCCGCGCTGACGGCGCGGCACCGGCTTGAATCAAGGGGGCGCGGGCGGCAAGCTCGCGCCCTTTCTTTATGAGTCGATGAGGACTTCGGAATGAGCCATCGTGACGTCAACGAGGAAGCCCTGCAACAGCCGCCCTTTGCACATTGGCTCGGCATCAAGATGACGCACGTATCGCGCGAACGCGTCACCGCCGAGCTTGCGATGCGCGAGGAGTTCAATAACCGCTTCAACATCATGCATGGCGGCGCGCTGATGGCGCTCGCCGATAATCTCGGCGGCACCGGCACGATGGCCAACCTCAAGCCCGGCCCAGCGCACGACGACGATCGAGAGCAAGACCAATTTCTTCGCCGCTGTTCCGATGGGCGACACAGCCTACGCCGAATGCACGCCATTGCATCGCGGCCGAACGACCATGGTCTGGCAGACGAAGATCACGCGCGGCGACGGCAAGTTGTGCGCCGTCGTCACGCAGACGCAGCTAGTTATGGACTCCGAGCGCTAGCCCGCCGCTCACTCCGGCAACGGCTTGTCCTTCGTCTCCGGCAAAAACAGCATCGCGATTAGACTGATGATGTAGATCGAGGAGATCGCCATCGCCGCCTGGCTGAAGCCGCCGGCGTTCGCAATTATCCAGCCGGAGATCAGCGGCCCGATCCAGGCGATCAGGCGCGGCGTGTTGAACACGAAGCCCGCGGCCGTCGCGCGGATGCGCGTCGGGAAGAATTCCGGCAGCCACGCCGCCATCCAGGTGTACTGCCCGGAGACGAAGATGCCGCACAGAGCCGCGCCGATCAGCATCAGGTGCAGATCGTGCGTCCACAGGAACAGGACCGGCACCGAGAGCCAGGCGAGCAGTACGTAGACGAGCGTCACCGGCTTTCGGCCATACAAATCGGCGAGGAAGCCGAATCCCGCGTAGCCGATAATCGAAGCGCCGTTATAGGCGAGACCCGCGTAGCTCGCCCACTGCTGCGGCGGCAGTCCGGCTTTTCCGGCCGTGGCGGCCATGAAAGGCGGAATCCACGCCGAAATGCCCCAGAATGCGAAAGTGGTCGCCAGCGACATCAGGAACGCGAGCGCCACGCGCTTGCGCACTTCGATATTTGTGAACAGCGAGGTCATGGTGAAGCGCGCCAATTCCTGTTCGCTCGCGCTCAGTGCTGCCCCGCTGCGCCGGCGCTCGACGACGGCTTGGCGCTTGTCGTTCGCTTGCTCCCATTTGTCGGATTCCGGAATCGAGCGGCGGACCCACAAAGTGAGCAGTCCGGGCGCGACGCCGAGCAGGAACATGTAACGCCACGCTCCCGCACCGAGCGGACTGATGAACAGCCAGGCGAGCGAGGCGAGGAAGAAACCGATGCCGAAGCCGCATTGCATCAGGCCCACGCCCTTGCCGCGGCTCTTGTCGGGCCAGAGTTCGGCCACGATCGATGCGCCGGTCACCCATTCCGATCCGATCGCCACGCCAACGAGGAAGCGCAAAATGGCGAACGAGATCCAATCCCAGGAGAAGGCGCTCACGCCGGTGAGCAGCGAATAGGCTAAGATCGCGATCAGCATCGTGCGCTTGCGTCCGAGATAATCCGCGATCAATCCGCCGATGATGCCGCCGACGCCCCAGCCGAGCAGGGTCAGCGCGATGACAATGCCGGCATAGACAGGGATCTGCGCGTAATGCGAAGGATCGAGCAGATTTCGCAACGCGACGCCCACCGCGATGATCAACGCGAACGTTTCGTAGCCGTCGAACAGCCAGCCAAGATTGGACGCGATCAGCACGTTCCATTGGTTGCGGTTCAGCGAGCGATACCATGGCTGCGTCGTGGCGAGCGCAGGATTCGACATGAGCAGTTCCCCCAGATTTTTTTGGAGCGCCGGCTAAGAGCGAGATGCTCTGGCGCTTGAGCACGTTCGGCTCGTGGCAATCGTCGCCGGGATCAGTAAGTCCGTCAACTGGACGCACCGTCGCGCGGGACACCCGTCAGATTTTGCGGCTGTCGTAGGCCCAATGCAGCAGCGCCTGCCGCTGGCGCGGGCGGCACATCGGATCCCCGGGCTCGCAGTGTTTCCTGATCTGCTGGATGTGACGCCGTATCGCCTTCCAGCGCTTGATCTGGCGCGCGTCTTCCTCCGGCATGCGGCGGCCCATGTAATAGCGGCAGTACCACTGAAACCAGCCGCGCGGATCTTCCGGGTGAATCCAGCCTTTCTTGCGCCATTCGGACAGAGGCTGGCTCGCGTCGACGCCGAAATAATTGAGCGAGCAGTCACGGCCTTTCGGGGAAAGTTTCGCGCGCGCGAACCAACTCGCGGGAAACTCCTTGCGACAGTCGGTCATGTACTTGCCGCAGAAGATGCCGAGCCGAAGCATCTCTTTCGGCGTCAAGTCCGGCTTGAACTGCGGATCGAAGCCGCGGCCGACAGGTGCAACGAGACTGTAGCGGTAGCCGCGCTGCATCTTGTCGCAGACAGCTACCATGCGCGTCTTCATGCGGCTGAATCCACGACTGCCGCGCGCGCAGCAATCGCTTTCGTGCCGCCGCGATTGGCGAGCACCACGCCGATCGCCGTGAAGACAATGCCGAGAATTGAAATGACGTCGAGCCTTTCCCCGAACAGAAGATAGGCAAGCAACGCCGTCACGGCCGGCACGAGATAGAACAAGCTGGCGAATCCGGTCGCGGCCGAGCGGCGGATTAGCCAGTACATCAGCGCGACCGCCGCGATCGACAGAACCAGCACCAGCCAAGCCATCGCGAAGATCAATTCTCCGGTCCAATGGATCACGCGCGTTTCGGTCCCGAAGGCGAACGTCGCAAACCAAACCACCGCGGCCACGTATTGGATGAGATTGCCGGTACGCCAGTCGACCGCGCCGCAATATCGTTTTTGATAAAGCGTGCCGAGCGTGATGCCGAACAGCGACGCGACGCTCGCCGCCCAACCGAGCGGAGAGCCGGCGAGCACGATGTTGCGGTCATGCAGCACGAGCAGCACACCGATCAGGCCGAGCGCGAGGCCGAGCCACTGCTGGCGCGTGACCGTCTCGCCCATGAAGCGGTTGGCGATGGTCGAGGTCAACAGCGGCTGCAATCCGGGCATCAGCGCCGAGATGCCGACGGGTACGCCTTCGTGGATCGCGGTAAACACCCCACCGAGGTAGACGCCGTGTACCAACAGGCCGACGACGATGCAGTGCCCGCTTTCATGCGCATTCGGCCACCGCGCCTGCGAGATCAGCGCGATCAGCACGAGCAGCGCGACGACGAAGCCCATGCGCACCGCGAGGAACGTCATCGGCTCGATGTACGGCAGACCATAACGCGCGCCGATGAAGCCCGTGCTCCACAACAGCACGAACAACATCGGCGCCGAGGCGATGGCGAGGCGGGTGAACGGCATGAGGATCGCGAAGGAAAGACGACGCGGCTATAGCACGCAGGACCGCAAGCCCGAACGGTTCCTATGCACGGCCGGCTTCGACCGGGAACTGGGCTCCATAGGATCGGGTTTTCTATCCGACATGGCGCGTTGCGAGGGCGCCTGGAACCTCCAAGGAGCTCACAATGTCTGAATTTCGTCCAAACCCGGATAATCCGTCGCCGCCGCGCGGACCGGATCCGACCTTAGACCCGATGCTGCGCGCTCCGGTTCAGCGCGACCGCACCGGCGGTGCGATGTGGGGCTGGATCGCCGGCATCGCCGTGTTGATCCTGATCGGCTTCATTGTAGCGGGAGGCTGGGGCTCCGGCACCCACAATGGCGCCACCACCGCCGCGAACTCTCCCGCGTCGACCGCGCCCGGCCCGGCGACCACCGGCGCGGCACCGTCGACCACGGGCGCCGCACCGGCGTCCCGCTGACGCAATCCGGTCCCCGGCCATGCCGGGGACCTTTCACTTCAAGAGGTTCCGATGTCTTTTCCCGATCCGGAAAACACCCGCATCGACCACCCGATGGAGGACAGCGGGATTCATGTTCGCGATGCCGAACGCGCGCCAGCCACCCTCTGGCAGATGCTGATCACCGCGCTCTTGGTGGTTGCGATCCTCACCATCTTCTTCTACGGCGTCACCGAGCAGCGCGACGAACCTGCGGGCGTGCAGCCGCCATCGAGATCGGCCCGTTCCGTGCCCCCTGCACAGGCGGAGCCGTCGAAAGGCCCCGCGACCACCGGGCAGAACACAAAGTAGGCGTTCAACCGATTAGTGCGTGGATGCCGAAGCCGAGCGTCGCGCTGAGCACGGCCTCGATCGCCTGAAACTGCGTGCCGTCGAGTTCGGCGCTGACGTAGGGGAAGACGGCATTGCCAAGCGGAATCATCACCGCGGCAACGAGGCCGACGCAAAGCAGCCGCATCAAGAGAGAGCGATCGAAGTTCATGACGAGAATTCCCGGCGTCTGTCCGTGGGCAATCTGCCACAAGGGACCGCCGCCGCGCAACGTTCAATCCATGAACGCGGGATCGATCGGCACCCGGAAGCCATTGGCAAGCCTGTTGGTTTCGTTCGCCATCCCGACCACGGCCATTAGCTCGCCGAACATCGCCTCGGTCATTCCCGCCTTCCGCGCCCCTGCCGTGTGGCTGGCGATGCAGTAGCCGCAACCGTTGGTTACCGACACGGCGACGTAGAGCATCTCCTTCACCAGCGGATCGAGCGCGCCCGGCGCCATCACCTCTTTCACGCTCTCCCAGGTGCGCTTTAACAGCGCCGGATCACGCGCGAGATATTTCCAGAAATTGTTGACGTCCGGCACGTCGCGAGTGCGCTTGATGTCGTCATACACGGCGCGCACCTGCGGCGACGCGTCGGCGTATTCGAAAGCATGGGGCATGAAGAAACTCCTGGTTGGCACTGCCCTCCACTTTGTCATCACCGGGCTTTACCGGGCAATCCATAACGCCACCTGGCGACCTTGCAGTACTGATTTGCAATTTGCGACTCATCATCGATGCCCGGGTCAAGCCCAGGCATGAGGCCGCGTCTGGCTTGTAGGGTGGGCTAAGCGCAGTGAAGCCCACCGGCTGGGTGCGCGCGTTTTGGACAATGCCCCTCACATCCTGAACACCCCGAACCGTGTCCCCTCAACCGGCGCATTAAGGCACGCGCTCAAGGCAAGTCCAAGCACACGGCGCGTCTCGGTCGGAGCGATGATGCCGTCGTCCCACAGCCGCGCGGTCGCGTAATAGGGGTTGCCTTCGGCCTCATATTGCGCGCGGATCGGATTTTTAAATTCTTCCTCCTCCGCCGACGTCCATTTGCCGCCGTCGGCCTCGATGTTATCGCGCTTGACGGTGGCGAGCACGCTCGCCGCCTGCTCGCCACCCATCACCGAGATGCGCGCGTTCGGCCACATGAACAAAAAGCGCGGGCCGTAGGCGCGACCGCACATGCCGTAGTTGCCGGCGCCGTAGGAGCCACCGACGATCAGTGTCAATTTCGGCACCTGGGCGCAGGCGACCGCGGTCACCATCTTAGCGCCGTCCTTGGCGATGCCGCCAGCCTCGTAGTCACGGCCGACCATGAAGCCGACGATGTTCTGCAAGAACAGCAGCGGGATGCGGCGCTGGCAGCAAAGCTCGACGAAATGCGCCGCCTTCAGCGCGCTTTCGGAGAACAGGATGCCGTTATTTCCCAGAATGCCGACCGGCATGCCGTGGAGGTGCGCAAAGCCGCAAACGAGCGTGGTGCCGTAGAGCGCCTTGAACTCGTCGAATTCGGAGCTGTCGACCAGCCGCGCGATGACCTCGCGCACGTCGTACTGCTTTTTCAGGTCGACCGGCACGACGCCGTCGAGCTCAGCGCCGTCATAGACCGGCTCGCGCGGATCACGCAGCGGAATATTGACGCTTTTCCTGTAATTCAGGTGCGAGACGATGCGGCGCGCGATGCTTAATGCGTGGTGGTCGTCCTGCGCCAGATGATCGGCGACGCCGGATTTGCGCGTATGCACCTCGGCGCCGCCTAACTCCTCCGCGCCGACGATCTCGCCGGTCGCGGCCTTCACCAGAGGCGGGCCGCCCAAAAAGATCGTGCCCTGATTCTTGACGATGACAGTCTCGTCCGACATCGCGGGCACGTAGGCGCCGCCCGCGGTGCAGAAGCCCATTACTACCGCAATCTGCGGAATGCCGAGCGAAGACATCACCGCCTGATTGTAAAAGATGCGGCCG
>Ga0207826_1000122_pt1 | contig 20032 bp, 16 predicted proteins | sample LuqExpMetageno80_FD_187837 | JGI IMG/M metagenome (GOLD analysis project Ga0207826, IMG submission 187837) | Tropical forest soil microbial communities from Luquillo Experimental Forest, Puerto Rico - Sample 80 (SPAdes) | ecosystem: Environmental > Terrestrial > Soil > Tropical forest ... | reverse complement strand
TTTTATTTCATTGCCGTCTATCTCGGCAGTGTAGGCATCAAGAAGTCCAGATACCTGGTTCCCGTTTGCCTCACCGCCGATGTGGTGGGGGTTATTGTCGCCATCATCGTGGTACGGCTGTTGTTTTAAAGACCGGAGCGAATCTGAGATCTTTCTTTCGGACCAAAGGAGCTTTTCTGAAAACCCTGGGAAAGTATATCAGCCTGCGGGCCCGGATTCTTCTGCTTCTGGGGGCCCTGATCCTCACCTCCCTGGTGGGCGGCCTGGTGACCATCTGGCACACCGGCGCGGCCGACACCCTCTTTACCTCCCTCATTGATCAGAACCTGGCCTCCTACCAGGCCGCCGAAGGCCTGGAAATTGCCCTCCTGAAACAAAAGGGCTACCTGACTTATTATTTCCTGGACGGCAATCAGGAGTGGCTCAATAAATTGGCCCAGGATCATCAAAGCTTCCTGGCCTGGTTGGCTAAAGCCCAGAATGCTGCCACTACTGCCGCCATGACGAGAATTCTCGATAAAATTGAGTCCAAGTATCGATATTACACCACCGAACGGGAGCAGGTAATAAATCTCTATAAAACCGGCCACCGTGAAGAAGGAGCCAAACTTCACGGAGAAATTCGTCATCAATTCCTGGAGATTTATGATCTCTGTGACAATTACAAGCTGATCAGTCAAGACATAATCTCACAGATCAAAAATGACAACCGGGCTCAGGCCAAATTCATCAAAACCCTGGCCTTCGTGGTGATGCCGAGCGTCGTCTTCTTGGGCTTACTGCTGGCTTATATCCTGACCAAACAACTCCTGGAACCGATCAGACAGTTATCCCTGGAGACCGGGGTAGGCGCCACGGGTGCCACTGGCGCCGGCAACGAGGTTCAGGTCTTAAGCCGCCGGGTCCATGACTTGATTGTCAACGTCGACCAGGCCCAGAGCAAACTGGAACGGAGTCAGGAAAACCTCATCCAGGCGGAGAAGATGGCCATGGTGGGAAAACTCGCGGCCGGGGTGGCCCACAGTATCAGAAACCCCCTGACCTCGGTGAAAATGCGCCTCTTTTCCCTGGGGCGGACCCTGGACTTTTCCCCTCCCCAGCAGGAAGATTTTGAGGTGATCTCGGAAGAAATCCGCCACATCGACACCATTGTCGCCAACTTCCTGGAATATTCCCGCCCCCCCAAATTAGTGATGCAGAAGATCAGCCCCTCGGACGTGGTGGACCTGGCCCTGCAACTGCTCCGGCACCGGCTGGAGGCCTACAACGTGGAGGTGACCCTGAAGCGCCCCCGCCCCCTCCCGGAGGTCTGGGCCGACCCCGACCAATTGAAGGAAGTGCTGGTCAATCTCCTGACCAACGCCTGTGAAGCCATGAGCAGCGGCGGGTCCATCGTTATCAGCGAGGGCGAAACTTTTCTCCAGTCCGTCGGGCAGGTGGTCACCATTCAGGTCAGCGACAACGGTCCCGGCATTCCCGAATCCGTCCAGGACAAAATTTTCCAGCCCTTCTTCAGTACCAAAGAAGAGGGCACCGGCCTGGGCCTCAGCATCGCCACCCGCATCCTGGGCGAACACGGCGGCTGGCTGGATCTGGAGTCCCGGGAAGGCCAGGGTACCACGTTCACCCTTAATTTGCCCTATAGAAAGATCAAATATGGGAACCATCCTGATAGTTGACGACGATCCGCGCCTGCGCCAAAGCTTTGAGAAGCTGTTGACCGCTGAAGGGCACACGGTGTGGACCGCTCCCGATGGCGAAACCGCGCTCAATATGGTTCGGGCCAACTCCCCAGACGTGGTTATCATGGATATCCGCATGCCCGGCATGAGCGGTCTCGAGACCTTTAAAGCCATGCACCAGATCGAGCCCAAGCTGCCGGTGATTATCATGACCGCCTTTGGCACCACCGAGACGGCCATTGAGACCACCAAGCTCGGGGCCTTTGATTACGTCCTCAAGCCCTTCGAAATCCCCGACATCCTGACGCTCATCGGCAAGGCCTTCGAAGCCGGCCGCTTTATGCGCTCCCGGATTGCCCTGGACATGCCACCCGACCAGGTGTCCGGTGAAGCGATTATCGGCAAAAGTAAACCCATGCAGGAGGTCTACAAGGCCATCGGCCGGGCGGCTCCCACCGACGCCACCGTGCTTCTGCGGGGCGAGTCGGGGACCGGCAAGGAACTGGTGGCCCGGGCGCTCTATCAGCACAGCCTCCGGAGGGAAAAACCTTTCCTGGTCATCAACTGCGTAGCCATACCCGAAACGCTTCTGGAGAGCGAGCTCTTCGGCTATGAAAAGGGGGCTTTCACCGGGGCCGTCAACCGCAAGGTCGGAAAAATCGAGCAGGCCCACGGCGGCACCGTCTTCCTGGATGAAATCGGGGACATGCCCTTTACCATCCAGGCCAAGATCCTGCGCCTGCTCCAGGAAAAGAGCATCGAACGCCTCGGCGGCCGGGAGACGATCCCGGTGGATGTCCGCATCATCGCCGCCACCAACCGGGACCTCGAAGCCGCTCTGGCCGAGGGCCGCTTCCGGGAGGACCTGTACTACCGCCTCAAGGTCGTCACCCTGTGGCTCCCGGCCCTTCGTGACCGCACCGACGATATCCCCTTGCTGACCGATTACTTCCTGAGCAGGTTCGCCCGGGAACTGGACCTGGATAACCCGGGGATGACCCAGAAGGCCAGGTCTCTGCTCGAAAATCACCGCTGGCCCGGCAATGTCAGGGAATTGGGCAATGTCATTCAAAAAGCCCTGATTTTCAGCCGGGGCTACCCCATCCGCTCGGAGGAAATCTCCCAGGCCATCGGCGCCGAGAGCGCCGCCAGGGTTACCCAGGAGAAGGACGTGGTGAAGACCATCCGCACCTGGATCCGCCAGGACCTCATCAATAAAAGCGCAGAAAATATTTTTGATTTTTTTATCGATCGCTTCGCCAGCCTGATTATCCAGGAAGCCCTCGACCTCACCGGCGGCAACCGCAGCCAGGCCGCTAAACTCCTGGGGCTGTCCCGCCCCACCCTCCAGGCTAAAATCGATAAATACCGGTTGAAAGTCGAAACCTCGGTGAGAAACGAAGGCGCTTGAGCATCCACGAAATTTTGGGCGCAGTGGTCCGACCCTCTCCCTCTACTCGTCCCTTTACAGGTTGTAAAAAAAATCGACAGACCAAGCTTCCCGGCTAGTCCAGCCATTCGGTGCCCACTTCCAACTTCCTCTATAAATATCATAGGTTAGCCCTATTACAGGGTGCCCCGCAGGCTGGCACATCACTTGCGTTTCATGTTTTCGGATGAAATCTGCTCAGGTTATTGCCGTGGACCGAGAATTTAAGATATTGATAGCCGACCGCAATCGCAACGTCAGGAAATTATTGCAGCGGGAGCTGTTCGGGGCAGGTTATCTGGTAACCCTGGCAGGGGAGGACCGGGAGCTCATGCGGCAGGTGCAGGACCAGGATACCGTGGATCTACTCATTCTTGACCCGGACTTACCTTCATCTTTGAGCATAACGGCACTCATCACGTCGCTGCACGAATGTCAGCCCGGTTTGCCCATCGTGATTTACACCTTTCCGAACGACGAGTTCAATTACTCGGATCTGCCCGGGGTGGCCGTCTGCCTGGAGAAAGGCGAGGATATCAGTCTGGTGAAGAAGGCGGTGACCGAGGTCATCAAGAACTATTACTCAACCTGCTAATTTCAACATAACCCCATAACGCCTGATCTGGCGGGAAGGGGTAAGGCGTCTCACCGGCTGGAAAGCCTGTGCCACCAATCCCTCTCCTCCTCCAATCTTCCTCCCCCACATCTTCCTATCGGTAGCACGGGCTGTGAGCCCGTTCCGGCCCGGTTAAGATGCCATGCAGCCAAGGTTACAGGATCACCTTAAGGATCATCAGGAGAATGGTGAGGAAGATAATGGCGGTATACACTTGCAGCGACCGGGGCCCCACCAGTTTCTTCTGCAGCAGTATCCCCATCTGGCTGCCCACCGTTGTCGTAATCAACAATATGATGATCAGCACCAGGTCGACATTGCCCTTGAGACTGTGGGTAAAGGCTGCGTACGCGGCCAGAATGAGCAGTTCGAAGAGATTGGTCCCCAGGGACACCACGGTGGGGACGCCCAACACGTAAATCATGGCCGGCATGCGGATAAAGGCGCCGCTCACACCCAGAAAACCGGTCAAGAGCCCCGAGGCCAGGCCCACGCCCAGGATCAGCCACAGGGAAATGGACTCGACGCCTGAGACCGGCAGCGACACCATGGGCGGCAGGTTGATGGTCTGGAGGCGTGAACTGGCCATGACCGCCGGACTTTCGGTAGGCGCGCCCATGGTCTCCGCCCTGGTGCTGGCCATGGTCTCCCGGTATACCATGGTGCCGATCCAGCCCAGCAGGAGGGCGTAGATCACCGTCAGGACAAGCTGCATGATGCCAAGCTGATGGCCCAGAAGGGAAATCTCCCCGGCAAACTTGAGGACCTGCACGAGTCGGGCGCCGATCTCCACCCCGACGACACTGCCGGCAAACAGGAGCAGACCCAATTTGTAGTCCACATACCCAAGGGCCCGCTGCCTGAGATTGGCCAGGGTGGACGAGCCCAACATGTGGGCCACGTCGCTGCCGATGGCCACGTTATAAGGAATATTTCCCACGAGGTTCAGGAAGGGGGTCATCAAAAAACCGCTACCCACCCCGAAAGAGCTGGACAGGAGGCCCACCCCCAATCCCAGGATAACCAGGGCCAGCAGGCTCACGGAGAGGTCGCCGTTGGCCGAGATGGTGTAGAACCAACCCGCCACCGGTTTCCCCAACCGGACGATCTCGGGATGCAGGTATTTGAGCCAGAAACTCGCCGTGGGCAGGGTAATAGTCATGGCATGCTTTTCGCCTTTCTAAACACTGCCGCCGCCGAGCCTGATCCCGAAGGCCCGTTCGATGGCTTTCAAAATCCCAGCCAAGACTGCTCCGACGAGGACTGGAATCACCAGCGCCATGGCCACATACAGACATTGGGGTGAAAAAGGCTGCCCCGGGAGAGCCGCACTTTGGGAAATGTTCGTTAACCAGGAAAACAGATTCATGGTGCCACCTTGACCGGATCTTATGCGATTACCTTGCCAATTCCAGCCGGCCCCGGGACTTTCTGAACTTTACCGATAACAAGCCGGAATTTCTTATAATTCATGGTAGGCCCAAATCATCCTGGCGTCAAGCTCATTGTCCCGTGGCGCTGCCGGTTTGCAGGCGCTTTTTACACCCTGTAAAAAAACCTGGCAAGGATTCTTGGCAAGACCCCATCGCCGGCTTGGCGCCAGTATAATTTTCCTAACCATTCCTTGCAGATATCCTCACAAGCTCTGCAACTCCCTTTGGCATGCAGCTTGAATATTTATTCACGCAGACTTCATTCTTGAAGCCAGTCGCTTTCACAAAAACTGGCCCTTGATCTTTTTTTCAGGGGAGAAACAGACCTTATGGAGGTTTGATTGATCATGGAGAAAGGACGACGTTTTTTTTACCTGTTGCGGATGGCCGCAGAGGCCCACGCCCGCTGGGAGATCGAGAGTGCCAACGATATCCTGCGAAACCGCAAAAAGCTGTTGATCTTGCTGGCTCTTTCCCTGCCGGCGCTGGGTTTCGTCGGCTACAGCTTTGCCGCCGGGACGGATTTCTTGGGGGGTAAGGAGGCCTATGCGCCCTCCTTTTACTCCAACTTCATTTTTTTTGTTTCTATTTTCATCGGCCTGTGTGCCGGTTTGATCACCGGTTGCATCGGCGCCGGCGGCGGCTTTGTCATTACCCCGGCCCTGATGAGCGCCGGCGTCAAAGGCATTTTGGCGGTGGGCACTGACCTTTTCCACATTTTCGCCAAGGCCATTATGGGGACCGCAGTCCATAGAAAGCTGGGCAATGTCTCGGTCAAGCTTGCCGTCGTCTTCCTGGTGGGCTCTACTGTGGGTGTCGTGGTCGGCGGCACCATCAACCGGGCCATTTATGACTACAACCCGGTGATGAGCGATCTCTTCATCAGCCTGGTGTATGTCTTCCTCCTGGGCTTTTTGGGCATCTACGCCATGACCGACTTTTTCAGGCTGCGAGCCGCCGGCCGGCAGACCAAAATTGTGGCTCCATCAGGCCCTGCCCCCGCTCCCACAGCGGCAGCCACCACCGGTCTGGCCCAGAAACTGCAATCCGTCCAGATTCCCCCCATGATCTCCTTTGACGAGGACGTGGTGCCGGGCGGCAACAAGATTGCCGGCATTTTCGTGGTCATCTGCGGTTTCATCGTGGGTCTCACTGCATCCATCATGGGGGTGGGCGGCGGCTTTTTGACCTTCCCCATGTTTGTTTATCTCTTGGGCGTGTCCTCCTTCACCACGGTGGGGACCGATATCCTCCAGATTATCTTTACCGCCGGCTTTGCCGCCATCTCCCAATATGCCATCTATGGGTTCATCTTTTACACCCTGGCCATGGGCATGCTCCTGGGCTCACTGCTCGGGATTCAGGTAGGAGCGCTCACCACCAAGGTGGTCAAGGGTATTTATATCCGGGGATTCTATGCCATTACCATTCTGGCGGGCTTTATCAACCGGATCTTCGCACTCCCGAAAAAACTGAACCAGATGGAGTACATCAGCATCTCCAAGGCGCTTGCCGGTTGGATCGATTTTATCGGCATGATCATTTTCTTTCTCATCGTCGCCATCTTCGGGATCTGGGTGTTCTCCATGTTCTTTAAGAATATCAACGTCTTGAGGGGGAAAGAAGTCCCCTCAGCCTCTGTTGGCGGGGGAGGTCATTAAGCTATGAATACCAAAAAGCTTCTTTTGGGCATATTTCTCCTGTTATCATTTGCCGTGGTCCTGGTGATCATTTTCATGCCGATCTTTGGCGGCGGCAGAAACGGCTTGCAATTCTCTGATGACTTCTTCAACTCCCTGGCCAAGGGCTCCAGCAACTTTATGGAGGATATGCGCCACGAGGTGGCCCAACCCATGGTGGGCACTCCCTTTGCCGTGGACATCAGCCTGGACAACCCGGAGCAGGCCCAAAAGGCAGAAGCGTTGTTCACTAAGGCCGGGAGCCAGGTTGAAGTGGCAGGGCCGAAGTTAAAGATCAACGGCGATCTTGGCAAGGTCCTCCTCCAAGCGGTGGATGATGCCGAGGACGCCTTCAAGGGAGAAAAGCTCCGAGCCGCTTACAACTTCAGCGCCAAAGACGCCACGAAAACCTGGTGGTCCTCCCTGAAAAAGGTTGCTGACGCCCTGACCAAGCAGAAGGCCTTCAAACAGGCCAGGTCGATTAGCGAAATCCAGGAGCGGGCCTTGGAGCCGGCCTTTAACTTCTCCGGCATCAAACCGGCCAGGGTTAAGGACAATGCGGCTTTGCTCACCTTCATGCTGGTCTTCTATGTGGTCTACACCCTTTGGTATGGGTACGGCATTTACATGATCTGTGAAGGCCTCGGCCTGGGTATGGTCAAGGCCGCCAAACAAGAGGTTTAGCCAGGTCCACTCCCAGGACCTGGGGAGTGCCGCAAGGGGCCAGGGATCTTGGTTAAGTCGAGTTCCTGGCCCTTTTTCGCATCTGCTTGGTATACTAAAGAAAATCGAAAGGTTACCTCACTCAGGCATCTTCCTGGCTGAGAAGGAGAATTCCTGTGTCATTTTGGCGGCGCCTTTTCAAAAAAGACCAGGCCGCTCCGGCGGTGGCCAAACCGCTGAGCCGGAAACAGCAGTATCAAAGAAAGGTGCAGCTTTACACGGAGATCTTGACCGCCGGCAACGCCGCCCTCGAGATCATGGCCCAGTTGCAGACCCGCCTCTATGAGCCTGATTATTTCAGTCCCGCCTACATTCACTTAAATTGTGCCATGGTCCTGGACCACACTCGCCGGGTCATCGAGTCGCTGCAGGGTTTTACCGGAGGACCGAACCCGGCCCTGGCCGGGGCCTTCGCCAGGATAGCCGATCAGATCAACACCGGGATTGTCCGCCCCCTGGAGAACGAAGCCGCCGGTCCGGCGCTTCCTTTTGAGGGGCAAACCCTGGCCAGCCCGGAGTTGTTGGCCAGCGGGGTTGCCTATCCGGCCACCGAAGGGGAGGCCAGTGACGCCCTGGGCATCAAAGCGGTGTGGGGCTGGTGGCCGGCCGTACAGAATGGCACGGTGCGCGCCTGGCGGTACCGGGTGGCCCAGGGCCAGGTGACCGAGTTCAGTTCCGCCGACAGCGGCCCCCAGGAGCAATGGTTGACCTACCATCCCGAGCAGGGCTACGTGATGGAGCCGCTCCCCCAGAAATTGCAGGAGCAAGCCTGTCTCGAGGACAAGGAAGCTCAAGTAATTGCTGATTATTACCGCCTCCTCAGCGCCCGCTACCCCGGGCTCAAGGAGGTGGAGTGGGGCTTGGGGCCCAACCGGGAGGTCATCATCCTGCGGAGCCTCCCTCACGAACGGCCGGCCTTTCATGAAGCAGCCGGCAGTACCCCCTCCGCAGGGCTGTTATTCTCCCAGGGGCTCACCATTTACCCCGGCCAGGCCTCCGGGCCTGCTTTCCGGATTGACGTGGACCACGTCCCGGATCCTCTTGACATCCCCGCCGGTGCGGTTTTATTCGCCGATAAACCGGCCCTGTCGCTCTCGCCCCTCCTCCCGAAGATTTCGGCCCTGGTGGTGGCAACCGGAGAGCCCCACGGCCACTTGGCTTTTCTGGTGCGGGAACGCCGCCTGCCGGCCATTTTCGCCCTGGGCGAGGATACCTCCCGAATCCCTGAGGGTATGGTGGTCTCCGTGGATGCTGGGCGCCTCGAGGTGTCGGCCGGCCCTTCGCCCAGTCCGGTTTTAGCGGCGCCGGCTGCCGGCCGGCCTCACCCGGTGGCGGAAAAGTTGCTCGAGCGCCTGGGCCCCTGGCTTTTTCCCCTGAACCCGGGTCCGTCCGGGAAGACACCGGCCCCGGAGGCCTGCCAGAGCATCCATGACCTTCTCTCTTATGCCGCGGCGGTCCGGCGCCATGAGATGTTTTGCTTCACCCTGAAAGCTGACGTGGACAAAAAGGACGCCGTCAACCTAGTCACCGGCCGCTTGGTCCCGATTCTCGTCATTGATGCAGGGGGCGGCCTGGCGGCCCAGGGTTCCCCGGTAACCTTCGAAGCGGTCAGTTCCGTCCCTTTTCAGGCCTTTCTGGGCGGCATGATGTCCATCCCCTGGCCCAAGGCCCGGCCGCTCGATGTCAAAGGGTTTATCTCGGTGATCGGGGTGACTTCCACGACCCCCCAGGCCGAGGACCAGCTGCGGCGGATCAGCTTTGCCCTGCTCTCCCGGGAGTACATGAACTTCAGCCTCTGCCTGGGGTATCACGCCTCCACCATCGAGGCCTATCTCGGCAACAACCTGGACAGCAACTTCATCCGCTTCCATTATGAGGGGGGCGCGGCCTCCATCGACCGCCGCCTGCGCCGGCTCCAGCTCATCGGCGAAATCCTGGTCCATCTCGGCTTTCAAGTCACGGTCACCGGTGACCTGCTCGACGGCATCCTGGCGGGAGCCCCGGAGCCCAAGCTCCTTAAGAAGCTGGAAATCCTGGGCCGCCTGGAAGTCTATACCAAACAGATGGATATGGTGATGTCTGACGACGCCGCGGTGTCGAGCTATGTGAACGGTTTCCTGGAAAAACACTGTGAATCTCACCAGTTAACGCAGCGATAGAGTATGCCTCTTGCTCCGCCAAGAGCTTAATCGCAGCCTTGAGGGATGGAGCCGGGGCTCGCGCCCCCTCAAACCTCCTCTCCAACCCCCTAAAAACGGTAGCACGGCTTCCAGCCCGTGCAGGCCCGGGCAAGATGCCCGGGCTACCAGAGTAATATGTGGGTTGGGCGGGAGTTCTAAGAGGAAATCTTACCCCCTCAGATTCCGGCCCTTTCCCCCATCTCTTCATACTTCTGCCCTGCTTGACAGTGCTGATCGCCGAAATTACAATGATGACGGCAGGTTCACGACCCCTGAACAGGTGAGGCCCCATGAAGGTCAAGGTGCTGCTGGTTGACGATGAACGGCAATTCGTGGAGACCTTGGCCGTGCGCCTGGAGGTCAGGGATTTTGACGTGGCCACCGCATTCAGCGGGGAGCAGGCCCTGGACTACCTCAAGGCCAAAGACGTGGACGTGGTGGTCCTGGACATGTTCATGCCAGGGCTCAGCGGCCTGGATACTCTGCGGCAGATCAAGGAAATCCGGCCTCACACCGAAGTCATCCTCCTCACCGGCCATGCCACCGTGGAGACTGCGGTGGAAGGCATGCGGCTGGGGGCCTTTGATTATCTCCTGAAGCCCACCGAAATCGACCAGCTGGTGGAGAAGATCAACAAGGCTCACCGGCGCAAGCTGCGGAGGCTGGAGGAGGAAGTCCAGCGGAAGACCGTGGCCCTGGAGAGGTCCCAGCACGAACTGGCCAAGTCCGAAAAACTCTATAAATCCCTGGTGGAATCGGCCGAGGACGCCATCCTCAATGTCGACGTCAAAGGGGTAATCATCTCCATAAACCGGTACGGGGCCAAAGTGCTGGGTTACACCAAGCAGGGCATTTTAGGGAAAACCATCAGCGAGGTGTTCCCCGGGGACCCCGGCAAGGAAATCACCCGCCTGGTCAATGATGTTTTTGCGGAGAGGAAAGGGCACCGGGCCACCCTCGAATTGACGGTGGGGGGCAAGGACTATTTCTTTCATATCAATCTCACCCCCATCCGGGAAGATGACAAGGTTTTGAGTGTCCTGATCATCGCCCATGACATTACCAGCCAGAAAAAGATGGAAGACCAGTTGTTTCACACGGAAAAGCTGGCCTCCCTGGGACAACTGGCCGCCGGCGTCGCCCACGAGATCAACAACCCCCTGGCCATTATCCTGGGCTTCTCGGATATCCTGTCAGAAAGAGTCGCCGAAGACTCCGAAGAATACAAAATAATCAAGACCATCGAGCGGCAAGGGTACAACTGCAAAAAGATTGTGGAAAATCTCATGACCTTTGCCCGCACTCCCGAGAAAGCGCAGCACGATACTGAGATTAACCGTTGCGTCGAGACCTTGCTGGAAGTAGTCAAGGGCACCACCCTGACCAAAAAGGTAAAAATGCAATTGGCCCTGGCGGAGGAGCTTCCCCGGGTCCGGGGCGATGCGGACCAGTTGCAGCAAGTCTTTCTGAATCTCATCAATAACGCCGTCATGGCCATGCCCCAGGGAGGGCGTTTGACCATCACCACGCACCTCTCCGCCAACAAGGACCGGGTGCAGATCAAGTTTGCCGATACCGGGGTGGGCATAACAAAGGAAAATCTGGCGAAGATCTACGACCCGTTTTTTACCACCCGCAAGGTGGGGGAAGGCACCGGTTTGGGCCTGTCGGTGAGCTACGCCATCATTCATAAGTTCGGCGGCACTATCACCTGCGAGAGCAAGACCAGGGACGAGGCCGGAGATCAGGAGTCCGGCACCACCTTTACCATCTCACTTCCCCTGGCAACATCTGAAACGGCAGAAACGGAGGCAGCCGAGGGCGGTCATGTCGGGGCAGATTCTCATCGTTGACGACGAACCGGATATGGTCATGCTGCTGGAAATGCTTATCACCGATAAGACTTCCCACGGCGTGGTTTCCACCAGCGACCCCTTCGAGGTCGAGGGTCTCCTGAAAACGAAGGATTTCAACCTGGTCATTACCGGGCTGAAGATGCCCCTGATGGACGGCATTGAGGTCCTGGAGATCGTCAAACGACATGATCCGGATATTCCGGTGATTGTCGTCACTGCCTTTGGCACCATGGAGGCAGCCGAGGAAGCAGTCCACCAGGGGGCCTACGATTTCATCACCAAGCCTTTTCGCAAAGAGCAGATCCTGGTGGCCATCGAGAGGGCTTTCGAGTGGCAGCGGGTCATCAAAGAGAACCGGAACCTGAAAAGCCGGATGGAGGAGCCGGATTCTCACGGCACCCCTTCCTGAGGAGTGACAACCATGGCCGCGACGATTGTAATTGTTGATGACGAACCGGATATCCTGGACTTGTTGAAACTTATTCTTACCGAAAAAACGGGCCACAAGGTGCTTACCACCACCAACCCCCATCAGGCCCTGGAATGGTGCAAGACCCAAAAAGCCGACTTGCTGATCAGTGATTTGCGGATGCCGGAAATGGAAGGCATTGAGCTCTTAAAACTCGTTCAGCAGTACGACCCCAATCTGCCCTTCGTTCTGATTACCGCCTTCGGCACCATCGAGTCGGCCGTGGAATCCATGCGGCATAAAGCTTTTGATTATATTGCCAAGCCTTTCAGAAAAGAGCAGATCCTGGTGACAGTCGACAAGGCCCTCAAATGGCGCCAGGCTCAATTGGGAGGCTGAATTGAGCCTTGGGCTTTGAGCAGTGAGCTTAAAGCTTTTTGCTCAAAACTCATAGCTCCATAGCTCACAGCCAAGTTCAAAGATCCTTCACTTCGTTGGGGATGACAAAAAAGCCGTTTTGCTATGACGAGACCTCTGCGAAAATCATGTAGAACAGCCGCCCCCGGCTGTATTTTGCAGGCGAGGGCGCCTGCTCTACAACATATTGATTTACTAAAAGAATTTTTGGGTGTTGAAAGATTTTTGCAGAGATCTCATGACTTCTAAGGAAAAGACACAGGTAACTCCTTGAAGATATTTAATATTTTTAAACGAAAAAAGACTGTCGGCGCTGATGTCACCGAGGACGTCTTTAAGAAAAAGTACCTCAGTTTCAAGAAACTCCTGGACGCCAACAACGATGCCCTGGAAGTCATGTCGCGCCTGGAGACGGTCTCGGAAGGCGATTTTGTTTTTGACATGCAGTACATCCGGACCAAAAGCGAGGCCATGCTGGCCAAGTGCAAGGAAGTCATTGAGGAGTTGAATATCCTGGGAAGCAACAAATATGCCGCCCTGCTTCCCATCTACGAGGCTATCAAAACCAATATCGAACACGAGGTGGCGGCGAGGTCGGCCCAGGTCAAGGAAGCCTGGTCGCTGCCCTTAAGCCAGGTGGACCGGCGCTTCCTCCTGGAGGTGGGAGGTAAAAACGCCAATCTGGGGGAAATAAAAAATCGCCTGCACCTGCCCACTCCGGACGGCTTTGTCCTGACGGCCGAGGCCTATCGCCAGGTCCTGGCCGAAAATCACTTCACCCAGCGACTGGCGGATTTTTTCCAGGAGGTGGATCCGGAGAATCTGGAAGAGCTCACGGAAAAATGCCGGCTCATGCGGGAACAGCTGCTGGCAGCTACCATCCCTACCCGCCTGATGGATGAGGTGAACCGGCATTACGACCTCTTGACCGGCAAGCTGGGTCATCCACCCCGCCTGGCTTTGCGCAGCAGCGGTTTATACGAAGATCAGCAGTTTTCTTTTGCGGGACAATTCCTGACCAAATTGAACGTGCCCCTGGACCAGTTTTTCCCTGCGTACCTCGAAATCCTGGCCAGTCAATATTCCCCCAACGCCTTGGTTTACCTGGCCCAGAAGGGCCTGGCCCACCGGGAGTTGGCCATGAGCGTGGGTTGTTTGGCCATGGTGCCGGCCCGGACCGCGGGCGTCATGTTTACCGAGGACCCTACCGGGAGCACTGACGGCAGGATGGTGATCGATGCCGCCTGGGGACTGGGCCCCACCGTGGTGGAGGGCACCCTGGTCCCGGACCGTTACCTGCTCTCGAAAGGGCCGGAAATCTCGCTGTTGGAGCAGCACATCAGCCCCAAACCTTTTCGCCTGACCGCGGCCTCCGTCGACCAGGGCCTCACCAAAGAGGCGGTCCCGGAGGCGGAAAACCGGCAGCCGTCTCTGACCCCAAAAGAAATACGGCTATTGGGGCGCTATGGCCTGCAATTGGAGGAGTATTTCGGGGAGCCCCAGGACGTCGAATTCGCCGTGGATGACCAGGGACAGGTCTTGATCCTGCAGTCCCGGTCCTTGACGGTGTCGCGGCCCCAGCTGGAAGAAATCACCCCGGCCCGGGACAAGGATCACCCGGTGCTGATCGATCACGGTACCGTGGCCTGTTTCGGGGTGGCGGCCGGGCCGGCTTTTGTCATTCAAAGTGATGACGATCTGGTCCACTTCCCGGAGGGAGGAGTCCTGGTGGCCCGCCACACCTCGGCCCGCTACGGCGTGGTCTTCCACAAGGCCCGCGCCATGGTGGTGGATATCGGCAGCGCCACTTCTCACCTGGCTATTTTGGCCCGGGAGTTCAAGGTCCCTGCCCTGGTGGATACCGGCAACGCCACGCAAATCATCCAGCCCGGCCAGGAAATCACGGTGGACGCCGATCACCTGCGGGTTTACCAGGGCCGCGTGGAGGAGTTGCTCAAATCCCAGGCGCAGAAGCCTCATCTGCTCACCGAGATGCCGCTTTACCTCACTTTGCGCCGGGTGCTGCGCTGGATCACCCCGCTCCATCTCACCGACCCCAAATTAAGTGAATTTAATCCCGATTCCTGCAAGACGCTCCATGACATTATCCGGTTTGCCCACCAGATGGGCATCGCCGAGATGTTCGAACTGGGTGAACAGGCGCGTCACGAAGAGGCTTACATGGTCCGCCTCAAGACCACCATCCCCCTCAACCTCTACCTCATCGACCTGGGCGGAGGGGTGGCGGAGCACCGCCGGGCCCCCTTTGTGGCTCCCGAGGCCATAACCTCGGTGCCCATGAAGGCTCTCTGGAAGGGCATTACCCATCCGGGGGTCTCCTGGGCGGGGCCCGTCACCATGGACGCCAAGGGACTGTACTCGGTGTTTACCCGCTCCCTGGCCGCGCCGGCCCCCCAGGATTCGGGCTTCTGGATCCGCACCCTGGCCATTGTCTCGGCGAATTATTTGAATTTCAGCTCCCGGCTGGGCTACCACTATGCCACCATTGATGCTTACCTGGGCGACATCCGCAACGATAATTACATCAGTTTTCGCTTTAAAGGGGGAGCCGCGGACGAATACCGCCGGGTGCTGAGAGTCCGCTTTCTGGGCCAGGTTTTGGAAAAGCTCGACTTTGACGTGGCCATCACCGGGGACCTGGTGGTGGCCAAATTGTGGAAATACCCTCAGCATCTCATGGAAGACAAGCTCGATTTGCTGGGCCGGCTCATGGCCTGCTCCCGCCAGAAGGACATGGTCATGGATGACGAGAGGCTGGTGGACTGGTACACCCAGGCTTTTCTGGAGGAGAATTACCGCTTTATCGGAGAACCCAGGTAGTGTGGCGCTAAGAGAAAGTTTCTTTGGGGGCAGGGCCGGAGGACCGCCGGTCGGCCCCCCGACCTCTCATGAATAAGACTTGCACAACTGTTCCCGGCCACAGGGGCCGCCAGGGAGGGTTAAGCCGATCTTCGGCCCCCATTCAGTTATGGCTAACTAATGGTCCCGAAAAGTTCCGTCGTTTCTTTACGACACTGGTTTTTTGGCGTCTTCTAAGATCTTCTTGGCCGTTTCGGGATCTCCCGCTTCGGCGAAGGCCGCGGCCATGGACAGGGCCTCCAATCTTTTGGAAGCCGCCCGCATGGTGTTGGTCAGCTGCTCAAGATCCACCGGCTTGCGCAAATAGGCAAAGGCGCCCAGCCGCTCGGCCTCTTCTTTATCCTTATCGGAGCCGTGAGCCGTCAGCATAATGACCTGAATGCGGGGATAGGCCTTCCGGACCCGCCGCAGCACTTCCATGCCGTCAATACCAGGCATCTTGATATCCAGAACCATGATGTCCGGCTGTTCTTCGGCAACCCTTTTTAAGGCGGCCTCTCCAGTGAAGGCCGTGTCGGGCTCAATGCCCCGCATCTCCAGGCGTTCCCCTAAGGTCTTGACGAATTCTTCTTCATCATCCACCAACAGGACCTTGAATTGACTCATGCTCATGGTGGTTCTCCTTATGACATCTTTATCCGGACCGATCTTTCTGTCAATAATATCTTGTCCATTATTTCACATAATCCTGGCAAATTATCAAGCAAAAGATGTGGTTTTCTCATGGCCCAACGGTTATTCCCGGGCTTTGCTTTCCTGGTCCGCCCCTTTTTAAGCTTTTCCCGGTTCAGGGAGCGGGATGGTCATGACGACCCCCTCCCGGCCCGGAGCAGAGGACACGGCCAGCCTGGCCCTCAGGATCTCCAGCACCTCTTTCAGGCCGGGAAACAAAGTGTTCGCCAGTCCTTGCCACCCGGGCTTTGCGGCACCCCGCACCTCAAGAAAAATCGTCACCTCCCGGGGAGCGCTCGCCGTTTGCAGGGCAATTGCGGCCCCGGACCCCAGGGACCCGGCCAGTTCCTCGATGATCGAGGCCAGGACCAGCTGGAGCCGAAAGGGGTCGCTCATGAGAGACAAATCCCGGTCAGCGGCCTCGGCCGTAAGTTCGATGCCCTGGCGCTTGGCCAGGCGCCGCATGAGCAGGACTACCCGCCCCAACAGGTCGGCCACGTTGACCGAGATCAGGGGTTCGTCCATGCTGTGGGCGAACTGGTTGAGCCGGGTGGTGATGTCCACGCCCCGGTTGACCTGGTCGTTGATGTTGCCCAGCACCCTCAGGAACTTGTCCTTGTGGGGGAAGGAACCTTCCTGGGACAGGGTGATCAGATCCGAAAGCAGGCCAGAGGACTCCTGGATAATGGCCAGGGTGTTCTTGATCTCATGCGTCATACTGGCGGTAATCTTCCCCAAAAAGGCCATCTCCAGGTCCCGCAAAGCTTAGACTCCTTTCTGAGACTGGGTTTTGTCGTCGCTTTCCATGGCACTGGCCATGATCTGCATCAGTTCCTCGATCTGGATGGGCTTCATCAAACAATCGTAGGCCCCCTCCCTGATCCCCTGGATGCCGTCCCAGGAGCCGCGCCCGGTGAGGAGGATGACCCGGACCTGGGGGTAGTCGTGCTTGATGCGTTTCAGCACCTCCGAGCCGCTCATGCCGGGCATCAGCATGTCCAGGAGCACAATGTCCGGGGCTGACCGGGCGATCTTCCCCAGGGCCTCTTCTCCGGAGGTGGCGGTCTCTGCATCAAAGCCCCGCAGGCTCAAGCGTTCAGCCAGGGCCGAGACAAACTCCGTTTCATCATCCACCAGGAGCACCCGTACTTTTTTCATATCAGTCCCCTGCCAGGGCCAGAGCCTTTTTGGGCAAAAACACCGTAAACGTGGTGCCTTCCCCCAACTTGCTCTTGACTTTGATATCACCGCCCAGTTTCTTCACTATACCGTAAGTAATGGACAGTCCCAACCCCGTGCCGTAGCCTTTTTTGGTGGTAAAGAATGGTTCGAAAAGATGAGTCATGGTTTCCTGGGTCATACCCTGGCCGTTGTCCTGGATGGTGACGCCCACGGTATCCATGTCAACCTCAAAGCTGGTAATGGCGACCTTGCCGCCATCCTGCACGGCGTCGAAGGCGTTGTTTAAAATATTCAGGAAGACCTGTTGCAACTGCCCCCGGTCGGAGGCGATTCTGGGCAGATCAAAGGCCAGGTTCAACTGCAGGTCCACATTGCGGTGCAGGGCTTCTTTCTCCAGGAAGCCGAGTACCTCCTCGATGACCTCGTTTAAGCTGAGCATCTGGATGGACACGTCCATCCGGCGGGCAAAACCCAGGAGCCGCTGGGTGATGGTCCGGCAGCGGTCCACCGACTGGAGGATGGCCCCGGTGAGGGGCAACAGCTTGTCTTTTAAGGGAAATTCCGGCGTGAATTCCGACAGGTCCTTAATCAGGCCCGCCTTTTCATTGATGATGGCCAGGGGGTTGTTGACCTCGTGGGCCACGCCGGCGGCCAGCCGGCCGATGGAGGCGAGCTTGCTGGTCTCCTGCATCTCCCGATAGGCCGCTTCTCGCCTCTGGTCGGATTCTTCCAGGCGCTTCACCAACTTATCCACCAGCTTGAAGATGACCAGGAAAATGACCACGACCCCGATGACAAAAACGATGAGAGCTTCTGTCTTTAAGGTGTACCAGGCCTGCATCACCTGGCCGCGGGGTTTGACCACCATGAGGATGAAGGGGAGAGTTTCGAAATAGACATAGGTGAGCATGACCTCCCGGCCCTTGGGATCGGCTATCTGCAGCACATTGGGCTCATTACTGGCAGGAGGGAGCGCCATGGGGAAGGTTTCCAGGACCTGCCCGTAAAACTTCGAAGGGGTCTGGAAGATCCCGCTTTTGTTCAACAGGAAGGCATCGCTCCCAGGATCCAACCGCATGGAGGAAATAAATTCCATGAAGCGGTTGGTGTCGATGGTGGCCCGGAGCACCGACCCCTGGCAATCACCGGCGTGACTGCGCTCCACGGCCATGACGATGTGGGGCAGTTTGCGGTACCCCAAAAACACGTCGCTGATATAGGATCCCCGCACCCGCGTCTCTTTATACCAGTCCTGGTCCGCATAGTTTTTGCCCTGGAGTTTGTAGGGGCCGTCATAACTTACCTGCACGCCGTCGGGGTCGAGAAACCCCAGGTCCACCACGCCGCTGAATTCCTTTTTCATGACCGTGAAGATGCGGCTTAAATTCTTCTCATCAGACAGTTCCGCACAGGTGTAGGAGGAGGCGATAAAGCTGACCGCGCTGAGCCTCTCCGCCAGGAACACCTCAAAAGAATGCCTGGTCTTGTTCACCAGGATCTTCATGGGCTGGACGATTTCGTCCTGCATGGTGCGTTTGTACAGGTAGTGGTTGATGAGGCCCATGAGAAAGAGCGGCAGGATGGTGACCACCAGCATGAGGATGATGATGTTTCTCCGGAGCACCTTATAGCGCTCCGGCGATTCGGCATAATCGGGAAGGTCCCTGAGACTGTTGAAAAAGCCTGTCAGTTTCTGCCTTAGCCAACTAACCATGCGTCGCCTTGACTCCTGTCTCGTTGCCAATATGTTCTTTGGCGCCTGCCCGAAAAGTCCTCAGTTTCTCTGGGTCTCTCCCCTGTCGCCGGGTGCAAGGTCTTTCTCAGGGTTCAATCCTTGTTCCCAGGACCTCCATGAACTTCCGCATCCATTCGGGATGGGCCGGCCAGGCCGGCGCGGTCACCAGGTTGCCGTCCACGTAAGCATTGGAAAAGGTCTCGTTCACCTCGCCCCACGTGGCCCCCGCCTTCAGCAGCTCGTGCTTGACGGCGGGATAAGCCGTGCACATGCGGCCTTCCAGCTTCATGGCCGCGTTCAGCAGTTGCAGGCCATGGCAGATGGCGGCAATGGGCTTCTTGGCCTCGCCAAAATGGGCAACCATCTGCACCACCCGGTCATTGAGGCGCAGGTATTCCGGGGCCCGGCCCCCGGGAATGACCAAGGCGTCGTAATCCTGGTAACGGACCTCGTCAAAGGTGGCGTTCAAGACAAAATTGTGCCCCCGCTTCTCGCTGTAGGTTTGATCGCCCTCGAAATCGTGAACCGCGGTGCGCACGAACTCCCCGGCCTTTTTCCCGGGGCAGACCGCATGTACCGTGTGCCCCACCATGATAAGCATCTGGAAGGGGACCATGGCCTCATAGTCTTCCACATAATCCCCGACAATCATCAAAATTTGTTTCGCACCCATGGCCTTCTCCTTTATGAACAGACTTGCTTTCCAAGGTTTTCAATGATACGGCGGCTGACGAAGGGAAGAGGACTCTTTCTGTCCCTGCCTGCATTTTAAAGGATTTGTGCCGCTTCCTCCATCTGGTTTGTCAAAAATGGGCAGTCAGGGACCCTCCGCCACGAATCCTGGCCCCAAAACAGAACTCCAACTCGGGCACCCGCTCTCGTGGAAAGCATGGTAGTCCAAAATCTCTCGAGAAGTCAACTTTTCACGGAACTTATGCAGGCCGCTGGCCAACGGGTACCGAGGAGCACAGGGAGGGCGCGGAAAATAAAAAAAGAGGTTAAAGCTAAATCGCTAACCCCTTGAAATTTCTGGTCGGGACGAGAGGATTTTCATAAAGGCAGTGAGCGCAACCAAGGTCGAAACCATCTATCCTTAATTTTTTCCATAAGAATTTTTCTTACCTATCAGCAATCTTTCT